>Ga0157380_10001752_pt1 | contig 14321 bp, 9 predicted proteins | sample S35metaG_FD_119757 | JGI IMG/M metagenome (GOLD analysis project Ga0157380, IMG submission 119757) | Switchgrass rhizosphere microbial communities from Kellogg Biological Station, Michigan, USA - S3-5 metaG | ecosystem: Host-associated > Plants > Roots > Rhizosphere > Soil | place: USA: Michigan... | reverse complement strand
CTCCGCCTCGCGCCGTGGGATGCGGTCGTCGGCAAGCTGTCGGGCGGCGAGAAGCGCCGCGTCGCGCTGTGCCGGATGCTGCTCTCGAAGCCCGACATGCTGCTCCTCGACGAGCCGACCAACCACCTCGACGCCGAGTCGGTCGACTGGCTCGAGCAGTTCCTGCAGCGCTTCCCCGGCACCGTGGTCGCGATCACGCACGATCGCTACTTCCTCGACAACGCCGCCGAGTGGATCCTCGAGCTCGACCGCGGCTCGGGGATTCCGTACAAGGGCAACTACTCGACCTGGCTCGAGCAGAAGGAGCAGCGCCTCGAGCAGGAGCAGAAGACCGAGGACGCGCGCACCCGGGCGATGAAGAAGGAGCTCGAGTGGGTGCGCCAGAACCCGAAGGGGCGCCAGGCGAAGAGCAAGGCGCGCCTGGCGCGCTTCGAGGAGCTCTCCGACGTCGAGTACCAGAAGCGCAACGAGACCAACGAGATCTTCATCCCGGTCGCCGAGCGCCTCGGCCACGAAGTGATCGAGTTCGTCAATGTCAGCAAGAGCTTCGGCGACCGCCTCCTCATCGACGACCTCAGCTTCAAGGTGCCGGCCGGAGCGATCGTCGGCATCATCGGCCCGAATGGCGCCGGCAAGTCGACGCTGTTCCGCATGATCTCGGGCAAGGAGAAGCCCGACAGCGGCACCGTCAAGGTCGGCCCGACCGCGAAGATGGCGTTCGTCGAGCAGAGCCGCGAGGACCTCGAGAACGACAAGACCGTGTGGCAGGACGTTTCGGGCGGGCTCGACAACCTCGTCGTCGGCAAGTTCGTGATGCCGTCGCGCGCCTACCTCGGCCGCTTCAACTTCAAGGGCAACGACCAGCAGAAGCTGGTCGGCAACCTCTCCGGCGGCGAGCGCGGGCGGCTCCACCTGGCCAAGACGCTGATCGCCGGCGGCAACGTGCTGATGCTCGACGAGCCGTCGAACGACCTCGACGTCGAGACGCTGCGCGCGCTCGAGGACGCGCTCCTGGAATTTGCCGGCTCGATCATGGTGATCAGCCACGACCGCTGGTTCCTCGACCGGATCGCGACCCACATCCTGGCCGCCGAGGGCGACTCGAAGTGGACGTTCTTCGACGGCAACTACCAGGAGTACGAGGCCGACAAGAAGAAGCGCCTCGGCGAAGAGGGCGCGAAGCCGAAGCGGCTGCGCTTCCGGCCGATGCACTGAGCCGAACGGCGCGAAATCCGCCCGTTTCGCGAACTCCGCGCGCGCTTTACCATCGAACGAACCTCTCGCCCTCTCGCCGAGGATTTCCCGCATGGCCACCTTCTTCCGCTTCTCGCCGGTGCGCGTGCTGACCCTGCTCGCCGCCGCCGGCGCCTTGCTGACCGGCTGCACGACCCTGCAGACCGCCAGCGCGCCGACCGCCGTGGCGGCGCCCGGCCCTGCCGCGTCGGCGCCGATCGGGGCGCTCGGGCCGGGCGGCGCGGCGTCCGGGCTGCGGCCGCCGGGAGCGCCTCCGGTCGCCGCTGCGCCGGGCGGGCTCCGGCCGTTCGCCGAGGTGATCAAGGACGCCCGGCGCAGCGACGGCATCCTCACCGTCTGGCAGAAGGACGACAAGGTCTGGCTCGAGCTCAAGCCCGAGGACTTCAACCGCCTGTTTTTCCTCTCGCCGAAGCTCAAGACCGGTATCGGCGAGCGCGGCTTCTACGGCGGCCTGATGCAGGACAACGGCATCGTCGAGTTCCGTCGCGTCCACAACCAGGTGCAGCTGATCTGGCGAAACGTCGGCTACATCGCCCGGCCGGGAACGCCGGAAGCGCGCGCGATCGAGGCGGGCTACTCGCCGAGCCTGCTCGCGAGCGCCCAGGTGCTGAGCCTGCCCGAGCCCGAGCGCAAGTCGGTGCTGGTCGAAGCCAACACGCTCTTCCTCGCCGACCTGCTCGGTCTCGGCATGGACCTGCAGCGCACCTATCGCCAGGGCTACGCCTTCGATCCGCGCAACTCGGCGATCACCCAGGTGCGGCCGACCGCCGACGCCCTCGTCCTCGAGGTGCTCGGCCACTACGCGACGGCGTCGATCACGGTGCCGCAGCCGGGCATGCCGCCCGGCATGCCGCAGCCGTCGGCGCCGAAGTCGCTGCCCGACCCGCGCAGCATGTTCCTGACGATCGCCTACTCGCTCGCGCCGCTGCCGGCCGAGCCGATGCACGGGCGCCGCGCCGATCCGCGCGTCGGTTACTTCGAGAGCGGGCGCTTCGACTTCAGCAATGACCTGCAGCGCACGCCGCGTCAGCGCTTCGTCAACCGCTGGCGCCTCGAGAAGAAGGATCCCGACGCGGCGCTCTCCGAGCCGGTCAAGCCGATCGTCTTCTGGATCGACCGCACGGTGCCGTTCAAGTACCGCGCCGTGATCACCGCCGGCGTGCTTGAATGGAACAAGGCGTTCGAGAAGATCGGCTTCAAAGACGCGGTGCGGGTCGAGATTCAGCCCGAGAACGCCGACTTCGACACGCTCGACTTCGGCCGCTCGTCGATCCGCTGGATGACCAACGCCTCGCCGTCGTTCGGCGCGATCGGGCCCAGCCACGTCGACCCGCGCAGCGGCGAGATCCTCGACGCCGACATCGGCATCGAGAGCCTGTCGTCGCGCAGCATCCGCGCCGCGCGCTCGCAGATCCTGTCGACGACCGGCGTCGACAACCCGTTTCGCGACGCCGATCCGACGCCGCAGGAGCTGGCGCTGCTCATGTCGGGGCGGGTGTGCACCTACGGCGAGATGGCCGCCGAGCAGATGACCTACGCCACCGACGTCCTCGAGGCGCGCGGCGATCTCGACCCCAACAGCCCCGAGGCCGAGAAGTTCGTCGAGGCCTACCTCAAGGACGTGACGATGCACGAGGTCGGCCACACCCTCGGCCTGCGCCACAACTTCCGCTCGTCGCGCGTCTACACGCAGCAGCAGCTCGCCGACCCCGTGTTCACGCGCGCCAACGGCATCACCGGCTCGGTGATGGAGTACGCGCCGATCAACCTGAACAGCGCCGACGAGCCGCGCGAGCGCTACGGCACGCCGTTCAACGATACCCTCGGTCCCTACGACTACTGGGCGATCGAGTACGCCTACAAGCCGCTCGCATCGGGCCTGTCGGCCGCCGACGAACGCGCCGCGCTCGAGAAGATCGCCGGGCGCAGCGCCGAGCCGCTGCTCGCTTACGGCAGCGACGAGGACAACTTCATCGGCGTCGACCCGGAGACGCTGCCGTTCGACCTCGGCGGCGACGTCATCGCCTTCGCCAGGAAGCGGATCGCGATCGCCCAGGAGCTGCTCAAGCGCCAGGAAACGCGCACGCTGCGCCCCGACCAGGACTACAACGTCCTCAAGCGTTCGGTGACCTACGCGCTTCGCGACGTCGCCCGCGCCGCCAACGTGCTCTCGCGCCAGATCGGCGGCGTGCGCACCGTTCGCGACGCGCCGGGCACCGGGCGCGACCCACTGACGCCGGTTCCGGTCGCCGAGCAGCGCGAAGCGCTCGATCTCATCACCGGCAGCCTGCTCGCGGCCGACAGCTTCAGCGTCTCGCCGGCGCTGCAGCGGAAGCTCGGCGCCGACTTCGCCGAGCGAACCGATGCGATCTTCGGCGGCGAGGGCTCGACCCAGACCGACTACTCGCCGTCGGGGCAGGTGCTCGGCCTGCAGCGCTCGCTGCTGGCGGTGATGATGAGCGATACGGTCGCGACGCGGCTGCTCGAAAGCACGGAGAAGGCGCCTTCCGGCAGCGGCCGCGCCCTGCGCATGCCGGAGCTGTACGCGCGGCTGACGCAGGCGGTGTGGAGCGAGCTCGATGGCCGCGGCGGCGACATCGCGCCGCTGCGCCGCGAGGTGCAGCGCGACCACGTCAACCGCATCGCCGCATTGCTGATCCGTCCCGGCGCGGCGAGCCGGGCCGACACGCGCAGCATCGTGCGGGTTCAGGCACGGGCGCTGCTCGAGCGCATCCGCGCGGCCAGCCAGCGGCCGGGCCTGAGCGAAGAGAGCCGCGCCCATCTCGCCGACAGCGCCGACACGCTCGAGCAGGCGATGTCGGCCAAGCTGCAGCGCAGCGGCGCCTGAGGCCCGGCGCGGCAAAAGAAAACGGCCGCCCGAGGGCGGCCGTCGAAAAGGCGCGCGGGGCGCCCGGGGGTAAGGGGTGGCCTACTCGACGCGCGAGTCGCGGCCGGTGTCGTCGTTCGCGGCTGCCGTGACGACCGGGCGATGCCCGGTGACGACGACCGTCGGCAACGTGACGGCGTCGGCGACGGCGACGCGCTTGCCGACCACGGTCACCGTCGGCAGCATCGCCACGGCGCTCGCTTGGCCGGCCTGGCGGGGCGCCACCATCTCCGACCCTACCGCGATGGTGCCAGCGGCCAGAAGGCTGAAGGTCAGGACAGCGGAGAAGAGGTTCTCGGACATGATGGGCTCCTTCGGTAACTGGCCCACCGGTGGATGGGTTGGACGTGAATGTAGTGAGCCCGGCCGCGCCTTCCCAGCGACTTGCGACGAAGCGCGCTTTTGACGGGACGAGCCGCCTCGGACGGCGACGAAAGACAGGGCGGCCGGCCGCCGACGCCCGGTTCAGGCGCGCCGTGCGCCGGTGGGAGCGTCGCGCCGGGCGCCGGTGGGAGCGTCGCGCCGGGGCGCGGGAGCGTCGGCCTGCCGGGTTTCGTCGAACAACGACGGCTTGAACACCGAGGCGCCCTCCGAGCGGTCGTTGACCGCCCAGAGCATCAGGGCGCGCGCCGACATCGGCTTGGCGAACAGGAACCCCTGCAGCTCGTCGCAGCCCATCTGGACCAGCACGTGCTGCTGGCGCTGGTTCTCGACGCCCTCGGCGACGACCTTCAGGCCGAGCGCGTGGGCGAGCTTGATGACCGCGTCGACAACGGCGCGCGCGTCGGCGCTGTGCTCGAGGTCCTGGATGAAGCTGCGGTCGATCTTGAGCTCCTCGGCCGGGAGCTTGCGCAGATAGCTGAGGCTCGAATAGCCGGTGCCGAAGTCGTCGATCGACAGGTGCGTGCCGAGCTCGCCGAGGCGGCGGAAGGTCGTCTGCGTCGTCTTGGTGTCTTCCATCGCCGCCGACTCGGTGATCTCGCAGGTCAGCAGCGACGGATGGATCTTGTGCGACTGCAGCGCGTCGGTGATGCGCTCGACGATGTCGTCCTGGCGCATTTGGTGCGCCGACAGGTTGATCGCGACGCGCATCCGCACGCCCTTCTCGCGCCACTGTCGGCTCTGCCGGCAGGCGTCCTCGATGACCCAGTTGCCGATCGCCCCGATCAGGCCGAAGCGCTCGGCGATCGGGATGAACGTGCTCGGAAGGAGCAGGCCGCGCGTCGGGTGCTTCCAGCGCAGCAGCGCCTCGACGGCGGTGACCTTGCCGCTCTTGGCGTCGATCTTCGGCTGGTAGAAGAGCTCGAACTCCTTGGCGGCGACGGCCTTCCTCAGGTCGCGCAGGAGCTCGAACTGGGCTTCCGCGTCGGCGTCCATCGCGCTCGAATAGAAGCAGAACTTCGAGCCGCCCGAGCGCTTCGACGCGTACATCGCCGCGTCGGCGCGGGCGATCAGCTTGGCGTGGCTGCAGCCGTCGGGGTAGATGGCGATGCCGACCGAGCACGAGATCATGACCTCGCGGCCCTCGGCCTGGTACGGCTGCGAGAGGCCCTGGATCAGGCGGCCGGCGACGTGGGCGATGCCCTCCTCGGTCGTCACGTTGCTGAGCAGGAGCAGGAACTCGTCGCCGCCGACGCGGGCGACGACGTCCTTGCCGCGCGACATCGCCTTCAGGCGCTGGCCGACCTGCTCGAGCACGATGTCGCCGATCGAGTGGCCGTAGGTGTCGTTGACTGGCTTGAAGCCGTCGAGGTCGATGAAGAGCAGGGCGAGCCGGTTGGCGTTGGCGTCGGCCTTGGTCGCTGCGGCGGCGAGTCGGTCCTCGAAGTAGACGCGCGTCGGCAGCTGGGTCAGGCTGTCGACGGTCGGCGCGGCGCTGACCGTGCGCCGCGGCGGCTCGTCATCGTGGGCGCCGGCGCTGTGCAGCGCCTCGAGCATCATCAGGCCCAGGCCGATCAGCGCGCCGATCAGGACGGCTTCGGCCCACGCGGGCACCGTCGCCAAGTCGGTCTCGGCCGAGACCGACGCCGCCAGCGTCAACAGCACGGCGCAGAGCAGGGCGGCGCCGATGCGGGTGGCGCGCAGCTTCTTGCTCGGCTTGAACTCGAGCCCCAGCCCGACGAGGAGGGTGGTCAGGACGAAGACGGCAATGCCGGGACCCCAGGCGCTGAACACGACGGTCGCCCGAAACAGCCCCGGCGTCGCGAACACGGAGTGCGCATAGGCGACCAGCAGCGTGACCACCGCAAACCCTGCGAACGCCGGCGCGGTCTTGCGCGTCGTCGCGACCGCGGTGATCAGGGCGAGACCGGCGAGCGCCCAGGCGAGGCCGCTGGCGAGGAAGGGGATGCCGAGCACGCTGTCGGCGTCGAGCGGCGCCAGGAAATGGCCCGGCCACCAGAGGCCGAAGCCTGCGAGGAGCACGGCGCAGCCCTTGAGGCGGAGGGCGGTCGGCAGCATCCGCGTCCGCGACACGGCGAAGATTTCGGAGGCAAGCCAGAGAAGCGCCGCGCTGATGGCGAGGCCGACGAGGCAGGGCAGCAGCCGTTGGCTTTCCAGGAAATTCATGAAGCGCTGTGCCCGCCCGTGCGCAAGGTGGCGAGTGATCCCCCCACGGGAGCACCGACTCGTTCATTTCGGTACCGCGTGCGGTACCTTGAGCACCTTTGGCCGGGATTTCGGGTCAGGCGCCGCGGCAGACTATCGGCTTGCCGGGCGGGCGCGGGTGGCTGCCACCCCGGGCCGTTGAAAATGCACGCTTTAGCGGCGCTGAGCGCCGATCGGCAGCGTGCCGGCCGGGCCCCTCAGGCGCGCGAGATGCGCTTGCCGGTGATCACGACGGTCGGCAGCGTGATCGTCGGCGTCGCGGCCGCGCGGGCGGCCTGCTTCGCGACGGGCCGCTGCTGCGCTTCGGCGGCGAAGCCGAGGCCTGCGGTGGCGAGGATGGCGAACAAGGCGGCGGAGGCGGTGAGGCGGCTGATCATGGCGTGCTCCTGAGGGGGCTGCGGGATTCGTTGGAGCGGACTCTAGGCACGCCTTCGTCGCGCCGAAAGGGCATTGCGACGAAGCCCGCGAGTCGGGCGACGAACCGCACCAGAAGGCGATGAATGCAGCGCCGCCGGCGCCCGTCGGCGCCGCTCGAGGCGGGACCCGACGCGTCAGACCGGCGCGGTGCGCAGGCGCAGCCAGGCGAGCGCGGCGCCGTCGAGGCGCGGCGCCAGTCGCTCGGCGACCCGTTCGTGGTAGCCGTTGAGCCATGCGATCTCGTCGGCGCGGAGCAGCGATGCATCGAGGCAACGCGCGTCGATCGGGCACAGCGTCAGCGTCTCGAATTCGAGGAACTCCCCGAACTCGCTGCCGACCTGCGGCGCGGGCACGTTGAGGACGAGGTTCTCGACCCGCACGCCCCACTGGCCGGGCCGGTAGACGCCCGGCTCGATGCTCGTGATCATCCCCGGCTGCATCGCCATCGCCGGCTCGGCGACTGCGCGCGAGATCGTCTGCGGCCCTTCATGGACGTTGAGGAAGTAGCCGACGCCGTGGCCGGTGCCGTGGCCGTAGTCGAGTCCGTGCGCCCAGAGCGGCGCGCGCGCGATCGCATCGAGCATCGGCCCGGGCGTGCCACGCGGGAAGCGCGTGCGGCTGAGCGCGATCGTGCCGCGCAGGACGGTCGTCACGTCGTGCCGTTGCGCCTCGCTGATGCGGCCGATCGGCCACATGCGCGTGATGTCGGTGGTGCCGCCGAGGTACTGCGCGCCGGAATCGATCAGCAGCAGGCCGTCGCCTTCGATCGTCGCGTGCGATTCGGGCGTCGCCCGGTAATGCGGCATCGCACCGTTGGCGTTGAAGGCGGCGATCGTCGCGAAGCTCGGCCCGACGTAGCCGGGGCGGCGCGCGCGCGCTTCGGCGAGCTTCTCGTCGATCGTCAGCTCGGTGATCGGCGTGCGCCGCGACGGGTCCGCGAGGGCCGCCTCGAACCACGCGTAGAACTCGCACATGGCGACGCCGTCCTCGACCATGGCGCGGCGTACGTTGGCGGCCTCGGCGTCGCTCTTCCTGCTCTTGGCGAGCGTGCTCGGGTTGATCGCCTCGACCCGCGCCGCCCGGCTGCGCTCGACCAGGCCGAGCGTCGTCCGGCGCGGATCGACGAGGAGCCGCGCCGCTGCCGGCAACGCCGCGAGCGCGCCGGCGACGTCGTCGTAGGCGGCGACGCGAACGCCGTCGGCGGCGAGCGCGGCGGCGAGCGCGGAATCGATCTTGCCGGCGCCGACATAGAGCGTCGCAGCGCTGGGGTCGAGCAGCAGGTGGGCCAGGAAGACCGGGTTGTAGCCGACGTCGGCGCCACGCAGGTTCAACAGCCAGGCGATGTCGTCGACCGTCGAAATCAGGTGGTGCGTCGCGCCGGCGTCGCGCATGGCCGCGCGCACTTGAGCGAGCTTGTCCTTGCGCGCGTGCGGCGCCTCGGCGCCGGTGTGCTCGTAGACCTTCGCTGCCGGCATCTTGGGCCGGTCGGGCCACGCCGCCGCGACGATGTCGAGATCGCTGCGCAGCGAGATGTCGCACTTGGCGAGCGTCTCGCGCAGCTGGCGCGCCGCGGCCAGGCCGATCACGTCGCCGTCGACCGCGACCGTCGTGCCGCGCCCGACGTTCGCGCACAGCCAGTCGACGTGCTGCGCGCCCGGCGGCGTCGGGATGCGGACCAGCTCGATGCCGCTGCCGGCGAGCTGGCTCTCGGCCTGGACCCAATAGCGGCTGTCGGCGAACAGCGCGGCGCGCTCGGTCGTGACGACGAGCGTCGCCATCGAACCGGTGAAGCCCGACGCCCACTGGCGCCCCTGCCAGCGCTCGGGCAGGTACTCGGACAGGTGAGGGTCGCTCGATGGGATCACGACGGCGGCGCAGCCTGCCGCGCGCAGGGCATCCTGGATCTGCTCGATGCGAAGCCGGGCCGGCGAAGTGCGCGTGTCCATACGATCCCTTTCGTGCTCAGTCGCGCAGTTTAGAAGCTAGGAGGGTGGCGGCGCTGGCGGCGATGACGCCGGCTCGGCGACGACGCGCGCGCCTCGCTCGCACGTGAAGTACGCCCACGCCCAGTCGGTCATCGCCATCAGGCGGTTGCGAAAGCCGATCAGGAAGTAGATGTGGGCGAACAGCCAGAACAGCCACGCCGCGAGGCCGCTGAAGCGGATCGTGCCGAACACCGGCCCGGCGAGCTCGACGATCGCCGCCTTGCGGCCGATCGTCGCCAGGTTGCTGTAGTCGCGATAGCGGAACGCGAGCGTCGATTCGGCGCGGATCCGGCGCAGGATGTTGGCCGCCGCCGTGCGCGCCATCTGCTTGGCGGCGGGGCTGACGCCGGGCACCGCCGTCGGTCCGCCCGGCCCGTGGCTGAGCGCGGCGGTGATGGTTGGTGCGGTCGATGAGCGTGATCTCGACCGCCGCCTTGGAGAGCGATCGCACCGCCTCGAGGCCGCCGAAGCCGCAGCCGACGACGAGGACGCGGGGCCGGGGCGGCGTGCAATTCGGCGCTCGCAGGCGCGGTCGTCGGCTCGACCAGCCGCTCGGCGACCAGCGCCATCATGGGAGTGCCTCGATCGGCACCGGCGCCACGAGTCGCTCCGCGACCATGTGGATGTGGGTGCGCAGCGAATACAGCTCGTCGGTGTAGCTGAGCGGTACGTTGATGTGCTCGACGCGGCGCTCGATCTCGGCGAGCTCGCGCAGCAGCTCGTCGTTGGGACGCTTGCCGATCGCGTCCTCGACCTCGCGCAGCTGCCGGTACCAGCGGAAGATGCGCGAGCGGACGCGGAACGTGTAGAGCGGCGGCAACATGCGCGAGAGCGGGATCAGCGCGGCGACGATCGTCACCAGCACCGGCCACATCCGGTCGACCAGGTTGGCGAGCCAGAACGGCAGGTAGCGCTGCAGCACCGGCGGCCCGCTCGCGTAGAAGCGCTGCGCCTCCTTGGCGAGCGGCCGCTCGGTGTTGTGCGCGCCGGGAAAGTCACCCTTCTTCTGGAACCAGCCGGCGCCGCCGTGCACTTGCTGCGCCGCCTGCACGAACAGCTGGATCAGGGCCGGATGGGTTCGCTGTCGCGCCACCAGCGTCGCCGTCGGCGCGACTAGGCGCACGTCGGCGGGCGGGACGTCGCGCGCGAGGTCGACGACGCCGCGCGGCAACGTCACCGGGCTCAGCCACGGGAAGCGGCGCGCGTAGGCCTCGGCCTGGGCGAAGTCGAAGAGGCGGATGCCCGGCGTCTGCAGCAGCATCTGCACGAGCAGCGCTTCCGGCGCGGAGGCGAAGACGAGCGCGTCGATGCGGCCTTCGAGCAGGCCGACGACGGCCGGCGTCTGCGGCTCGCGGATCAGCGTGATCGTCGCCGGGTCGATCCGGTTCGCCTCGATCAGGCGCGTCATCAGGTTCGGGACGCCACTGCCCGGGGCACCGATGTTGACGCGCCAGCCGGCGAGTTGCGCCAGGCTCGCGAGCTCCGGGGCCTTCAGCATCCGCGCGGCCGAATCGCTGCGGTAGAACAGCCACACCGGTTCGTAGAAGAGGCCGCCGAGCGAGACGAGGCCGTCGTCCTCGTCGTCGCTCGGCGCCGGCCGTTCCTCGTCGGCGCCGCCCTGTACGAAGGCGATGTCGACGTCGCCGCCGGGCTGGCGCAGGAGGGCGATGTTCTCGGCGGCGCCGGCGGTCTTCCTCAGGCGCACCTCGATGCCGTTCTCCTTCAGGATCTGGACGTAGCGCTTGCCGAACTCCGCGTAGGCGCCCTGGTCCTGACCGGTGGCGAGGACGACGTGGCGTGGCGGCGCGGGGTCGAGCAGCCAGTAGGCGAGCGCGAGCAGGCCGACGGCGAGGAGGATGAAGGGCACCGCCGTCGCGATGAGGTCGCGGAACGACAGCAGGGTGACGCGGAACCGGTCTCGCATGGCGGCGATTGTCCCTGCTGCAGCGGCCCGCGCGGAAGCTGCCGCTATCCTTCGCGCGCTATGCGACTTCTCCTCGTCGAAGACGATCGCATGATCGGCGAGAGCCTGCAGCGGACGCTGCGCATGGAAGGCTATGCCGTCGACTGGGTTCGCGATGCGGCCGCCGCCGACGGCACGCTCGCGAGCGAGCGGTTCGATCTCGTTCTTCTCGATCTCGGCCTGCCGGCCGGCGCCGGCGGCGCCGGACCGGCCGACGGCCTGGCGGTGCTGCAGGCCCTGCGCGCGCGCCGCGACGCGACGCCGGTGATCGTGCTGACGGCGCGCGACGCGCGCGGCGACCGCGTCGCCGGACTCGACGCCGGTGCCGACGACTACCTCGTCAAGCCGTTCGAGTTCGACGAGCTCAACGCGCGCATCCGCGCCGTCCTGCGTCGCCACGCAGGCCGCGCCGAGCCGGTGCTCACGCAAGGCGGCGTGACGCTCGATCCGGCCCAGCGTCGCGTCACCCTGAACGGTGCGCCGGTGCTGCTCTCGGCGCGCGAGTTCGCCGTTCTCGAGGCGCTGATGGCGCGTCCCGGCGCGGTGCTGTCGCGCTCGCAGCTCGAGGATCGACTCTACGGCTGGGGCGAGGAGATCGAGAGCAATGCCGTCTCGGTGTACATCCACCAGCTGAGGAAGAAGCTCGGCGCCGACTTCATTCGCAACATGCGCGGCGTCGGCTACTTCATCGACGCGACCGCGCCGGGCTCCGGCCGATGAGCTCGATCCGCCTGCGCCTGCTGGCGTCGCTGGTGGCGCTGCTCGTCCTCGTCGCCGCGGCGATGGCCGCGATCACCTACCGCAACGTCCTCGGCGAGACCGAGGCGATCTTCGACTACCAGCTGCAGCAGATGGCGCTGTCGCTGCGCGACCAGGGCGAGGTCGCTTCCGCCCAGGCGGGACCGCTGGCCGACGAGCAGCTCGACTTCGTGATCCAGATCTGGACCATCGACGGTCGCACGATCTACGCGTCGCGCGCGCACGAGTCGCTGCCGGCGCGGGCGTTGCTCGGCCTGCACACGCTCAACGTCGACGGCCGCGCCTGGCGCACCTACAGCGTGGCGACGCGCGAGCGCGTCATCCAGGTCGCCCAGCCGGTCGAGATCCGGCAGCAGCTCGCCGCCCATGCGGCCTGGCGAAGCGTCCTGCCGCTGCTCCTGATGACGCCGTTCGCGGCGCTCGCCATCTGGTGGCTGGCGGCGCAGAACCTGGCGCCGCTCGATCGCCTCGCGCGCGAGGTGCGCTCGCGCGACGCGCGCTCGCTCGCGCCGGTGCCGACGAGCGGCCTGCCCGACGAGGTCGCGCCGCTGGCGAGCGCGCTCAACGCCTTGCTCGAGCGCCTGCGCAGCTCGCTCGACAGCCAGCGCGCGTTCGTCGCCGACGCCGCGCACGAGCTGCGCTCGCCGCTGACCGCGCTCAAGCTGCAGCTGCGCCTGCTGCGCCAGGCGGGCGACGACGCGGCGCGCTCGGCGGCGATCGAGAGCGTCGCCGCCGGCATCGATCGCGCCGCCCGCCTGATCGAGCAGCTGCTGACACTGGCGCGCAGCGAGCCCGGGGCAGCGCCTACGCCCTTCGAGCCGGTCGAGCTCGGCGAGCTGGCGCGTGAGGTGCTCGCGGCGATGCACGCGTTCGCGAACGACCGTGGCAGCGAGCTCGTCCTCGACGCCGACCGGCCGGTCGTCGTCGCCGGCGAGCGAAGCGCGCTCGCGGCCGCGGTCCGCAACCTGGTCGACAACGCGATCCGCTATTCCCCGTCGGGCTCGCGCGTCGACGTCGGCGTCGGGCAGGAGAACGGCGCTGCGTGGCTGCGCGTCGATGACGCCGGTCCGGGCATTGCGCCGGCCGAGCGCGAGCGCGTCTTCGATCGCTTCTATCGGCGCGCCGCGGCGGGCGAAGAGGGCAGCGGCCTCGGCCTGGCGATCGTTCGCAGCGTCGCCGAGCGGCACGGCGCGACGCTCGCGCTCGCCGACTCGCCGAGCGGTGGCCTGCGGGCGACGCTGCGCTTCACGCCGATGACGCCGTCGCCGGCGTCTTAATCCTCGCTTCATCGAAGGCTCATTGAGGCCTAACCGGACGGCCCTATCTTTCCTCGAGTCGCGGAGGTTCCGCGTCCGTCGAAGGAAATCCAGCCATGAAACTCAATCCTCTCAGCGCAGCCCTCCTCGGCGCCGGCGTCACCGTGATCGGCACCGCCGGTGCGTTCGACCTCACGCCGCACTGGCTGAAGAAGAACGATCAACCCGCGGTCGTCGCGCAGGCCGTGCCGCAAGCAGCGCCCGCCGAGCGCGTCGTCCCGGCCGCTCCGCTCAGCACGCCGGTCGGCCAGGTGCCGAACTACCGCGCCATCGTCAAGCAGTCGGCGCCCGCGGTCGTCGGCGTGACCGTCGAAGGCACGCACAAGGCGTCCCTCGAGGACAGCGGCCTGCCGCCTGGCATCGAGGACGATCCGTTCTTCAAGTTCTTCAAGGGCGTTCCCGGCCTCGGCCAGCGCGGCCGCCAGAACCCGTCGACGCCGTTCAAGGGGATGGGCTCGGGCTTCATCATCAGCTCGGACGGCCTCATCCTCACCAACGCGCATGTCGTTCGTGACGCCAAGGACGTCACCGTCAAGCTGAGCGACCGGCGCGAATACACCGCCAAGGTGCTCGGCATCGACACCGCGACCGACATCGCCGTCCTGCGCGTCGACGCCAGGGACCTGCCGGTGGTTCGTCTCGGCGACCCGAGGAATCTCGAGGTCGGCGATCCGGTGCTCGCGATCGGCGCGCCCTACGGCCTCGAGCAGACGGCGACGTCGGGAATCGTCAGCGCCAAGGGTCGCTCGCTGCCCGGCGACGCGGTCGTTCCCTTCATCCAGACCGACGCGGCGGTGAATCCCGGCAACTCGGGCGGCCCGCTCTTCGACGGCAGCGGCTCGGTCGTCGGCATCAACTCGCAGATCTACTCGCGCAGCGGCGGCTTCCAGGGCGTCTCGTTCGCGATCCCGATCAACGTCGCGCTCAAGGTGAAGGACCAGATCGTCGCCACCGGCAAGGCGCAGCACGGCCGGCTCGGCGTGACGGTGCAGGACCTGAACCAGTCGCTCGCCGATTCGTTCGGGCTCAAGCGCGTCGACGGCGCGCTCATCTCGAACGTCGCGCCCGACAGCGCGGCGGCGGCGGCGGGGCTGAAGTCGGGTGACGTGATCACCGAGGTCAACGGCGAGCCG
>Ga0157380_10001750_pt1 | contig 14328 bp, 12 predicted proteins | sample S35metaG_FD_119757 | JGI IMG/M metagenome (GOLD analysis project Ga0157380, IMG submission 119757) | Switchgrass rhizosphere microbial communities from Kellogg Biological Station, Michigan, USA - S3-5 metaG | ecosystem: Host-associated > Plants > Roots > Rhizosphere > Soil | place: USA... | reverse complement strand
CGCATCACCGCAAAAGTCGATGCTCCCGGTTTGCTCAACGCCCAATTGGCCAAGGCCGGCCGCGGCACGGTCGCGCAGATTCTCGAAACCGCCACGGGCGCCCTCGGCTGGGTCTGGTTTCCCAACGGCGACCACATCGCCATCCGCACCTCTTCCTACGACGGCATCGACAAACAGTCGAAAACGGTGCGAGTACACGCCATCGACTACCTGGTCTCGCGCCTGACCGCCGACGACCGCCTGCTATTGATCGACGACGTCTTCGATTCCGGCCGCAGCCTGGAAGCGGTCGTCGCCGACCTCACCCGCCGCTGCCGCCGCAACCTTCCCGAGCAGATCCGTATTGCCACGGCGTACTACAAACCGGCACGCAATCGCAGCTCGCTCACCCCCGACTATTACGTTCGGGCGACCGACCAGTGGCTGGTCTTCCCGCATGAACTCCAGGGATTGAGCCGGCAGGAAATCCTGGACCACAAGCCGGTGGACGAAAGTTTCTTCAACGCGGCGCCGGAGAAGAAATAGGAAACTCGTCGCCCTCGAGGCGATACAGGGCCTGCGCCAACCGCGCGACAGTGTCGGATTCCAGATACGGGATGCGCACCGGGCCCGAAGTAGCACCGGCGCCGGCAGTATCGACGATCAGCGTTCCCATCCTCTGGCGCCGGTCGAGTGGAGAAACGCGTATCTTGACGGCTTGCACGCGATTGCGGGGCACGATGTGCAGATGCCGCGTCAGCCATCCCGAACGGAACATCAGGACATCGCGGGTCAGGGCCCAGCGAGCGTTCCGGGTATAGGTGACCGCCCGCCACCAGGCGAGCGGAACCAGCAGCGGTAGCAGGAGCGAGGACAGCACTGTCGGCACCGACCCCCAGGAAAGCAGCGCAGCGGCCGGAGCTCCCAGGATCGCTGCGGTCGCCAGCAAGGTTTTCCGGAAGATGCGACCGCGGGCGCCAGGAGCGAGCGGGCGCCAGTCGGGATCCGCCGTTGCATCGGTCATGGGCAGCGCCATGCGGATGATTTCCGCTGCTGTGTCCGGCGTGCAGATGGGAGCGAGCCAGCGAAGGCGAGGCGCTGCCTGTCGGCCGTCCTGCTGCTCGGAGTTGACTCCATCGCCCGCGCTATCGACGGTCAGCGCCACGCGATCGAACCAGCGATGCAACAAAGTCTGGGTCTGCCGCACCGACTGAATGCGAGGCAAGCGCAGAGTCAGGGCCACCCGCGTCAACAACCCATAACTCACGCGAAGATCCGACGCCTGCCGTGTCAGCGTGAAATCGTACAGCGTCACCACGGCCCAGCCGATCGAGAGCAATCGGGTCACCACCAGCAGCACCGCCACCGGAGCGATCGCCAGCGCCACCAGCATGCCTGTTCCCAACGCAGCGATCGATTCATTCACAGCGATCAGGTCGTTGCGAGCCCAGTCGATGAGGTTCGCCTGCAGCAGCAGGCCGACGAACGCCACCACGAGCACGAGGCCGCGATTGTCTATCAATCCATAGCGCAGCAGTTCGCCCGGCGTGAGGTGCAACAGCACCTGTGGCTCGTCGACTTTGGCCTGGGTCGCTGGTTCGGCGGCCGGCGCCGTTCGCGATCGTTCGTCGAAAATCCGCTCGCGCAGTTCCTGGACCGCCTCCAGGCTCAGCACCCTCATTCGTCCTTCCGCCTTGCCGCCGGTCGAACTTTCGATCCGCACTTCCGCCACGTCGAACAGCTGGTGCAGCAGGCCGCGCTCGGTATCGATGTTCTCGATGCGGCGATAGTCGATCCGGCGCACGTTGCGAAACAGCCAGCCGTCGCGGATGAGCAGGCTGTCCGCCTCGAATGCATACCTGAAGGCCATCTGCCGCCAGATCGCGGCGACCAGCAAAGGAATCACGAACAGCAGTCCCCATAACGAACCGTCGTCGCGGGCGCCGAAGAATACGATTGCCGCCAACGGCACGAGGAATTGCTTGGCGAAGGCCGCCAGCACGAACACCCAGGACAATGGATGCAAGCGCCGCTGCGTATCCCCATCGAGGTTAGACACGTTGCGAGCTCTCAGACACCGCTGCCCGCTCCGGTGCGTGCGATCAGTGCATCCCGCAATGCCAGCGCCTCGTCATGTGCGAGGCCGGGCAGATCGATCCGCGTATAGCGGCTCCCTGCCGTGTAGAGCTTCAGCGTCGCCACACCGAACCTGCGTTGCAACGGACCCTGCGAGACATCGGTATGTTGGATGCGAACGCGTGGCAACCGGATCTGCGAGCGCCACAAGATGCCGCTGCGGATCGAAATGCCTGCTTCGTCTACTTCATAGTCGAGCGCCTGGTACTGCGCCGACGGCAGTACCCAGGCCACGACGATGGCGATCGACGCGGCCAGCACCATCGCTCCCAGAATCGGGCCTGGCAACCTGACCAGCGCTACCAGCACCGCGGACGACGACAACGCCACGACGGTGACGACCGCCTCGCAGCGCCAGACGTTGACAGTGGCCGGATCGACTTTCCGTGGCTCCATGTGCAAATTCTACGCTGGTCCCTGGCCCAAATCGGCGCGGACTGGGCGTCGTTGTCCGTCCGGAATCCGTTCCGGCAGGATCGGCGTAAGAGCAGGAGTCCGACATCGGACCAGTCTGGTCGCCTGCGGGGGGTTTCCGCTGCGACTCTTACGGCCAAATTCTATTTCTGAAGGAGAGTCTCAATCATGAAGAACGCCAACAAGGTTTCCGGCGCCGCCATCGCGACTGCAGCTGCCCTGCTGTTCAGCAATCTCGCCGTCAGCACTGCCAGCGCCGAAGAAGCTAAGGTACATTGTGCTGGTGTGAACGCATGCAAGGGCGCCGGCGCCTGCAAGACCGCGTCGAACGAATGCAAGGGCCAGAATGGCTGCAAAGGCAAGGGCTTCCTCGAACTGACCGACAAGGAATGCAAGGCAGAACAGGCGAAGCTGAAGAAAGGCTGATTCGCTACGGCGAAGGCGTGCAGTACTGCACGCCTTCGCCATCACCGAGGCCAACACCCGAGGAATCCTCGATGCCGTCACTGGGCTTCGGACTGGGACTGCGAACCGCTCACTACGAATCCGTGCTGAACGACGATCCGCACGTCGACTGGTTCGAAGTCATCAGCGAAAACTACCTGGTTCCCGGCGGCAAGCCTCTCTACTATCTGCATCGCATCCGCGAACGATTTCCGCTGGTCATGCACGGCGTATCGATGTCCATCGGCAGCTCCGCCCCTTTGAACATGGAATACCTGCACCAGCTGCGGCAACTCGCTGCCAGCATCCAACCCGCCTGGATTTCCGATCACCTGTGCTGGACCGGCGTCGACGGCGTCAACCTGCACGACCTCATGCCCCTGCCCTACACCGAAGAAGCGCTGCGACACGTAGCGCGTCGCATTCGCCAGGTCCAGGATTTCCTCGGCCGCCGCCTGCTGATCGAGAATGTCTCGAGCTACGTGACATTCTCCAGTTCGGAAATGACCGAGTGGGAATTCCTGGCGCAGCTCACGGTGGAAGCCGATTGCGACCTGCTGCTCGACGTCAACAACGTCTATGTGAGCAGCGTGAATCACGGGTTCAATCCGCTCCAGTACATCGGCGCGATGCCGACCACGCGCGTACGGCAGATCCACCTCGCCGGCCATCAGAACAACGGCGACCACATCATCGACACGCACGATCATCCCATCGTCGATCCCGTCTGGGATTTGTATCGCGCCGCTTGCGAAAGATTCGGCGAAGTCGCCACGATGATCGAGCGCGACGACAACATTCCGCCGCTGGCGGAACTGGTGGACGAACTGAACATCGCGCGCACCCTGTTGAACAACGTCGAAGCCGAGGCCGCCTGATGCACCTGGCAGCATTGCAGCAGGCATTCCAGGATCGCGTACTGCGCGGCACGTCGGAAATCGAACCGGAAGTCTCGCAGGCGGGCAAGCTCGACCTGCATACACGTCTTGGCATCTATGAGAATGCTTTCGTGGCGCGGCTGGTGGAAGCACTGGCGGCGACCTATCCGGCGCTGCGCGATTGCCTCGGCGACTCCGAATTTTCGGCGCTGACCTGCGCCTATGTCGCACAGACGCCGCCCTCGCATTTCTCAGTCAGGTACTTCGGCAACGACCTGGCGGCATTCGTCACACAGCAATTCGTCGGCGTGAAGGCGCAGGTGCTGAACGATCTGACCCGCTGGGAATGGGCGCTCGGCGCAGTGTTCGATGCGGTCGATACCTCGCCACTGGCGCCGGAAGATCTCGGCTCGATCGCGCCGGCGGAATGGCCGGCGCTGCGCTTCCAGTTCGCCCCTGCCCTGTGCCGGCTTGCCGTACGCAGCAATGCCGTTCAATGGTGGCGGGCATCGACACAGGATGGTTCGCGTCCATCCAGATGGCGCACAGCGAGGCCAATCACCTGGGCGCTCTGGCGCAGCAACCTGAAAACCTATTTCCGTTCCCTGGACTCGGCAGAAGCCTGGGCGCTCACGGCGATGGACGATGGCCATACTTTCGCATTCCTCTGCGACGGCCTGTCCCACCAAGCAGATCTGGACGACGATCAGCATCTCGACCCGGACCTCGATCAGAGTGACGCACCGACCCGCGCAGCCTCGATGCTGCATCGCTGGTTGAGCGACGGCTGGATCGTTCGCATCCACTAGCGGTACGCGGACGATTCCGCGTCTACTCCCGGCGTAAGTGTTCCGGGGACAGGCTCCTTCCCTCGTCTATTCTTTTGCGAAAGTCGACTGTCCCCTGTCGATTTCGTACCCTCCCCATTCGTTCAGGTGCTGAAGACCCGGCATGTCGTCGGCCCTTGCGTTGGAGGTTCCTTCCATGAAGCAGTACCTGCTCAGCATCATCCAGCCCGATGGCGATGTTCCCGGCGGCAGTCCGCCGCCGCCCGAAGTCCTCGGGAAAATCATGAAGGACGTGCGTGCGGTGAACGCAGAGATGAAGGCGGCCGGCGCCTGGGTATTCTCCGCAGGATTGCATCACCCTAGTACCGCCACGGTCGTACGACACCGGGACGGCGGCGCACTCGTCACCGATGGTCCGTTCGTCGAGAGCAAGGAGCACATCGGCGGCTTCACCGTCATCCAGGCCGCCGATCTCGATGCCGCGCTCGCCTGGGCGAAGAAACTCGCCAAGGCGTTGCCGCTGCCCATCGAAGTCCGGCCGCTTCACGAGAATCACGGGTGAAGCGATGGCAACCGACGACGCGTCGTTGCCGGTAGCCGAGATCGAACGCGTGTTCCGCGAAGCCTATGGTCGAGCGGTGGCCGTGCTGGTGCGTTCCTTCGGTTCGATCGACGTCGCCGAGGAAGCGGTGCAGGACGCATTCACCACGGCGCTGCAACTCTGGCCATCCGCCGGGCTGCCCCCGAGCCCGGCAGGATGGATCGTCACGACCGCTCGCCATCGGGCTATCGATCGCATGCGCCGTGAAAGCTCACGGGAAGATCGCCATGCAGCGGCGACAGTGCCGGGTGAAAGCGACGAACCGCCGGAGAACGCTGTGAGCGACGATCGATTGCGGTTGATCTTTACGTGCTGCCATCCTGCACTCGCCACCGCCGCACAGGTTGCTCTGACTCTGCGGCTGCTCGGTGGACTGACGACAGTCGAAATAGCACACGCGTTCCTCGTCCCTGAAGCAACCATGGCGCAGCGGCTGGTGCGCGCGAAAGGAAAGATTCGCGACGCCGGCATTCCCTATCGCGTGCCGGACGAAACGCAGCTGGCGGAACGCGTGCAGTCGGTGCTGGCCGTCGTCTATCTCATTTTCAACGAAGGTTACTCGGCGAGTTCCGGCGACCTGCTCATTCGCGACGACCTCTGCGATGAAGCCATCCGTCTCGGACGCTTGCTGTTCGAACTGATGCCGAGCGATCCGGAAGTCGCCGGACTGCTGGCGCTGATGCTGCTCATCGATTCTCGCCGCGCCGCACGACTGGATGCCGAAGGTCACATGGTCCTGCTGTCTGAACAGGATCGCAGCCTATGGGACCGCAAGCGCATCGCCGAAGGACAAACGCTCGTGCGGCGCTGCCTGATGCGCAATAAACCCGGTCCATACCAGATCCAGGCCGCGATCAACGCGGTTCACAGCGATGCGGCGACCGCTGACGCCGTGGATTGGGGCCAGATCCTGCAGCTCTACGATCGATTGCTGGAGATCGAACCCACTCCGGTCGTCGCGCTGAATCGTGCGATTGCAGTTGCAGAAGTCGCCGGCGTCGAGGAAGCACTCGCGTCCGTGTCGGAACTCGATCTCGGCGGCTACTGCATGTTTCATGCAACGCGAGCAGATTTTCTGCGGCGGTTGGGGCGTTACGCCGAAGCCGCCGCAGCCTACGGGGACGCAATCGCACGCTGCGAGAACCGCAAGGAAAGGCTGTTCTTGCAGCAGCGGCTCGACGCCCTGGGCTGACCGTACCGCGCAGGACAGGCAGGGCCTCCGACCGACTGGCGCGGGTGCAGCGAATTCTCCAGCTTGCCGAGCACGTACTCGGCGATACGACCAAGGCGGCGCGTTGGCTGACGACCCCGAGTCGCATACTCCATGACACTCCGCTGCGCATGCTGGATACGGACATCGGCACCCAGCGAGTCCAGCAGGAGTTGCATCAGATCGAGTTCGGCATGCCCGCCTGACGTGCGCAGGCAGTGAATCTCACTCTGTGGAGGTTGTATCGCCGCGCTGCATCCCGACGCGAAATCCCTAGAGCTCGTCGGTGAACGGGAGTTCCGGTTCGCCGCCATCGCGACCGAATGGCGATCGGGCCACCACCGATAGATCGTCGGTCGATGGATGCCTAGGCCACGCTCATCAACTCGGCCAGCGCCAGCGTCACCACGCAGGTCGCCCTCAGCAGGTCGTTGAGACGCAGGCACTCGTCCGCCATGTGTCCGTTCGCTTCCTGCAATGTGCGCGGCCCGGCTCCATAGAGCACGGCCGGAATACCGGCAGTCGTATAGTGGCGGGCATCGGTATATAGCGGCACGCCATGCACGGCGATGGGCGTTTCGAACAGCGTTTCACCGTACGCCTGCAAGGCTGAGATCAACGCATCCGCTCCTGGCAATCGCACCAGCGGCTGCGCAAGCAATATCCGCTGCACCTCGACACTGATGCCTTTGGACTTCGCTGCCGTTGCAGCAATCAAGGCACGCAGGTCGGACTCCGCCGCAGCGACATTCTCCTCGGGAATGATGCGGCGATCCAATCGCATGGTCACGCGATCCGGCACGACATTCGTATTGATGCCTCCCGCGATCAGGCCGACGTTCAAGGTGGGTGTCTTGATACCTGGCGTCTTCGAATGCACCTTGGCTAGTTCGGCGCGGTAGCCATAGAGCGCGTTCAATATCTGCGTCGCCGCTTCGAGCGCATCGATACCGGTATCGGGCATGGCGGCGTGGCCCGACTTGCCGTTGACCACGATTTCCAGATGCAGGCAGCCGTTGTGAGCCGTGGTCACCGCATAGGAAAAGCCGGCGCTGATCGCAACGGTCGCCTGTGTCAGCCGGTTTTCTATCAGCCACTGCGGACCGATGGTGCCGCCGACCTCCTCGTCATAGGTCAAGTGCAGTTCGACAGCACCGTTCAGGGTAACGCCATGGGACTGCAGCTCCTGCAGTCCCAGCAAGGCCCAGGTAAACGTAGCAAAATCGGATTTGCTGACAGCGACGCCGCGTCCATACATGACCGGACCGTGTATCGGATCCGTGACAATTTCCCCGCCGTACGGATCCTTGGTCCAGCCGCGACCCGGCGGCACCACATCGCCATGCGCGTTCAACGCAATGGTTGGCCCGCCCGTCCCAAACATCCGCCTGACGATCAGGTTGGTTGCAGTGATCATGCCGTTCGCGCGAACCAGGTCGGCAGGCACTCGATGCACTTCTACTTCGAATCCCAATGCCTGCAACAGCTCCGTGGCGCGTACCGCGTGTGGCTGACAATCGCCCGGAGGATTATCGCTGGGGACCTTGACGAGTTCGGCGAGAAACTGGGTTTCCTGCGCGAACTGCTTCGCGACGAACTCACGCACTTGCGCAACGATGGCTGGGTTCAATCTCATGCCTGCTTCCCAAAATTCCGGATGAAATCCGCAAACGCTCGCGCTGCTATGTCCGCATCCGCAGTCGTCATGGTCTCTGCCGGATGATGACTGATGCCACCGTTGCCGCACCGAACGAACAGCATGCCCACCGGCGTGATCTCCGCCATCTTCATCGCATCGTGACCGGCACCGCTGGGCAGGAACATCGGCTCGATATGGCTGACGCGCCGGATGCTGTCGGCCCAGGCTTGCTGCATCGCTGGAGCACAGGGTGCCGCCGACGCACTCATGAGCTTGTCTACTTTCACGGCGACTTTCCGTCGTGCGGCGATCTGTTCGATAGCGCTCAGCACATCCGCGAGCGCCGCATCGCGCACGGCGTTGTCGCCGGCTCGAATATCCAAGGTCAATTCGCACCGGCCGGGAATGACATTGATCGCGCCTCCCGGCACTTCCAATCTACCCACGGTTCCGACCAGCCCCGGTTGAACGGAGCAGCGGCGCTCCACGGCCAATACGATTTCCGCTGCCGCTGCAGCAGCGTCGCGACGCAATCCCATGGGGACGGTTCCGGCATGACCGGCCAATCCCATAATCGACACGTTATATCGAACGCTTCCGGCGATAGCTGTCACGACACCGAGCGCTTCCCCCCGATCGAGCAGCACGGGCCCCTGTTCGATGTGAACTTCGATGAAGCCGTGCAATTGCTGTGGATCGCGAGCGATCTGCGGAATCGTCGACGGATCGAGTCTCGCCGCCTGCATTGCTTCCTGCATGCTCACACCGTTGGCATCGCGCTTGGCGAGCAGATCGGGATCGAAGGTGCCGGCCAATGCGCTGCTCCCGATGAAGGTGGATTTGAAGCGCACGCCTTCCTCGTCGGCGAAGGCGACGATTTCGAGATCGAACGGCAACGTCACACCCATCTGTTTCAGGTTCGCCGCCACGACGATGGGTAGCACGACGCCGAGCCGGCCATCGTAGCGCCCGCCGTCGATCACCGTGTCGTAGTGGGATCCCGTAATCAGGGTCTTCGCGCCCGGATCCGAATTGCGCCAGCGGCCGACGACATTACCGACCGCATCGACCTCGACGCTCAGGTTCGCTGCCAGCATCCACTCCCGTAGCAAAGCCGCCGTCTGAGTGTGTGCCGAACTCAGATAAGAGCAGGTCAGCGCACCTTCCTGTTCGGAAATCCCTGCGAGTGCATCGAGCATCGCCATGATCTCCTCTCCCAGCGGCACCGAGACGAGATCGGTCAACCGATATCCGCCGATGAAGCCGATCTGCCGCAACGCGACTGCACGCTCCTCCTCTTCGCTGTTGTCGATGCGCCGCTCGAACGACGCGATGATGGAGGGCACGTTGTGGCCACGCACGGCGAGAATAAAAGGAAATCCGAAGCGCTTGCCGTACGCCGCGTTGAGTTCGTGCAGCCGTGCGAACTGTTCCGGCGTACAAGCATTCAAGCCGGCGCCTTGCTGCTCGCGACTCGACTCCATCGTAAGTTCGTTGCGTACGGCTGCTCTGCCGGCGAGCTCGGGATGCGCTCGAATCAATGCCAGCTGTTCGTCGAGCGCTGCCGAGGCGATGACGGCTCGCATGGCATCGAGCAGTTCGAGCCGCGATTTGAAAGGACGAGCACTGGCGGTGCGGGCGGCGATCCATGGAGAATGCTCGAAGATGCCAGCGAGCGCCGCGGCGAATTGCTGTGCCGTGGCCCGATTGAGTTCGTCCAGGGAGATCACGACGACGCCTCGAACGGATGCGTGGCGATCCAATGATTCGCTATATCGATGCGCCGGCAGATCCAGACACCTTCGTGCCGCTGCACGTAGTCGAGAAATCTTTCCAGCGATGCGATACGCGCAGGACGGCCAACGATACGGCTGTGCAATCCTATGGAAAGCATCTTGGGCGCGGCGAGCCCGTCGGGATCGCCCTCGCGGTACAACGAATCGAACGCATCCTTCAGGTAATCGAAGAACTGCGTCCCCGAGTTGAATCCCTGGGCAGCGGCGAAACGCATGTCGTTCGTGTCGAGCGTATAGGGCACGACGAGATGCGGGACCTTGCGCTCACCGACCGTCACTTGCGTCCAATACGGCAGGTCGTCCGCGTATGAGTCTGCGTCGTAGACGAAACCCCCGTGTTCGACGAGCAATCGCCGGGTGTTGGGACTGTCGCGCCCGGTGTACCAACCGAGCGGCGCGGAGCCCGTCAACTCGCGAATGATAGCGACGGCCTGCACGAGATGATCGCGCTCGGTGGCTTCGTCGACCATCTGATAACTGATCCAGCGCAATCCGTGGCACGCGATTTCATGGCCGAGTTCGCGAAACGCGGCCGTCGCTTCAGGGTGCCGCTGCAACGCCATGGCCACGGCGAAGATAGTCAGCGGTAAGCGGCGCTGTTCGAATGCGCGCAGGACGCGCCACAGTCCGGCACGTGATCCGTATTCATACAGGGATTCCATGCTCATGTGACGCATGGGAAACGCCTGCGCGCCGATGATCTCGGACAAGAAGGTTTCCGATGCCGGATCGCCATGGAGCACGTTGTTCTCGGCGCCTTCTTCGTGATTGAGCACGAATTGCAGGGCGATGCGCGCGCCGTTCGGCCACTTCGCGTGCGGTGGCCGCCGCCCATAGCCGATGAGATCTCGTGGGTAGCCGGGCGTCATGTCATCCTCTCAACCGTCGACGCGGCCGCACGCCTTGCTGTGCCGAATCGTCTGGCGTTCCAGTCGTGCCCGACGTGCGCAGGATCGAGGCCTTCTTCCCGAGAATATAGGTCTTGGCCACGGCGCGATCGTCTCCCAGCGTCATCAGCAACAGCAATCGCTCCGACAGCGACGGCGATTGATCGAAGCGCCGCGCCAGAAGAGGAGTGGCGCGCGGATCCAAAACGATGAAGTCGGCCTCGCTTCCCGGAGCGAAGCTGCCGATGCGATCGTGCAGGCTCAACACTCGCGCCGCTCCCAGTGTCGTCAAATAGAAAGCCCGCAGCGGCGACAACCGCTGGTCCGTCAGTTGCGCGACCTTGTACGCCTCTCCCATCGTACGCAGCATGCTGAAACTGGTGCCGCCGCCGACGTCGGTGGCGATAGCGAATCGCATGCCGGCAGCGTCGGTCGCCGCGATGTCGAACAACCCGCTGCCGAGATATAGATTGGACGTCGGCGAGAATGCCGCGCCGGCACCGCTCGCAGCCATGCGCTCGCGATCCACAGTGTCGAGATAAATGCAGTGCGCATATACGGCCCGCTCTCGCAGCAGTCCATAGCTATCGTAGACATCGAGATAACTGCGCGCCGCGGGATTCAGCTCCTTCACCCACTCGATCTCGTGACGGTTCTCCGCCAGGTGACTGTGAATGAAGGCATCGGGAAATGCTTTCGCAAGGCGGCCGGCGCTCTCGAGCTGTGCTTGGGAAGACGTCGGGGCGAAGCGTGGCGTGATGGCGTAGTGCAGGCGATTGCGTCCATGCCAGGTTTCGATCAGCTCCCGCGAGTCGCGTTCGCCTTCCGCCGCGCTGTCCCGAAGCGGTTCCGGGCAGTGCTGGTCCATCAGCACTTTGCCGGCGATCATCCGCAGGCGGCGCGCATCCGCTGCTTTGAAGAATTCATCTGCGCTGGCCTTGTGAACCGTGCAGAGCACTTGCGCCGTGGTCGTGCCGTTGTCCAGCAATTCGTCGAGGAAGAACTCCGCTACTGCACGGGCGTGCTGCGGATCGCCGAAACGCTGCTCCGCCGGGAAGGTGTACTTCTCCAGCCAGTCGAGCAGGTTCGCGCCGCCCGAACCGATCACATCGGTCTGCGGATAATGGATATGCGTGTCGATGAAGCCCGGCAGGATCAGGCTGTCGCCATGCTCGACGATCGGCGTGTCGGAACCGAGCGTTGCAACGAGCTGTGCCGCCGGTCCTGCCTTCTCGACGCGACCGTTGGCGACAATCAGCAGGCCGTCGTTCCAGTATTCATACGAATCTACGCTGTCGTCGCTACCGGGATCACTGCGAAAATACAGCAGCGAGCCGCGATGCGCCTCGACGCTCCCTCCCGCGCCCGTCGAAACTGCCTTGTCAGCGGGGCGCGCCATGTTCGATCCATGCCAGCACTGTGCTGCGCTCCTCTTCCGTCATTCCCGTGAGATTGGCGATCGGCATGGTCCGGGCCGCCAGTTGTTGCTTGGTCTGGACTAGTCTCGCATAGATATGCTCGGACGTATCCAGCAACACTCCGGCCGGCGCGGCGGCGAATCCCGGTTGAGTCGGGACAGCCGAGTGACACGGCTGGCAACGCATCTTGAGGATGGATTCGACCTGCTCGTACTCGCTCGTTCCCGATGTCGCCGTGACCGGCGCCGAGTTCTTCGGCGTCAGCGCAACAGCCACGGCGGCGATGACGATCACTCCCAACACCGCTGGAAGCGGCGAAGTCCTGCCGCCTCGCTCGTGAGCTTTGTGCCTCGCGACGAACCAAGCGCGAATCAGCGCACCGGCGAACGACAGGGCGATCAACACCAGCCAGTTGTACTTCGCGCCGTAGGTCATGGCGTAGTGATTGCTGATCATGAGGAACAGCACCGGTAGCGTAAAATAGGTGTTGTGCACCGAACGCTGCTTGCCGCGCAGGCCATGGATCGGGTCGGGGACGCGATTCTCCTGCTTGGCCTTCACCAGTTCGCGCTGGCCTGGAATGATGACGAAGAAGACGTTCGCGACCATGATGGTGCCGAGCGCGGCGCCGAATTGGATGAACGCGCCGCGGCCACTGAACAGATGGCACAGCGCCCAAGCCTCGGCGCTCAACAGCACTGAGAGCACGGCACCGAGGGCCCGATCGTTCTTGCCCAACGAAGAACGGCACAGCGTGTCGTAGATCAACCAGCTGCCGAGGAGGAATCCGAGACCGATGGCAATCGCCGTCGGCTTCGACAACGCCATGACCGCAGGATCGATCAGATAGATTTCGGCTCGCGCGTAGTACAGCAGCGCGAGCAGAAAGAACCCCGACAGCCAGGTCGAATAGGCTTCCCAATAGAACCAGTGCAGTGTGCCGGGCAGTTTCTCAGGCGCGACGCGATACTTCTGCGCATGATAGAAACCGCCGCCGTGCACGGCCCACAACTCGCCGCCGACGCCGCCATCCGCCGCTTCCTTCTTCGCCGGAGCGAGCAGGTGATTGTCGAGCCAGACGAAATAGAACGACGCCCCGATCCATGCGATGCCGGTGATCAGATGGACCCAACGACCGAGCAGGCTCAGCCAGTCGATAAGAAATGCATCCATGTCGGTCAATGATCGGGATGAAAACTGCGGCCGAGCGAAGCAGGCTGGTTCAACAGGATGGTGCGAGGATCCCGGCAGATCAGGACCAGCACCACGATGGTCGCGAGATAGGGCAGCATCGACAGGAACTCACTTGGCACACTCACGCCCAGGCCCTGTGCGTGCAGCTGCAATACTGTCACGCCGCCGAACAGATACGCTCCCAGCAATACTCGCAGTGGGCGCCATGTCCCAAATACGACCAGGGCCAGCACGATCCAGCCCCGACCGGCACTCATGCCTTCGACCCACATGGGCGTGAGCGCGGTCGACAGGTACGCCCCGGCAATGCCGCTCGTCGCACCGCCGAACAGCACAGCGAGATACCGGATCAGGATGACGCGTTCGCCGATCGAGTGAGCGACGCCCGGCGATTCGCCGACCGCGCGCAATCGCAGGCCGGGAGAGGACTTGTACAGGAACCAGGACACGGCGAAATACAGGACGAGCGACAAGTAGACGACCGCGTCGTACTTGAACAGCAATGGCCCCAGCACCGGCACGCTCGACAGAAACGGAATATTCAACTCGGGCACGCGATCGATGGGGAGACCGACGAACCCCTGGCCGACGAACGCGCTCAATCCCACTCCGAACAACGCCAGCGCCAATCCCGTAGCCACCTGGTTCGTTTGCAGCGTCAGCGTGAGCACCGCAAATATCAGCGCCAACGCCATGCCTGCCAGCGCGGCGGCAACATAGCCAAGGAACAAGCTGCCGCTCGTCGTGCCGACAGCGAAGGCCGTGACCGCGCCGATCAGCATCATGCCTTCGACACCGAGATTCAGTACGCCTGCCCGCTCGCACACCAGTACGCCGAGCGCCGCGATGATCAGCGGAGTCGCTGCGGCGACGGTGCTGGCGACAATCGGCAACCATTGATCGACACTCATGATGCGCTCGCCGTGCTCTTGACGTTCATGGCT
>Ga0157380_10001749_pt1 | contig 14328 bp, 12 predicted proteins | sample S35metaG_FD_119757 | JGI IMG/M metagenome (GOLD analysis project Ga0157380, IMG submission 119757) | Switchgrass rhizosphere microbial communities from Kellogg Biological Station, Michigan, USA - S3-5 metaG | ecosystem: Host-associated > Plants > Roots > Rhizosphere > Soil | place: USA... | reverse complement strand
TACACCAACCGCGGCCTGCAGTTCCTGGACCTGATCCAGGAAGGCAACATCGGCCTGATGAAGGCGGTGGACAAGTTCGAATATCGCCGTGGTTACAAGTTCTCGACGTATGCGACGTGGTGGATTCGCCAGGCGATCACGCGTTCGATCGCCGACCAGGCCCGCACCATCCGCATCCCGGTGCACATGATCGAGACCATCAACAAGCTGAACCGCATTTCGCGGCAGATGCTGCAGGAGATGGGCCGCGAGCCGACACCGGAAGAACTGGCCGTGCGCATGGAAATGCCGGAAGACAAGGTTCGCCGCGTGCTCAAGATCGCGAAGGAACCGATCTCGATGGAAACCCCGATCGGCGACGACGAGGATTCCCATCTCGGCGATTTCATCGAGGACACGTCGGTGGACTCGCCGATCGACTCGGCCACCATGGAATCGCTGCGTGAGACCACGCATTCGGTTCTCGCGGGCCTCACGCCGCGGGAAGCGAAAGTCCTGCGCATGCGCTTCGGCATCGACATGAACACCGACCATACGCTCGAAGAAGTCGGCAAGCAGTTCGACGTCACACGCGAGCGCATCCGCCAGATCGAAGCGAAGGCGCTGCGCAAGCTGCGTCATCCGAGCCGCAGCGAACAGCTGCGCAGCTTCCTGATGGATGACTGATCGTCTCTCGGTTTGCGTCCCGAACGAGGCCGGCCCTGCCGGCCTTTTTCTTTTGCAGGATGAAGAATTTCTATCCAGGAAAAGTCAGCAGGTAGCGGGAAGCGCGACGGGAACCACCTCACAGGCCGGTGCGTTTTATGAACAGGCAATAATCAGGTACAAACCATCATGGGCCTGGCTTTCTATTTCGTCATGTTCCTGGTTGCGTGTGGATTCGGGTGGTGGAGCAAGGGAACGGACCGCTCGCGATAGGAGTTCACGATATCGATTCGCGCTGACTCAGCGTTGTTGCTTCAGCAGCTTCATCAGCTCGCCGCGACGCGTCGTCACCGCAAATTTTTCCAACCCCAGCCATTCGGCCAACTGCTGTAATTGCGTCGCCAGCGCTGCGACGATGGCCGCAGGTTTCACGCCTGCCTCCGTGCTTCCGCCCTTTACCAGCAGTCGGCTGTTGGCTCGATCCGACTTCAAATCCACGCGCGCCAGGATGCGTTCGTTCATCAGGAACGGCAGCACGTAATAGCCGTGCACCCGCTTGTGCAGGGGCGTATAGATTTCGAGGCGGAAGTGGAAGTCAAAGAGTCGCTCGGTCCGCTGGCGCTCCCAGATCAACGAATCGAAGGGCGACAGCAAGGCGATCGCATCGACGGAGCGAGGAGTCTTCGCTTCGCGATGCAGATAGCCCTGCTGCTTCCAACCCTCGACCGCAACTGGTGTCAGCACGCCCGCATCGACCAGTTCGCGTACGCGAGCTGCGGCGTCGGCAACGGGCAGGCGAAAATAATCGCGCAGATCCTTCTCCGTCGCGACGCCGAGCGCCTTCGCGGAGATGGCTATGAGTTCACGCTGCTGCTCCTCCTTGCTGAGCGCAGGAGCGTTCAGGATCGCCGCGGGAATCACTCGCTCGGTCAAATCGTAAAGGCGCTCGAAGTTGCGGCGTCCGCCCGTCGTGACCTCACCGCTCCAGAACAGCCATTCGAGGATTTCCTTGCCCTGGCTCCAGCCCCACCATCCGCCGCGCGACTTCTCCGCTGCCGTGAGATCTCCAGCTCCCAATGCACCGCGTTCGCGGATCTCGTCGCGAATGGCGTCGACCGCTTCGCGATGCTCCGTGGCATAGCGACGCAGGCCTCCCCAGATGCCTTCTCCGTTGCGGGCACGGTCCATGCGCCAGCGGAACAAGGGGAACGATTCGATGGGCAGCAGCGAAGCTTCGTGACCCCAGTATTCGCACAGGCAACGCGATTTCGCGTCATACGCGGCCCGTTCGAGCAGCGCGGTGTCATAAGCACCGAAGCGGGAGAACAGCGGCAAGAAATGCGAGCGCACCAGCACGTTGACGGAGTCGATCTGGATCGCACCTAGCAGGCGAGCGACGTCGCCGACGCGATTCACCGTCCTGGGAGCCGCTTTGCCGCTGCCGAACTGTTGTGCAACGAGGGTGATGCGCCGGGCAGTGGACAAGGACAGGGACGAGCCGAGAAGTTTGCTGGGAGCCATGGTGAATACTTGCTGGCGCTGTGTCCTTGTTTGGCTCTTACGTGCTTGGCGCGTCGTCGCGGGATGGCGTCAAATCGAAATCATGACGCAGCCAGGGCAGCCGCGCGAATAATTACGTTCAATCTCTTGCCGCCGCACTGCTCACCTTTTCATAATTATGCCGAGGCGAAACCGCTGCGTGTGAACTACGTATCAATCGGTCCACGGCAACTTCTGGCAGCATCGCCCTCGCTGATAGCTGAGAGGTTCTGGCGATGCACCCTTCTCCCGAAATTACGCTCGACATGACGGCAGAAGACCTGCTGAAGACGTTGTCGAACGACGTCGACGATTCGTGCTTCGAGGTCGATGACATCTCGTCCGTGGATCCGCTGGCCGACACGGATCCCGTTGCCCCCAAGGCAGCAGCGAAGAGCGCCGCGCTGACCGACGACGAAGACACCATCGAGTTCGATTCGCTCGAAATCGAGTTGAGCGCGTCGGACATGAACGCGCTGCTGGAGGTGGACCTGCCGAAGCAGGCCGCGGAGCCGACGGTGGCGCCAGCTCCTAAAGCAGATAACGGATGACGATTCGGGCACATTCGTCGCCGCGCGACGATTGTGCCCAGGCTCTTATCCCGAGCCTTACATGTTCGGCCGGCCGGGATACTGGCGCATCAGGTCGGTGACGATGGCGTTCACGGTCACCTTTGGATTCGCCATGGCCTCATCGGACACGCGCCCCTCCGAGATACCTTCCCATACCAGCTGCTTCTTCTCGGCATCCACGATGTCGACGTTGACGGTGCCGACCTTGTACGTGATCGAGCGATCCTGCTCATACAGCGGCCAGGGCGAATACAGCCCGCGACGATAACCGTAGTATCCGAAGCCGAAGTCCGGATCGGCAAACGTCTCCGTGCGGTCCTGCGTGTTCATGTAGAAGTTCACCAGCAGGTCGGGGTGCTCGGCGTCGTATTTGTAGCCGCGAGCTTCCATCGCCGTGGACACCGAATCCTTGAAGTAGCTGGTCACGAGCGTCGAGTAACCGCCGCGGTCGGTGCCGGTCTCCTTGGGAAATCCATAAGTCCGATAGACGGAGAAATCCGCCTTCTTGTCGTAGTCGATACGAGCCTTGTTCTGCGGAGTGCTGGCGCAGCCGGCTGCGAGAAGGCCCGCTGCTACCAGGACTAAGAACCTGCGAATCATCATGTCCCACCTCGTTTGCAAATCGATGCCAGCGGTACAGGCTGCGTTCAGTATGGCCGTCGTTACCATCATCCTGCGCGTGCTGTAAGTCTTGGATTAGGCTACTGATTCCCTGGACAGTTCCGTTCCTGGAGAGCCTCTCCCGCCGGTACTAATCTATATAAGCGACAGCACCAGGGAAAGTTGCTTTACAGCGCGAGACTTGCCTGTCCCAGCTCCAGGTCCAGCAACAGGCGTTTGCGCCACAGACCGCCGCCGTAACCACCCAATGCGCCGTTCGCGTTGATGACGCGATGACAAGGAATCACGATGGCTATCTCGTTGAGCCCATTCGCCGTTCCCACCGCCCTGGTGGCACCTGCATCGCCCAAGCGCAACGCCACATCGAGATAAGACCATGTCTGGCCATAAGGAATGGCGAGCAGCGTCGACCATACCCGCTGTTGGAATTCCGAGCCGGGATAATCGAGCGGCAGATCGAACTCACGACGCGAACCGGCGAAATACTCGACCAGCTGCACTCGCGCTCGTTCGATCCACGGGTTCGAAGCGTCCTGCGATGCGAACCGAACCTGCCCAAAGCGGCGCTGCACCGTCTGCAGCCGCTGCTCCAGGGTCTGCGGCTGCGTGAATTGTAGCAATCGCAAAGCACTGTCCGTGGCGCCCAACAACAGCACGCCCACCGGGCTTTCCACCAGATCGATCGTGAGTGTCGCCGGCTCGGTCACGGGTTCTCCTCCATCAGAACCATTCAAGAATAGACCTCTCCAACCGATGCAGGGAAAGATGTCGGCGATAGCCCACGATGGCGCGAGTACGCGCATGCCGTTAACCTGCACACATGACATTGCTGCGCTTTCAGAAGATTCCAATGCGATGGCTGGCGTTCATAGCGGCACTGGGGGTGACGTTGGGCACGGCTGCCGTGGCCGTCGGCCGCGATTCGGATGATGAATTCGCGACAGTGCGAGAGGAGTTCGTCCAGGCCTATGCCCGTGTGAATTCCGCAGCGGTGGTGGAGAACGACAGCGAGGCACTACGCGAATATCCGCTCTATCCCTATCTCGAAGCAGCTCGCCTGCGCCGTGACTTGCTGGCCGCCGTCGCTCCTGATCAACCAGCCGATGCCGCGGCCGACGCCTTCCTGACCAAGCACGGCCGCGAGCCCGTGACCCGCGAGGTTCGCAGCGCCTGGCTCAACAGCCTCGCCGCCCGGCGCCAATGGGCGACGTTCATCCAGCAATATCGCGATCCTTCAGCAGACGAGGAGTTGCGCTGCCAATCGCTGATTGCGCGGATCGAACTCAACCAGCTCGACGGACTCGCAGCCGATATCTCGAAGCAATGGCTCACGCCGCAAAGCCTGCAGGCCTGCGAAGTACCGTTTGCCTGGCTGCGTACGCAGGGTGGCTTGAGCGTCGCCCTGATCGAACAACGCGTGAAGCTGGCGCTCGACAAGGGCAATACGAATTTCGCTCGGCAGATCATCGCGTACCTGCCCACGGAGCGCAGCACACCGTATCTGCAATGGGCCAGCCTGATCGACAACCCGCGCACGATCGACACGCTGATAGCCGATCCGCAACGTTCCATCGAGCCGGAAGTGCAGCTGTCGACCTGGAAGCGCCTGACACGCGTCGATCGCGATGGCGCCCTCGCCCGTTACGATGGGCTGGTCGCTGCACGGCAGCTCGATGACACGCAGGCGAGCCCATACGCCCTGGCGCTCGGCATGTCGCTGGCATGGGATCGCCGGCCGGAAGCACTCGACTATTTCAAGCGCGTGCAGAGCACCGACTTCGACGACGCTGCACGCGAATGGCAAGTTCGCGCCGCACTGTGGGCGAAGGACTGGAACTTGGTGTCCAAGCTGATCGCAGCGATGCCGGGCTCACAACGCGATACTGCCCGCTGGCGTTATTGGTCTGCCCGAGCCGCGGAGCATTCGCAGGATCCGCAACTGGCTCGCCGCCTGTACGAATCGGTGATCATCGATGACAACTACTATGCCGCGATGGCGGCGGCGCGGCTGGAGCGGAACGTCACTCCCCACCTGCAACCGGTCGCTCTCGACAAAACGCAATTACGCGAGATCGAGCAGTTGCCTGCCTTGATCCGCGCTCGCGAGCTGTTCCGGAGCAACCTGCGTTCCTACGCACAGATCGAATGGATCACCGGCTACGAAACGCTGTCCGAAGCAGCCCGTGCCCAGGCAATCCATCTGGCCCGTAACTGGGGATGGTACGACCAGGCGGTGGCTGTAGCTTCGCAGCAGCGCTTGTTCAACGATTACACGCTCTTGTATCCACAGCCTTACGATCGTGAGGTGCGCTCGGCAGCGAGGCTCACTCAATTGCCCGAGGAGCTGATCTACGGCGTGTTGCGACAGGAAAGCCTGTATCGGCCCGATGCGATTTCTTCGGCCGGTGCTCGCGGATTGCTGCAACTGTTGCCCGAAACGGCGCGACGCACCGCCCAGCAATGGAAACGCACCAAGCCGACAGCCGATCAGCTGCTGGATCCCGCTGTGAATGTGCCTTTGGGAGCTGCGCAACTGCGCACGCTCATGGATCAATTCAGCGGACAGACGGTAGTCGCACTTGCCGGTTACAACGCCGGCCCGAGCGCGGCCCGCCGCTGGTTGCCCGCGGAGCCGATCGATTCGGATATCTGGGTGGAGAACATTCCGTACAACGAAACACGCGCCTACGTGCAGCGAATTCTCTGGCACAGCGTCGTGTTCGGGTGGCTGCGCACCGGGGAGGCTCAGCGCACCGAAAACTGGATCGCCCGAGTATCCTCCTTGAACGATTCAGCAGTATTGGGACTGCGCTGATCTTTAGCAGGTACCGCCGCGATGGATGGCGGTGTAATCCGACCCAGCGGCGCCCATTCACTGATCGCGCCCACGGCTTCCTCGATCGTGGTCACCACGATATCGGCGCCGGCTTCTCGTATGCGCTGTGCCGAGCGCGAAGCGCCCGCCTCGTCGGCCATCGGCCGTAGCACCAGCAGATTGGTCTGCGGCTGATCCGCACGCAACTTACGGCAGAACTGGCGAACTTCGGAGCCTCGCGTGGTCGATAGTGAGACGATGCAGATCAACGGCGGGGCCTTACTGATCACGTGGCTCACCGCGTCTTCGCTGCTGAACCGCGGCGTCAGTGCATCGATGGCGTTGTCGCTCGCACTCAATGCGATCTGCAGCATGTCCAAGACGAGCTGATCGATTGGCGACGCTGTTGCGATGCCCGCGATGTGCATGTCGGACCCCGCTGCGTCGGCCTGGCCGCCCTTGTTCTCCCGCGACTGCGCGTCGCGAAACTGCTGCACGATCTCGCCGGTGGAAGTGAGAATGAAATCCACATCGTCCGCGGTGATCTCGTCCTGCGATCGATGCAGCGACGCCAGCGACAGCGCGGGAATCAGCATCCCGTCCATCACACCGATCACGCCGAGCTCGGCGACTTTGGCGTTGACGATGCTATGAGCTTCGTCTTCATCGCGCGCCAGCAATCTCTGGTAGTAACGGACATGCGGCGACAACGCCGGCTCATCGGCGAAAATAATGGCAAGAAAGCGCAGCGAGCGTACGTGCCGTCCCAGCACGGCGATGCACACGGTGAGCGGCGTGGCCAGCAGCAATCCCACCGGCCCCCACAACCAGATCCAGAAGAGAGCGGACACCAACAATGCGAACGACGACACACCGGTGCGCTGGCCGAAGATCACCGGCTCCACGAAATAGGCAGTGATCATGTCGAGCACCAGGAACAGCGCCAGGGTCTGCAAGGTCTGCGCCCATCCGGAGAAGATGGCGAACGCAAGCGCCGCTGGAATCAGCGACGACAACAAAGTGCCGACGAAGGGCACGAAGCGCAGCAACGCCGTCATGCCGCCCCACAACGCCGCATAGGGAACGCCGATCCAATACAGCCCGATGCCCACCAGCACGCCGAACGCGAGATTGATCAGCGTCTGCCACAGGATGTACTGACTGACACGATGCCCCGCTTCGTCCATGAGCCGCGTCGTCATCGTCACATTGCCGGCGCCGATCAACCTGATGATGCGATCGCGCAGGTCCTCGCGTTGTCCCAGCATGAAGGCGACCAGCACCAGGACGATCACCGCGCTGGCTATCGGTTCGAACACATCGTGCATCGTGTTCTGCAATCGCTCGACAGGCGTGAGCCGCGGCGGCACGACGCGAACGGGCTGTGCGCGGCGCAAGTCGGTGACGCTGCTGCTGTCGAGCTGTTCAGTGACTTTGTCGAGCGTGACCTTCAGCTGACGCAGCACTGCCCCGCTGCCGATGCGCGCATCCGCGACTTTCTGTCGCATCGAGGATGTGTATCGGGACGCCTGTGCCGACAGGTCGGCGAACTGGTTCCAGATGACGTAACCCACGCCACCAACCGCGCCGAGCGCAAGCATCATCGTGAGGAATACGCCGATGAGTCGAGGAAAATGCAGCCGGTCGAACAGCCGCACCAGCGGCGTCAACAGGAAAGCGAGAACGATTCCCAGGGCCAGCGGCAGCAGCACCGCCTTCGCGACCCACAATAGTCCGATGACGAGAACGAACGCCACCCAGCCAATCCAGCGCCCTCCGCTCTTGATGGGGACCGCCTCAGGCGAAAAGACTTGCTGCGGCACGATGCATCGATCTCCAACGCCCGATTGACTCGACACGAGCGGATCGAACGCGCCGCTCAACTCCAAAACTCGGCACGCGCAGGACAGTTCCGTACAATCGACTGCCATGTCACCCACCACCACTGCACGACCTTTGGACGGCATCCGCATCCTGGAAGTCGGACAACTGTTGGCCGGTCCCTTCGCCGGTTGCCTGCTTGCCTATTTCGGCGCCGAGGTGATCAAGATCGAACCGCGGGGCGGCGATCCCTTGCGCAAGTGGCGGGTACTGCGAGATGGCACTTCGTTGTGGTGGTACAGCCTGGCGCGCAATAAGAAATCGGTGACGATCGATCTGCAGGCCGAGCGCGGACGCGACCTGGTGCGCGATCTCGCCGGCAAATGCGACGTCATCATCGAAAACTTCAAGCCCGGCACCATGGAGAAATGGGGACTGGGGCCGACGGATCTGCAGGCCAAGCGTCCCGATCTGATTTATGCACGGGTGTCCGGCTATGGGCAGAGCGGACCTTATGCGGAGAAGCCCGGCTTCGCTTCGGTCTGCGAAGCGATGGGTGGATTGCGCTACCTCAACGGATTCCCCGATCGCCCGCCGGTGCGGCCGAATCTGTCGCTCGGCGATACGCTGGCCGGCATGCACGCCGCAATGGGTGTGCTGCTCGCCCTGGTGTCGAAGCTGCGATCGCGCAGCAACGGCCAAGTGGTCGATGCCTCCATTTTCGAATCCGTGTTCAACATGCTCGAAGGCGTGGTGCCCGAATACGATGGAGCGGGCGTCGTGCGTGGCCCCTCAGGTTCGACCCTCACCGGCATCGTGCCATCGAATACTTATCTCTGCGCCGACGGCAAGCACGTGGTGATCGGAGCAAACGGCGATTCGCTGTTCCAACGCTTGATGCGAGCCATCGGCCGCGAGGATCTCGCCGTCGATCCGCGAGTCGCAGACAATGCCGGCCGCGTCGAGCATGAAGCGGAAATAGACGCAGTCATCGCTGCATGGACACGCGCCAACGATTCGGCGGCGGTGTTAGCGACTTTGGATAGGATTTCGGTGCCGGGCGGATCGATCTACAGCGTCGCGGACATGTTTACCGATCCGCACTACCAGGCGCGCGAACTGTTCGAGACGGTGGAAATCGGCAGTGGCACGCTGAAGATTCCGGCGATCACACCGAAGCTGTCGGCAACGCCGGGACGCACCGAATCGGCAGGTCCCGAACTCGGCGAGCACACGGACGAAGTATTGAAGCAGCTGCTGGGGATGACGCGCGCGCAACTGGCGGAATTGCGCGAGGAGAAAATAATCGGCTGAAGCTACAGCTTCAACTTCCCCACGTTCTCCGCCAGTGTTCCCCGCGTCAACCAATACGCTCGCGGCTGCACATCGACCTGCTGTCTCGCCTTGGTCTTCGGAGCGAACGTCCACATCAGCAATCTCAGATACGCCTTGATGAACCGGTTGCGCAGTGTCGCTGGCAACGGCTTGCTCACGAAGCCAACCACGTTGCCGTGATCCGGCAGCCAGGTGACTCCATAGTAGACGCGGATGTCCCGCAATTCCGGATCGTTCTGCGCACTCTCGGCCAGCATGCGCAGCGACTGACGCATCAGGCGGGCGAAACGAAAACCGGCGCGCTGCACCGACCCTTCGCCCAGCGAGGACAGGCTCGCATTATTGAAATGCAGCATGCCGATCATTTCGTTATCGCGCAGCACCGTGCCATCGGCGAATTCCATATCCGGTCCGCGATAGCGCGAGCAACCGATATGCAGCGCTGGCCCGACGGCACGCAACTGATGCTTGCGGTAGTACCAGGCATCGATGCGGCTCATGATCCGACGCACCAGGTCGCGGCCGCCGTTCACAGGCGCACTCTCATCGAACCGTTCCGATCGACCCATTCCTCTAGGCGGATCATCAATGTTCCCGCGCGTTTGCCGGCAGCGCCTGCTTCGCCCAGGACAGGTCGAGCACGAGGTCGGCGATCCGCTTCGATCCTTGTCGATTGCCCAATGCCGAGGCACGCACCTGCGCTTCCGCCAGCAATTGCGGGTGATCGACCAGCAACTGGATGCGATTGACCAGTTCCGCATCGTCGACCAGCGCCCCTACGTCGTGGCCTTCAAGGAAATTCACGTTGAAACCTTCCTGGCCGCCCAGCGAGCGCGTCGCGAACAAAGGCCGGCCGCAAGCCAGCGCTTCGGCAACGCTGATCCCGCCCGGCTTACCGACGATGATATCGGCGGCGCGCATGTGCAGATCCATGCGCTCGGTCCATCCATACACGCGCACGCGATCTGGATGCCGATCCCGCAACGCTTCCAGGTTCGCTTGCGCCTCGCGATTGCGGCCAGGAACGATGATGAGTTGAGCATTGAGAGGGCGCGAGAGCAGCTGCGCCGTAATGCTGTCGACGCTCAATCCCAAGCCGCCGCCGAGCACCAGAACGATCGGGCCGTGCTCCGGCAGCGAGAGCTGCCGCCTGGCTTCGATCTGGGCCAGTGGCGCAGCGAACCCCGGCATCAACGGCACACCGGTCGCAACGACATCGCGCTCGCGGCCGCGCATTCCAAACCTCGTCGCCAGCGATTCATGAGCAACGCAATAGCGATCGATGCCCGGCTGGATCCAGAAATCGTGCGTACCGAAGTCCGTGAGTACGCCGATCGCCGGAGCCTGCAGGCGACGACGCGATTTGAGCCACGACACCATCGCCGCCGGAATCATCTGCGTGCAAACGATGACGTCGGGACGCGCCGCCTTGATGAGCCCTTCGATGCGTTTGATCAATCGCAGCCAGGTCCACTTCATCAACGCAAGCCGGGCCCGCACCCCGTTGCCGGCGAGACTCGCGGTTTCGAAAGGCAGCACCGCGCAAAGCAACGGCAACAACAGCCGATCCGATGAATAGCGCAGGCTGCTGATGGCGGGCGCCTCGGCGCTGGCTGCTATGTTCGAGATCAACTCGAGCACTTCGAGCACCGCCGCGGGCGGGCCCTCCTCGCTTTCCAGGATCTGGCGCCAGGTCTTTTCATCCAGCTGGTACAGCCGTTCGTACAACTGTGGGTATTCCTGTACCAGCCGCAGGTAGGTGTGATGGCAGATCGCCGCGACACCCGGATTCATGGTCGACCACAGGTCGAGAGTAGTGACCGGCACCGATTGCTGGATCAGCGCAGCTTCGATCGCCTGGGCGGCGCGGACATGGCCGAATCCCAGGCCCGATGTCAGTAGCAAAACTCGTGGCAATCCTTCGGACAAATGAGCAGAGCGCCGCAGGGAGGGCCTGCGGGGAGGAGTAGGTGAATCCGTGTGCATGCGTATTTCCGCTGTTGCCGGTGCCGAGGATGCGCCGGTCATCCGCAAGCCAATGCCGATTGACTATGCGAAGTTCCGGGAAACCCCACGTCCATGACCGTCCTGGTTGCCTGTCCTATGCGCCCCTATGCGCTTTGATCCGTCTCTTGCTTAACGCCGCGCCGCTGAAAGATTCCTGAACGTTACGGGAACAAAATTTTTGCCGCGAGCGTTGAAACCAAACGCGCGAATTCCTGTCCCGTGCGGACCAGATTCAAGCCGCCCCCTATACTAGAAGATTCGGACGATGCCTGTTCGCCAGTGAGTTCGCCCGGGCAGGTCCAGCCAGGGTGTGCAGCCAGGCCGATTCCAGAACAATACACCGACGGAGAACCCGATGGCACGCAGCCCCTTAGCCGCGCTTGCACAGCTGATCAGCGAACAGGAAACGACGATCCTCAACGATTGGCTGCAGCTCCTGACTGCCGCGGGCAGCCTGGAGTCGGGCCGGATCCGGGAAGCCGAGCTGCGCACCCAATGCAGCACCTTCCTGAAGCTGTTCCGCGTCGCCCTCACAGACGGCGATACCGACACGAATTCTGCCGTTTACAGCGGCGTTCGCGACAACCTCGGTGAGATCTCGCGCTCGCGGGCCACGCAGGGTTTCTCGCCGAGAGAAACGGCCAGTTTCATCTTTTCGTTGAAGGAGCCGGTGTTCAGTGCCCTCAATCGTTCCGGCAAGTTCGGAGCGGCCGAGGTGGCCCAGTTCATTCGGCAGCTGACCCTGGCGCTCGACGATCTCGGCCTCTACACCATGGAGGTGTATCAGAAGAGCCGCGAGCAAGTGATCATCCGCCAGCAACGCGAAATCTCCGAGCTGTCCACGCCGGTCGTCAAACTGTGGGACGGCATTCTCGCGTTGCCACTGATCGGTACGCTCGACAGCGAACGCACCCAGGTCGTGATGGAAAACCTCCTGCAGACCATTGTCGACCAGGCGGCCGAAATCGCGATCATCGATATCACCGGCGTACCTACCGTCGACACCCTCACGGCGCAGCACCTGCTCAAGACCGTCGCCGCTGCGCGGCTGATGGGTGCTGACTGTATCGTCAGCGGCATCCGGCCGCAGATCGCCCAGACCATGGTGCACCTGGGGGTGGAGCTCAACGTGATCTCGAAGGCCACGCTGGCGGACGCGTTCGCGGTGGCATTGAAGCGCATGAACAAGGCCGTCGTCACGGTCAAGACCGCCACGCTGAGTTCCTGAGATGGACCGTATTCCGATCCTGAAGCTGGGCGATGCCCTGCTGGTCACGATCCAGGTGGACATGCACGACCGCCTGGCGACGGCGTTGGAAGACGATCTCACCAACAAGATCGTCAAGCACGGCGCTCATGGCGTGCTGATCGATATCTCGGCGCTGGAAATCGTCGACAGCTTCATCGGCCGCACGCTGGACAACATCGCCGCGGTCTCCCGAGTGCTCGATGCCGAGACCGTCGTGGTCGGCATGCGGCCGGCCGTGGCCATCACCCTCGTCGAATTGGGCTTGTCGCTCGCAGGAGTAAAGACCGCGCTCAACGTCGAGCGCGGCATGGCGCTCATTCAGCGCCGTCACCACATCCTGGAGCACGGTGCGGATGCCGACAGCGCCTCCTGAGACCCTGCCCATCAGGACTTCGGACGATGTCGTGATGGTTCGCCAGCAAGTCAGGGCTCGTGCCGTACAGGCCGGGCTGGGCCTGGTGGATCAAACCAAAGTCGTCACCGCGGCGAGCGAACTTGCGCGCAACACGCTGGACTACGGCGGCGGCGGCGCGGTTACGCTGACGCTCATCGACGATGGCGCGAAGCGCGGTGTCCGACTCGTATTCGAGGACCACGGACCAGGCATCCCCGACCTGCAACTCGCCCTCAAGGACGGCTACACCACCGGTAACGGTCTCGGCCTCGGCCTGAGCGGCGCGAAACGGCTCTCCAACGAGTTTTTCGTGGAATCCACCGTCGGAGTGGGAACTCGTGTGACGATCGCGCGCTGGAAATAGATGCAAGCCGTCATTGTCACCGAGAGCAGCCAGATTGCAGAATCCAGGCAGGTGGCTACGCAAGTGGCAACCAACCTCGGCTTCGACGAGACTGACGCCGGTCGCGTAGCGCTGGTGGCGACGGAACTGGCCACCAACATCGTCAAGCACGGCGGTGGCGGCGAACTGCTGATTTCGGCCTACGACGCGGCGGGCCCTGGCGGCGGCGTACAACTCATCGCTCTCGATAAAGGCCGCGGTATCGGCAACCTGTCACGCTCGTTCGAGGACGGCTATTCGAGCGCCGACACCGCCGGGCACGGCCTGGGTGCGATCCGACGGCAATCGCAGCAATTGGAAATCGCCACCTGGCCGGACTTGGGTACCGCGCTCCTGGTGCGGATCGCTGCCCACAGCCAACCTTCCGGCGATCTCTTTCCGTCACACGGCTGGATCAGCATTCCCATGCGCGGCGAAGAGGCTAACGGCGACAACTGCGTGGCCATAGAAACCGCCGGAGAACTGTCCCTGCTGGTCGCCGATGGGCTCGGGCACGGGCCCGAAGCGGCCACCGCCGCCAACGAAGCGTTGCGACTATTTCGCAGTCACCGGACCCGGCCCATTCCCGAACTGCTCGAATACCTGCACAACGGCTTGCGCCCCACTCGCGGGGCCGCCATCGCAATCGCACGCCTCGATGAGAAGCGCAATCGCATCCACTATGGCGGCATAGGCAACATTGCCGGCGTGATCTATTCAGCGGACGGCACGCGACGCATGGTCTCGCTCAACGGCACCGCGGGACACAACGCCCGCAAGATCCTATCTTTCGATTACGCTTGGCCCGACGGCGTGGTAGTGATGCATTCGGACGGGCTGGCATCGAGTTGGTCGCTCGATCGCTATCCCGGACTGGCCCGCATGCATCCGACGCTCATCGCCGCAGTCCTGTATCGGGATTTCTCGCGTGGACGCGACGACGTGACG
>Ga0157380_10001746_pt1 | contig 14337 bp, 11 predicted proteins | sample S35metaG_FD_119757 | JGI IMG/M metagenome (GOLD analysis project Ga0157380, IMG submission 119757) | Switchgrass rhizosphere microbial communities from Kellogg Biological Station, Michigan, USA - S3-5 metaG | ecosystem: Host-associated > Plants > Roots > Rhizosphere > Soil | place: USA... | reverse complement strand
GTGTCGATGCCGAGTTTGGCGTCGGCGTAGTGGATGCGTGCCGCACCGTAGAGCACTCCGCGCCACGCGGAAGCGGCGGTGGCTCTGAGGAAGTACTCGGGGATATTGGCCGGGAGTACCGGCTTCGAACGGGCGGACCCATGTGCGGAATCGCCCGGGTCTAAAGACCCGCGCCCACGTACGACGGGCGGGTCTGAAGACCCGGGCGCACGTGCGGAGGGTGGGGTGCCGTTGGTCGTGGCGGCCGACGGCGTGGTGACGCTGGCGCCGGTGCCCGACGCTCTCTTCAACTCCTCGCGGCCCATCGGGCCGCGCAAGTAGGAGAGCGTCCATCGCGTTTCGAACACCACGGGCGCGCTCTCGTGTACGTTGTGCATGAGGAAGACGCGGCTCTTCAGGCCCGAGAGCGTCGCGTCCAGTTCCTTGCGGTCGAGACCCGAGGTCACACCCTCGAGGCCGTCGAGCACGCGCGCCTTGTCCCGCTCGGTCTGCAGCTTGCCCAGGAACCAGGTGCCGGTGTTCGACAGCGCCTTGTAATCGAGATCGACCGGATTCTGCGTTGCCAGCACGACGCCCACGCCAAACGCCCGGGCCTGCTTGAGCAGGGTGAGCAAGGGTGCCTTGGAGGGCGGGGTGGCTACCGGGGGCAGATAGCCGAACACCTCGTCCATGTAGAGCATTGCCCGCAGAGAGCTCGTGCCCCCTTGTTTCCGCGTCCACTCCAGCAGGGCACTGAGGAGCAGCGACACCACCAGCATGCGTTCGCTGTCGCCGAGGTGGGCAATCGACACGATGGCGACGCGCGGCTTGCCCGCCGGCGTGTACAGCATGGCGCCGATGTCGAGCGGGTCGCCGTCGAGCCAGACGTCGAAGCCAGGCGTGGCGAGCACGCTGTTGAAGCGCAGCGCCAGGTCCTGGCGATCCTTCGCCGGGTAGAAGGTCTCGAGGTCGAGCACCCCGATCTTGTCGAAGGGCGGCTTCTGAATCGCGCCGACGAGCCAGGGGAGGTCGGCCGGGTCTGAAGACCCGGGCCCGCGCGCGGGCGCGGCGGCGAGGATGGCGGCGATCAGCGCCTGCTCCCGGCTGTGCGGCGCAACCTCCGTCAGGCCGGCGAGGGCGAGCAGGCTCGAGGCGGTGGTGGTGATTCGCGTGCGCGCGTCGTCCGCGTTCTCGTCGGGCGGCGCGCTGAGCGAGTTGAGCAGGGCCAGCGGCACGCCGGCGCGGCTGCCGGGGGTGTAGAGCCGGAAGTCGGCGGCGGCGCGCAACCGGGCGATGCGGGCGCCGTCTTCGTCCCAGTCGGCGAGACCGCTCTTCCACAGCTCGGCCTGCTGCGCCGCGAACGCCTCCGGCGTGAGGCTGCGCCGCGACGCGTCCGAGGGGTCGACCCACGGAGCGAAGTCGCCCGGCGCGAGATCGGGAAACGTCAGGAGCAGGTTCGCGAGGTCGCCCTTCGGGTCGATCGCCAGGACCGGCACGCCGTCGAGCGCCGCTTCTTCGATGAGCCCGATCCCGAGCCCGGTCTTGCCGCTGCCGGTCATGCCGACGCACACCGCATGCGTGACGAGGTCCTTCGAGTCGTAGAGAACGAGGCCGGGCCGGCGCGCGCCGGCGGCCAGGTCGTATTCCTTTCCCAGGTAGAAGACGCCCAGTTTTTCGTAGTCCGTCGCCGCCATGGCCTCATCATATGCGCGCAGCCAAGCCGTGACCGCTCACCTGATGCGGCAGAATGCGAGGATAATCGCGGTGTGGCCAGGTTCGAGACGCTCGATCCCGAGATCCGCGGCGTGCTCGGCAAGAAGGTCAGCGAGCTCGGCCTGCGCGTCGAAGGATCGCCGGTTCAGAAGTACGTCGACCAGCTGTACCACGAGCTCGATCGACGCGGCCTGAAGACGTTCAGGCCGGTGTGCTACCTCACCGACGAATGGGGGTGTCCGGATCAGCAGCCTGTGCTCGGCATCCCCTTCTACCTGGCGGATCCCAAGCTGCGGAGCCTCGAGAAGGCGGTGGATGCGCTCGAGAGCGAGCGCCAGATCATGATGTACATGCGCCACGAGTCGGGGCACGTGTTCAACTACGCCTATCGCCTCTACACCAGCCCGCAGTGGCGCGAGCTGTTCGGATCGTTCTTCCGGCCCTACCGCGAGGAATACCGTCCGGTGCCGTTCAGCAAGAAGTACGTCCGGCACATCGAGGGCTGGTACGCGCAAAAGCATCCGGACGAGGACTTTGCTGAAACTTTCGCCGTCTGGCTCACGCCGCGCAGCCCGTGGCGCCGGCAGTACAAGGGATGGCCGGCCATCAAGAAGCTCCGCTACGTCGATCGCACGGCCAGGACGCTGGCGACGGTCGAGCCGATCGTCAAGACCGGCGAGGTGGATATCACGCCCGACGACATCGGGGTGACGGTCGAACAGTTCTACGAGCAGGCCGCCCAGGAGCGCCAGGCCCGCATCGACATCGCGCTCGACTCGCATCTGGCGCAGATCTTTCTGTCCCGGAGGCGAAAGGAATCCAAACCTGCGGCCGATATCGTGAGGAGATACACCCACGAACTGGTCGAGAAGATCACGTACTGGACCGGGGTCCGGCGGCCCGTGGTGAAGGGGCTGATCGACTCGGTGTGCCGCACCTGCGAGCGCATGCGGCTCTGGGGAGAAGTGGGGGAGGAGCCGCGCTACCTGGTGGAAGTCACGGCGCTGGCCACGACGCTCGCCATGAACTTTCTCACGCGAGGGCAATTCGACTAGATGAGCAGATTGAATATCGTCGTTCTCTACGACCGCGTGCTCGTGGACGAGGAGGCCGAGCAGGGCCCCTCCACCGACAAGGCGCCGGTCACGCGCACCCTCGACAAGAAGGAAGTCGAGGACGAAGTGGCGGAGGCCCTGATCAAGTTAGGGCACGAGGCCGTGAAGCACGAATTGGACGGCACGCCGAAGAGCCTGCTGGCGCTGGCGCGCCTCGAGTGCGATCTGGTCTTCAACCTCACCGAGTCGTTTGCCGACGACGACACCGCCGACTTCAAGATCGCCGGCTTTCTCGAACTGATCGGCAAGCGCTACAGCGGCTCGGGCACCCACGGGCTGATGCTGGCGCAGGACAAGGCGATTGCGAAGAAGATCTTCGCGTTTCACGGCGTGCACACGCCGGTGTTCGCGAAGTCGTTCCGGGGCCGTCTCGATTTCTCGCACGACCTGCAGTTTCCCGTCATCGTGAAGCCGGCGCGCGAGGACGGCTCGATCGGCATCGAGTTCAGCGCCGTGGTCAACTCCATTCGCGAATTGATGGAGCGCATGGACTGGCTGCATGCCAACTTCGACTCGCCGGTCCTGATCGAGGAGTACATCGAGGGCCGCGAGATGTACGTGGGCGTGATCGGCAACGACAAGCCCGAGGCGCTGCCGGTGGTGGAACTGGATCTGTCGAAGCTGCCAGATGGCACGCCGCGAATCGCCGCCGCAGAGGTGAAGTGGGGCAAAGGCACGAAGGCCTACCGCGACACCAAGTCCGCGATCGCCACCGACCTGAGCGACGAAACCATCCAGTCGCTGCAGCAGACCGCGGTGGCCGCCTACCAGGCGCTCGAGTTGCGGGACTACGGCCGCGTGGACATGCGGCTCCAACCGGATGGACGCGTGCACGTGATCGAGGTGAACCCCAATCCCTGGCTCAGCTCAAAGGCTGAGTTTGCGATGGCCGCTCGCAAGGCCGGCCGCACCTATCTCCAGCTGGTCGAGGAAATCGTCGAGCTCGCCATGGCGCGTGCCTGACTTGGAAAGCGCACTCCAAGACACTGGGGCGCCTGCCCACTAGTCTCCCGGTAGATGGACTTTCAAGTCGTGGTCGGCGTGGGACTTAACGGTCTCAACGGCGGCGGAGCCCAGGCGGGGCCCGGGCCCTTCGGGCATCCGGAAGAGTTGACAAAAAACGGCTGAAACACGCCCATTTTTGGGATTTTCCCGTTGTCGAGCCGCGCGCGATGCGCTATACTCGTAAGGCTTTCCACTCACCAAAACGAGTCCACTACCACCTACCTGAACGAGGGACACGTGACATTCCAGGTCGGAGACAAGGTCATTTACCCCAACCATGGGCTCGGCATCGTAGAACGAATCGAAGAAAAAACCATTCTGGGAACGACCTGTGGGTTCTTCCACCTGCGGATCGTTGCGAACGACACGACGGTGCTCGTACCGGTCGCCAACGTCGACGGCGTCGGCCTGCGCAAGGCCATCGAGGACGCGGAAGTCGAACGACTGTTCTCGCTGCTCGGGGACGGCAAGATCGATAACCACCAGAACTGGAAGGGCCGCTTCAAGGACAACTCCGACAAGATGCGGACCGGTTCGATCTACGACATGGCCGACGTCCTCAAGAGCCTCACCTTCCTGAGCAAGTCGAAAAGTCTGTCGTTTCGCGAGAAGCGCATGCTCGACCGTGCCAAGGCGCTCATCATCTCCGAGGTGTCGGAAGTGATGCGCCAGAAGGCGCTCGAAGTGGAGGAGCAGGTCGATCAGGCGCTCGAGAAGTGCTTCACGACGAAAGTGCGCAACATCAACCGGACGCAGGCCAAAGCCAAGGTCACCAAGCCGGTGAAGGCCGCTACGGTGCCGCCCCTCGTGGCAGCGGGCCGCCGCACGGCGGCGCGCGCGTCGTAGTTCAGGACTGGCGGCGCACCCCGCGCCCTCCGGGCATCCTCGGGATATAGGCCGCGCCGCGTTTGTTATGCTCAGGGCCCGGACAGCGATGTCCGGGCCTTTTTCTCGTACGTCCGTCCCCGCCTTCACGTTCGCAGATGCACACAGCCGTTGCGGCGATCCGGTCGCTCGTCACCTACGTCGCGATCGTCCTCTACATCGTGCTCGTCGGCCCCGCGGCGCTGGTGCTGGCACGGCTGTCGGGGTCGAAGCGGCTGATGTATGCCGTCGGCCACGGCGGCGTGGGGCTGGCTCTGCGGCTGGCGGGCATCCGCTACCGTATCGTCGGCCGGGAGAACGTTCCGGATCGGGCCGTCGTCTATTGCTCCAACCACGAAAGCAACGTGGACCCGGCCGTGCTCTTCCAGGGGTTGGATCCGATGCTGCACGTGCTCTATAAGGCCGAGCTCCACCGCGTGCCGTTGATGGGGACGGCGTTCGACATCGGCGGGTTCGTCGCCGTAGACCGGACCGACCGGCGCAAGGCGTTCGCGTCAGTGGATGCGGCAGTCGCATCCCTTGGGCGAGGCAACTCGTTCCTCATCTTTCCCGAAGGCACGCGGAGCCGCACCGGCGAGCTGCTGCCGTTCAAGAAGGGCGGCTTCATCATGGCGCTTCAGGCGAGTGCCCCGGTGGTGCCCGTCGCGGTCAGCGGCGGCCGCGCCTCGATGCGGAAGGGCAGCGCCATCGTGCGGCCGGTGCGGGTGACGGTTCGAATCGGTCAGCCGGTGCCGACCGACGGCCTCACTGTCGACGATCGCGACGTGCTCATCGAGCGCGTGCGGGCCGCCGTGCAGGGCCTGCTCGACCAGGGCTCCGCATGGAATTGATTGCTGTACTTGGCCGTACGGCGGCGTTCTCGTTCGCGGCCGGCGTCAACCTCTACGCCACGGTGGCGATGCTGGGGCTCGCCGCTCGATTCGCCTGGGTGGACCTGCCGCCGCAGTTCGCGGTCTTCGACAACCCCTGGGTCATCGGCGCGGCTCTGGCGCTCTACGCGGTCGAGTTCTTCGCCGACAAGATCCCGTATGTAGACACGCTGTGGGACGTCCTGCACACGGCGATTCGGCCGCTCGGCGGCGCCCTGATCGCGGTGGCGAGCCTGGGCGACGCGTCGCCGGCCGTGCAGGGGCTGGCCGCGCTCGCTGGAGGCACGCTGGCGGCCGGGAGTCACTTGACGAAGGCCGGCACCCGGGCGGTGGTCAACACCAGTCCCGAACCGGTGTCGAATTGGCTCGTGAGCCTGGCCGAAGACGGCTTCGTCATCGGCCTTGGCTTGCTCGCGCTCAGCTACCCGGTAGCCGCCCTGACGGTCGTCGCCGTTCTGGCCCTGCTCATCGCCGCTTGCGCGGCGGCGCTGGTTCGCGCGATTCGCGGTCGGTTCGCACGCGGCCTCGATCCCGGCCGTCCAGCCGTCGTGGGCTAGTTGCGCTACACTCGACAGGCCAGCGTTCTGTTCGTTCGAGGGTGCATGCCCGCCCCAGTGAGGTTCGGCGTCCTCGTCGCCGTCGCGGTTGCTGCGCTTGCGGCTCCCATCGCATCGCAGGCCCCGCCCGCCAACGCACTTCGCGTAGATCTGTACGCCGTCCGCGACGGCGTGCCCATTGATGATCTGCGTCAGGACGAGCTGCAGCTGCTCGAAGACGGCGTCCCCCAGACGATCGACTCGTTCGAGCGTGTGGCGGTCGCGCCCGGGAGCCCGCGGTCGCGGGTGTTCGTCGTGTTCCTGGACACCCATCACACCACCATCGAGGACGAGACGACGGCCCGTCTGCCGCTCGTCCGGCTGCTCGATCGGCTGCTCGACCGCGACGATCTCGTAGGCCTCACGACACCGGAACTGGCGGCGGGGGATCTCGTCTTCCGGCGCAAGGCGGAAGTGCTGTCCGACCTGATGCAGGCGGACTGGGGCTGGGCCCGTCGCGGCCGCCGCCGTCCGCCAGGCTCGAAAGAGGTGCTCTACGACCAGTGCTTCGACTCCTCTCGCGCCGCCGATCGGGCTCGCGGCGCGGAGATGAAGGCACGGTGGCGCGAGGAGACCACGTTCGACGCACTCGACGATCTCGTAGCCCATCTGGCGGCGCTGCGCGAGGAACGGAAGACGATCCTGACGGTGAGCGATGGCTGGCAGCTCTTCACGCCGAGCCGCACGCTCGGCGAGGCCGACGACGACCGAAGCTCCCGTTCGGACCGCCTGCGCCGGTTTGGTGATCGCGGCTCGGCGCAGGGCTCCCCGGCCACGCCGGTGATGCGCGTCGAGTGTGAAGCGGATCGCCGCCGGCTGGCGATGCTCGACAACAGCCTGCACCTGCGCGACCTCACCGAGAACGCCAATCGCGCCAACGTGTCGTTCTATCCGTTCCACGCCCCCGAGGTGACGGTGCCAGAGCAGGGCGTGTCGCGCGCCGTGCCGGAGATCGACCACGCCGCGGCACGCCTGGACAGCCTGCGGCTGCTCGCCGATGCCACCGACGGGCGCGCGGTGCTCAAGCGGACGGCGATCGAAGAGGCGCTTCCCCGCATCGTGGCCGACGCGTCTTCGTACTATCTGGTCACCTACCGCTCGACTAACACCAAACTGGATGGACGGTTCCGGACCCTGGCTGCACGGGTGACGCGGCCAGGCATCAAGGTGCGGATGCGCCGCGGCTACCGCGGCCTCACCACCGACGAACTGCTCAGCAGCCGCCGCGCTCCCGTGACCGTGCGTGCCGCCAGCAACGCGCTCAGTGTGCCGATGGCGCCGGCCGACGCGCATCGCCCGTTCCGCATCCGCACGTCGTCGTGGGCGGCTCCCGACGGTGGCACGTTCTGGATCGTCGGCGAGCTCGACTACCGCACGCGGCAGGAGCTCGATTGGACTGCCGGGGCCCAGGCCGACATCGTGGTGCTCGGCGCCGACGGCAGTGAGCTCGTGTCGCAGACGCTGGCGGTGAAACCGGCCGACGGCGCGTTCTCGTTGCGGGTACCCGAGCGCGGCGCCGTGAAGCCCGGCGAATACGCCGTTCAGGTGCAGCTCCGCCCCGACGCCAACGACAGCCTGGTGCTGACGGACACGGCACGCGTGGCGGTGACGGCGTCGCGCAGCGAGGAGCTCGGCGCGCCGGTGGTGTGGCGCCGCGGCCCGTCCACCGGGCCTCGCCATCTGCAGACCGCCGACTTCCGCTTTTCGCGGAGCGAGCGCATCCGGCTCGAGCTGGCGACGACGGTGCCAGGCTCGGCGGCGGCGCGCCTGCTGGATCGCGCGGGCCAGCCGATTCAGGTCCCGGTGGAGGTGAGTGCCCGGCCGGACGACTCGGGGCAGTTCCGCTGGATCGTGGCGGATGCGACGCTCGCCCCGCTGGCGCCGGGCCAGTACACGATCGAAGTCAGGCTCGGTACGCTGCGCCAGACGTTCGAGCTCTCGCTCGTTCCCTGAAGGGGGACGTCCGTTCGTCGGTGGCCGCGGGTCTTCGGACCCGCGTCATGATCAGTTCGCGACAGTGAACGTCAGGCTCCACGGCGTGACGGGAGCGCCGTCGAAGGCAGTGACGCCTTCGAGGATTTCGATCTTCACGGTGCGGAACGCCTCGGGCGGCTGCGCGAAGCGGACCTCGATCGCGCGGTTGGCGGCATCGTAGGTGGTCTTGAGCGCAAGGCCCTCACTGCCCGGCGCGCCGCCAACGTAGCTCGCGCGCACGCGCCCCGCGAGCGACGCCTCGGCCAACCCCTTCGAGAACTGCACCCTGACGGGCGCCGAAAGGCTCACGTCGGTCTCGCCCTCGGTGGGCGAGTTGAAGATGACGTCGGCTGGCGTGAGCGGCACCGCCGAGACGGGCACGCCTTCGTCGCGGTCGGCATCGCTGCGTACCGGCGCGCGGGCGAGCGTGAGGCGCGTCGCCTCGATGCGCACCAGTCCGCGGTCGTGGATCAGCGGACCGGTGACCTGGAGCCAGCGGTTGCTGTCGATTCGACGATCGACGTCGAACTCGAACCCCGAGCCGCGCGGGCGCATCCCGGTCACCCACACCGATCCCTCGCCGCCGCGGACGATGAAGTCGTAGCGCCCCTTGCCCGGCGCGTCGGGCAGGTCGCCAAACAGATTCCGGCCGCGGAAGTTGCCGGTGACAGTCACGGTCTGCCCTGCGAACTTCCACGGTTCGAGGGCCAGCGCGCGCAGCGTCGGCGTGACCATCGGCTCGGCCGCCGCGACACCCGTCACGATCAGCAGCAGTTCTTCGCCCGGCCGCGGCCAGCTGGTGCTTTCGCGGCCTTCGGCGAAGTTGCCGGCGCGCGGGTCGCCGGATTCGAGCCGGCCGATATCGAGGAACTGCCCGCGCACCTCGACGGGACCGCTCGAGGCCGACACGCCGCCGGAGAGCTGCACGCGGATCTCGCTGTCGTTGCGCGCAGCGCGACGCGCCGCCCGTTCTCGGCGAACTCGCCGTGCACGAGCACGTTCTGCAGATGGAAGTAGCCGGGGAACTGGCGGATTGCGTCTATCGTGGTGAGACGCCGCGTGTTGGTCTGCGCGCCCGGGACGGCGCCACAGACCATCGCCAGGATGGCGACGAGCGCAGCCGTCCCGGTCCCATTCACACTGTCTATTCTAGACGGCTTGACGGCCTCTGGTCTTCCCGGACGAACCGACTGCCGATCCGTCAGGCCGTCCGCCCCGCAGAGCGGGGCAAGGAGACGGGTTGACCGGCGAGGCGGGGGTGCACATCCATATTCAACGCCGGGCTCCGCCTCGTCCGGTCATTCCACTTTGCGCTTGCCTGCCCGGGCCACGATGACGGCCAGCGCCAGGAAGAGCCCGGCCGTCGCCAGCATGCCGATCAGCCCCTCCTCGTGCAGGGCCGGGAGAATGTCGCCCAGGCGTTGCAGCGGCCCGATCGTGTTGGTGCCGACGAGGACGGCGAAGAGGATGCCGGCGATCGACCCGCCGGCGATGAGTCCCGAGCTGAACAGCGTGCCGGCGCTCAGATCGGAGGCCTGTGACTCGCCCGTGGACCGCTCCACCCACCAGCGCACCAGCCCGCCGGCGAAGATCGGCGCGGTCGTGGCAATCGGCAGGTACGACCCGACCGCGAACGACAGCGAGTGGATGCCGCAGAGCTCGAGCGTGACCGAAACGAACACGCCCACCAGCACCAGACCCCAGGGCAGGTTCTGATTGAGCAGCCCCTGGATGATCGTCGCCATGAGCGTGGCCTGCGGCGCGGCCACGGCCTCGGACCCGATCCCGAACACCTGGTGCATGTAGAGCGTCGTCATGCCGATGACGAAGGCCGACACGAGTACGCCGACAATCATCGCCAGCTGCTGATAGAAGGGCGTGGCGCCGACGATATAGCCGGTCTTGAGGTCCTGCGACGTTGTGCCGGCGTTGGCCGCCGCGATACAGACGATGGCGCCGACGCAGAGCGCGATCGGGGCGTAGACGTCGCCCGTCCACCCCAGGCCGACGAACAGCAGGCAGGTGAGGATGAGCGTGGCGATCGTCATTCCCGAGATCGGATTCGACGACGAGCCGATGATGCCGGTGATCCGCGACGACACCGTTGAGAAGAAGAACCCGAAGACGAGGATGAGCACGGCCGCGACGACGTTGCCCTGGGTCGGGAGGCCCGGCGTGACGACGAGGAACACGGCCAGCAGCAGCGAACCGCCCAGCACCACGGCCATCGGGATATCGCGTTCGGTGCGGTCGGCCGCGGCGCCGGCCCGCGCCGACAGGTCCTTGAAGCTCCCGCGAGCCGACGAGATGATCGTCGGAATTGTCCGCGCCAGGGTGATGAGGCCCGAGGCGAGCACCGCGCCCGCACCGATGTAACGGATGTAGGCGCTCCACAACTGTCCGGGGGACATCTCCGAGATCAGGAACGGCCGGCCGGTGGCAGGGTTGTTGACGAAGTTCGGGTGGATCGGCGGGAAGGGCTCGGTGAGGAAGCTGCCGAGAATCGAGAGCAGTGGCAGGAACACCAGCCACGACAGCACACCGCCCGCGACCATCGTGCCGGCGATCCGCGGTCCGATCACGTAACCCACTCCCAGGTACTCCGGCGATACGTCGACGTTGAGCGTCGCGTTGGGAAACTGGCTGGTGCGCGGCACCGAGTAGCCGATCTCGGTGCGGAACAGGTTGAAGATCCAGGACAGCGACTTCCACAACGCGCCGGTCGCGAGACCGGCAAAGACCAGGCTGGCCAGCTTGCCGCCGCGTTCGCCGGCCACGAGGACCTCGGCGCAGGCGGTGCCCTCGGGATAGGGCAGGACGCCATGCTCCTTGACGATGAGCGCCCGCCGGAGCGGCACCATCATCAGCACCCCGAGAATGCCGCCTGCGAGCGTGAGCAACGTGATCTGCAGGTAGTTGAAGTAGTTCGGACCGTAGGGGAGCAGGAAGATGAGCGCGGGGATGGTGAAGACCACACCGCCGGCCACCGACTCGCCGGCCGACCCGATCGTCTGGACAATGTTGTTCTCGAGGATCGTCGACCCGCCCAGCTTCTTCAGCAGCGAGATGGCGAGCACGGCGATGGGGATCGAGGCGCTCACCGTGAGGCCGGCGCGGAGCCCCAGGTAGACCGTCGACGCCCCGAACAGAAGGCCGAAGGCCGACCCGAGCAGGATGGCCTTGAGGGTGAATTCGCGCGGCGATTGCGAGGCTGGAATATAGGGTTTGAACGCGGTTCCAGAGCCGCTGGCGGGCCGTTCCACCGAGGGTTTCGCCATAGCCGCGAGATGGTAGCATTGAACCTTGTGAATCCGGCGAACAAGCGCAGGCAGGTGCCCGAACAGGTCTCGGAGTTGACCACCAATCGGCTGTCTGTCTACCTGCGCTGCTTGAACACGCTCGACGAGTTGGGCGTGCAGACCATCTCGTCGCAGTCGCTCGCCGAGCGCTTCCACCTGAACGCCGCGCAGATTCGGAAGGACCTCGCCTACTTCGGCGAATTCGGCGTGCGCGGCGTCGGCTACTACGTCAAGGAACTGCGCCGCCATCTGCGCAAGATCCTCGGGCTCGATCGCCAGCTGCGCGTCGCCATCATGGGAGCCGGTAATCTGGGGCTCGCGCTCGCCGACTATCCTGGCTTCCGGCAGGAAGGTTTCGAGATTGCGGCGCTCTTCGACGCCGCCGACGAGAAGATCGGCCACGAATCGCGGAGCGGCGTGCCCATTCACGACATCAAGGAACTGCGGCGCGTGGCGCGCAAGGATCGTCTCGACATCGCCGTGATTGCCGTGCCGGCGCCGCGCGCGCAGCCGGTGGTCGATCAGGTCGTGGCGGCTGGCATCAAGGCGATCCTGAACTTCTCACCCGGGGCCTTGACCGTGCCGGCCAACGTGAAGCTCAAGAGCGTGGATCTCACGGTATCGCTCGAAAGCCTGTCGTTCTATCTGGCGCAGGGCGAGGCCAGCAGTGGCTAAGGCGCCCTCGCGCAGGGCCACGCGTCCCAAGCTGTCGCACCTCGACGCGCGCGGCAAAGCGCGGATGGTGGACGTTGGTGAGAAGCCGGCGACGCGCCGCGAAGCGCGGGCGACGGGGGAGATCACCATGTCGGCCGCCGCGCTGCGTCTCATCCGCACCGGCACGGTGGCCAAAGGCGATCCGCTCCAGACCGCACGCCTGGCGGGCATCATGGCCGCCAAGCAGACGGCCGCGCTGATCCCGTTGTGCCATCCGCTCGCGCTCACCCACGTGAGCGTCGATCTCACCCCGACGCGGCGCGGCTACCGGATCGAATCGCGCGTGCGGACGACCGGGCCGACCGGCGTCGAGATGGAGGCGTTGACGGCGGTGTCGGTGGCGGCGCTCACCATCTACGACATGGTCAAGGCCGTCGACAAGGCGATGGTCATCGGCAGCATCTGCGTGCTCGAGAAGTCGGGGGGACGCACCGGCCACTATCAGCGCAAGGGATGACCGGAGCCGGCGGGTTCGACGGCCACCATTACCGCCATCGCCTCGCCGTCATCCTCGGCGCGTTGACCGCCATGGGCCCGCTGGCGATCGACATGTATCTCCCGGCGCTGCCGGGCATCGCCCGCGAGCTCGGCGCGCCGATCGCCGCGGTGCAGGAAAGCCTGGCCAGCTATTTCATCGGCATCGCGTTCGGGCAGGCACTGTACGGGCCGCTCTCGGATCGGCTGGGACGCAAGCCGGCGCTCTATCTCGGCCTGACGATCTTCATCGGCGCCTCGCTCGGCTGCGCCTTCACGACCAGCGTCACTCAGCTGGTCGTCTTTCGTTTCCTGCAGGCGCTTGGCGGCTGCGCGCCGCTCGTGGTGCCGCGGGCGGTCGTCCGCGACTATTTCGACGGCCCCGAGTCGGTGCGCATGCTGTCGATGCTCGTTCTCGTGATGATGCTCGGGCCGATTCTGGCGCCGTTCATCGGCGGGCAGCTGCTGATCCACTTCGGCTGGCGCTCGGTCTTCTTCGTCCTGGCCGGGTACGGGCTGACCTGGCTCGTGCTGGCTGCGTGGCTGCTGCCCGAGAGCCTGCGGCCCGCCCAGCGCCGCCGCGAGTCGGTGGCCACGATTGCCGCCACCTACCTGCGCATCCTGCGCGACCGTCAGTACCTCGGCCGGGTGCTGACGGGCGGTTTCGTTTTTGCCGGCCTGCTCGCCTACATCTCCGGCTCCTCGTTCGTGTACATCGAGCTCTTTCACGTGCCGCCCGAGCGGTTCGGCCTCTATTTCGGCGCCAACGCCGTGGGGCTGATGCTCGCGTCGCAGATCAACCGCTATCTCGCCGGACGCGTCCACCCCGAGGTGATCGTCGGCACCGTGCTGCCGGTCGCGGCCGTCGCTGGCGTGACGCTGCTCGTGGACGCCTACACCGGCTTTGGAGGCTTTGCCGGCATCCTGGTGCCGCTCTTCTGCTTCGTGATCTGTCACGGCTTCGTCGGCCCGAACGCGACGGCGCTGGCGATGAGTCCGTACGGTGCGGTCGCCGGGTCGGCGTCGGCGCTCATGGGCACGATCCAGTTCGTGCTCGGGGCCGCGACCGGAGAACTCGTGAGCGCGCTCGGCAACGGGACCGCCGTCCCGTTCGCGGCCGTAATTGCCGGGTGCGGGCTCGCGGCGTTGGCCGTGCACCGCACGTTTCCGCGTGGCGCCGGGTCCTTGGATCTGGCTTGATCGATCCAGGGGCGGGTCTGAAGACCCGCAGCGGCAGGGCGGTCTGAAGACCGCCCTCTACGTCCGAAACAGCGGCGGGCGAGAATGTAGCGGGCGGTCTTCAGACCGCCCGGCTCTATCCCGCGCGCTGCAGGAAGGCGATCAGCACCGTGAGCGTGACTGGACTGAGCAAGGTCGTCACGCACACCACGCTCGTCACGAAGCTCGGGGCGACGTCGAATTCGAGCGCAAGGATCGTCGTGATGACCGCCGATGGCATCGACGCCTGCAGCACGCCGGCCTGCAGCGCCGCCCCCTGCAGGCCCAGCAGGCGCGCGATGCCGAACGCCGCGAGCGGAGTCGCCACGAGCGAGAGGAGCGACGCCACAATCACCATGGCGGGACGGTCGGGCCAGGTCGCCCGTTCGAGCTGCATGCCGAGCACGAGCACCATCATCGGCAGGGCGGCGTCGCTGAGGAGCGCCATGGGCCGCGCGACGGCGTCGGGCACAGGGAGCCCCAGGGCCAGGGTGAT
>Ga0157380_10001745_pt1 | contig 14342 bp, 12 predicted proteins | sample S35metaG_FD_119757 | JGI IMG/M metagenome (GOLD analysis project Ga0157380, IMG submission 119757) | Switchgrass rhizosphere microbial communities from Kellogg Biological Station, Michigan, USA - S3-5 metaG | ecosystem: Host-associated > Plants > Roots > Rhizosphere > Soil | place: USA... | reverse complement strand
GACAACGCTTGACCGCGCTCTTTTGACCACCAGCCGTCGGACAACTAGAGATCTCAGGGAGAATGTGGTGAGCGAGGGGAAGGATTATCCACTTGGCTATTCCAGTCGGGAAGCGCAACGGCTCGCGGATCAAGCCGCGCTCATTGAGGAGGCTACCGAGGACGTGTTCCGTCGCGCGGGGTCTTCGACCCGGCACGCAAGTGCTCGATATCGGCTGCGGTGTCGGCGATGGGTCGCTGCTCGTTGCGAGAATGGTCGGAAGTGATGGAGCCGTGCTGGGTATCGATAAGGGTGCTTCGTCCGTGGAGACGGCACGGAGCCGAGTCGCCGCCCTGGGCGTGAAAAATGTTTCCTTCGAGGAAAGCGACGTCGCTGTGTTCGCGACAGACAGGAAGTTCGATGCGATCGTGGGCCGCTTCGTGCTGCTCTTTGTGCCGGACCGGGCGAAGGCATTGCGCAACCTGGCATGACATCTGAAACCCGACGGGATCGTCGCCTTCCAGGAACTGGATATATCCCAGATTTCCGAGGTGCCTCCCTCCGAGCTGTTCACGCACGGGCGACGATGGCTTCTCGAAGCTTTCGCCGCCGGCGGCGCCGAACCGGATCTGGGGACCAAGCTGTACGCAACATTCCTGCAGGCCGGGTTGCCCGCTCCGAACATGACTGCCACGCAAATCGTATGCGGGGCCGACTTTCCCGGGATATGAGCAAATGGTGCAAGTCCTGCGCAGCTTGCTGCCGTCGATCGAACGCAACGGGATAGCGAATAGTGCGGAAATCGGCATCGATACGCTGGTCGAGCGTTTGCGTGCAGATGCGGTCGCGAATGACCGCGTAGTTTTTCTGTCCAGGGCCGTCGGCGCCTGGGCGCGGCTTGCGTAAATCTGTTCCCTTTTACGTGTGCCGCGGTTTTGCAATCCGGCATGTCTACGGCGCACGCCGACCGCCAGTTAGTCCGAGAGATTGTTGCTCAAGCAACGCGATTTCCGATATTGCTACGGAGCACGGCAGGGAGCTGTTGAGTTAGCAATTCAATCTCACCAGAGTGTATTATTATCGATCGAAGGGGCAGCTGCTTCATTCCAATTTAAATTCCAATTCCGGAGCCGGCACTCATGAACATGCGCATCAGGAGCTTCATGCCGCCGTGCGGCGGATTCACGATTCTGTTGTGGATGACCGTCGCACTGCCGGTGGGTATGGCCGCGGCGCAGGAACCGCCGGGAAAACTGGAACCGGGGCAATTGGAAGTGGTTATCGTGACCGCCGAGCGGCGGGTTGAGGACATCCGGAATGTCCCCATTTCCGTGTCCACGGTAAGCGGTGAAAATCTCGACGTCCTGAGCTCCGGGGGGCAGGATGTACGCCTGCTTGCTGCGCGCATCCCGAGCCTCAACGTGGAGTCATCGTTCGGCCGCGCATTTCCACGCTTCTATATTCGCGGCTACGGCAACAGCGATTTTCGCTTGAATGCTTCGCAACCCGTCTCGCTGATCTACGATGAAGTGGTGCAGGAAAATCCCATACTCAAGGGCTTCCCCATCTTCGATGTCGATCAGATCGAAGTGTTGCGGGGACCCCAGGGCACCTTGTTCGGCCGCAACACGCCCGGAGGCGTAGTCAAGTTCGACTCGGTCAAGCCATCGGACAAATTCGGTGGATACGTCAACGTATCGGATGCGACCTATAACACTGCGAATATCGAGGGTGCGATCAACCTGCCGCTGGGCAGCGATTGGTCGGCTCGCTTCTCGGCGCTCTACCAGCATCGCGACGACTGGGTCGGCAACTCGCTCACCGGCAAGGACGATGTCTATGAAGGCTACGACGATCGTGCCGCACGTCTGCAGTTATTATACGAGCCGGGCGAGAACTTCAGCGCGCTGTTCAATGCGCACATGCGCAGTCTGGACGGCACGGCGCGATTGTTTCGCGCCAACATCATCAAGCCGCGTAGCAACGACCTGGTCAGCGGCTTCGATGCCGACAAGATCTCCATCGACGGCCGCAACCAGCAGGAATTGAATATCTACGGCGGTAGTGTCCGGCTGCGCTGGGATTTCGGCGATGTGGCGCTGTACTCGATCACCGGTTATGAAACGCTGGACACCTTCAGTCGCGGCGACATCGACGGCGGCTATGGCTGTGGATTCTGCGGCCTGCCGAATGGTCCGGGCTTCATACCGTTCCCGAGCGAAACTGCTGACGGAGTGCCCACGCTCGATCAGATCACACAGGAGGTGCGCCTGGAATCGCAGTACACCGGTGCCTTCAACTGGCAGGCCGGTGTGTACTACTTCGACGAGGACTACGACATCGAGACCTTCGCCTATGACAGTCTCGGCGGTGGTGCGCAGACCCAGTACTTGCGCTCCAACCAGACCAATAAGGCCTGGGCTGTGTTCGGTTCGATCAAGTACGCTGTCAGCGATGCGTTGAACTTGACTGCCGGCATACGCTACACGCGTGACGAAAAGGATTTCACCACGGGTGTGCCGCAAGGCTTTGCCTTTCCCAATCCGACGTTACCGACTACCGCCGATCTGAGCGACAGCAAGGTGAACTGGGACGTGAGCGGCACGTATGCACTCACTGACGCGGTCAATCTTTACGCACGCGTCGCCACCGGGTTCCGCGGCGCCAGCGTGCAGCCGGCCTCGGCGTTCGGCAATCAATCCGTCGCCGAACCCGAAAACAATACGTCTGTCGAGATCGGCGTGAAGGCCGATCTGCTGGACCGGCGCGCCAAGCTGTATTTCAATCTTTACCGCTATGAAGTGAAGGATCAGCAACTCAGCGCGGTGGGTGGCTCGAGCAATGCCGTGCGGTTGTTGAACGCGGACAAGACGGAGGGTCAGGGCGCGGAACTCGATCTGCAGGCGTATATCACTCCACATCTGCTGGCGACGTTGGGCGCGAGCTACAACGATACCGAGATCAAGGACAACACTCTGCGGGTAGGCGTCTGTTTTGCCTGTACGGTAACCGACCCGACCGTCGCCATCGGCGGGACGACGTTTGCGGCGATCGACAGCAATCAGCTGCCGCAAGCACCCGAGTGGATTGCCAATTTCACGTTGCGTTACGGTATTCCCATCGGCGGTGGCGAGCTGTTTGCTTATACCGACTGGTCGTATCGTAGCGAAGTGAATTTCTTTCTCTACGAGTCCACCGAATTTACCGGCAAGGAATTGCTCGAAGGCGGACTACGCGTCGGTTACAACTGGAGCGGTGGCAAATACGAGGTGGCGGTGTTCGGCCGCAACATCACGGACGAGGAGGTTGCCGTCGGAGCCATCGATTTCAACAATCTGACCGGCTTCATCAACGAACCCCGCATCGTCGGCCTGCAACTCAAAGCAAGCTTCTGATCTCGATTCCTCGATGAACGCGCCGGTTCAGGATGCCGATCCGCGCCTGTCGCAGACGCCGCTGGTTCGTGTCAGCGGCGTCACGAAAAACTTTGGTGGTGTGAGGGCGCTGCGTGGCGTCGACCTCGAGGTTTTCCCGGGCGAGGTGCATGCGCTGCTCGGCGAGAACGGCGCCGGCAAGTCCACGCTGATCAAGATACTCAGCGGGGTCCACAAGCATGACGGCGGGCGCATCGAGATCGCCGGGCGCGAAGTGGCATTCGCATCGCCCGCCGAATCGCGTGCCGCCGGCGTCGCCGTGGTTTACCAGGACTTGAGCCTGGTCGAGTCGCTCTCGGTGGGAGCCAACCTGATGCTGGGGCGCGAACCGCGCACACGGCTCGGCTTCCTGAAGAAGCGCCAGCTCATGACGGAGGTCAGCGCGTTCCTGCGTGACCACGGGATTCCGCTCGACCCGCGCGTGCCTGTCGGTTCGTTGCCGTTCGCGTACCGGCAGATGACGGAGATTTGCAAGGCATTGATGGGCGACGTCCGCATCCTGATCCTCGATGAGCCTACCTCCGCGCTCACCGAAGGCGAGGAGCGCATCCTGTTCGATGCGGTACGCACGGTCACGCAACGCGGCGTCGGCGTCATCTACGTGACGCACAGGCTCAACGAAGTATTCCGAATTTCGCAGAACGTCACGGTGTTTCGCGATGGTATCAATGCCGGCAACTTCGTGACGGGTGCGACAGACATGAAGCAGCTCGTGACGGCGATCGTCGGCCGGGGGCATGCTGCGCTAAGTCTCGACGCGCCAGTCGAGGTTGCGCGAGAACCAGCGCCCGCGACGAAGGAAGCGGTACTGATGTTGTCTCGCGTGGCCAACGATCGCCTCAACGGCGTCGATCTCACGGTACACAAGGGTGAGATCCACGGCCTCGCGGGGCTCATCGGTAGTGGTCGCACCGAAATCCTGGAGACCGTCTTCGGCTTACGCGGTGTTGTACAAGGCGACGTGCGAGTCGACGGCAATTCGCTCGCGAACCGTCGGCCGCGCGAGGCCATCGATTTAGGAATCGCGCTCGTGCCAGAGGACAGGCAGGTGCAGGGCCTCGTGCTCGAACACGCGATCGAGCGCAACCTCACGCTGCCGCGGCTGCCTTATTTCTCGCGCTGGGGATGGCTGGACCAACGTGGAGCGCTCGCGCAGGCCCGCGTCGTCATGCAGAAGCTGGCAGTCAAGGCGCCGGATGCGTCGACCGTGGTCAAGAATCTTTCCGGAGGCAACCAGCAGAAAGTAGTCTTCGCCAAATGGCAAGAACCGCGGCCGCGGGTGCTGCTGCTGGACGAACCGACGATAGGCGTGGACGTAGGCGCACGCGAAGAAATCTACGGACTGGTGCGTGAGGCAGCGCGTTCCGGCACGGCGGTGCTCGTCGTGTCGTCGGACCTAGCCGAACTGCTGCGCCTGTGCGACCGCATCTCGATCGTTGCCGACGGCGCGATTGCTGAGACGATCGATCGCGATGCGCTGGACGGCACCGAGGCGCTGCACCACCTGATCCAACTCCCGCGCGCCCAGGTCCCGGTCACCCAAGTCCGGTCCACCCAAGTCCGGTCCACGATGGGTGCACAGATGTCATGAGTGACTCCAGCCCTTCAGCGACATCCCCCGGCCAGTCAGGCGCGACCGCGTCGGTCCCTCGAACGAGCCGACTGCGCCGATTGGCAGGCCAACTGGTGCAGGGCGAGCAACCGTACATGCTGTACGTAGCGTTCGCGATCCTGCTGGTCGTCTTCAGCGTCGCTTCGCCATACTTCCTGTCGCTCGACAACTTTCTCAACATCGGTCGACAGACGGCGTTGGTGTCGATCATTGCAGTGGGACTGACCTTCGTCATCATCGCGCGGCAGATCGACCTGTCCGTGGCGTCGACGCTCGCGTTGTCGGGAATGAGCGCGGCGATGGCGATGGCGCATCTGCACGATAGCTGGTTCATCGGTGTCGCGGCGGGTATCGGCACCGGCGCATTGGTCGGGTTGGTCAACGGCGTGCTGACGATGCGCCTCGCAATCCCTTCGTTCCTCGTCACGCTCGGCACGCTGAGCGCTGCGCGTGGCCTCGCGATGCTGGTCACAGACACCAAGCCTGTGATCATCACCAACGAGGCGTATATCTCGCTGTTCGGCGAGAGCGCGTTCTTTGGCATCCCCGCGCCGATCGCGTGGACGCTGCTCGCCGCCGCGATCGGCATCCTGTTGCTTCACTACAGCATCTATGGCCGACAGATCTATGCCGCGGGAGGCAATCCCACGGCGGCGCTGTATTCAGGCATCAACACTCGGCGTGTAACGACGCTGGCCTTCGTCCTCACTGGCATGCTGTCCGGGCTGGCGGCGCTGGTGCTGTCGGCGCGCTCGCACGCCGCGCGACCCGACGTCATGCAGGGGATGGAACTCGACGTCATTGCGTCGGTGATCCTCGGTGGCTGCAGCCTGTTCGGCGGCCGAGGCTTCATCCTCGGCACGCTACTCGGCAGCCTGATCATCGGCACGCTCAACAACGGCCTGGTACTGCTGGGCGTGAGCTCATCGCTCCAACTCGTCATCAAGGGGACTATCATCGTCGCAGCAGTGGCCTTCACCAAGAGGTGACGCCACTGGCCGCGTGATCGCATTGGGGCACAAGGGATCATTTGCCATGAATAGACAATCGAAACTCCGGTTCAGGGGGCGCGGGGCTTGGGCCTTGGGGCTCGGGCCAGAGAAGAGACGACTGCATTCCTCTCTGGCCCGAGCCCCGAGCCCCAAGCCCCGCGCCCATGTTCGTGCCGCGCGGCTGATGCTGGCGATCACACTTGCCTTCACGGTGACGAGTCATGCCGAGGTGTCGAAGAGCTGCGCGAGCGGCCTCGATCCGGCGACGCTCGGCTCGAAGTCGATCATCGGTCAAGGGCCGAAAGGCGAGAAGGCGGCATCGGTCGATCACCTGCAGCTCACGCCCGAGGAGGTCGCCAAGGTCAAGGCCGGCAAGTTCAAGGTCGGCATCACGATGCAGACCGTGAACCTGGACTGGTCGCAGCTGCAGGTGCAGGGCATTACCGACACGCTCAAGCAATATGGCGTCGAGGTCATCGGCGTGACGTCGGCCGAATACCAGGTCGACAAGCAGATCGCCGACATCGAGAACACCATTCAGCGCAAGCCGCACGGCATCATCTCCATTCCCGTCGATGGCATTGCCACCGCCGCGACCTACAAGAAGGTATCCGCCGCGGGCATCAAGCTGGTATTCATGGACAATGTGCCGGCAGGTCTCAAGTACCCGGAACAGTACGCCTCGATGGTCTCGGCCGACAGCCAGGGGAACGGCTGGATTGCGGCGCAGGTGCTGGCGTCGTGCATCAAGCAGGGTGGCAAGCTGGGCATCGTGCACTTCGGTGTCGATTACTTCAGCACCAACCAGCGCACCAAGGCAGTCAAGGACTGGCTGGCGAAGAACCGTCCCGACATCAAGATCAAGCAGGTCGATTTCACCGATCCGTCGAAGGTCTCGCAGATCGCGGGCGACTTCCTCACGGCCAACCCCGATGTGCAGGGCGTGTTTGCGGTCTGGGACCAGCCCGCGCTCGACACGATCTCCTCGATGCGTGCGCAGGGTGTGAACATCCCGATCACGACGGTGGATCTCGGACTGCAGTCGGCGATCGAGATCGCCAAGGGTGGCCCGCTCAAGGCCACCGGTTCGCAGCGTCCGTACGACCAAGGCGTGGCCGAGGCGCTGGCGATGGTAAATGCGCTCGTGGGAAAGACGCCGCCGGCGTGGGTGGGCGTACAGTCACTACCTGTGGTGCAGGCGAACGTGCTCGAGTCGTATAAGACCGTGTTCAAGAAGGATCCGCCGAAAGAGCTGGTGGCCGCCTGCAACAAGGCCAAACCGGCGTGCAAGTAGACACCCTCAACCTCAACATCAGACCTCCCACCCTAACCCTCCCCGCAGATGACGACGAAGCCCATCGACCGCAACCCTGGAACCGTGCTGACGCCGAAGTGGTTCGAGTGCGCCCAGGTCAACTATCCGGCAGCTGAGCGCCGCGCCGCCACGTTGGGCGCCAGGCGCTCGGTGAAGAAGGAGTACCAGGCGGCGTGGCTCGTGAAGGCCGTGACCTGCATCGACCTCACCACGCTGGCTGGCGATGACACTCCCGGCCGCGTGCATCGACTTGCAATGAAAGCGCGGCGACCGATCCGCGATGACATTGTCGCAGCGCTCGGTTTAGCGGATGCGCCGCCGACCGTTGGCGCAGTGTGCGTGTATCCGACTATGGTCGCTCCGGCGGTGAAGGCGCTCGCGGGTTCGGGCATTCCCGTTGCTTCCGTCGCCACGGGATTCCCCGCAGGACTGACCCCCTTGCCCCAACGCCTCGCCGAGATTCGCTATGCGGTGGGAGAGGGTGCTGCGGAAATCGACATCGTGATCTCGCGCGCCCATGTGCTGACCCAGGATTGGCAGGCGCTGTACGACGAAGTAAGGGCGATGCGCGAAGCGTGCGGTAACGCGCATCTGAAGGCGATCCTGGCTACAGGCGACTTGAAGACGCTGCGCAATGTCTACAAGGCGAGCATGGTGGCGATGCAGGCGGGCGCGGATTTCATCAAGACGTCGACCGGAAAGGAAGACGTGAACGCGACGCTTCCGGTGGGTCTTACGATGCTGCGTGCACTGCGAGACTATGGTGAGTACACCGGCCAGCGCATCGGCTTCAAACCGGCGGGTGGACTGCGTACTGCTAAGGACGCGCTGACCTGGCTGTCGTTGATGAAAGAAGAACTGGGCCGCCCGTGGCTGGAGCCGGAGCTGTTCCGCATCGGTGCGAGTTCGATGCTTGGCGACATCGAGCGCCAGCTCGAGCATCACGTTACCGGTCGCTACGCGTCGATCTCCCACCACGCGATGGCTTGAGACGCAGGCAGCTGGAAGTAGAGAACCCGATGACGCATATCAAAGAGTTGCTGGTTTCCATGGACTACGGCCCCGCTCCCGAGGCGAACGACCACGTCAAGGCCTGGCTCGCCGGGCACAACGAGGGCCACAGCAATGGCATGCGTCACTTCATCGGCGGCGCCTTCGTGCCTTCTGCAAGTGGCGGCACCTTCGAAGTGCGCAACCCTGCGCACGACACACTGCTTGCGCGCGTTGCCGAAGGCACGGCCGACGACGTCGACCGCGCCGTCGCTGCGGCACGCAAGGCCTTCGAGGGCTGGTCGAAGATGTCGGGTCATCAGCGTGCACGCCATCTGTATGCGCTGGCGCGCTTGGTGCAAAAGCGCGAACGCTTTCTCGCCGTACTCGAGAGCATGGACAACGGCAAGCCGATCCGCGAGTCGCGCGACATCGACGTGCCGCTGGTCGCGCGCCATTTCTATCATCACGCCGGCTGGGCCGAGTTGGTCGATGTCGAATTCCCCGAGCACGGACCGGTGGGTGTGTGCGGCCAGATCATCCCATGGAATTTTCCGTTGCTGATGCTCGCGTGGAAGATCGCGCCCGCGCTCGCCGCAGGTAATACGGTAGTGCTGAAGCCGGCCGAGTTCACACCGCTGACGGCGTTGGCCTTCGCCGAGATATGCAACGAGGCGGGGCTCCCGCCCGGCGTCGTCAACATCGTCACCGGCGATGGCGCGACCGGCGCCGCACTGGTTGCTCATCCGGGCGTCGACAAGATCGCCTTCACCGGATCGACCGAAGTAGGCAGGCTGATCCGCCAGTCGACCGCCGGCACGGGCAAGAAGCTCACGCTCGAACTCGGCGGCAAGTCGCCGTTCGTCGTGTTCGAGGACGCCGATCTCGATGCTGCGGTTGAAGGCGTGGTCGACGCGATCTGGTTCAACCAGGGCCAGGTCTGCTGCGCCGGATCCCGCCTGCTCGTGCAGGAAGGTGTCGCTGCGCGGTTCTACGCAAAACTGCGCGCACGCATGGAAACGCTGCGCATTGGCGATCCGCTCGATAAGTCTACCGACATCGGCGCCATCGTCGCGCCGGTGCAGTTACAGCGCATTCGCGAGCTTGTTGCCAAGGGCGAGGCCGAAGGTGCAACCCTGTGGCAGCCGAAGACACAAGTCCCGGCCATCGGCTGCTTCTTCCCGCCCAGCCTCTTCACCGAGGTCGAGCCCGCATCGACGATTGCCGAAGTCGAGATCTTCGGGCCCGTCGCGGTGTCGATGACGTTTCGCACGCCGGGTGAGGCAGTAGAGCTTGCCAACAACACGCGCTACGGATTGGCCGCATCGATCTGGTCGGAGAACCTCAATCGGGCACTCGAAGTAGCAGCCAAAGTGAAAGCCGGTGTGGTTTGGATCAACTGCACCAACCTGTTCGATGCCTCGTCAGGCTTCGGCGGTTATCGCGAGAGTGGTTTCGGGCGCGAAGGCGGCCGCGAAGGATTGGCCGAATACCTCGCGCACCGGAGTGAGAAGAACGCGCCGCCCATTGGCAAGGACCCACCTGTCTTCGTGCCATCGGCGTTGCCCGCAACCGATGTTCACATGACCAAGGAGATGGGCAACGAACCGCGCGGCATCGACCGCACCGCCAAGATGTACATCGGCGGCAAGCAGGCGCGGCCGGATGGCGGCAACAGTTACGCAGTGCATGGGCCCGGCAGCTCGGTCGGCCAAGCGGGCCTGGGCAATCGCAAGGACATTCGCAACGCCGTAGAGGCCGCAGCCAAGGCGACCGGCTGGGGTGCAGCCACCGCTCACAACCGCGCGCAGGTGTTGTACTACGTGGCCGAGAACTTGGCTTCACGCGCATCGGAATTCGAAGCGCGGCTGCGCGCGATGACCGGATGCACGGCTGATGCCGCGACCGACGAAGTGGCGCTCGCCGTGCGCCGCACGTTTTGGTATGCGGCCTGGGCCGACAAGTTCGATGGCGCCGTGCATGCCACGCGCACGAGCAACGTTACGCTGGCGATGCACGAGCCTTGGGGCGTGATGGGTCTCGCGTGCCCCGACGAAGCGCCGCTGCTCGCGTTCGTTTCGCTGGTCATGCCGGCCATCGCGATGGGCAATCGCGTCGTCGCCATTCCTTCTCCGCCGCACCCACTCGCGGCGACTGATCTCTACACAGTGTTCGACACGTCCGACGTGCCGGACGGTGTCGTCAATATCGTGACCGGCGAGCGCGACGTGCTGGCCAAGACGTTGACCGAGCATGACGAGGTCGCCGCGATGTGGTACTTCGGTTCGCGAGCCGGCGGCACCATGGTCGAGAAAGCGGCCGCGGGCAATCTCAAATCGACCTGGGTCAATCAAGGCCGTGCGCTTACGTGGAGCGAAACCGACGCTCAGAGCCGTGCATTCCTCCGCCGCGCGACGCAGGTGAAGAATATCTGGGTACCGTACGGCGAGTGACGGAGATAGACAGATGCCGAATAGACGCAAGCCGCGCATCGCAGTGATCGGCAGCAACATGGTGGACCTCGTCACCTATGTCGATCGCATGCCTGCCCGCGGCGAAACCGTGGAGGCACCGAGCTTCGAGATGGGCCATGGCGGCAAAGGCGCCAACCAGGCGATCGCAGCAGCGAAGCTGGGCGCCGAGGTGCTGATGGTCACCAAGGTCGGTGACGACATGTTCGCCGACAACACGATCCGCAACCTGCAAAAGTTCGGCGTCGACACCACGCACGTCGGGCGCGTGGCCGGCAAGTCGAGCGGTGTCGCGCCCATCATGGTCGAGCCGTCGGGTGAGAATTCAATCCTGATCATCAAGGGTGCGAACAACGATTTGCTGCCAGCCGACGTCGAACGCGCAGCGGCCGACCTCGAGACCTGCGATCTCATCCTTCTGCAACTGGAAGTACCGCTCGAGACGGTCTATGCGGCACTTGCCTTCGGCAAGGCCCACAACGTTCCGACACTGCTCAACCCGGCACCGGCCACGCCCGATCTCGACCGGCGCAAAGTCGGCGATGCCAGCTTCTTCGTCCCGAACGAAACCGAACTCGCCATCCTTACCGGCATGCCCGTCGAGACCGAGGCTCACATTGCCGACGCCGCTCGCAGCTTGATTGCACAGGGTGTGGGCACCGTCATCGTCACGATGGGCTCGCGTGGCGCGTTGCTGGCCACGCCGACGTTGATCGAGCACATCGCTCCGATTGCTGTGAGAGCCATCGACACCACCGGCGCCGGTGACGCCTTCGTCGGTAGTTTCGCGCGCTATTTCGCGGCCGGCGAAAGCCTGCAAACTGCGCTGGCGTACGCCGTGCGCTATGCCGCCGATTCGGTTACGCGCCGCGGCACACAGAAGGCGTACGCGACGGAAGAAGAGTTCAGGCGCTTCTGTGAGAGCGCTAGTAACCCGCTCATCCCGGGAACATAGGCGTTGAATCGATTCTTGGCGGCAACGTCGGCCGACTGATCGGGAGGTGTGGAAATAGCGGGGAAAGCGCAGGAATCTTCCGCGTTCACTTCGCTAAAGAGAGAGCCTCTCGCGAGGCCCTCTCCGCTTGTAGCGGTCCCGTGCACCGCAGAAGTTCGCGACTTATTTTTTGGCTGCGGCTGGAGCAGGCGGCGCGTCGGCATTCCACGTGTCACGTATATAGAGCCACTGTCCATCCTTCTTGCGTGATACGGACAGGAACTTGCCGGACTCGACGACCGCGCCGTTGACCGTCGCCGTATAGGTTCCCGACTCCCAGCCCATATCGCCCGAGACCCCGACGTCAGTCTTGCCGTTGATGTTGAAGACCACTCCGGCCGCTTTTGCGGCAGCGATGTCCTTCGTAAAGAAAGCCAGGATCGCAGGCCGGCCGCTCGCGCCCGGAGCGCCCGGGGGAAGGAGAAGTGCGTCTTCTGCATACAGTGCTGCGACTGCTTTTGCGTCTCCGCCGTTATAGGCCTTTGCCCAATTTGTCGTCTGGGCACGGACGGCAGCTTCATCCGCTCCAGTCGCTGGTGTGGCAGCGTGCGCGAAGCCTATCAGGGCGACGATGCCGGCGACCAGCCATGCAGGATTTTTGAATCGGATCATTGGACCTTCCCCCTTTGATGATTGTTGAAATGGAAGCCGCTCGGGCAGCGGTAACGAATCATACTCGCCCAAGCAGAGCGACGTTCTCCGCGATGCTACGAACGGGCTGTCCCTGTATACCACGGCAAACCCAACAATCGAACCGACCTTGTCTATCGGTGGGTGGCGGATTCGATGGCAACCCGCGGACGTTACCTACAGGCGCGACAAAGTGAGCTGATCAGGTGAGGGGCGGTTCATCCTGGATCAGGCCAAATCAATGAGGGAAACTCAAATCCCGATGCTCAAATCAGCGACTACCCTGACCCGCGGTCGCGCGTTTGAATTCCTCGTCGGCAAACAGCCATTGCAGCAGCTTGCTGTAGATATCGGTGTAATGATTGATCGCGTCCAAAATGGCGATGGCACCCACGAACGAAGACTCCCAGGTATCCTGCGTGACGATGTCCTTATCGAACAGGACGGTGCCTTCGCGAGCCACCGAGAACTTCGCGCCCAACGAGGCATCGGCCTTGGAAAAGCCGGCGGCATTCAACTCGTTGCGTAGCAATTGACCACTGACGGTGAGCGTCGATGCAGGATCGTACTTGCCAGCCGACTTCAGCTCCGCCAGCAGCGATTCTCGCAGGTAACCGGAGAACGAATCATTGTTCGGTGACGTGAGCTGGCTGCCGCGAACGGTCACCACCTTGTCTATCTTTGCATTTGCGGTCGGCGCGACTTTGAATTCACCAACGTTGATCGGCGCCATGGCCGAGTTGCGAATGGACTGCACGCTGTCGACGGACGGCTGATGGCCGGCGAGCTTCTGGCTGGCGCAGCCCGAGAGCAGCCCGCTGAACAGGACGAGGGCAGCCGCCGCGAACCTTGCTACGAATTTGCTATCGCTCATTGGAATGCCGCGTCATCGGCAAGGTTCTTGAGTCCGGCCAACACGACCTGCCGTGTCACGGTGTGAACCGCTTCGTCGAGGCTCTTGGCCTTGACGGCGTTGGCAGGTGCTCCCTTTGCACCCACCGTTGTATGGATCGCATGCCGCGCTGTCTTCGTTACTTTCGTGCCTTTGGGCGCAATGAAATCCACGGTGCATATATAGCCATCGGTCACGACGTTGCCCGCAAGGCCCAGCGTGAGTGCGGTTGCGAACCCCTTGGCGAATGCAGAGTCGTCCAGCGGCACATTGTTGATTGTGATGCCGAGAATCGCGCCGCTGAGCGACGGATCGCTGCCTGCGGTGGCAAAGATCCCGGAATCAGTGATGGCGGTCATCACATCCTTGCGCAGCAATTCAGTCGCCTTGGCGTTGCCGGTACCTTTCGTCTGGAACGTGAACAGCACTTGCGCATCCTGCGGACGCAGCGGCTTGTGAATCTCCGCCGGGCGGACGTCTTTCAGTGCCCCGTCTACATAGGCAGTGGCGCAACCGGAAGCAGAAATAGAAGCTGCGATGATCAGCGTGCAGGCAAGCAAACGCTGCAAGAAACGTCTATCCATGTACATGTCGTGTCCGCCTAGATTGGATGTTGGCGCGAACACTACCTCGACGTTTTTACCTACACGGTATGACGTGGCTCTCATTCCGACGATACTTTCGACTGAACGATTGGAAGGATGCGAGATTGATCGCAAAAGGCATGGGACGACATTCCGACAAGATAGATTTAGTCCGTAGTACTATTTGTCATGATCATCACCCATCGTCCAATGGCACCGCTGGCGACGTACGTTGACGCGATCTGGTTCTCGTCTCGCGATTCCCTGCCGCATTCCCGAGAACGTGGTCTGCCGACCGGACGGGTGGATATCGTAATTCCATTGCTCCAGGACAGTATTGTCCGCTTCGATGATGTGGACTCAGCCGATGCACGCCATTTTCGGGGTGCAGTGGTCAGCGGCGCACATGATCGCTTTGTAGTGCGTGGCATGGGCGGCTCCTCATCGGT
>Ga0157380_10001744_pt1 | contig 14345 bp, 11 predicted proteins | sample S35metaG_FD_119757 | JGI IMG/M metagenome (GOLD analysis project Ga0157380, IMG submission 119757) | Switchgrass rhizosphere microbial communities from Kellogg Biological Station, Michigan, USA - S3-5 metaG | ecosystem: Host-associated > Plants > Roots > Rhizosphere > Soil | place: USA... | reverse complement strand
GGGCTGGTGGGGTATCCCAATGCGGGCAAGTCCACATTGTTGACGGCGATTTCTCACGCGCGACCGAAGGTTGCGCCGTATCCATTTACCACTTTGCATCCGCAAATCGGGATTGTGGAGTATCAGGATTACTCCCGGTTGACGGTGTGCGATGTTCCCGGGTTGATCGAGGGAGCGCATCAGAATGTTGGTCTGGGCCACGCCTTCCTGCGCCACATTCAGCGCTGGAGGAATGTCGATCAACGTGCATGTGGCTCCCGGCAGCGCGCGAAGGCAAACGTAGGCTAGACGACCGTACCCTCCGCCGAGCTCCCCGATGTGAAACGCGCGGCCGTCGCGGGCGCTCGCGGCGCCACTGCGATAGAACTCGTGAACCGAGTTGCAGAGATCCTGTGACGTTCGGACTCCACGGTATTCGATGGTGAAGGGGTTGCCGAACTGTGGCTCCTCGATCGACTCGAGCAAGTCATATGTGTCCTCACGCGACACGACATCGAACAACATCGCAACGTAGGTTCGATACACGAGTGCCGATGCCGGACCAAAGCTCGCGATATCCGCCACCTTGAGACGGAAATTGGAGACCGTGCTGGCTGCGGTAGACGCCGTCCGCTCGGAACGATAGTTGGGGAAGCGGGCTTCGAACACGGAGGCCGTCGGACGCAACATCCATTGTCCGAGCACCGGAAGGAACTGGTGACGGAGAATCCCCAAGACCCCCCAGTTGAAGTAGGTCATGTTGACCGTGCGTTTGAAATTCTCGAAGCCGCTCCCTTCGAGCTGGTGCAGGCCAACCTCGGTGAGCTCCGTCCAGAACGCCGAAGGCCGGTATATCTCCGGTGCCGTCCTCATCTCTTCGAGCAGCTCGACGAGACCGTCGCGACCCAAGGTCATGCGGGGATCCTGTAGTTTATGTCCGCCATCCGCGGACTAGGCCCTCTTTCCGGTCTCCCATATCGACGGCGAATACTACGTCAACGACTTTGCAGAGGCCATCGGACCTACCTGGCCGTCGGCAGCACTACCCAGCCCAGAGCCACCGGGATCAAACTTTAGATGTGACGTGCTCAAGTTGCACGAAAGTGCGAAGGATTGGAATATGCGGGCGTCGAGAACCGTCACGGCGCGAGCGCAGTTCATGCTTTCTCCGGTCTTCGGTTCGGGATGCCTCGGCAACGCTAGTGGGGTACCGCACGTGACATGCCGCATCTGCACCGCGCAGACCGAGACCATCCTTGACCTCGGTTCCTCGCCGCCCGCCAATTCTCTGCTCAGTACGCCTGCTGACCATCTGGACTCGTACCCGTTGGTGCTGGAGCACTGCGCGACCTGCGGCAACGTACAGCTCCGCGATTGCCTCGGCGCGGCCGAGTTGTATCAGAACTACCTGTACGTCACACCCGACTCGCCGCAACTGCAGGCGCACTACGAACGGCTCCACGCCGACCTCCGGCGGGGCCAGTACATCAGCCCACGGTCATTCGTCCTCGAGGTGGGAAGCAACATAGGCCTCCTGCTGCGATACCTTCGTCCTCAAGTGCGCAAGGTGCTAGGCATCGATCCTGCCGCGAATATCTGCAAGATGGCCGCCGATGCTGGCGTCGAAACGGTATGTGACTTCTTCGACCCGCAATCCGCGGCGCGAATCAGGGAAGTCCATGGTACACCAGACATCATAATCGCCAGGCACTGTCTCGCTCACAACAGTGATCCACACGTCCTGATCTCTGCGGCATCCAGTCTCCTGGCAGACGACTCCCATCTCGTGATCGAGAACGCATACGTACTCAATACACTGGAACAGAACGAGTTCGATCAGATTTATCACGAGCACATGTTCTATTACAGCCTGCGCTCGATGAGCGCGCTGTTGGCTCATCATGGCTTTCACGTAGTAAACGTGTTTCTTGCGGCGGTGCATGGCGGATCGATCGTTTTCGTAGCGAAGCGACAGCGCGCGGCTGACGACGTCGCCCCGGCGGTCCACGAGCGCACACAGCACGAAGACAAGGTCCTCACGCCGGTGACCTTCCGGCACTTCGCAGCGAACACGGCGACGATAAGATCCATATTGCGCGATCTCGTATTCGACTTGTGCTCCCGCGGCAAGAAGGTCTATACCTACGGGGCGAGTGCAAAGGGGAACACGCTGCTCAACTATGTCGGTCTGACGCGCGAGCAGATCCCATTCTGTGCCGACAGCACTGCGGTAAAACAGGGCAAGTATCTTCCGCAGTCGCTGATAAGGATCATTTCCGAAGCCGAGGCACTTGCGAATCCGCCTGACTACTTCCTGCTCACCGCGTGGAACTACCGCGACGAGATAATCAGAAAGGTCCGAGGCCTCGGCAACAGTACGAGCCGCTTCATCGTACCCGTGCCCTTCGTCGACGTTGTTTGACATGCGCGTTCATCGCACGGAGCTCGACGGAGTAATCGTAGTCGAACCGACGATCCTGGCCGACAAGCGCGGCTACCTGTTCGAGTCCTATAATCAGGACGCGTTCTCGGCTGCAGTGGGAACCCCCGTAGAGTTCGTGCTCGACCTGCGTACAAGATCCGAGCAGGGGGTGGTCCGCGGCATTCACTACCAGCTCTGCCGTCCTCAGGGAAAGCTCGTGAGCGTGCTCGCGGGCACGGTTTTCGACGTCGCGGTAGACCTTCGACGTTCAAGTCGCACCTTCGGCCGATGGATCAGTGTCGAGCTGTCGAGCGACAATAGACGCCAGATATGGATACCGCCTGGTTTCGGCCACGCATTTCTGGCGCTCTCTGCGAGCGCCGAGGTGCTGTACAAGCTGTCTGATTATCACTCGCCGGAGCACAGCCGCACTGTCTCTTGGGATGACCAGGACATCGCGATCGACTGGCCGTTGCCACGCGGTCTTCGCGAGCCCATTCTGTCGGACAAGGATCGCCAGGGAGTCGCATTTCGAGAGGCCGAGGTCTTCTCTTGAAGCGGGTCTTGCTACTGGGCAAGGACGGACAGGTCGGCTGGGAGTTGCAGCGCTGCCTACCGCCCTTCTTCCGCGTCTTTCCCTTTGCCCGCAAGGACGTCGACCTGTCGTCCGCAACCACGATTCGCTCGGCGGTACACGCGGTCAAACCGCACATCATCGTCAATGCGGCAGCCTACACAGCCGTCGATCGCGCCGAGCAGGACGAGGCTGTCGCGGTTGCGGTCAATGCACGCGGTCCGGAAGTCCTGGCGGCTGAGGCGCATGCAGCCGGCGCCTTGCTCGTTCACTACTCCACCGATTATGTCTTCGATGGACAGAAGACGGGTCCGTACGTCGAAGAGGATGCCGCCAATCCGCTAGGCGTCTATGCACGGACCAAGCGCATGGGCGAGATGGCGATCGAAGATTCCGGGTGCGCGTTTCTGATTCTCCGCACTAGCTGGGTCTATGGGGCTCATGGCCATAACTTCCTCTTGACGATGCTGCGGCTGGCAAACACCACACCGGCGCTTCGCGTCGTCGCCGATCAGCTGGGAGTCCCCAATTGGAGCCGCATGATTGCGCAGGCCACCGGTGCCATCTTGCTGGCGCTGCCCGGCGATTCGGACCCTCGTGGCGGACTCTATAACCTCACTGCTAGCGGCCAGGTCTCATGGCACGGCTTTGCCGAGGCAATCGTGCGCCGCGGATCGGAACTCGGACTCTGCCCAAGGGTTCCTGTCGTCCCCATCTCCACCAGCGAGTATCCGACGGCAACACGCAGGCCGCGGAATTCGGTCCTGGCCAACGAAAAGCTGCGGACGGCATTTGGCATATCGATCCCCGACTGGCAGTCATGCCTGCACTGGTGCATGGATGACCTGGCGGCAGCCCGGTCCCTCTCCCGAGTGCCGTGAAGGCCAACGACCAAGCTCACATCACGTGCGTCGCAACAAGTAGGCACGATTGCCGCCTGGAAACAGCCAGGTCACCAACAATGCAATCGGCAGAAAGAGCACGAATGCCGTGGCGTTAAAGCTGTCGAACATTGCGGTCGATATGCTGCCGCCGAAGCCGTTCGGAAAACGCACAGCTCGATCTTCACACAGCTCCAACCCGCTGTCTCGGGCGACCTGGCTTGCATGGTCTCGTGATGGGAATATGACGTGCCTTGGAGGATCTAGGCCGTGCCAGGAGCGGCGGAACACCCGAAATTCCCAACTGTGAATGTCGGGAACGACGTATCGAATGCTTCCACCCTTCTTCAAGAGCCTGCACAGCCGTCTGATGGTCCCCGGAAAATCCGTCAGGTGCTCAACCACGAAGTGAAGCGTGATAATGTCGAACCTGCCGGCGTATCTCTGTTCGAGCTCATCCAGATCCCAGAAGACATCAAGACCGGTCATCGAGCTGAGCGACCTGGCGTGTGATTCGGAATACTCGAAGCCGACGGCCTGGACATTCTTTTCCCCGCACCACCGAAGGTACCAGCCATCGCCGCAACCGAAGTCCAACAGGACCGTACCGCTCGGCCACTTGCTCGGCGAGACGTAGACACCGGACAGCAGCAGGCGACGAAGACTGGAGTAGACACCGGGCTTCTCCTTGTGGATGGGATAAGCCTCGTAGAACTGTGAGATGTCCTGAGGCATCGGATGCTGCTGTACGAGCCCGCAGGCTTGGCACGCGAAATAGTCGACGACGTATGGCTTGTGAAGATATAAGTCCCGACAGTCAGTCAAGAACGGCGTCGACGACGGCGACCTGCACACCGCACAGCAGAATGACTTTGACACTTCGCTCCCGGGCATCTCAGGTCCTCACAAGCACGCGCAGCATGCTTGCCGAGCAATCCTTCCGCATCGCGGCCGCACGACAGGACATCAGCGATCGCCCCCTCTGCTGCTCGTTGGTCCTCGAAACACAAAATCACGAAGGATGAAGTAGGAGGCCGCCGTCGTGGCGCCGCTTGCCACCAATCCACCAACGTACGGGCTGAGCCCGACGGTTTGCAGAGCGGCAACCACTCCAACATAGACTGCGTACATGATCCCCCAGTTGACGATGAAACGCAGGAGCGCCGTCCCGGTGGCATTGCCGAAGACAACAAACCCCTGGGTCAGGAAACTGACGATCACTCCGAAGACAATGGCAACCAGGCTTGCCCGTGGAACCGACAGGCCGGCATATAGGCTCAAGCAGTACACTGCGTAGCCCAGCACCGTGTTGAGCGCTCCGACTAACAGGAAGCGAATAGGGCGGCCACGGATCATGCTGTCTTGCCGCGGGCTGCGATCCTCGGCGATCGGCGGGTCCACGGCCGCCTGGGTAAGCCGATCATCGGACGGTCCTGCTCGAGGAGATGATCTCCCGTACGACATACTGCGGCTTGCCATTCAACTTCATGTACGCCCGCCCAAGATACTCACCCAACAAGCCCAATCCCAACATTTGCACTCCGCCCACGAACAGTATGGCGGCAATCGTCGACGCCCAGCCTATCGGCAGATCCGGGTTGTGAAACTTGCTGAACACTACATAGAGAATCACCAACATGCTGATCAGTGCCACCAACGCGCCGAAGACAAACAGCACGCGGAGCGGAAAGACGGAGAAGCTCGTGGCCATCTTCAACCAGAGCGACACCGACCGGCGAAGGCTGTACGTTCCCTCGCCGGACCTACGTTCGGAATGAATGATGTCGACGCTGGTGATCGCCGACGTCGCCTCCAGGACCAGTCCGTCGACATACGCGAACGGCCCGTCGTACTTGAGGACCTGTTCCACAATCGGTCGCCTCATCGCCTTGAACGAGCTGAGGTAGAGGTTGTTCGGCTTGCCAAGCAGCAGTGTCGCCGCCACGTCGTTGAATTTGCTGCCCACGCGCTTCCAGAAGGCGTGCTTGCGCTGTATGTAGTTGACGTAGCAAACGTCGGCGCCGTTGCCGAGTGCGGCTAGAAGCTGCGGAATCGCGGACGGCGGATGCTGCAGATCGTCGTCCATCGCCACGACGACGTCCCCACGAGAATGCGCGAGCCCCGCCATGATGGCATTGTGCTGGCCCGCGTTCTTTCGCAGGCAAATTCCCTCGATAAAAGCGTATCGCTTCGTCAGATCCCGAATCACGCTCCAGCTGTTGTCGGGGCTTGCGTCGCAAACAAGAATTAGCTCGACGCGTCTGCCGCTCATCACGTCCGCGATCGTGGCAACGAGCTCGGGAAGAATCTCGGCGCTGCGATACACCGGAACAACGATGGAAACTAGGTCGTCCTGGGACGAATGACTAGCCATAGTATTTTTGCAGGACAGTCTGCAGGTAGCTGGAAGGGAACGTAACCCGCGCTTCAGTCAATATCGGCTCTATCCTCTTCACATCGACAGGGTATGAAGCACCCTTCTCGACGACGTCGTAGACGGCCTTCTTTCCGCACACCTGCTCCAGCGTCGACACGATATACTTGATAGGATAACTCTGGGTGTTTGCAACGTTGAGGGTATCCCCGCTGAGCTCCGCGTCGATCAGGTACCGCGCAATCCGGACAACGTCATCGACGTCGATGATGTTGCGCGTCGCCCGGCTCCAGATCGCAAACCGCTCGCTTCTGGAAATTCGCGCATGGAGGTAGTTCAGCAAGGTGTGCGGGTTTGCTGAGCGGCCCGCTAACTGTGGCAGGCGAAGGATCAGGTGCCCGGGATGGCCCCTCACCAGCCCCTCCATCGCGTTCTTGTGCGACCCGTAAGGCTTGTCGGCGAGTTCCAGGTCCAGAAGGCTGCAGGTGCTGAAATAGACGAATGTCCTGACTGCGCGTGCAGCTTGCAGAGAGGCCGTAAGCCGTATTCGTTCGCGTTCGAACTCCTGCCGGTCGGTGCACGAAGAGTTGGAGACGCCGGCCGCATAGATCATGACGTCGTCCGAGCGTGCAAAGGCCGGTGAAAAGCTGGTTGCCAGCAGACCGGAGCCAAGAATCATGATGTTACTTCCGCAGGTTTCACCATGCGGACCCGCACCGGGCGCGCGCTCCCGGAATCTGAACGGTTCTCACAGATGGCATCGGCTCTCACTCCTCTGCAGGCTCGAGGCGAACTACAATATTCGAGATGGTAAAGTTCTGGACCGCGCACGTCGACAAGTCGTGGGTGTACTTCGTGCTCGGCTGATTTCCATCGCGGCATGCGTCAGCGTCGCCGCCTCAACCAGGAAGAGTGTCCTGAGATGTCACGGCCGGCTCGGCTACCGCGCGCGACGAAAGTGGCTGAAAGCGTTCCAGCTCGCCAGACACGACAGCATGACTAGCACAAGCCCCGGTGCGAGCGCCTTGATCGCGAGTAAGCGCGATGAAAAAAAGAAGCTGAAGAAACCCACGGCCGCCGCTGCATACACCGAGTAGCACCAGGCGGCGATGAAAAGGGCGGTCAGCAGGTACACCAGGTATTGCGACCAGACGCGAAGCATCGCCGCCCCGTAGCACGCCACGAGCGAGAGCAAACCCAGGAAGCCATAAATCCACGACTTGTCGATATGGGCGGTCCAGAAAGCGTACGCGGCATACAGTGCCAACAGAGCAACGGTGATCAGCATGCCGATCGGTGTAATCAATTTGACCATTTCAATCGCGTACCTTCCAGCTGCATGGCTGAACTTCCTCGATGCCGAGCGTCTTGATCCGGGTAACGTAGTTGCCGGAGGGACATTCAGTGAACTAGTTCGTCACTGCGCTGCTGCCTGCTCTTAGGCGCGAGCCGCGCGCATTACGAAGAATTGGTTCCACTGTGCCTCCGTCGGCTGAATCCATTGCCGTCAACCCGCCGGGAACTCCGGCGTTTGCGCGGAGCCTGGGACCGACTTCGTGAAGAAGTTGCGCCAGGCGTGATCGATCGCGGGCCAGTCAGCAGGGCTGACGCTTACCGCGGGCTTCAGCTCACCGGAATAGTGCACCCACATCGCATCCCAGATGCGGCGTGCGTCCGGCGCCTCCGGGCCAGGACGGCCAAGCAGCAACCGGCCTTCCCGGGTCGCCCTGTTCAGGAGCACATATTGGTGAGAGTCCGGGCCCGCAGGGATAGCTGCAAGCAGAAGGTTTTCATCAAACGCCGCGCGCTCCTTGAAGGCCAGCGCGAGAGGTACATAACGCTCGCGCATGCTCAAACGACCAGTCGTGGGATCCACCGCGAAGAACATTGAATTGTTGCGCGCGGTCGCGAGCTCATTCACGCCGGCATCGGGATTCGGTAGAACCCGCAGGTCCGTCTCCGTGAAGCGGACGCGATTCGGATCGGCGACTGGCGTTCCCGCTGACGGATTCCTGAGCGTGGCGGCAATCGACCTGCCGCTGGCGGACAAGGGGTCACCGGACACCCCGAGCAGGTCAAGGATAGTGGGCGAAATATCCTCTACCGTCGCCCCACCCCGTAGATCTCGACCCGACGCTCGGAAGGCGGGCTTCGAGCCAAACGTCCGGAACCCTAGTAGCACCTGGTACTGAACGGGCGAGAGCACACTTTGGCCATGGCCGGAGTCGACCATCTTCAACGGCGCGCGCAGCCCCTCGATGCGAGAGTGCTCGTCGAGCATCACGTCTCCGGGCAAGCCGAGTGCCTCTCCATGATCCGACAGGACCACTACTATCGCCTCGTCGAGTGCCCCCTTCTTCCGCAGCATGCTGACCAGCTCACCGAACATCCGGTCGGCGACTTCGACGCCGCGTCGATACAGGGGGCGATCGTTCGGGTGTTCCTGCTCTGCCGCGTTGAACGGCGTGTCGGAGACATAGTATGGCCAGTGGCTGGCAGTCAGGTGCACCATCAGGAGCGTCGGCCGATCGAATCGAAGCTCGCGGTCCAGGCGCGCAAGATAGGTCTCGGGCCTGAACAGTGCGGCCACACCCCGGTTCGCATAGGAGAAAGGAAACAGGATCCGTCCCATCCGCGAGTTGACGACCACGGATGCCAATGGCAGCTCGTTGAATGTGCCGATAAGGAAATCGGACGCGCCGATCGGCGGTGTGATTACCTGGTCGAAGCCGAACGTCTGGTCGATGTTGGCAAAGCGGACCTCGTCCGTAGAATACACGGTCCGGTAGCCGTGCTGACGAAGCACGTCACCGATGGTGGGGTTGGCTGCAACCGCCTTGCGATTCGCCAAGTTGAAGCGAGCACCGGTGAGCGTCGGACTCCGACCAGTCAGAATAGCCGTCCAGGACGAAAAGGTTCGGGCCGCCGGGGTGGTCGTGTCGCGAATGACATCGGCGCCTGACAGGAATTCGTCGAGGTTCGGCGTGCGCCCCACGCCGCCGAAGCGACGCAGGTAATCCAGGCGCAATGAATCGACGCCAAGCACGATGACATGCGGGGGCGCGTCGGGCGCAGATGCTGGACCAGCACCAACTTGCGACCCCGCGATAAGAGCGACGAGAGCCACCCCAGCAAGGCTGGCCGCGACAAGGAGCATGAGGTTCCGGGCTCGTACCTTCATGCGCCCCAGCCGGACGAGTGCCGCAGCTCCGACGACGGCCAGCCCACAGATGACGATGCTGAGATAGATCACTGGGCCGATCTGGAGTGAACCCATCCCCACCGCGACCGCGTCGTGGTAATAGGCGCCGATTCCGGTCCGCGGAAACCAGAACGCGTTGTACACGAGCGTTGCGATCGAAAGCGCGCAGAACCATGCAAACACTATCCGGCCGCTCCTTGGACCCAGTGCGGGCTTGAGTGCAACCGTTGACCTTGCCAGCAGCCACACGGCAAAGGCGAGCGCGAGGTGCAGTAGGGTCTGTGCGACCACGAAGTAGCCAACTTCCAGCCCGATGCGGCCTGACCACGCTTCCCGGGTCGCGGCCCGCATCGTGTCCGTCGCGTTCGCCCGGTAAGCGAGAGTCGCGAGTGACTGGATCGCACTGGCGACCATGAAGCCCACTGACAGCGCCATCGCAAGCCCAAGGTCCCGCGCTGCGGCCAGGCGCAGCAGCGATTTCGACGAAGGATTCGTAGGAGTCATTGCGCAGTCTGCGGACGCGCGGCCGCGGCCTTGGCGCGAGCCGCGCGCACTACGAAGAACTGGTTCCACTGTGCCTCGATGATCGGCCAGTCCCTCATCGTGATGCTTACCGCACGTTGAAGCTCATCACCGTAGTGCGCGACCATTGCGTCCCAGAGCTGCCGCTCGGCTGCGGACTCGGGCGCCGGCGGCTCAAGCAGCAGCCGTCCGCCACGGGCCTTCTTGTCGAGCAAGAGGTACTGATGCGCGTCGGGGCCCGCCGGAATCGCCGCCAGGAGTAGGTCGTCCGTAAACGCCGCGCGCTCCTTGTAGGCTATCGACAACGGCGTGAAGCTGTTCCGGAGGTTCATACGACCGGTTTCGGGACTGACTTCAAAGAACTTGGAGTTTCGTTTCGCCGTTGCAAGCTCGTCGACGCCACCATCCGTGCTGGGGAGTACCTTCAGGTCCGTCTCGGTGAACCGAACGCGATCTGCACTGCCAACTCGCGTAACGCCGGGCTCGGAACGCAGCAGCGGCGCAAAAGATCGTCCCGTGGGCGACAGGCGGTCCATCGGCAGGTGTACCAGGTCCAGTAGGGTTGGCGCGATATCTTCTACGGTCGCGCCACCCAAAAGATCCCGGCCGCTCGAGAAGAAGGTGGCTGCAGCGACGGATCCGAAGGTTCGGAATCCCAGCAGAACCTGATACTGGACCGGTGACAGGACACTCTGTCCATGACCAAAATCCGTAACTAGGAGGGGTGCTCTCAGCCCTTCAACCTTGGAAGTGTTATCGAGAATGGCATCGCTTGGGAGGCTCAGAGCCTCACCATGATCCGACAGGATGACGACGATCGCGTTTTCCAGCGCTCCCTTTCGCTCAAGCATTGCGACAACACCACCAAACATTTCATCAGCAGTCTGAAGACCCAGGCGGTACGTCGGCCGGTCATCAGGGTCCTTCTTCTCAAGCACGGCCAGCGGTGTATCCGACACATAGAACGGCCAATGGCTGGCGGTTAAGTGCGTGATAAAGAGTGTCGGGCCATCCTCAAAGGAAACCTCGCGCTCAAGCCGCGCCAGATAGGTCTCTGGCTGGAAAAGAGTCGCCACACCGCGGTTTCCGTATGAGTAGGGAAACAACCACTGACCCAGTCGCGAGTTGGCGATCACCGTCACAAGTGGCAATTCGTTGTAGTTGCCAAGCACGAAATCCGCGGCGCCAATCGGCGGTGTAACGACCTGGTCGAAGCCATAGCTCTCATCAAAGTTGGCAAAGCGGACTTCGTCGGTCGAGTAAATGGTGCGGTAGCCTGCCTCGCGAAGAACGTCAGCCAGGGTGGGGTTGGCCTGAACGGCTCCCCGCAGGGCGAGATTGAAGCGCGCCCCGGTGACGCTCGGGCTGCGTCCGGTGAGAATTGCGGTCCAGGATGGGAAGGTTCGGGCGACCGGCGTGGTCGTGTCACGCACGATGTCCGCTTCCATGAGAAACCGATCCAGATGCTTCGCCACTCCGGTGCCGCCAAAACGCTCCAAATGGTCGAGCCGCAGCGAGTCGATCCCCAGCATGATGATGTGAGGGCGTTCGTGCTGCACGGCTCCTTTGATCGACGCTCGATGGCCAATGGCGAAGGCTGAGACGAATACGAGCGCGAGCGCGGCAACGGCCGAGGCCATGGGCACCCGCATCCGGCGAAATTCAATCCGCCGCAGCGTTAGCCACGCGGCCGCGACTAAGGTGCACATGGCCGCAGCGATTACGCTGAGATATATGATCTGGCCCACGGCGAGCGGCCCAAGGCGCGCCGCAAGAGCGTTGTGGTAGTAGACCCCGAGTCCGGTTCTTGTGAACCAAGTCGCGTCATAGGCAATGACGGCTGCGGCCAGGGCGCAGAACCACATTACGACTACTCGACAAAACCGCTCCCTGGCAGCTGGCCGCACGACTGTCGTTAACCAGGCCAAGCTCCAGGCCAGGAGACCGAAAGCCAGATGCAGAAGGAGTTGCGCGGCGAGGAAGTACAGCACTTCTCGCCCGATTTCACCCGACCACATGCCACCCGTAGCCGCCTTCATCGTGTCGCTGCGCATGCGGGAGAGCAATGTGGCGACCGACTGCACCGCAGTGCCGGCCAGGAACAGAAGCCCAAGCGCCAGCGCGAGCCACAGGCCCTGCCGCATTCGAGCCCGGTAGTTGGTAGAAGCAACCTGCTCGTTGGTTGTTACGGTGTGCAATCCAAATAACCTGAAGTTGCGGAAGAGGAAAGTGGGATCTAACTTTGCGCGCCGCATTGAGAGCGCATTACGTCATATTCTCCGGCCTGCAGTCGTGAATGTCCTCACAGAAGCGTGTCCGGTATCTCGGTTTTGGCGGCGCCGCGAAACTCGCCTCAAATTTCAGCCCCCCAAGGCGTTAGGACGCACCGCCCTGGCCAGAGCTGCACAGAGGGGTCAGGGGCGCTCGGGCGACAACAATTGTCAGCCGCTGACAAAGTACGTCAGCCGAAACGTGCCAGGTCCGGTCTCAAACGAACGAGGAAGTTTTTGAACTCTTATCGAATCAATGGCTTGTGCATGCCCGTAGCTGTTGGCACGTAGCTTGCTGCGATTCGCACGCTGGCAGGAGTTGCCGCAGTGAACTGGGTGTTAGGTTTTAAGGAGTTTTCAGAATGCTTAAGAACATAGCTAAGGCAGTTCAGAGGGGTTTTACCCTCATCGAACTGATGATCGTCATCGCGATTATCGGCATCCTGGCCGCGCTCGCGATCCCGGCGTATCAGGACTATCTGATCCGCTCGCAGGCCTCAGAAGGTCTCGCGATGGCCTCGGCCGCCAAGGTTGCGGTTGCGGAGTTTTATGCCAACCGTGGTGCGTGGCCTTCGGGCAACTCGCAGGCCGGTATCGGGTCTGCGACCGAAATTCAAGGTAAGTACGTACAGTCGATTGAAGTTCTCGATGGCGGCATCGAAGTAACGTATGGCAATGAAGCCAACGCCGCCCACCTGCTGAGCGAGACCGTCGGCTTGGAGCCAGGCGCCAGCGATAACGGCGATGTCATCTGGCGCTGCGGACGTGGTGACAATCCGTCGGGCTGGGGTTCGGACACGGCGTCGGGCACGACGTCGACGTCGGTGGATGGCAAGTACCTGCCGTCAGTCTGCCGTCCGGGCTAACGGACGACGACCTCGGACGACCAAGTCCGGGCAAGCAGATGGGAGCCCCCGCCTAGTGCGGGGGCTCTTCTTTCCAGCACCCCGAAACCCGCCCGAGACTCAGAATCCCGGCGCTCGCGAGCCGTGACGAGCGTCCTGTTCTCAGGTGGGCGGCTGGCGGACAATCCCAGCCAATTTAACAATTGCTCCTGCCCTCCGGTTAGGATAACGAACCTGTCGAAATGGCCCGAAACAGAGCTCTCGATGCCCCTGCCGTGAACGACTTCGCCTCCGCCACCACTTCCCTCCGCCAGGCCCTGCAGGGCCTGCCTCAGCGCCTGGTGGCGGACGGGCTGGTCAGCGAGGGCGACATGCTGGCGGCGATCGCCACCGCCAGGGAGCGGCGGGTCACCGTGGTCAGCTACCTGGTCGAGCACAACGTGGCGGAGGCCCGCGAGATCGCCATCAGCGCCGCCAAGGAGTTTGGCGTCCCGCTCCTGGACCTCGATGCGATCCAGCCCGACCTGGAGATCGTGCGGCTGGTCAGCGAGAAGCTGCTGCGCAAGCACCGTGTGCTGCCGCTGGTCAAGCGCGGCAAGCGGCTGTTCGTTGCTGTGTCGGACCCGACCAATCTCCACTCGCTGGATGAGGTCAAGTTCGCGACTGGTTATTCCGTCGAAGCGATCGTCGTCGAAGAGGACAAGCTCTCCGAGCTCGTCGCAAAGACGCTTGAGCAGGTCGACACGGCCATGCCCGAGCTCGCGCACGAAGACTTCGATGTCGAAGCCCTCGACGTCAGCGCCGGCGAGGAGGCAATAGCGGGCGATATCGGCGAGGGCGCCGACGTTGACGACGCACCCATCGTCCGCTTCGTGAATAAGGTGATGCTGGATGCCATCCGGCGCGGCGCCTCGGACATCCATTTCGAGCCGTACGAGCGCGCCTACCGCATCCGGTTCCGCCTCGACGGCATTCTAAAGGAGGTCGCGGCACCCCCGGTTGTGCTCGCCGGCAAGCTCGCCGCGCGGCTCAAGGTCATGTCCCGGCTCGACATCGCCGAGCGGCGCGTCCCGCAGGACGGCCGCATCAAGATGAAGATCTCGAAGAGCCGGGCAATCGACTTCCGCGTGAGCACCTGTCCTACGCTCTTCGGCGAAAAGGTCGTGATGCGAATTCTCGATCCTTCGAGCGCGATGCTCGGGATCGATGCGCTCGGCTACGAAGCATTCCAGAAAGAGTTCTATCTCGCCGCGCTTAGCCGGCCGCACGGCATGAT
>Ga0157380_10001742_pt1 | contig 14347 bp, 14 predicted proteins | sample S35metaG_FD_119757 | JGI IMG/M metagenome (GOLD analysis project Ga0157380, IMG submission 119757) | Switchgrass rhizosphere microbial communities from Kellogg Biological Station, Michigan, USA - S3-5 metaG | ecosystem: Host-associated > Plants > Roots > Rhizosphere > Soil | place: USA... | reverse complement strand
GTGCGCCCGAAGAAGACGGCGGTGCGCACGCGCGTCGTGCTGGACGAAAACGATGCGTCGAGTCACGGTCGATAGGCGACAAACTCTCGCATCAGGTATCTCTATTCCAGAGCCTTGCGGGGAGGATCACGTGACCCGGCGCGGGAGGCGTGGCCGTCAGGGCTGGTCGACGATGACGGAGTTGAAATATGCGGCCGCGTGGTACGTGGCAATGCCATGACGGCCCACGGGCAAGTCACTGTCGTGCGCGGTCGCCAGCAGCACGCCATCAACGGATGCATGCAGCTGATCCCCGACCACGTGCAATTCGTATTGGTGGAACTCTCCAGGGTTCACCGTGAAATCCTTTGCGGCAAGCAACGTGGTGACGCCATTCACGATCTTCCGGATCTGCAGCGTTCCTGAGCCGCGCACCGAGAGGTAGTAATAGTTAGAGGGGTCTTGATATCGGGCAATCACGCCGAACCACGGCACCGGGGTCGCGCTTCCAAACGACTCCAGCCGAACATAGGATCGGACGCGCTGGTCATCGATCGGCGCGCCACCGACGGCGGTCGCGAGCACATTGGTGTTCGTCTGGTATATGCCGTACGGCGACTCGGCGTCCTGCACCGTCCAGGTTCCGCCATTGGTTTCCAGGGGGCGATCAGGGTTGTCGAGGAAGTTCAGGGAGAGGAGGTCGTAGCGGCTGCTGGGCGACACATGCAGGTTGTCGAAGTCGGCACGCGTCAAGTTCGTGAGCAGCGCCGCGCTCCCGTGAGTGAGCGGCGACGTGTCGGTTGTGTCAACTGAGAACTGGGAGTCGAAAGTCGCAAAGAGCTTGTCACGTCCACCGAGGCCCCCCGGATTCCTTTTGATGTGGAAGTGAAGGTCATGAAACCTGTAGTCGTTGGTCCCACCGAGCAGCACGTAAGCTAGCTCGGTATTCACGCCATTGAGCCGGCGATTGATGACCATGTGGTTGTAGTGAATGGACGCGTAGTAATAGTTATCGGCGTCGACGTAGTGGAGGGCAGCTCCCACCCACGTGCCGGGATAGCTCAACTGGGCGCGGTGAATCCGGACATCGATCGACTGGTAGTAAGACCAGTCGCTGCCAGTGACCACGGCTTCGGTATGGCCTGATCTGCTTGGCTGACGGTAAAACCATTGAGAGCCGCTGCCCGCGAGTGAGTACGCGCCGGCCGGCGTGGTCTGGAAGCCGCTCACATCGCGGGTGTTGAAATCATTGACGATGGCCTTCGGCGGCACCACTGGCGTTGGAAGTTCGAACACCGCGAGCCTCGGAATGGTCGGCGGACCTTCGCTGGCCACTACCACCGTGTTTCCACTGATGTCGATATCCGTCGTGTTGGCGTAAGTATCGAGGATGCCGACATTCTGGAACTTGCCGGCGGCATCGGGTACGTACAGATGCGGCGTCGCGTGCCACCCCTGCTCGGTTGCGCCCTCGACGGTGATCAACACGTTGTCCCGATAGAGCACCGCATGGGCGTCGCCCGTTCCTGTGGCATAGTCCGCGGGCATCAGCGTCTGGTCTAGAGTCCACGTGGTGCCGCTGCGCCGGTAGATAGTCGAGCCCGGCGCGGCGCCGATGGCCTTCTGCAGCGCCATCGGTCCGGACCGCCCCACCGACTGGCCCTGGAGCTGGAAGCTTCCCGCGGAAGCCCATTCGATCGCCGTTCCACTGCGGCGATACGCGCGGATTCTTCCTGCCGGGCTGTTGACGAGTGCGTAGTCGTAGTTGAGCTCGACATCACGTTCGCCCGCTACGCAGGTGCCGGGCGAGGGTAGGCGACCCGTCACATTCCAAATACCTCCACTGGTCTTCTGAAAGATGAAGCCATCTGTGGAGCAGCCGTCGCCACCAATCAGGACGCGATCGACGGATATGGCGTATCCGCCCGGTAACAGGATCGGACCTGCGGTCTGGGCCTGAACCCAGCCGGTGGGGAGTCTTTCCCAGATCACGGATTGGCCGGCGATGTCGATGACCGCCAGACTGTTCTTCATGGCGAGGCCCGCACGCCGCTGCGCGACAGGCACGGTGGTTTGCATCAGCGTTCTGTTGAAAGACCAACGGCCATCGGCAGCGCTGCGCCGGTACAGAAAGGCGCCGCGGTAGGTAGGCTGATCGGCGATGATGATCAACGAGTCGCCGTTGATGGCTACCGCCAACGCTGGATACTCTTCGAAAGAGTACGCGTAGGGTGGCGAAAGATACTGAGTCGGTGTGATGGAGTGGACGCGCGCCTCCGCCATCGAGGTGAACGCGATGAACAAGGCGAGTGTGCCGATTAGCTTGGCCATGGGCGGTGCTCCCTGAGCGAACCTTATGCGGGGATTTCACGCCGCGGCGCGGCTGACGGATGTCGGACACGGACCGCTGCGGCATGCGTCAGCGCTGTCGGCGAGACGCCGACACGATTACGAGAATGGACTACGGCCTTGGCTACGCCTGTTAGCTCACGGCTGAATCACTCTAACTTCATAAAAGGTCGCCGTGGCCCGATACGTGCCGATGCCATATCGCCCCTTCGTGATGTCGCTGTCATGCGCACTGGCGAGCACCTGGGCGCCATGGAACACCTGCAACAGGTCATCCACCAGGCGGAACTTCAGGGCGTACAAGTAGGTCGGCGCGGCCGTCAGGCTCGCCGAGGCCAGGGTCGTGCTGACACCGTTCACCTTCTTGCGAATGAGTATCTGATTCGAATTGCGGAGTGCTACGTAGTAGTAGTTATTCGGGTCCACATATCGCCCCAGCAATCCGAGCCACGCGCCTTCGCCCGAGCTGCCGAAGGAATCGAGGCGCACGGTGACGAAGATCTCCTGGCTCTCGACGGGCGTGCCAAGGGTGGCAAGCGCGTAGCCGCTGAGGTCGAGCTGCGAAATCGCTATGGTCTCTCCTTCGTCCTCCACGGGTTGCCAGTTGCCGCCGCGTGTGATGAAGGGTTGGCCGAAGTCGAAGCCGTAGCCGTCGCTCCATTTGTCCACCAGACGGATCGGCTGGGTGGCGCTGAAGTTCACATCGTCGAAGTCCGCGCGCGCCGCGTAGGTGACGAGGCCGGCGCGGCCATGGCGAAACGTAGTGTCCTTTACGTCTATACGTGCCATCTCGTTGAGACTGCCGTCCTGCCTCGCGATCTGCACGTGGACCCCGGTATTGTCCGCCGTGAGAGTGACACGTGTTGGCATGTCGCCCAGGGAGTCCCCATCCGCGATCAGCGTTTCGACACCGTTCTGTCGGCGATAGAGGCCCGACGACCTGTCGCGGCGAATGGCCACGTAGTAGTAGTTGTTCGCGTCGACGTACCTGACGACGAGACCGACCCAGCCACGGGTGAGGGCGAAGGTAGGCGTGATGTCCGCCGTGACGCGCTGCAGGCCGCTCGTCTCGCTGCCTTCCATCAGCGCGATTCCGAGGCCGCCAGTGGAGTGGTTCATTTCCAGCACGTCATCAGTGCCGCGCGTTGCCAGCGCGTACTGCCCGGTGCCGCTTAGGGTAACAAAGCTGTAATCGGAAATATTCTTATCCTCGAAATCGTCCGAGATCGGGAGCGGTGCCTTGAGTTCCGTGGGAAGCACGAAAACCAACACGTCGCGTACACCGGTGGACGTCTCCGTGACCGCCACCACGTTGCGGCCGGACAAGTCGAGACTCATGGTGGTGTTGAAATCAGTGGGCAGGCTGGCGAAGTGCTCGAACTGGCCGGGGGAGGTCTCCAGGTAGGCGTTCGGGTGCGCAGCAAAACCTCTGGGCCAGAATTCCGTGGTCAGTAGCACTCCGTCGCGATACTTCAAGTCGTGAGCCGCAACGGTGCCCATCGCGTAATCCACGGGCATCACCTCACCTTGCCGCGTCCACGTGGTGCCGCTTCTGCGGAACACGACGGAGCCGGGCGTGACCGCGGTCGACTTCTGCAGCGCGGCCGGCGCATCGAACGTCGGGATATCGGCCGGCACGTTCAAGTCACCAGCTCGAACCCAGGCAAGCGCAGTTCCGTTGCGGCGCCACGCGTGCACCTCGTTCGTGGACGGCACATGCAGCAGCGCGTAGTCGTAGTTGAGTTCCACGTCGAGACCCTGGGGACTGCACTCGCCAGCGTTGTCATCCAGGCGGCCGGTGATACCCCAGTTTCCGTCGGCGCCTTTCTGGTAGACCACGGCATCGTAGTCGCAGCCGTCGCCGCCGATGAGAATGCTGCTGACTGAAATAGCCAGACCGCCGGGATGCCGGATAGGTGCGGCGCTGCGGCCTGCCACATAGTCACCGCCGGAGTACTCGAAGATGGAGATCGCGTCGCCGAACTGCACGGCGGCGATGCCGTTTTTCATTCGCACGTTGGTGCGCACCAACGGTCCGGCGACCGACTTCAGGACGCGGCGGTAGTTCCAGCGGCCGCTCGTTTGCCGATACAGCAACGCGGCCTGTCCGCCTTCATAGGCCGCCACCACGATGATGGCGCTGCCATCGATGGCGACGGCCTGGCCAAAGGTCGTGTAGGCGCGGTCGGTCGGCGGCACGAGCTTGAACGAGACAGGCAGCGTGCGGACGTCCGCCCACGCGGGGCTGAGCAGAGCCAACGACACCAGCGTGCCGGCGAGGAGGCGGCAAACCCGCGTGCAGGTGCCGATACCAAACGTTTTCATGGAGGGTCCCCGGAAATTGGAGTTCTGACCTCAGGCTACCAAGTGGCCGCGGGCGCCATGTATCGGTGCTTCAGGTGATTGCGGCAGAAAACGTCCGTCAGGGTGCGGCGTGACCTACCGCGTCGCCACCGTTCGTCTTACGAGAGCGGCGGTAGTTAGGGAGAGACCGCACCCTACGTTCACTTCCGGCACCCACTGACGTACACGCTGTCCGCACGCTTCCATGCTTCCAGGACACCACAGGAGCGTCACATGCCAAACAAACGTCCTAACGAACCCATTGCGCCCGCGAACATCCCGGGTCGGAAGCTGGATCCAAAAATTCCGCCGGAGGATATCCCTCAGGCCGAAGACGGACTCCTCGAGTCGGAGGCGGAACGTAAAGAGCGTGAATCAAAAAAGGGGTTCCCGTCCAAATAGATCTGCGCGAGGTCACGAAACGATTTTTCGATGCCGCTGAACTCGCTCCTCCAGATCTTCAAGACCGCCGCAATACGGCGGTGCGCACGCGCGTCGTGCTGGAGGAAAACGATGCATCGAGTTCTGGAGTGTCCTGAGCCCAGGCGCGGTCGAAAATCCGCAATCCCATTCGACTACCCTGCAGGCACTTCAAGTCATCGGCGTCCGCATGAAAATCCTCGTCTTCATCAAAGCCACGGCTAACAGCGAAATGGGCATCCTTCCCCCTGCAACGGAAAAATTGTGGGCGGACATGGGCAAGTTCAACGAGCAGCTGGTCAAGGCCGGCATCATGCAAGGCGCGGATGGCCTCAAGCCCAGCAGCGCAGGCAAGCGCATCAAGTTCTCGGACAGAGGCAAGACGACCGTGATCGATGGTCCCTTCGCGGAGACCAAGGAGTTGATCGCGGGGTATTGGATCTGGAACGTGAAATCGCTGGATGAGGCAGTGGAGTGGGCAAAGCGATGCCCGAACCCCAGGCCGGGCGAGGAGGGCGTGCTGGAGATCCGCCCGTGTTACGCGTTAGAGGACCTCGCCGATCTGGTGCCGAAAGAGGAATTCCAGCGCGAAGTGCGGCTGCGCAAACAAGTGGCGCGTCAGCGGAAGTCCAAGTGAGGCGTGATGCGGAGGCGTCAATCCACCAAGGCGCCTAGCCAGCCTTTCTAATTCTCTTCGCCCCTACGTCTTGCCGTCGCGCGGCCCGAGGAAATACCACAGGATCAGGCCCAACAGCGGCAGCAGAATCACCACGAGTGCCCAAAGCAGTTTCTTCTCGTTCGAAGCGGAGCTCTGGAAAATATTGATGAGCGCCCAGATGTCGCCGACCAGTATCAGCAGGCCAATAATGCCGTTGTATCCGGTGTTGAACATTGTTTGATCCCTTCCGCCCTGTGTCGAAGTGTTAGGTGCCTGGCGGCATTCTGCGCCTTGTGTAGACCATCAGTGAACAAAGTGTCAACTCTGCGCCTCGCGCGTGCGACACAGAAGCTCACGGAGCCGCCAGCGCTGGGTCAGCGACATACTCGCCGCTTCGACCCACACCAGAAAACGCCTGGTACGGGTCTGCGTTGAAGTGTTGAATGACCTGGCGGCATTCTGCACTCTGTAGAGACGACCGCGAACAAAGTGTCGGGCCAGTAGGCATTTCTCGGCTCGAATTGAGTGGACCCCATCACACTCGCAACATATCCCCTCGAGCGTGGGTCAATGTCCGTTCGCACTTGCCGATATCGATCTCGGTATTGATGCCCTCTCGAGGGCAGTATTGCAGGCGCATGCACGAAATGGATGAATCAACTCCCAGGAAATCCAGTCACTCGACTGCGTTGCTGATCGGCATCCTGCTGACGGGCCTCGCCGTGGCCGGGCATCGCTTTCTGCCGGAACGCAGGCTGGCGCTCGAAAGCACGAAAGACCTCGCCAACGCCTTTCTGATGCAATCCGGGGATGGGGCGCCAGCAGACATCCAGTGGATAGACCAGTCACGTTTCCACTTTGCATGCCAGTTCCCCAAGGCGACCGTCGACCAGGGATGCAGCTTCGGCTATCAACTGCATTCCGCGAAAGTCGATCAGGGCACCGATCTTTCCCGCTTCCACACTTTGAACATAGGGATTCGATATACAGGCAAGGCGCGGTACCTGCGAGTCGCCATCCGCACTTTCGATCCGAGATTCTCGCGACTCGAGGATTTGAATTCGCCGAAGTACAACTTCGTCAACATCCCTTCCAGGGATCTGGCCCGGCCCGTCGCCATAAACTTGAGCGAATTCTGGGTGCCGGAGTGGTGGATAGCCCAATATGACTTGCCGAGATCACAGTCGCAGCCCGATCTCAGCAATGCCACCATATTTTCCATCGACCTTCGCGGCGATCTCGCCGAAACCCACCACGACATCCAGATCGACAGGATCGAATTCGTGGGAGATTGGATCAGCGCGGAGTATTGGTACCTGGGGATCCTGTGTCTGTGGATGATCCTCGCCACCACCTACGGAATATCGCAGTGGCTGCGAATGCGTCGCAAGCATCGCGAGCAGCGCAGGAAGATCCATGATCTGGAGAGCGAAAAGGAGAAGTATCGGCAGCTGTCGACGCTCGATGCGCTGACCAATGTCCTGAACCGTCATGGCATCGAGCGATTCGTCGAGACGCTCCAGGCCACGCGGTCGGCCGCGAGCGTCATAGTCATCGATATCGATCACTTCAAGCGCGTCAACGATCAACGCGGCCACTACGGCGGTGATCGGGTGCTGCGCAAGATGGGCGAGATCCTGCGTACGCACACACGCAACGGCGATGGACTGGGTCGCTGGGGAGGCGAAGAGTTCGTGCTCGTGTGTCCGGGCGCGAGTCTGGAAAAGGCCGCGGAGCTGGCTGAAAAGCTGCGGCAAAGAATCATGCAAGCGAACTTCATTCCGGATGATCCGCTTCCCATCACCGCCAGCTTCGGTGTGGCGGCCTCGCATGCCGATCAGAATTTTGAGGACGCGTTCCGACAGGCCGACGAGGCGCTGTACCTCGCCAAGAGTCGCGGCCGAAACTGTGTGGTCGCCGCGGCCGATGACCAGATGCACAAGATGACGGGAGCGCGGAAGAGCACCTGGGCGTTGGTCAGCGGCCGGTTCAAGTTGCACAAGTAGCTGCGCGCTCACACCAGCGCCTGTAGTTCCGCCCTCTGATATAACTCACGCAATGGATGCGCGTCGTTCCGCGGACGGTAGCTTGGCCCTAACTCGGCACCGGCCAGTGCAAAGCTGACTTCGGACATGCGCGCCCCAATCGCATTCGCTCTGCTCGCGATCTCCACCCCCGACTTCCAGATTTCAGGCGACACGCGCGAGTTCGCCCCCGACGTCATCTCGACGAAATACGCTGACGTCCGCCTCACCATCTCGCCCGACGGCAACACCGCGCTGTGGTTCAGCCGCAATCGCCCAGGCGGGCCGGGAAGTTACGACATCTGGATGTCGCGGCGCGCTTCCGGGGGATGGCACGATGCCACTCCCGTCTCATTCAACTCCCCGTCCCGCGATTTCGATCCCGCGTTCTCACGCGATGGACGCTTCGTGTACTTCTCGTCTGACCGGCCCGGCGGCCGCGGCGGCGACGATATTTACCGCGTCGCGGTCACCTCAAAAAGCTTTGGTACTCCGGAATCGCTAGGCGATGCGGTCAATTCGAGCGGCAACGAATGGGCGCCCATGGTGTTCGGCCGTACGCTGCTCTTCTCGAGCAATGGCCACGGTGGCGCAGGTCGCATGGATCTGTTCACCGCCGTCGACCGTCGTGGTCGATTCCAAAACATCAAACCGTTGCCCGGCCTGTTGAATACACCAGCCGACGAATTCGACGCTACATTCCTGCGCGATGGAGTTTCGATCATCTTCACGCGCGCCGATGACCTCACGAAAGATCCGGTGGCGCTGTATTACGGCGCGCGCATCGATGGGCTCTACACTCACGGCAACCGCCTCTTCGAGGAGATCAATACGCCGAAGAGCGACACCTACGCGCCGATGCTCGATTGGTCCGATCCCAACTACATCACGTTCACGACGCGCCGTCCGGCCGACAACCTGCGCGGAGCGGATCTCTACCGCGTCGAAGCCCGCGTAAGATAGACAGGAATGAGAACGAGCACGATCCGAACCGCCTGACGCGCCGACTTTTGACATGCTTTCTCCACCAGTTCGGAGAAACCCATGAAACCCACCAGCCAGTCTGACTACACCAAACGCATCAAGCGCGTGATCGCCGCGGTGGCGGATAGCCTCGAGCACGACCTCGATCTGCCTTCCACGGCGACCCTCGCAGGCATCGCGAACTTCTCGGCATTCCATTTCATGCGCATCTACCGTTCGCTGGCCGGAGAATCGCTGGGCACTACTGTGCAGCGCTTGCGCCTCGCGCGTGCGGCACATTTGCTGGCGGCAAGCGCGGCGCCGATCTCGGAGGTGTCGGGCCGCGTCGGCTTCGAAACCCCGCAGGCGTTCGCACGGGCATTCCGCGAGCACTTCGGTGTGGCGCCCAGTGAGGCGCGGGTCGCGAACGTGGCGAATGCAACGGCTATTGCCGTTTCCGGGCTCGCGCCGGCCCCATCGCAACCGCGGCCCGCGATTCGTGTCGACGTCGTCACGCTCAAGCCCTTTCGCGTCGTGGTGAAGCGCACTGAAGGCGTGTACGACAAGCTCGACGAGGTCTACCGTAGTCTCTTCGAGTGGATGGCAAAGCGCGGTGCGCTCGAAGCAATCGAGAGCATTTGGGGCGTGCCGCAACAGGATCGGCGCGACACGCCGGCGGCGAATTTCGGATTCGACTGCTGCCTTGCAACCTCAGCGGCGCTGAGCGCGGGCGAGGGAGTCATGCTCGAGGACCTGGGCGGCGGCAACTACTTGCGATACCTGCATGAGGGGTCCTTCGATCGGCTCGACGAATCTCACGATGTGATCTTCCGCGAGCTTCTGGCTCCTCCGGAATGGCAGCTGCGCGCCGCGCCGATCCTGCACGAGTATCTGACCGATCCGGAGGAGACCGCGGAGGCGGACTTGCGCACGCACATCTACGTGCCGGTCACTTGACAGTCGAATCCGAGGGACTATCGTGCGAGCCATGCCAGTGACGCCGGAAGAACTCGCTCAGAAGGCCATGGAGCTGACGACCGAAGGTCGCGCGGAGCTGGCGGACCTGCTGGTCGAAAGCCTCGGCACTGCGCAGCTCGGCAAGATTGATCGCGATTGGCTTGCCGAGGCGACGCGCAGGCGTGACGAAGTCAGATCCGGCCGAGGAACAACCATTCCCGCAAGTGAAGCACTAAAGCAGGTTCGCGACGCGCTCAAGCAGTGAGGCTTGAGTTTCACGCGGAGGCCTTTGCGGAATTGCAGAGCGCCGCCGAGTACTACGAATCCCGCCAAGTGGGGCTCGGCATTCGGTTTCTCGACGTGGTTGGTGAGGCGCTCGAGCGTATTGCGCGAGATCCGATTGCCTGGTCGCCAGTCTATGAGGATGTCCGGCGATGCCTCACGCGTGTTTATCCTTTTGCTCTCTACTACACGATTGAACCTGAGTTCATTCTGATCCTGGCTGTCGCGCATCTCGCGCGTAAGCCCGGGTACTGGGCTACGCGCAGATAGCAGTGGTTTCACAATCGAGGTCCGCAGGGAAACTGAACGCCGCTTAAGCATTTCTCACAACAGCGGACTCGCGGCGCGGTTGAATAGGGTGATGAGCGATATCAGGCGCATTGACCTCAATCTTCTCCTGGCGCTCAACGCACTGCTGGAAGAACAAAGCGTCACGCGCGCGGCCAAGCGGCTCGCGCTCACCCAACCCACCGTCAGCGCCATGCTGGCGCGTTTGCGCAAGATCTTCGGTGACGCCCTGTTTGTACGCACACCGCGTGGGATCTTGCCGACTCCGCGGGCCGCAGCCCTGGCGCCGGCACTCAAACAATGGCTGGCGGACGCGCATGCGTTCGTCGCCGCCGAGCACTTTGAACCGGCAACCGCCGACTTCACGGCATCGCTTTCCGCCAATGATTACATCCAGTCCGCGCTGGTCGTGCCATTCATCGAGCGCGTGCGCCGCGAGGCTCCGAATGCCCGGCTGGCAGTGCGCTCTGCGCAGTTCACAGACATTCCCGCGATGCTCGAGGATGGTCGGCTGGATCTTTGCGTGACGACGACGACAGAAATTCCATCTCTCGAACTGCCATCGCGTCTGCTCTACGAAGAGCGCTACATCGGCGTGGTCCGCAGCGCGCATCCGCTGGCGACGACTGCCGTAACGCTCGAGCAGTTTTGTCGATATCCACATGTCATGGTCTCGCCTGCAGAAGGCCGGTTTGTGGGGCCGACTGATCAGGCGCTGGCGCAAATCGGGCGCAAACGACGGGTGGTCCTGTCCGCGCCGGGATTCCTGGTGCTGCCGGAAATCCTCAAGACCGACGATCTCATTGCCGTGTTGCCGGAGCGGGTACTGCGCGGACGCATGGCGAACCTGAGCACCTTTGCACCACCCGTAGACATTCCGGGATTCGGTGTGCATGTGCTTTGGCATCAACGCATCCATCAGGATTCCGCGTATCGCTGGTTGCGCGAGCAGTTGGCGCTCACTGCGCACATTGATATAGACCGCGCCGATACCTCCTCAAAAAAGATGTGATTGGGCGCCGCGTGCGCCAATTCCTAAGCTGTTGGCCTCTTCAGACAGCAGCAAGGAATTATCGTGAACACGACTAGCAAGACGGCATTGGTCACCGGATCCTCCAGCGGTATTGGCTTCGGGGTTGCAAAGGGTTTCCTGGACAACGGCTGGAACGTCGTCATCAACGGACGCGACAAAGGCCGGCTGCACAGCGCCGCCAAGCGGCTGGGTCGTGAATCAGCCGTGGCGGTAGTGCCCGGCGCAACGTCTGACCCGCAAACAGGCGAGGCGATGGTGCGCGCTGCCATCGAGCGCTTTGGCAAGTTGGACGTGCTGGTCAACAACGCCGGGGAGTTTCGCTTCAAGCCGTTCCTGGATGTCACCTCGGTCGATCTCGATCACTACCTGTCCGTCAATCTCAAGGGTACCTATCTAACTACGCAGGTCGCGGTCCGCGCCATGATCGAGTCCGGTCGCGGCGGCATCATCGTCAACATCGGCACGGTCCTGGTGGACCACGGTGTCACCTGGGTCACGGCGTCGGCGCCGCTGGTTTCCAAAGGCGGTGTGCATGCCCTGACGATCGCGCTGGCCGCGGAACTCGCGCCGCGCGGCATTCGGGTCAATGCAGTGTCGCCCGGGTTCATTCGTACTCCGCTCTCCGAGGGGGCGGACCAGGCGCTACTCGCTGGGCTGGCTCTCCAGGGGAGTGTCGGCGATGTCGCCGACATCTACGCCGCGGTTCGATATCTCGCGGAGTCGAACTTTGTCACCGGCCACGTGCTCAACGTGGATGGTGGGTTTGTGACGGGCCGACGCTGATGTGCGTGCCAGTCATCGAGTCCGATCGCACAGTCGAGAATCGCCTCGCGGAGCTCGGGCTGCTGTTACCCGAAGCTCCGCGGCCGGTGGGTAGTTATCGTGCCGCGGTAATCGCAAATGATCTGCTGTTTATTTCCGGTCAGATTCCGCTGCTTGACGGCGAGCTGAAGTATCCCGGTCGCGTTGGGGCCGAGCTCAGCGAAGCGGCGGGTGGCGAAGCCGCCCAGCTGGCGGCCCTCAACGTGCTCGCACAGATCAAGGCGGCTCTTGGAAGTTTCGATCGGCTGGTATCACTGGCCCGTGTGGAGGGCTACGTCAGCAGCGCTCCGGGCTGGACGAGTCAACCAGGTGTCCTCGACCATGCCTCCAACCTGTTCACAGCCGTTCTCGGCGACCGGGGCATTCATGCGCGAAGTGCACTGGCGATGCCGCAGTTGCCGCTGAATGCGTCGGTCGAGCTCGTGGTGACCGCTCATGTCCGGGCTGCGGGTGAACCAGTTCGTAAGCAATTGCTCAAATCTTTAAGATCACAATGATGCCCACTATCCCCGCAATTCTTTGCCTCGCGGCAACTGCGCTGGCAGGGTGCGCCAATGGTGCCGTCGAAGCGACGCCCGCCGTCAGCTCGGAATCCCCAGCCATGCCCAATGATCTGCAGTCGATCGTGGCAGCCGCAAAACAAGACGCGGTTGCGCGCGGTGCGCCCGCGCAGGCGATCACGGTTCAGAGCGCGCAGCGCGTGACCTGGCGAGACGGCTCGCTCGGCTGTCCCGAGCCGCAGATGCAATACACGCAGGCGCTGGTCCCGGGATGGCGCGTCATCTTGCGTGTGGGGGACGCGACCTACGACTACCACGCGACCATCAATGGTCATCTGATTCTGTGTCCGCGCGAGCGGGCGACAGACCCGATCGCGGACGAGTCGGCCTGAAAAAAAGCCCCGGGGGATATCCCCCGGGGCTTGGGTCTCGATATCGACAGCGTTGCTTGTTAGGGCGTGTTGACGCTGACGATGGTCGGCGGAGTTGACAGGAAGTTCACCGTGTCGTGATAGGCGACCGCGCCGAGATAACGCGTGTGCGCCGCCAGACCACTGAACGTCAGGCTGATCTGACCCGTCGCACCTTGCGTGGCCGTTGCAGGCGCGGCGACCACCATGTTTCCAGCCGCAGTGGCAGGGACATTCCAGGTAAACAGCGTGAAGTTGGAATCCGGACCATCGGTCTCGAAGCCATGCACCACCACCGTCAACGGCCCGGCCGTCGGGTTGACCAAGGTCACTCCCTCGGCAGAAGTCGTGCCGCCGCTCGCGCCGATCAGTGTGGTACCCCGATACACGTAGAGATCGAGATCGTCTGCCCCATCGCTCTCGCCATCGAACAACGCGACACGGAACATCGTGGTACCCGCCGGGATGACGACCGGGAAGCTCGTCGTGCCCGGCGCGCCGAGGCCGCCAAAGTCATCGCCCGGATCGTCGCTGACGGTACCGGCCGTGGTGGTTGCCGCCACCAGACCACGCGTCTGAGTGCCGAACGCGCCGGTGTATCCGAAGCTCACCGGGTAGTTGATCGCGCTGCCAGTCGAGGTCACTTCGGCGGGTGCCGCCAGAATGACCGGTCTCACCGCAAACGGACTCCGCACCACGTGCGTGCCGTCGTTCAAGGTGTAGGAACCCTGGGCGAACGCATTCAGCGCCGCGGTGGTTCGGGTGAAGGTCACGGTGACGTTCTGCGTCGCGCCCGGCGCGATCGTGAAACTCGTCGGGCTGACGCTCACCGTGATGCCCACAGGCGCGACGACCGAAGCGTTGTAAGTGGCGCTCGCACCGCCGACGTTCGTCACTTTGCGGGTCACGACCTGCGTGCCGACCAGCGAGCCGATCGAGATGGACGGGTAGTTGAGATCGCTGGGATCGATTGTCAGCGAGCCACAACCGGTCAACTGTCCCGAGCCGCACAGGAAGCCGAGCCAGTCATTGAAGCCCGCGTCGTAAACCAGGCCCGGATCGACGGCCTTGTTTGGATCGACGTGGCCCGCACCGATGGCAAACACGCCTCCCGCGATCGGGGTTCCGTTATTGCGCAGTTGCGATGCCGTGGTCATGAGGGCCGACTTGATCATCATCGGTGACCAGTCCGGATGCCGCTGCTTCATGAGCGCGCCGATTCCGGCGATGTGCGGGCTCGACATCGAAGTGCCCTGATACAAGTCGAAATTGCGTCCCGGCGCCGACACATTCGCCGGCGAGACCGCGGCGAGGATCGC
>Ga0157380_10001741_pt1 | contig 14350 bp, 11 predicted proteins | sample S35metaG_FD_119757 | JGI IMG/M metagenome (GOLD analysis project Ga0157380, IMG submission 119757) | Switchgrass rhizosphere microbial communities from Kellogg Biological Station, Michigan, USA - S3-5 metaG | ecosystem: Host-associated > Plants > Roots > Rhizosphere > Soil | place: USA... | reverse complement strand
GCGAGGCCGGCGCCTTCGAGCTCTTTTGCGGCCGTTTTGAGCCCGTCGCCACGCCAAACGCCTGTGCCCGCGCCATAGATGTGTGCCTCGAGCGCGAGCACCTCCCGGGCGACGGAGTCGGGCAGCAGCGCGGCCAGCGCTCCGAGGCTGCGTGGCGGACTGGCGGCAAAGCGCGACTCGGCAAAGTCGAGCAGCGCAGCCCTCGCTGCAGCCGGATCGCCGACGGCGCACGCGCTGTCGAGGTCACGCAGAATCTTGCGCAAGGCCGGTTTCGTGGGCGCCTGCGTTTTCGGCTGCGGCGCCGCGGCGGCAGGCCGGGCGCGTGAAGTGCGTCCGCGCCACCAGATCGCCACCGTCGCAAGCCAGGCCAGCGCCAAGATGCTGCTGACCCACGGCCAAACGTTGCGCTCGCGCGGCGCAGCGCTCACCGGCGCCGCGGCAGGCTCGGCTAGCGGCGCGACGGTGGTGACGTCGGTGCTCGGGCTCACGTGCAAAGCTCGCGGCGGCAGCTCCGCGACCTCCCAGCGCTGTTCCGTCACGTTCCACCACGGTAAGCGCACGCCGCTCAGCATGAGCTCGCCCGGCGTCTGCGCGATCACCGCATAGCTCACGCGGCGCCGCGACGCCAAACCGTCGGGCGTGATCTCGCGCGTGAGCTCCGGCCGATCGGCGTATTGGCGAACTCCCGGTTGCGTTTCGAGCGGCACATCGGGCAGTTGGGTCTCGAGCAGCCCCAGCCCTTCGACGACGATGGTGCGAGTGCGGGGAATGCCGACCGCCAAGTCGTCGCCGGGCTCGCTCCACTCCTCCGTCAACGTCACGCGTTGCCCGGGCAGCCAAGCGGCCCCTGCGAGCCCCGCCGGCGGCGCGACGGCGGGCTGCACCGTCAGCTCGAGCACATCGGAGCGGAACCGCTGCACGCGCGAAAAGCCGCGCTCGGGGATCACCATGGCTTCGAACGTCACCGGCCCGATCGTCAACGTTCCTGCTTGCTGCGGGAACACCGCATAGCGCCGCTCGCGCACAATGAAGTCGCGGCCGGCCAACGTCGTTTGGTACTGGCTATCCTCGCCGAGCTTCTCGACGATGGCCTCGACACCCGTCGTCTCCGGCGCGGTCAGCGTGGCGCGCCCCGTGCTGACACCGACGAACAGCTTGAGCGTGAACAGCACTTGCGACTGCGCGTATACGGTCTCCGGAGTCGCGCTGAGCTCCATGAAAATGTCGGCCGCAGCCGTCGCGTTCGGATCGGGCGCCAGCACGCGCACGGTCACGGCGTTCGATTGCCGATCGCCGACGCGCAACGCCGGTATCGTGAATTCGCCCGCGGCCTTCGGCATGAGCTGGAACTGCCACTCGTTGACCTCGGTCGCACGCGCATTGACGACGCCGATGCGGCGGCTGCTCGATGTGTTCAAGACGTCGAACTGCGCGGCCAGCGGCGCGACCTCGGGATCGCCGCGCACGGCGCCCTCGGCGCGCAGCACGTATGTGAACGACTCGTTGTCGCGAACGACAGCGCGGTCGACCGTGGCCTGAATCGGCTCTTGAGCGAACGCTCGCCCGCCGCTCACCGCTGCAAGCCAGGCGCAGAGCGCGCCGGCCACCGCTCGCCGGCGGGTCGTCACCACGGCCGCCGCTCCGCCGCCGCCCCGTCGATGACGCGATTGCCGTCTTGGTCGACGCCCAATCGCTGGTATTGATACAGGAACTTGCGGCGCAACAAGCCGCCGGGATCCTGCGGCACGCGGCGCAGCCACTGCTCGGCGGCTTGCTCGGACGCCCATTGCTCGACGTCCTCCGGGCCGCCCGCGTCCGCCGTCGCTTCTTCCGCTTCCTCGCCGGCGTTCGCCTCTTGTTCGGCGTTCTCCTCGGACTGCTGCTCGCCGTCGTTCGGTTCCTGGGACGGGTCCTGCGCGCCTTCGGCGGCTTGGCTCTCACCGCTCTCGCCTTGCTCGCCCTGCTCGCTTTGCTGCTCGTCGGCGGACTCGCCGCCGTCTTGCTGCTCGCCGCTCTGGCTTTGCGACTGGTCCGAGTTGCCCTGCTGGCCCTGCTCGCCTTGGTCTTGGGGTTCTTGCTGCTGCTCGGGATTGTCCTCGAGAAACTGCTGCACGAGATCGCGGTTGTAGCGCGCGTCCTCGTGGCTCGGGTCGAGCTCGAGCGCGCGATCGTAAGCGGCGATGGCCGCGGGAAGCTGGCCCGCCTTCGCGAGCGCGTTGCCGCGGTTGTAGTGCCCCGCGGCCGATTCGATGTTCGCGAGCGACGCCGCGCTCGCTTCGAACTGCTCGGCGCGATACTGCGCGGCACTGCGCCACTCGGGATTCTCGAACAACTCCGCGGCCCGGTCGGCTTCCTGCGCCTCGAGCGCTTCGTAGCCGCGTTGATCCGGCCGCTGCCAAAGATCCCGCCACTCGAATGCGTGCACCCGCGGCGTCGGCGCGAGCACGACCAGCAACCAGACGGCGATCCAGCCGCGGCGGAACGCGAGCGCCAGCAGCGGCAACAGCACCAAGACGAGCACGAGACCGCGATCGAGCCAGACGTCGGCTTCGTATTCTTCGTCGCCAGAGCCGTCGAGCGCGACGTCGAGCGGCAGCGCCGCCGGCGACGGGAACAGCGTGTCGAGATCGCGGTCGTTCGGCGCGAGCGGCGCGTACCGGCCGCCGCCGACCGCTGCGAGCCGCTGCAAGCTCGCGGCATCGAGCTGCGGCACGACGACCTGGCCGTTGCCGTCGGTAACGAAGCCGCCTTCGGTACGCGGAATCGGCCCACCTTGCTCGGTGCCTACCGCGAGCACGCTGACGCGGAAACCGTCGCTCGCCAGATCGCCGGCAAGGTCGAGATCCGCGTCGGCAACCTCGGAGTCCGTGATCACCAAGACGTCGCCCCGGCTCAAGCCGGTTTGCCGGAGCAGCGTCGCCGCACGCTCGAGGCCCGCAGCGATGCTGCCGCCCTGCGTCGGCATGATGTCGGTGTCGACGGAGGTCACGAGTGCCGAAATCGTGCGCGTGTCCGTCGTCAGCGGCGTTACCGTGAACGCGTGCGTCGAGAACACGACCAGCGCGGTCTGCCCCGCCGCGCGCCGCTCGAGCAAATCGAGCAGCTTGAGCTTGGCGCGCGCTAGGCGCGACGGCTCGACGTCCCCTGCATCCATCGAACGCGAGAGGTCGAGCGCGACGACGAGCGCCTCGTCGGAACGGAACGCGGGTACGGGCAGTCGCTCCCACGCCGGGCCGGCGAGCGCGACGATCGCGGCGACCCACGCGACGAGTGCTGCGCCGAGCGCGAAGCGGCTATCGCGCAACACCTCGGGCTCGGCGAGCACGTGCGGCCGCAAGCTCGGCTCGACGAAGCTGCGCCACCCGCCGCCGTCGGACCGGCCGCGCAGCATCTGCCAAATCAGCCAAGCGCCGACGGGCAAGAGCAGCAGCCACAGGGGGCGCAAGAAATGGAACTCAGCCATGTTTGAGCCCACCCTGCCCCCGCGCGAGCACGGTACCCGGCCATTGCCAGCGCGCGGCCGCGAATCCCGACAGCGCCGCGCCCAACGTGATGACGACCGCCGCCCCGAGCGGCCAATGGAACAGCTCGGCAATCGGCCTGAAGCCGCGTTCGTCGGACTCGGCGGGCTCGAGCGCGTCCAGGATGTTGTAGATCTCGGCGAACTCCGTGGTGTCGCGCGCGCGGAAGTAGCGCCCGCCCGTCATCTCGGCGATCGCGGTGAGCGTCTCCTCGTCGAGGTCCGCCGACGGATTGATTTCGCGCAAGCCGAACAGCGAGCGCACGGTCAGCGAATCCGCGCCGATGCCGATCGTGTAGATGACCAGCTTGCGTTGCGCGGCAAGCTCGGCTGCCTTGCGCGGCTCCACCGCGCCGGCGGTATTGGCGCCGTCCGTGAGCAGCAGCAGCACGCGCCGGCCTTGCTCGACGCCCGCATCCTCGAGCGTGCGGATCGCGAGACCGATCGAATCGCCGATCGCCGTCTCCTTGCCCGCGAGCCCGATCGCAGACTCATCGAGCAGCGTGCTCACGGTCGCGCGATCGAACGTCAGCGGTGCCTGCAGATAAGCTTCGCGGCCGAACAAGATCAGGCCGACTCGGTCGCCGACCCGCCGTTCGATGAAGTCGGTCGCTACGGACTTGAGCGCCGTCAGCCGGTCGACCCACTCGCCGTTCAACTGAAAGTCTTGTTCTTCCATGCTGCCCGAGAGGTCGACGGAGAGCAGCAAGTCGCGGCCGGTCATCGGCAACGCGACGGGCTCGCCGACGAACTGCGGCCGCGCGGCGGCAACGACGCTCAATACCCACACGAGCGATAACACCGCCAGGCGCCAGCGGCGCGCGGAGTCGGGGGTGCGAAGGCCCGAGAGATCCGCGAACTCCGCGGCCACGGGTACCTTGAGCGCAGCGTCGCGGTCGAGCGGCTCGGGCGGCACGAAGCGGCGCACGAGCCACGGCAGCGGCAGTGCGAACAACATCCACCACCACGCCAGCGTCCACATGGCTAGGCGCGCCTCGCCCGCTTGTCGACCGGCTGCGCGGCAACCCAGGCGGTGCAAAGACCCGTCAGCTCGAGCGCGGCGGCGCGGTCGATGCTGTTCGGGCGCCCATAGGGCGCGGCCAGCAGCCGCCGCCCGGCTCCCGCGCTGAACTCGGTTCGCGCCCAGCAGCCGTCGAGAAACTTGAGCCAGCGCTCGCCGATCAACCCCGGTACGTCGAGGGCCTCCGCAGCGCCGCGCGGCGCGGCCACGGACGTCATCGCGAACCGGCGCAGGATCGTCGACGCACTCTGCAAGCAGGCGACGGGCTCGGCGCCCTGCTCGAGCGCCTGCTGCACGCGCGTCATTGCGCGCAGCGCCGCGCGCTTGTGACGGCCGCGATAATAATGAAAGGCATAGAGCGCGAGACCAGCCAGCACGAACGCCGCGAGTAGCCACCAACCGGGGGCGGGCGGCCACCAGCCGATCGCGCCCGGGAGGTGAATGTCGCGCAGCGGCAGCTGCGTGTAGTCGATCGTCTGGTTCATCGTGACCGAAACTTCTGGTTCAACACGATCCGCGGCTCGGCATCCGTGGGACAGTCGACCATGCGGATTCCCGGCATGCGGCACAACGTCTCGAGCGCAGCGCGGCGCGACGCAAACCGCTCGTGGTAGCGCCTGCGCATCGCTTCGTTCGTGGTCTCGATACCGAACGACCGGCCGACGCTCTGGATTCGATAGCGGCCCGGCGGCGGAAGTTCGGCCTCGACAGCATCGTAGCAGTGCACCAGCAATAGGTCGCAGTGCTGAGCCAGCTGCCGCAAGTGCCGGTCGTAGTCCGCACCGAGCCGGCGGAAATCGCTGAACAGGAAGATCAGGCTGCCGGGGCGCGCGACCCGCGTGAGCCGCTGCAACGCTCGCTCGGCGTCGGCCTCGAGCGTCTCGGCGGTCGCCGGCGGGTGCCACAGACTTTCGGTGCTGATCGTCTGCAACAGGCGCAGCGCCGCGCGCGAGCCGAGCGCGGGCCGCAGCTCGTGATGCTCGGTCTCGGAAAATACGAGCCCGCCCAGGCGATCGCCGTTCGCGACGGCGCTCCAGGCGACGAGCGCCGCCGCTTCCGCGGCGCGCACGCCCTTGAAAGCGCCGCGCGTCGCGAACAGCATCGGGCGCCGCAGGTCGAGCCATACGAACACGGGCCGATTGCGTTCCTCGCGAAATACTTTCGTGTGCGGCTTGCCGGTGCGTGCCGTCACGCGCCAATCGATCGTGCGCAGATCATCGCCGGGCTGGTACGGCCGCGACTCGTCGAACTCCACGCCGCGGCCTTTGTAAGGCGAGACGTGGCCGCCCTCGGTCGCGACGCGGATGCGCGGCGCCGTCAGGCGCAGCGACTCTCCGGCGGGACGCAGGCGCACGAGATCCGCAAGCGTGACCTGCACCGGCGATGGCGGGGTACGCGCGGGGTGCGCTGTCATTTCAGGGCACTCCGATCCTCGCGAGCAGCGTGTCGACGATCTCGTTCGGCGTGCGGCCCGCCGCTTCCGCCTCGAAGCCGAGCATGATCCGATGGCGCAGCACGTCGTGCGCCATGCCTTGCACGTCCTCGGGGGTCACGTAGTCGCGGCCCGCGAGCCAAGCATGTGCGCGCGCACAGCGATCGAGCGCGATGGTCGCACGCGGGCTCGCGCCGTACTGCAGCACGCCGCGTAGGTCATCGCCATAACGCTCGGGCGCGCGCGTCGCGAGCACGATCTGCACGATGTACTCCTGCAGCGGCTCCGACAAATGCTGATCGAGCACTTGCAGCCGCGCCGCAAGCACGTCCTTTTGCGTGACGAGGTCGGGCGCCGTGAACAGCACTTCGTCGGTCGCGGAACGCTTTTGCTCGGCGCGGTTGAGCTCGAGGATCGCGCGCTCGCCGGCTGCATCCGGGTAGGTCACGAGCACGTGCAGCAGGAAGCGATCGAGCTGCGCCTCGGGCAGCGGATAAGTCCCTTCCTGCTCGATCGGGTTTTGCGTCGCCATGACCATGAAGAGCGCCGGGAGAGGGTACGTCACCGAGCCGACGGTGATCTGCCGCTCGCCCATCGCTTCGAGCAATGCCGATTGCACTTTCGCCGGCGCGCGATTGACCTCGTCGGCGAGCACGAGGTTGTGGAACAGCGGGCCTTGGCGAAACACGAACGTGCTGTCCTGTGGACGGTAGATCTCGGTGCCCGTGAGGTCGGCGGGCAGCAAGTCCGGCGTGAACTGCAATCGATGGAAATCGCCTTCGACGCTGTGGCTCAACACTTTGATCGCACGCGTCTTGGCAAGCCCCGGAGCGCCTTCGACGAGCAAGTGGCCGTCGCTCAAGAGGCCGACGAGCATGCGATTCAGCAATCGCTCTTGGCCGACGACGAGACGTTTGAGGTGCGCTTCGAGCTCGCTGAACTTTTCTTGTAATGACATGCAGTTAGGCCAGGCCCAAAGCTCGTCATTCTAGCCAGGGTGGGAGGGTCAAACCACCCGCAAGCCGAACCGCACGGATCGCTTGCCGATGGGATCAGCGGCCGCGAAAGCCGCCGCCGAGAATGCCGATCGGCCCGCGCGGCATGACGAGCTGGACGTTTTGCCCATCGCGGCGCACCTCGACGACGACCGATTCGCCGGGCGTGCCTTCGAGGGTCAACGCATTCAAGTCGCGCATGTCGAAGACGCGCTGGCCGCCGTACGCGACGACCTGGTCGCCGGGCTTGAGGCCCGAGCGCTCGGCCGGCGAGCTTGCGAGCACGTCGCGCACGGGCACGCTCGTCGGCCGGTCGAGCGCTGTCAGGTAGCGTTCGTACTCGGCATCGCCGAGCTCCGTGCGCAACGTCCGCTCGCCGCCGAGCGCTGCGCCGGGCTCCAAGCTGCGCCCTTCGCGCGTCGCGTCGTACTGGGCTTGCAACGCCGCCATGCGCAGCTCCTGCGTGCGGCGATTGATCCACTCGGCGCGATCCGGCGCGAAGCCGCCGGCGACCAGCTGCTCGACCGTGCGGCGCTCGATCTCTTCGCGCGAGGCCCCGCCATTGGCGCGACCACGCGCTCGCACCTGCTCGACGGCGGGTACCTGGTCGGGGGCGGGGGAAGCCTGCGGCGGGCGTTCATCGAGCGCCTCGAGCTCCGCCGCGAGCTCCGCGACGCGCGCTTCGAGCGCCGCGCGTTGCTCGACCTCCGCCGCGAACGCGTCCTCGAGCGCCGCGAGCCTTGCGGCCGCCGCGTCGTCGGCAGCGGCGCGAGACTGCATGACGGGTGATAGTCCGGTGGTCGTCTCGAGCTCGGCCAAGGGCGGAGACGAGCTCGGTTGCAGCCAAAACGCCAGCACGAGCCCGGCGCCCAGGCCCGCGAGGACGAGCAGCAAGGTTTTCAGCATGTCGGTCACCTACGCGTCGGTAACCCGGCTTTCGACCGGACTGCTGTCAATGTCGTTCACCGGCAATAATGGCCAACCAAGATACGCCGAAGGGTTAGGGGATTCGACTTGGTCAAACGCTTGCTCGCGGCGGCGGCCGGCCTCGTGCTGCTGCTCACCGCCGCGGCCTACGCAGTCGTCGCCGCGTCGTTACCGCGCCGCGCCGGCGAAGTGCGGCTGCCGGGGCTCGAGAGCCCGTTGACGGTCGCGCTCGACGCCCGTGCGATTGCGACCGTACGCGGGGAGTCATTCACCGACGTGCTGCGCGGCCAAGGCTACTTGCACGCGCAAGAGCGCTTCTTCCAGATGGACTTGCTGCGCCGCTCGAGCGCCGGCGAGCTCGCCGAGCTGTTCGGCGAGCGCGCGCTCGCAGCCGATCGCGGCCAGCGCCCGTTCCACTATCGCGAGGCCGCGCGGCGACTCCGCTCGGCGCTGCCGGCCGAGCAGAGCGCTTGGCTCGACGCCTACAGCGAGGGTGTCAATGCAGGGCTCGCCGACTTGGGCGCGCGGCCGCCCGAGTATTGGCTGGCCCGCGCGGCGCCGCGGCCGTGGCAGCCGGAGGACAGTCTGCTCGTGGTGCTGACGTTCTACACGATGCTGTCGAACAACGATTCGTACGAGCGCGGGCAGGGCGTCATGCACACCGTGTTGCCGCCGCCGCTGTACGACTTCCTGACGCCGTCGACGTCGCGCTTCGATCGGCCCGTGCTCGGGGGCTCGCCGGGCGACCCAACGGGCGGCTATTTGCCGCTGTCGATCCCCGGCCCGGATGTCGTCGATCTCCGGCGCCAGCGCGCACCCGAGCGCGGCGGTGCGCCGCGTGTCGAGCCGCCGCTGACAGGGCCCGCGTCGAACAACTGGGCCGTCGATGCAACGCGCGGCAACGACGGCCGCGCGATCGTCGCCAACGACCCGCATCTGAGCCTGCGGCTACCGAACATCTTCTATCGCATCGAGCTCGAGTGGTCGGACCGCGCAGCACGCGGCGTGAGCATTCCCGGCTTGCCGGGAGTGCTGATTGGCGCGAGCAACGACGTCGCGTGGGGCGCGACGGTTAGCAACGCCGATCAGAGCGATTGGGTCGTCGTGGAGGGCGATCCCGCGGATCCCAGCCGCTACCGCACGCCGGACGGCTTCGAGACGTTCGACGTGCGCGCCGCAGAGATTGCCGTCGCCGGCGGCGCGACCGAGAGAATCGAAACGCGCGTCACTCGTTGGGGTCCGGTGATCGGAGAGGACTGGCTCGGTCGGCCGCTCGCCCTACACGCGACCTGGCTCGAGCCGCAGGGGCTCGACCTCGACATCGTCGGCGTCTCGGCCGCTACCGACGTCGCGAGCGCGAGCGCGCTCTTGGCGCGCTGGGCGGGCCCCTCGTTGAACTGGGTGCTCGCCGATCGCGACGGCGCAATTGCGTGGGTCGTCAACGGTCCTCTGCCGCGCCGCGTCGGGTTCGACGGCTCGCGACCGGAGTCGCTCGCCGACGGTAACCGCTCGTGGCAGGGCAGGCTGCCGCCGCCGGGCGCGCTCGGCGGCCACGACGGTGCGCTGTTCACGGCCAACAGCCGCACGCTGCCGCGTGACCGCGCCGACGCCGTCAGCCGAATGTGGATGCGGCCGCTGCGTGCTAAGCGTATCGACGATCTGCTAGCGGCACGCAGGACATTCGACGAGCGCGACTTCCTCGCGATGCAACTCGACACGCGCGCCGAAGGCTACGAGCAGATCCGCGCCACGATTCTCGAAATAGTGGCGCCCAGCGAACCCGAGCCGCTGCTAGCACGAGCGCGAGAGCTCGCGAGCGACTGGAACGGACACGCCGACGTCGACCAGCCGGCGTTCCGTATCCTACACGCGTACTACCGCACGCTGCTCGAGCGCACGCTCGAGCCGCTGCTGACGCCCGTGATCGCGGCGGACGCGAGCTTCGTTTATCGCTGGCCGCTTGCCGACGAGGTCTTGCGGCGGCTGCTCGACGAACGGCCCGCGCATTTTCTGACGAGCGAGCACGCCGATTGGCACGCATTCTTGCGTGCGGTGCTGCTCGAGACGCTGACCGCGACGACGCACGACGGTGCGCTCGATGCGCAGTGGGGAGAAGTTAACGTGCTCGACGTCGGCCACCCGTTCGCCGGCGTCTTGGGGCCGCTCGCGGGCCGGTTGTCGCTGCCGCGCGCGCCGCTACCGGGCTCGATGGTATCGCTGCGAGTAGCCGCGCCGAGCTACGGCGCGGTGCTCCGAATGGCGGTCGCGCCTGGCGCGCCGGAAAACGGCGTGCTCGAGCTCGCGGGGGGTCAAAGCGGCCACTTCTTGTCGCCGCAGTTTCGCGACCAGCAGGCCGAGTGGCTCGACGGAGCGCCGACGCCGTTCCTCGCGGGCGAGCCCACCGCTCGCTTCAAGCTCGTGCCGTAACGAGCTGCTCGCCTCTTTACTCGAAGACGCCCTGCTCGATCGTCGGCCGCTCCGCATCGGCGAAATGCGGATGCACGGCCCAAATCTCGTCGCCGACGGCCGCGGCCGTCGTTGCTTGACCCGCGAGCGCGGCGACGCCGGCGCGCTGCGCAGTCGCCCAACCGTCGTTGCTCGAGAACGCCACGAGCGCGGGCTCCGTCGCACTGTTGCTCGTCGCGACGAGCCGGCCGTCCGCGGCCCAAACGATGCCGTCTTGGCCGGCGACGGGTGCCGTGACGTTGACCTGCGTCGTGCCCGCGGGGTTCGCGACGGGCACCTTGTAGGTGTTCTGCCCTGCCACGACGAGCAGGTAGCCGCCGTCGTGATGGACGATGCCGTTCAACTGCGAGCCCTCGGGCAAACCCATGAAGCGATGCAGCACTGACGCTTGATAGTCTGGCGTCACACGGTAAACGACGCCGTTCATCGTATCGGTCACGTACGCATTGCCGTCGCCATCGACGGTGACGTCGTTCGCGAAATACTTCGGGCTCGGCGCGCCGAGTGCCGCACCGAGGTCCACCATCGCGAGGCGTTCGCCTGTCGTCAGGTTGTAGACGCCGAGCTTCGCTTGCCCGGGCGCATCGCCCGCGAACGCGGCGCGATCGGAGTTGGCGACGAGTAACCGATCGCGCGGCTCATCGGCCTCGATACCGACCGACGACACGAGCTCCGCGTCGCGAATGAAGGGCACGACACGGCCATCACGCTCGATCTCGAAGATCGTGCCTTCGGCGAGCGAGCCCGTCAGGAAGCGGCCATTGGCCTGATCGTATTCGATGCCCTCCGGGATGAAGCCGCCGCGCTCGACCGTGATGACCTCGCCCTTCGGCGCGGCGGGCGGTGGTGGCGCTGCCGCGGTCGGCGATTCGGGTTCGGGTGCACAGCCCGCTGCGAGTGCGGTGCACACCGCAGCCAAGAATGAAATCGTTGGACGCATTGCGACACCTCCCCAGGCGCGAATGCGCGCATCGTAGCATGCGACCATACGAGCGAAGCTCGCTACTTGCGGAGAACGGCAAGCGAGACAATGACATAGGGATCGTTTGCGGCTAGAGTGCGGCGCCTTGCCGCAGGCGGCTCGCAACGACCCCGCATGGACCAACACACGCTGCTTCTCGCTGCCGCGCCCCTGATCGGCATCCTCGCGGGCTTCATCAATACGCTCGCCGGCAGCGGCTCGTTGCTGACCCTGCCGCTGCTGATTCTGCTCGGCTTGCCGGCGAACGTCGCCAACAGCACGAACCGAGTCGGCGTGCTACTGCAAACCATCGTCGCCGTCGCCACGTTTCGCCGGCGCGGGGCGCTGCCGCTAGCGGGGTCGTGGAAGCTCATCGTGCCAGCCGTCGTCGGCGGAATCCTCGGCGCGGAGTTCGCCGTTGACCTCGACGAGGCGCTGCTGCGCCAAACGATTGGCGTGCTGATGCTGGTGCTGCTCGGCGTCATGCTGTTGAAACCCGAACGCTGGATCGCTGCGCACGCTGTCCCGCGCGAGCCGCGCCTGCTCGTCGAAGTGCCGTTGTTCTTCGCGATCGGCGTGTACGGCGGCTTCATCCAAGTGAGCGTCGGATTGTTCCTGCTCGCCGGCCTCGTGCTCGGCGCCGGTTACAACTTGATCGGCGCTAACGCGTTGAAAAATTTCATCGTGCTCGTGGTAACAGCCGCTGCGCTCATCGTGTTTGTCGTCAACGATCAGGTGCAATGGACTCTCGGCTTGCTGCTCGGTGCAGGGCAAGCATTGGGCGCCTGGGTCGCGGCGCGTTTTGCCGTGCAGCGCGGCGCGGAGTTCGTGCGCTGGGCCGTCATCGTCATCACCCTCGTCTCGGCGGCGGCGCTATTCGCCGGGGTCGGCTCGTGACCGCCGCACTCCGCATGGAACGGTAGACTAGCGGCGCATGGCTCCCCGGCATCGAGAACGGCATCGACTGAAGCGCGTCGGCTGGCTCCGTGCCGCCGTGCTCGGCGCCAACGACGGCATCGTGTCGACGGCGAGCTTGCTCGTCGGCGTCGCAGCAGCCAACGCGAGTCACGGCAGCTTGCTGACAGCCGGTATCGCGGGCGCGGTGGCCGGCGCGATGTCGATGGCGGCCGGCGAGTACGTCTCGGTCAGCTCGCAAGCGGACAGCGAGCAAGCCGACTTGACGCGCGAGCGCCAGGAACTCGAGGCCGATGACGCCGGTGAGCGCCGCGAGCTCATGGGCATCTACATGAGCCGGGGCCTGGATCACGAGCTCGCGAAACAAGTGGCCGAGCAACTCATGGCGCACGACGCGCTCGGCGCGCACGCTCGCGACGAGCTCGGCATCACGGAGCTCTCGATTGCACGGCCGTTGCAAGCGGCGGCCGCGTCCGCCGCGAGCTTCAGCTGCGGTGCCTTGCTGCCGCTAGTCGTCGCTGCCTTCGTGTCCGTGCCGACAGCGCTGCTCGCCGTGCCCGCCACGGCGCTCGTGTTCCTCGCGGCGCTCGGCGCCGTCGCCGCGCGGGCGGGTGGCTCGTCCATGGGCGTGGCCGCCGCACGCGTGACGTTCTGGGGCGCGCTCGCGATGGCCGCGACAGCCGGCATCGGCCAGCTATTCGGCGCGATCGTCCAGTAACGGCTTAAGCCGCCGTGTGCCGCGCCGCGCGCGCGGGCGGCGCGACGACCTCACCCGAGCGCGCGTCGACGAACTGCGGCGCGCGATCGCGCCGCAAAATGATGATCTGCCCCGGCGGCACCTCGGCCCAGCCCGCATCGGCCGTCAACCGTTCCGAGCTCACGGTCACCGCCTGCGTCCCCTTGCGCTTCGCCTTCGGCCCGATGTCGGGATAGAGCTGGCCCGTAAAGTAGTACAGCGATTCCGGCACACCGTCGGCGGCATCGGTGAAGCGCGACACGACTGCGTGCTCGCCGTCGGAGATGGCGATGTTCATGTAGCTGTCGCCGCCCTCGCCCGCGCTGCCCACGAGCGCGAGCACCCGGTCGATCGCACGCGCCAGCGCCTGTGCCATGCGCAAGGCCGGGTCGCGCTCGTCTAGCCCAAGCAACGAGTCGATGAACAACGCGAAGAAGTGCTCCGAGTCGGTGCTGCCGTAGACATTGCCGAACGCTTCGTCGCAAACCGAAGCGAGCAACTTGCGCCGCACGAGTCGAAAGTCGCCGACGTCGCCGTTGTGCATGCAGAGGTATTGGCGCCAGCGGAACGGATGGCAGTTCGCTTCGTTGACGCCGCTCGATTGCGTTGCCGCGCGGACGTGTGCGAGCACGCAGTCGCTGGTGACGACGCGCGCAAGGTTTTGCAGATTGCGGTTGTTCCACGCAGGAGTGATCGAGCGGAACACGGCGGGCTCCAAGCTCAACTCGCTCGCGTACCAGCCGATGCCGAAGCCGTCGCCGTTCAGCGGCTCCTCGCGCTCCTCGCTGTGCACGCTCTGGCGGATCAACGAGTGGCGCGGCTCGACGATCAGCGAGCTCAAGCGCGCCTCGGGACCCAGGTACAGCATCAACCGACACATGCCCGAAAGATCGGCTCGGTTGCCGCCAACTTCAGTCAAAAGCGGCGGTTACGTGCACGGAACGCGCAGCCAGTCACAAGCCGCCGCGCGCGCAGGCATGGCCCAAGGCACGACTAGGGCACGACCTCGTCCACCCTGACCACTCGCACGGGGCCGAGATTCAGGGCGCGAATGCCAGGCTCGATCTCCCGTCGATCGCCGACGACGACGACAGCGACGCTGTCCGGCCGAATGTGCGCGGCGGCCGCCCGCTGCACGTCGACGGTCGTCACAGCCGCGATCTTGGCCGTGTACTCGGCGAAATAACCGTCCGGCAAACCGTAGATGACGAGCTCCTCGAGACGCGCGGCGAGGTCGCCCAACGTCTCGAAGTCGCCCGGGAAACCCAACGCGAGATAGTTCTTGGCTTTCGCGAGCTCGTCTGCGCCGATCGGCACCCCGATCGCTTCGAGCTCGTTGAAGAACTCGGCCAGCGACTCGGCCGTCTTGTCGGTCTG
>Ga0157380_10001738_pt1 | contig 14371 bp, 8 predicted proteins | sample S35metaG_FD_119757 | JGI IMG/M metagenome (GOLD analysis project Ga0157380, IMG submission 119757) | Switchgrass rhizosphere microbial communities from Kellogg Biological Station, Michigan, USA - S3-5 metaG | ecosystem: Host-associated > Plants > Roots > Rhizosphere > Soil | place: USA: Michigan... | reverse complement strand
TGTCAGTCCTCGAAAGCAAGCTGGACGAATCGGTGAAGGAAGGATATGTAAAGCGCATCCAGGCAATTCGGAAGAAGCAACTTCCAGTAATGGCAAGCCGGAGTCAGTCGAATTAATTTTCCAAAATTCTAAGTTCAACTCTTCTGTTTAACCTATGGGCTTCGGGCGTATTGTCTCGCGAGAGAGGCATGGTTCCTCCAAACGCTTTGGTTTTGATTCTGTTTCTCGCAACGCCTTTTGAACTTATGTACCGGCGAACCGATTCAACACGTTCCTGGGAAAGTTTGAGATTATCTTTCGCATCCCCCTGATAGTCGGTATGGCCTTCCAATTGTATAACCATTGTGGGGTTTTCCTGCATCATATTCACTACCACATCGAGTTCAGAATAGGATTCTTCGTTGATCTTCGATTTCCCGACAGGAAAAATTACATTATCCAGTCGCATTACATGGCCGACTTCGTGCTTTTTAATCTCTCCTACTGCCAACTCAATATCCTTAATTACTCTTCGATTTTCATTTGCCTCAGCCGGATCAATCATATACTTGGCAGTATTGTATCCCGGAGCTTCTACAATGATCGAATACTTCTCGTTGTCGAACAATGGGAAAGAATACATGCTGTTGTTGAGCGTTCCGATCTTGTTACCATAAGGTAAGCTTTGATAAGTGACGCGGGCCGTGACTGGCTCCTTGGTCGCAGCGTTAAGGATTTTTCCTTCTGCATAAATTAGACTATCCACCGTCTGGCAAAAGGTTGTCGCTGCAATGAGAAGGAATAGACTTAATAGTTTAAAAAATTTTCCACTCATAGGGTTAGTAGTTGCAATTATAGTTTTAGAATCAGGAACTCAACCCGTCGATTCTTGCTCCTGCCTTCCTTTGTGTCGTTTGTATCTGTAGGTTTGGTTTCGCCAAAAAATTGAACCGTCAATCGTTCCTTAGGTATCCCGCCACGGACTAGATAAGCCACCACAGTTTTTGCCCGCCTTTCTGACAACAACATGTTGTAGGCATCAGGGCCCGCATTATCTGTATGTCCGGAGATTTCGACTTCCATCGTTGATTTATCTTTCAGCATTGCTACTAAGCGATCTAACTCGGGCCCGGATTCCGGTTTTAGCGTGGCCTTGTCGAAATCAAAGAAAATATTGTTAAGCACTATAGCAACGTTAGGCCCGATGGTAGCAACTCCAATTGGCTGAAGGTTAAAATCTTTTTTATCGATCACTTGATCGCTTTTGACATCTCGTAAATCAACGTTTTGGCTTTCAGAAATTTTTCCCTCTGCTTCTGCTCTCAAGCCATAGAGTTGACCAGTCGGCAATCTAATTTCATAGTCCCCGTTCTCAGGGTCCGTTTGAGAAATCCCGGTATCTTTTCCGTCAGGCAAGCGCTCATAAACAATTTTGGCTGCCACCGGCTTACCGGTCGTTTTATCAATAACTTTTCCTTTTACGGTCACCCAGCTTTCCGGGGATCTCACGATTGGTAATTTCACGCGGAAAATATCAGCGTTCGTTTCACTTACGCCACGGGAGTAGTAGGCAAATTCGCTGGCTGCTGGAATATTAAAGAACAGATCCTCCAGGGGTGAGTTGATTTCAGGGCCAAGATTTTCTGGCTCTGACCAATTTGTCCAGGTATCATCCAATCTTCTGGTGACGTAAACATCATTTCCGCCATACCCGCTAAATCCGGTGGACGAAAAGTAGAGCGTTTTATCATCTGAAGCCAAGAACGGCGCCGACTCTTCGCCTGCGGTATTGATGACATCCCCTAGATTCAACGGCTGTGACCATGAACTATCTGCGTTCATAAAAGTCACATAAAGATCACGGTCACCCTGCGTGTCCTCGCGTTCTATTGACATCAACAAGGTCTTACGATTATCAGCAAGAAAATAATTCGCCTTTTCTGCAAAGTTATAGTCATTGATAATATTAAGTGCCACAGGCTTGCTCCAGGTTCCACCCACGTTAGTACTAATTGAAACGCCGGCAAGCATTTTTCCGTTATCCAGGTACTTGTTGCCAAGCAAAACCATGAGGGCCGACTTTCCATCCGGAGTCACTGCTTTAATTGTATTGACGAAGTTGGGACCAGCATTATTGAGCGCGCCAAGATTTTGGGCGAGTTGCCAACGTCCGGCAGAATCGAGTTCGGAATACCATATATCTTCCTTGTCATCCACACCTCCAATGTTCTGCGGGTGATTTTGTCTGCTGAAATAAAGTGTCTTTCCGTCTGGAGAAAGCAGTGGGTTTAACTCTTTGTATTCGGTGTTAATATTTTTGTCGAGCACCTCGATGAGAATTCCCGATGCTAATAACTGCATGGTCGGTATATCTGCAATGATGGGATAGTTCGAATCAGAGATCGCAACTGCATCGATACTGTAATAATCAGGGACTGCGCCGCCATCGAATTCGATTTTTATTGCAGAAACTTTGTACGGCGTTGTCTCCATGAAAATATTCAACATTCGCCCCTTCAACGGTATCGCCATTGGATTAAGCGTATTGATTAAATATTCCTTACCTGCTTCATCGTAGGCGAACACGCGATAAATGGCGCTTGGGTTATGGGATTCTGCGATAGCAATCTGACGAATGCTTATGGGGTTGTCATAGCCTAACTTCAAAAATTCCTTTCGGTTTGGTCGGTCAGGCGCCCACGCATTGGGACTTTGCCCTCCGGCTGGCAGGACATTTGGTTTTCCCAATGCCTGTTTTGCTGAATACTGTATTGGAGTTAGTTCAGAAGAAAATTCGACAACCTTAGATGCCCACTGCACTATTTGAGCTGGTGATGAAAAAGATATGGAAGCCAAAAAAATCAGGGGCAATAACCACTTCATTCGCGCTAGGTTAGTTTCATAGTTTAAAACTAGTTAAAAAATTTAAAATTAGTCCAAAAGAGAACGTCAAATGAAATAAAAGTGGCTGAAGTAAATGGTATGCGGGTGAAAACGATGCCGAAAAATTTAAAAAACGTTACTCGAGCGAGTGTTTGTTGAACAATAAAAATCCGATGTGCAACAAGGCGCCTAACTGATTTCGGTCATCATCGTAATAGTTCATGCTCAGACTGACTGGACCGATCGGAGAATGATACACGACACCAGCAGTTCCACAAAAAAATACCGATTTAATGTTATCGTTTGAATAAGCCTCCTGATCTTCATTAGGTCGAATGTATTCAAAGGGCTTGAATAGGTAGCCCTCCAGGCGGAAGTCAACTTTGTTATGAATTTTAAAGACATTCCTGATACCAGCTCCAATGTAATTGGAGGACCTGAAATTTTCGAGAATCAATGTTCGGCTGTCTTGCAAGGGAAAAAATCCCGGGGTGTTAATGATCGTTCCAAAATAATTTTGGAAGAAAGGCTGATCTGAAAAGACGGCCTCGAAAAAATAGCCCGGCCTGAACCAGCTTGATCCAAAGTACTGCTCCGCACTGACCTTCAATCTCCACCACTGATAATCTGTTACCGTGTTGTCAGGAACTACCGATGTACTTCCAGGTGTAAAATATTCGGTGACATTAAAATAATCAGCCGAAATACTAAATGCCTGTCCGGCGGAAGCATACTGTTTTCGATTTAACGTGTTAGACGACAAACTCAATCCTGTCTTGTATCCCTTTAGTTCAAGAACGTCCAGCTTATCGGTGCTGGTAAATATCTCTCCATTTATATAACGGTCATTGTTACTAAAAGCTTCAAAGGTTGCAGTCGCTTTAAATGAGTGCTTGAACGGTATACCTGCACGCATTCCTAGTTTGCGATTGATCCTCCGCAGTACGGTCGGCGGATTGCTGACCGAAGCATTTTTCAACAGATCATCGTTTTCGAGATAGTCCCAGCTATCAAGCTCCATGTACGGTTCAACGTAAAATTGATACGGAAAATCTATTCGCACTTTTGCTAACGCCGATTTATAAAAGCTTCCAGTTTGAAAGCCGGCATACGCATGCGTTAATATTCTGTTAAAATTGAATAAACTAAAGCCCAGGTAGATATTGCTGATATCTCGTGTGGCGATGACACCCCCAAAATCAACTTGGAAATTCTGCTGAGGCCGTCGCGTCAATTCAAAATTGAATTTTCCTTTGGCGGAGTCATAGAGAATTCTCGGATAAGCGTTACTAAAATAATCTTCGGACACGAGCTTGAAGTATCCTTTTTTGATGTCGCCGAAGTAAAGTTGATCTCCTTTCTGACGTGTCTTAAATATTCTTCTGATGTACCCACGCTGCTTGGAGTTAAATTTCTGAAACGTCACCCGATCAAATACAAAAGGTACACTTTTGTTTGTAAACGCATTTCTCTTTGCGGCGACGTCTTCACAAACTTTTCGCGTAGCAATTTTTGATTTAATTTCTTCGAGTTGACGAATCGTCTGGACATAGCCGCTATCGATCAGACTTTTCGCTCTGCCAAAATCAAACGAAGTAAATCCTTTCAGATTGGGTTGTATGTAAATTCCACTATCCGTTAGTTGAGAGGGATCGGATTTATCCAATAAAAGCAGCAACAACGAACGAGAGATAAGTTTGTCATCGCTGTCGTAGGGATATTCATCATAAACCTTGCTCGAAACATTCACCCCCAAAATAACATCTGGTTTAAACTCGCGGAGAGCTATATCCACAGGGAAGTTATTGTAAACTCCGCCATCAAACAGGTACTTTCCTTCGACACGAACCGGATTGTAAAAAAAGGGAACTGTTTGTGTCGCGCGAAGAGCATCGCTCAGCAAACCCCTGCCAATAACAACTTCCTGTTGTGTAAAAATATCCGCTGCAACGACGCGGAGAGGTATAAACAAGCTATCGAAATTGTTGTTCGAAATTGCCGATGCCTGCGCCATCTTTTCAGTGAGCGCAAAATTCAAAGAGACATCGCTAGCAATGCTGGAATTGAATCTGAAATTTAAGGTAGAGTCTAGCGCAAGATTAAGTTTTAAAAACTGTGGCGTCTCGTCGCTTTGATGATAATAGTAATTGTAACCGGTTTCAGGAAGCCCATTTATCCAGCGAAGAAAATCTGCTGAGAGGACCATTTGTTCAATCTGATCGGGACTCATGCCAGCAGCGTAACATCCTCCAATAATACCTCCCATGGAAGTACCTACGATATAATCAATAGGGATGTCATTATCCTCCAACGCTTTCAAAACGCCGACATGGGCCAGACCTTTTGCTGCCCCGCCGCTTAAAACCAACCCAACTTTTTGTGCTTGGACTAGCGTGGATGCGAATAAAAAAAATATGAGAAAAGTAAACCTCATCAACAAAAAAGAAAGATCACTAAATCTCTAACAAAAAAAGTGAAAGAAAATTACATGATCTTTAACGCAACATTATAATGACGCGATGGGATCCGTCTGGATCGGGAACGGAATAACTTCCAACTTTTTAGTCAGCTCTGTTTTTACACTTTCAAAAGATTCGAGATACTCCTTTTTGACGGGTTGAGATGGAGGTAATTCTACCTTTAATGCATCAACCTGAACGCCGTTCCGCCAGAAGCGATAGCAAAGGTGCGGACCAGTTGCTAAGCCTGTACTTCCTACAAAGCCGATGGTTTGTCCCTGACGGACGCGTGTTCCGGCACGCACCCCGCTTGCAATTCCCGACATGTGTAGGTACTGCGTGGTGTATGTCCCATTGTGTCTTATCTTCACATAGTTACCATTGTTCGACTTGTATTGAGCTTCTTCCACAAGACCATCGCCAACAGCCCGGATAGGGGTTCCTCTTGGAGCAGCGAAATCAGTTCCCAGGTGAGCCTTCCAGCGTTTTTGTACCGGATGGAAGCGGTTCATCGTGTAGCGAGAGCTAATACGTGTAAACTCGATAGGATATTTTAATAAAGCCTTCCTCAAACTCTTACCTTCTTCGTCAAAATAATCGGTTCCTTCTCCCTGATCGAATGGAAACGCGTAGTAGGGATGACCAAAATGTTCAAAATAAATTCCATTGATTTGTTTGATACCCACTGAAACACCTTCAACCTGCGCTTCCTCGTAAATGAGTTTGAACTTGTCACCTTTTTGTAAACGCTGAAAATCAACCTGCCACCCGAAAACATCTACAAACCGGTTTGTGAGTTCGTGAGATATACCAAGCTCTTCAATTGTTTCGGAAAGATTTGATTTGATTTCGCCGGCAATGCTTTTTTCCATCACCACTACTTCACGCTGACAAACGTCTACCCACAATGTATCTTCAAAACGAAAAACGATATATTCGATTGGGTTGGGTTCATAAACGAAAGCTTTGGCCGTCTTCAGGGAGTCCTGGCCACAGATTAGCGTGTATTTTTTATCCGGAGCAATCTTTCTCACATCGAAAACACTGCGTGAAAGCTTTGATACCTGGTGGATGATATTGGCTGGCACATTGTATTCCATCAGGATGTCGCCCAAAACTTCGTTGCGCTTAATTTTATCTTCGATTACGGTATAATTATCAACGACCATACCATAAAGGACATTCGGTTCCTTAACCTTAAAAGGTTCGCTGGTAACAGAATCTGTTGCGGTTCCCGTGATTAAAGCAGGTGTTTGATAAATTCTGTTCGTCAGTACAACGGCTACGATAAAAATTGAAATGAGTAAAAATCCAAACCAGCGTTTTTGCATACTAAAAAAATCGTTTGTGCCCGAAGGCCGTTAAAAATTAATTATCCAAAGATAAGCCGTAAAAAAAACATGAGGTCAAGGCCCTCACAACGGTTGCATACCAAAAGTGTAATATTTTAAAATGAAATGCAAAAAATAACCTGCTGATTATCAATCCAAAGTCAAGAGCTCTAAAAACCTTTGTTTATGTAGGCTCTAAAAAGGCAACTGCAAACGGCGAAAATGGTAACCTCGATCCAAAGGAAATACCACCCATTGCTCGTTCAAACGCTATCAACCAAAGAATTAATGTGCTTAACGACAATTCTTATCATCGAGGGATTTTTTGAGACTTATGATGAACCAAGCTGAGCGCGAATTGGTACTCAAGACTTAGATTTTGTTACCCTGTACCTAATCTTTTAAAAATCTCGTTTTACAAACTCGACCCTCTCAATGACTATAGAGTTCGGCATATTTCTTTTTCCCTTGATCTAAAAAGCGTACAAAACCATCGACGTTTTTATCATAGCCATAGGGGGACGCGAGGACACGTTCGTCCTCCCCGACCAGTACATAAAATGGCTGAGCATTGTTATTTAAGTTAGTGATCTGAAGGTCAGCGTTTTGCTTGCCGATTGTCTTTTTAACCTTATTATCATGCTTTGAAGTGTACCAATCAGTTTCTGGCAACTCGGTTTTATCGTCTACATATAGTGCTACTACAATAAAATCGTTTTGCAGCCTTTTCAAGACTTCTGGATCTGACCACACCACAGCCTCCATTTCGCGGCAATTTGTACAACCGTGGCCTGTGAAGTCAATGAACAAAGGCTTCTTTTGCTGCCGGGCACAAGCAATTGCCTGCTCATAATCAAAGTATCCACTCAGCTTATGCGGGAGGTGCAGAAGATCCGTGTACTTTGGCCTGTCACAGATTTCATTTGGGTTTTCATTTTTCGCCAGCGAGATCAAGTCAAAATCGTGTGTATACATTGGAGGCAGATAACCAGCCAATGTTTTAAGCGGAGCTCCCCATAAACCGGGAACCAAGTAAACGACAAACGAAAAAGTTAATATGGAAAGGATTAACCTCGGTACTGTCACTTTATCGACAGGACTGTCGTGGGGCATCCTGATCCTTCCCAACAAGTAAATTCCAAGAAAGGAAAAGATCACAATCCAGATTGCAATGTTGGTATCGCGGTCCAGAATCCCCCAATGATAGGTTTGATCGGCAATGCTGAGGAATTTTAAGGCAAGCGCTAACTCAAGTAAACCAAGCACGACTTTTACATTATTCAACCATCCACCCGATTTCGGCAAACTCTTTAGCCACTCGGGAAAAATTGCAAAAAGTGTGAAAGGGATAGCAAACGCCAATGAGTATGCAAACATGCCCAGGATAGGCTTTATTATTTCACCGCCAGCCGCGAGTACGAGAACATTTCCCACCAAAGGAAGTGTACAAGAAAATGAAACCAGCACCAGTGTTGCCGACATAAAAAATATTCCCACATAACCTCCCTTTTCGGCAGCCTGATCAGCCTTGTTGACGAGCTTATGCGGTGCCGTGATCTCGAATAAGCCGAGAAAAGAAAGCGCAAAGATGATGAAGATGACAAAGATGAAAAGGTTCGGCAGCCAGTGCGTTGCCAGGGCATTCAGCCCTTCAGCGCCAAATAGCAGCGCGAAGGCGGTCCCGACGATTGTATAAATAACAATAATAGAAATCCCAAAGACGATACCCATCCTAATTCCCTTGGCTTTGCTTTGGTCATCTTTCAGAAAAAAAGTAACCGTCATGGGAATCATCGGAAACACGCATGGCGTGATGAGAGAAGTAATCCCCAAAATAAAAGCGACGATCATGTAGCCCCATAAAGACTCACTCTGACCTTCGACCTCAGAATTATCCAATATTGATTTGTCTAGAATGGGTCCCTTAACATCCGCCTTAACAGGACTAACGGGCGCTTCCAACTTTACAGTATCAGCTATCGGAGGTTGAACTACGGGAGTATCGTCTCGTTTCTTATCTGCTTTTGGTGCTTGAATATTCTCACTAGCCTTACCCGTGACGTTAACCTTATTAAATGACAGGTCACCCGAAAACAAGACGCACTTTCCTTCAACCTCAGAGCAGACCTGGCCTTCGTAAGAACCCACTAAGGTCAGATCCGGCGAGAGCACCTTTATCTTTTGCCTGAACTCCCCGGCGTTGATAAATATCCTGACATCACAATTAAAAATTTTGTCGTGTTTTGCCTGATCATCTATGGCAATCAGGTTACCGACCAATGCAAAACTGGGATGTTTCTCCAACGTAACAGCCATTGGAATAGGGCCACAATCTTCATCGAATCCAACGGAGTAGATATACCAGTCCTTATCAACCGAGGCTTTAAAAATCAACTCGACTTCGTCGCCAACTTTTAAATTTTTTGTCGGAGTCTCTGCAATCAATCTGGCAGGTTGAAGAATTTGAGCAGACGCTAATGACGTTACGGCAAGCAAAAATAGAACGTAAGCAAATCGTATGAACATCCTGTTGAATTAGGTTGCTAAAATAACGAACAGCAGCTCAAAAAAGTTGATATCCTTTGATAAGCGGAAGATAGGGACAAATTACACATCTACCTCTATCTGCAATTTGAGGAGATCTTCGATGGTTTCCCGCTCGCGAATTAGCTTGGCTTCTTTGTTGACGACCAATATTTCAGCGGGGCGTAATCGAGAATTATAATTTGAGGACATCGAAAAACAATATGCTCCGGCGTTTTTGAACGCCAGAATATCTCCCTCCCGGACCTCATGTAGTTTACGATCGGAGCCAAAGGTGTCAGTCTCACAAATGTATCCGACGATGGTGTAGATCTTTTGCGAGCCCGAGGGATTTGAAACGTTTACAATATGATGGTAGGCATCGTACATCATGGGGCGAACAAGGTGATTCAATCCGGAATCAACACCGACAAACGTTACAGACGGCGTCGGCTTCACAATGTTCGTCTTCACTAAAAACGTGCCCGCCTCGCTAACAATATATTTTCCAGGTTCAATCCACATTTCTAACTTCCGTCCATATCGCTGACAGAAGTCGTTAAATGCTTTTGAGAGTTTCAAGCCAAGGTCATAGACGTTCGTGACCATATCGCCTTCCTTATATGCTACTTTGAATCCGCTACCAAAATCAATAAATGAAAGGTTCGGAAAATCTCCCGCCATCCCAAAAAGGATCTCAGCCATTTTGATGAATACTTCCGTTTCTGCAATTTCAGAGCCCGTGTGAATGTGAAGTCCTTTTATCTGCACACCATTCTTTTGAACAATTTCCATGATCTGCTGAAATTGATAGATGGAAATGCCAAACTTCGAATTGCTATGACCTGTCGAAATTTTATAATTTCCTCCGGCCATAATATGAGGATTTATACGGATGCCGCAGGGATAAGTGTTTTTGTATCGTTCCCCGAATTTCTGCAACGTCGACAAATTATCGATGTTGATGGCAAGACCTAGTTCCACGCCTTCAACTATTTCACTGAAGTCAACTCCACTGGGTGTGAAGACGATTTCGCCCGGAGTAAATCCTGCCTTCATCGCTATTTGTGCTTCTCCAAGCGACACCACTTCAATGCCGGCGCCATGCTTTCGGATTAATTTTAGGATCGAAATATTGGTAAGCGCTTTTGCGGCGTACTTTACCCGGATATCCACAGCCGAAAAAGCATTTCTTAACGTTTTGATCTGATGAGCAATTTTTTCTCCATCATAAATGTAAAGCGGGGTTCCAAATTGTTGTGCCAGGTCAAGTACATTTTGCCCCTGAATCGTGTAAGCTCCTTGTGATAATTCCATTTTAAAAATTAAAGCCCCAAATATACCTTTCGCATCGTTTAATTCTGACTTCTGGCTAGTTAATTCTATATTTTGGCCATGAAATTATTTTTTCGGGAATTAGGCCAAGGTAAACCGATCATTATTCTACACGGACTTTTTGGTTCGTCAGACAATTGGCTGACGCAGGCAAAATTGTTTGCTCCAAATTATAAGGTGTTTAGCGTAGACCAAAGGAACCACGGCCAATCTCCACACAGTGATGATTTCGACTATTCGTCCATGGTGGCAGACTTAGACGAATTTATTAAAGACCAAAGGATTAGCGATCCCGTTATGATCGGTCATTCGATGGGAGGTAAAACCGCCATGAATTTTGCACTCGCCCATCCGGATACCATTTCAAAATTAGTGGTCGTGGATATTTCTCCGAAGGCATATAACTTAGAACATTATACCATCGTCGAGGGTTTAAAGGCAATCCCCATCGACAAGCTTTCTTCTCGGAATGAAGCTGACGATGTCCTTTCTCAACATGTTCCCGAACCCGATGTGAGGCAATTCTTACTTAAAAATCTTCAGCGTAAAAGCACGGGCGGATTCTCCTGGAAAATTAACTTGCCGGTCATCGCTAATAAGCTTTCCAACGTTGGAGTCGACTTACAATTTGCAGGGCAGTTTGGTAAACCTACTCTTTTTATAAGGGGAGCAAAATCAAAATACGTTCGCGACGAAGATTGGAAACGAATAGCCGAAATATTTCCAGCGGCACAACTTCAAACGATGGATACGGGGCATTGGGTGCAAGCAGAAAAACCACAGGAATTTGCTGAGGTCGTAATGCAATGGTTGTCGAAATAAATAATTAAGCAATAAAACTAAATCTATGGAGCACAAACCTATTCACCAGGAAGGGCCAACATTTTCACGAATTATTTCAGGGGCCTGGCGGTGGAATCTGGAAGAATCGAAAATCGAACAACTGATTCAGGCTTCACTTGATTCTGATATTACCACGTTCGACCATGCCGACATTTATGGTGACCATAGCAATGAAGAGATTTTTGGGAATGTGTTGAAAAAAAATTCCGGACTCAGGAATAAAATGGAGATCGTTTCAAAATGCGGCATAAAGTTTTCGTCAGGAAGGAGACCAAAGACCTGGGTAAAGCACTATGATACATCAAAGGAACATATTTTATGGACTGTCGATAATTCTTTAAAAATGTTCCACACCGATAGAATCGATCTTTTGTTAATTCATCGTCCCGATCCGCTGCTAGATCCCGAAGAAGTCGCTGAGGCTTTCAGTTCGTTAAAACAAAAAGGCAAAGTATTACACTTCGGTGTCTCCAACTTCACACCTACACAATTTGAGATGCTTCAATCATATTTACCTTTTCCCCTGGTAACAAATCAGCTGGAAATTTCTGTGACCTGTCATGCTCCGCTTTTTGATGGAAGCCTGGATGTTCTCATGAAACACCGGGTTTGCCCTATGGCGTGGTCTCCTCTGGGTGGTGGTAAGCTCATCAAAGAAGGTAGCCAGGAATTATTCAACAAAGCTTCCAAATATGGAGTGACTCAAACACAGCTTTCTTTAGCGTGGTTGTTAACACATCCGTCGAACATTTTCCCTGTCATCGGTACGACCCGGGCTGAAAGAATTACGGAAGCGGCAAAGGCCGTCGACATCAAACTCGACAGGCAAGACTGGTTCGAAATGTTAATGGTGGTGCAAGGGAAAGAAATGCCTTGATTAGTTCGAAGTTCGAAGTCTGAAGTTCGAGGTTACGCTCGGGCCTGACGACTCGCGCTTAGCTACTCCAGCAACTTCAAACATCGAACTTCAAACTTTAAACGAGAAACTCGAAACCATCCCACGACGATTTTTGTATACTGTCTATATTAGCGCATTCATGACGAAACCTTCAGTTGAAAAAAAAACGTTTGACACTACCGGGCACGATGTGATCGAAATTGTCGGCGCCCGCGAACATAATCTCAAGAACATAACCGTCAGTTTTCCACGAAATAAACTTGTTGTTATCACTGGTATCAGTGGAAGTGGAAAATCATCCCTCGCATTCGATACCATTTATGCGGAAGGACAGCGCCGTTATATGGAAAGTTTCTCGGCCTATGCCCGAAGCTTTATGGGGAATCTTGAACGTCCGGACGTTGACAAAATTAATGGGCTAAGTCCCGTGATTTCCATTGAGCAAAAAACAACATCGCGAAATCCACGGTCCACGGTTGGTACCGTCACAGAAATCTATGACTTTATGCGCCTGCTATTCGCCAGGGCAGGCGAAGCCTTTTCGTATTTAACGGGTGAAAAAATGGTGCGCCAATCCGAAGATCAAATTCTGGATTCACTGCTGCAAAATTTTAAAGGAAAAAAACTATATCTGCTTGCTCCTATCGTAAAGGGTAGGAAGGGGCATTATCGCGAGTTGTTTCAACAGATTCGTAAATCGGGATATACGAAGGTGAGGATCGACGGAGATGTTCAGGACATTACCGCCAAGATGCAGGTGGATCGTTACAAAATTCACGACATCGAAATTGTCATGGACAGGATCATTACTGACGCGAAAGACCGCACGCGCATCGGACAATCCATCAACAAATCCCTCAAAGAAGGAAAAGGCGTAATGATGGTGATGGAAGAAAGCGGCAAGGTTTATCACTTCTCGAAATTTCTGATGGACCCGAAAACCGGATTAGCCTACGATGAGCCCGCCCCAAATACATTTTCATTTAACTCACCTTATGGAGCTTGTCCCACCTGTAATGGTTTAGGACAAATTGAAGAGATTACGAAAGAATCTGTCATACCAGATCCGTCGATAAGCATTAGCCGGGGCGGTATATTGCCGCTGGGAGAATATCGCGATATCTGGATCTTCAAAAAAATTGAAGCAATTCTTAAACGATATAAACTTACCCTTAGCTCGCCGATCAAAGATATTCCAAAAGATGTGATCAATGTTTTGTTGTATGGTGATGACGAACCAGTCGCGGTTGCCTCCATTAAATACCCGGGAACGGAATGGAACACAAAGTTCGAGGGCATCATTAGTTTTTTGGAAAAACAAAAAGAAGAAGGATCGGAAGCCATGAAAAAATGGGTGGATGATTTTACGGTCTCGAAAACTTGCCCTGAGTGTAATGGAGCGAGACTAAAAAAAGAATCACTGCATTTTACATTGGACAACGCGAACATAGCAGAGCTGGCGCAGCTGGATATCACCGCCTTGAAAAAATGGTTCGAAGGATTGGAGGATCGCCTGAACGAAAAGCAACGCATCATTGCCACTGAGGTATTAAAAGAGATCCGAAAACGCATTGGATTTTTATTGGATGTTGGATTGGATTATTTGAACCTCAATCGTCCGATCAGAACATTAAGCGGCGGAGAATCGCAGCGGATCCGTCTTGCAACACAAATCGGGACGCAACTCGTGGGGGTGCTGTATATTCTTGACGAACCGAGCATCGGACTTCATGCCCGCGATAACGTAAAACTTATTAAAGCTTTAAAGGATTTGCGCGACATCGGCAACTCAGTGATAGTCGTCGAGCATGACAAAGAAATGATGCTCGAGTCAGACTACATTTTGGACATTGGGCCTGGTGCAGGACGTCATGGTGGCCACGTGGTGGCAGAAGGTGATCCGTCAACTTTTTTGAAAGGGAGCAGCACGACATCAAAATATCTCAGTGGAAAAATCAGCATTCCATTTTCCAAAGAACGACGGAAAGGAAATGGCGAGAGTATCTCTTTGACTAACGCGTCGGGCAACAATCTAAAAAATGTTGATTTACAAATTCCCTTGGGAACACTTACTTGTATTACTGGCGTCTCTGGAAGCGGCAAGTCCACGTTGATTCACG
>Ga0157380_10001737_pt1 | contig 14372 bp, 18 predicted proteins | sample S35metaG_FD_119757 | JGI IMG/M metagenome (GOLD analysis project Ga0157380, IMG submission 119757) | Switchgrass rhizosphere microbial communities from Kellogg Biological Station, Michigan, USA - S3-5 metaG | ecosystem: Host-associated > Plants > Roots > Rhizosphere > Soil | place: USA... | reverse complement strand
GAGGATCCGCGGCGAGGGCCTCGTCCTCGACTTCACCGGTACCGATCCGCAGGTGGAAGACAACCTCAACTGCCCCCTCTCGGTGACGAAGTCGGCCGCCTTCTTCGCCGTGCGCGCCCTGACCGACCCCGACGCACCGCCGTCGGCGGGCGCCTACCGGCCGATCGAGGTCATCGCGCCGCCGGGATGCCTGCTGAACGCCAGGCCACCGGCTGCCGTCGCCGCCGGCAACGTCGAGACCTCGAGCCGCGTCGCCGACCTCGTCATCTCGGCGCTCGGCGGCGCCCGCCCGGTGCCGGCCCAAGGGCAGGGGACGATGAACAACCTGACCCTCTCCGGCGAGGGCTTCACCTACTACGAGACGCTGGGCGGCGGCCAGGGCGCCTGCTCGGACGCCGACGGCCCCAGCGCCATTCACGTGGCGATGTCGAACACGCTCAACACCCCGGTGGAGGCGCTGGAGAGCGAATTCCCCCTGCGCGTGCGCGAGCTCTCACTGCGCCCCGGCAGCGGCGGCGATGGCCGCCATCGCGGTGGCGACGGGATCGTCCGCGAGATCGAGGCGCTGGCCCCGACGCGCTTCAGCCTAATCGGCGAGCGCCGGCGCCATTCCCCGCGCGGTCGCGACGGCGGCGAGGACGGAGCCCGGGGCCGTAACTTCCGCAACGACGAGGCGCTGCCGGGCAAGGCCGAGGGCGAGCTGCGGCCCGGAGACACGATTCGAATCGAAACCCCGGGCGGCGGCGGACATGGCGCCACGGACGAATGACGTGATCTTCGTCACATATTTTGCGTTCTGCGCCTGCTGCTCTAGAATGCGCAATTCGGGCGGCGCTGCTGCCTGGGACAGGGTTCGAGACATCTCCTCCCGGTCACAGATTTACCGACCTCCAGACAGGTACGACTTCAAATGCCGATCGCTTTCAAGGAATGGGCCGTAACGGTCCGTGCACTCGCCGAGGGCGAGCAGCTTCTGACCCTCCGCAAGGGGGGCATCCGCGAGGAGAACAAGCACTTCGAGCTGGATCATGAGCGCTTCTTCCTCTACCCCACCTTCGATCACCAGCAGAACAACCTGGTGCGCGAGTCCCACCACCCCGAGCTGGGGCGCGCACTGGAGGAGGGTGTCTGGGGCGAAGAGGAACCGCCGGCCAAAGCACTGATCCAGGACGGCGGCATCGCCCAGCCCGAGCGGGTCCGCTTGCGTGCTTGGGCAGAGGTCACCGACCACATCACCGTCGCCGACCCCCGCGTCGTCGACGGGCTCTCCCCCTTCTACGTCTGGACTCCGGACTACGCCGAGAAGCGGCTCAACTGGAAGCGGCGCCACCCCCTGCACGTGCTGCTGCTGCGGGTCCACCGCATTCCGCGGCCGGTCACAGTCAAGGTGCGCGAGGAGTACCACGGCTGCCGCTCCTGGGTCGAGGTCGACCGTGACCTGCCCTTCGAGGGCACCCCGGTGATGGCCGACGAAGAGTTCGACCGCGCTCGCGCTGAGATACTTGACGTCTGTGGGGTCTCTCAGCCTGAACCCGTCCTGGCCTAAGGCCGCCGGACCAAGCAGACCAAGGACGCAGGGAGCGTGGCGTGCTCTGCACGCGAGCGACCGAGGACGCCGAGATGCGCCGGTCAGGTGGCCTTAGGTGCCCTGGGTCGAGACGGAATCGCTGAGCTTTACGGCCCGCCACGACAGCGGCGACGCGGCGTTCGCCGAGCGGACGCTGGACCGGATGGAGGAACTGCGGCTGCGGCTCGAGGACCGTTTTGAGCTGGTCCCGGGCGACATCACCGTCGTCGTCCACACCCATCCGACTTGGCTGGCGCTCGCTCACCCGTTCCTGCCGGCCGCGCGCTGGTCCGCGGCTCCAGCGGGACGCCGCTACCTGGCCGGCTGGGCGATGGCGACCGAGCTCCACGTCCTCAACGACCCGCACATGGAGCGCCGCGCCGCCGGCGATGACTCGCGCGAGGCGCTGCGCGGCACCGCCGAGCGCCTCTACGCTCAGCTCGTGATCGCCGCCAACAACCCCGAGCTACCGCCCTCCTGGACACCGCGCCGCTTCGCCCGCTACCTCGGCTGGGCTTGGCTGGTCGAAGGCGGCGCCCAGTACTTCGCCCGCCAGGTGGGCCTCTACCGGGCGGCGGTGATCCGTCGCCTGCGCGAGAGCGCCCGACCCTCGTTCCCGCCCTCGCGACGCGACGCGGTCATCCTCGGCGGCACGATCTTCGATCTGCTCGAGACCGAGCGCGGCCCGGATGCCTGCGAGCGACTCGCGCTGCGACTGCTCCCGGGCGGCGCGACCCCGACCCTGGAGGCAGCCTTCGAGGCCCGGATCGGCGATATCGAGGCGGCCTGGCGCGACTACCTGCGCGAGATCGAGCGGCCAGGTCCCGGCTAGTCCGTCCCTGGGGTGCCCTCAAGCACTTCGCGGGCTTCCTCGGCCGCGGCCTCGGGGACAAACACCTGCTGGGGCCCGATCCCCAGCATGGAGTTCGCGTTCCCGAAGCTGAAGGGCCGCTTCAGCATGCTCGGTATGCCGTGGTCAGCCAGTAGGCCCTGAATCATCTCGGCCTCCATCAGGCTCTGCGCGAAGGCGACCTTGACCAGGTCACCGCTGCTACTCGACGACGAGCTCGGCATCGGCGACCTTCAGGTCCTTGAGCCAGTAGCCCTTGACGTCGGGCTCCTCGGCATCCTCGAGCGAGACGATCACCCAGATCGCATCGGGCCAGCTGACGGCCTGGTTGACGTCGGTCTGGGACGGGTATGCCGCGCTCTTGGTGTGCGAGTGGTAGATCGCCAGCAGCTCCCCAGCCCCCTCTTCGATCTGCTTCAGGGCGTTGTACTGGCCCTGCGGGTCCATCTCGAAGCGCAACGGACTCGCCGCCGCATTGGCAACCGGAATCACGACGCTAGCCGCGCCGTCGCTGCCGCCGACCATCCCGCAGCACTCGTTCGGCAGATCCTCGATCGCGTGCGCGACCATCTGGTCGATCAGTTGTTGGGAGATCTTCATCAGCGTTCTCTGTGAACGTGCCTGGCCAAGCACGCCCTCAGAGCTACCACCAAACGGTCGAGTCGAGATTCTCGATCTCCTCGATCGGCTTGGTGTAGACGCCGGAGGAGAGGTACTTCCAGCCGTCGTCGGGGATGAGGAAGACGACGTTGCCGCCCTCGAGCTCGCCGGCGATGCGAGCGGCGATCGCGGCTATGGCACCCGAGGAGACGCCGGCGAAGATGCCCTCCTCCTCGAGCAGCTTCTTGGTCCAGAGGATCGCGTCGCGGTTGGAGACCATGATCTTGCGGTCGAAGAGGGAGATGTCGATGATCGGCGGGATGAAGCCGTCGTCGAGAGAGCGCAGGCCATCGACCAGCTCGCCCTGCATCGGCTCGGCGGCGACGATCAGCGTCTCGGGGTTTTCCTCCTTGAACCGGCGCCCATTGCCCATCAGGGTGCCGCCGGTGCCGAGGCCGCCGACGAAGGCGGTCACCTCATCGAGCTCGTCGAGGATCTCCACCGCGGTGCCGTTGTAGTGGGCGAGCGGATTGGCCTCGTTGCCGTACTGGTAAGGCATGTAGTACTGAGGGGCCTCGGCCATCTCAAGGGCCACCTCGACCGCGCCGTTGGAGCCCTTGGCACCCTCGGAGTAGACGATCTCAGCCCCGTACATCTCCAGCAGCTGGGTGCGCTCGGCGGTGACGTTGTCGGGCATCACGACCTTGAGCGGGTAGCCCTTGCGCCTGCAGATCATCGCCAGCGAGATGCCGGTGTTGCCCGAGGTCGGCTCGAGGATCGTCTGCCCCGGCTCGATCGCGCCCTCGGCCTCGGCTGCCTCGATCATCGACTTGGCGACGCGATCCTTGACCGAGCCGGTCGGGTTGCGGCCCTCGAGCTTGGCGTAGATGCGGACGTCGGGATTGGGAGAGAGCCGCGGCAGCTCTACGAGCGGCGTGTTGCCGATCGACTCGACGATGTCGCCGAAGCGTCCCCCGCAGGGGCGGTTGAGAAGTTCTGACATGGACCCAGGTCTCCCGTTACTTCAAAAAGTATAGCGTCGGGACTCGGCCCGTGGGAAATTACGAAGGGTTTTTCAACCGCCGGCCATGGCCGGCAGGATGACCACGGTGTCGCCGTCGGACACGGCCGTGTCGAGACCGTTGAGCACCCGCACGTCCTCGTCGTTGAGGTAGACGTTGACGTAGCGGTTGAGCTCGCCCTCCGCGCCGAAGAGCTGCGCGCCGGTGTCGGGGTGCGCGGCGGTGAGGGACCGCAGGACCTCCCCCACGTTGGAGCCACTGGCCTCGACCTCGGGCTGCCCGCCCGTCTGCGCTTGCAGGACCTTGGGGATGCGAACCGTCGCCATCGGGCAGGAAAGCTACCGGCTAGGAGGGTCTAGCGAAACCCGGGTGTGCGACTGGCGAGCGCCGGACCAAGCGGCGCAAGGACGCAGGGAGGCCGAATAGCAACGCTATTTGGCCGACCGAGGACGCCGCGCCGCGCTGCGTCCGCCGCCGCCAGACGTGCGCGGGGGTTTCGCTAGACCCTCCTAACCGGCGCAGAAAGCGTCGTAGTCGGGGAACTGGCCCATCTCGGACTCGGGGATCTCGGCCGCGTCGGGGCCACAGATCGGGCACTCGGGATCGCGCCGCACCTTGAGCTCGGTGAAGCGGGTGCCGAGGGCCTCGTAGAGGACCAGGCGACCGACGAGCGGCTCGCCGATGCCGATCACGAGCTTCAGCACCTCGTTTGCCTGCAGCGTTCCCATCGTCCCCGCCATCACCCCGAGCACCCCGTTGGCGGAGCAGCTCGGCGCCAGCTCGGCCGGCGGCGGAGTCGGGTAGAGGCAGCGGTAGCAGGGCCCCTCATAGGGGACGAAGGTCGAGATCTGCCCGTCGAAGCTGAGTATCGAGGCCGAGACCACCGGCTTGCGCAGGCGGACCGAGGCGTCGTTAAGCAGGTAACGGGTGGGGAAGTTGTCGGCCCCGTCGACGATCACGTCGTAGTCCTCGATGATCCCGAGGATGTTCTCGGCGTTGAGGCGCATGCGGTGCTCGATCACCTTCACGTCGGGGTTGAGCGCCTCGATCGTCAGCCGCGCCGACTCGGTCTTGGGCACGCCGATCCGCTCGGTGTTGTGGATCACCTGGCGCTGCAGGTTGGAGGCGTCGACCACGTCGTCGTCGACGAGGCCGATCGTGCCGATCCCGGCGGCGGCAAGGTAGAGCGCGGTCGGCGCGCCGAGCCCGCCGGCGCCGAGCAGAAGCACCTTGGCGTTCAGCATCCTCAGCTGTCCCTCGACCCCGACCTCGGGGAGCAGCGTGTGGCGCGAGTAGCGGTCGCGCTGCTCGGCGCTCATCCCCTCGGTCGCGACCACGGGCAGACCCTGCTCCTGCCAGAGGAGGATGCCCCCGGCCATCGAGGCGACGTCGGTGTAGCCGAGCGCTTCCATCTGCTCGGCTGCCTTGTAGGAGCGGTTGCCGCTGCGGCAGTAGAGGATCGTGCGGGCGGACTTGTCCGGAGCGGCGGTGGCGATTTCGTCGCGGAGCAGGCCAGGCGGGACGAGCTTGCCGCCCTCGATCCGGGCCTCCTGGAACTCGTGGGGCTCGCGGGTGTCGATAAGGACCACGTCGCCGCCCTCGATCTCCTGCGCCGCCTCGAAAGGCTCGATCTCCTCGACCTGCTGCTTTGTCCGCGCCTCTGTCGCCATGTCGCTCCTAAATACCTTAAATCCGATCAGGCTTTACTTCAAAAAGTATAGCGAGCCAACGAAAACCGGCCCCTGGAGCGGAGCCGGTTGACGAAGGGATGTATCGCAATGAACCTCAGCCGAGACTGGGGCGCATCTGGCGCAGCCTTTTCACCCGCTCCTCGATCGGGGGGTGGGTCGAGAAGAGGCCGGCAATGCCCTTGCCGGAGAAGGGCTTGACGATGTAGAGCGGCTCCGCCGCCTGGTTGACCCGCATCGGGATCGCCGCCGCCCCCTGCTCGAGGCGCAGCAGGGCGCTGGCGAGGGACTCCGGGTTGCCGCAGATCTCAGCCCCTCCAGCGTCGGCCGCGTACTCGCGCTGGCGCGAGATCGAGAGCTGGATGATGCTTGCCGCGATCGGTGCCAGCAGCACCAGGGCCAGCGAGGCGACGAGGCTGAGCGGCGACTCGTCGTCGTTGCCGAACCACATCAGCATGTAGGCGAGGTAGGTGATCGCGGCGCCGATCGCGGAAGCGACCGACTGGATCAGGATGTCGCGATGCTGGATGTGAGCGAGCTCGTGGGCGAGGACGCCGCGCAGCTCGTCCTCGGAGAGCAGTTTGGTGATCCCCTGCGTGACCGCGACCGCGGAGTGCTTGGGGTTGCGGCCAGTCGCGAAGGCGTTGGGCTGCTCCTGGGGGATCATGTAGAGGCGCGGCATCGGCAGGTCGGCGCGAGTCGTCAGTTCGCGCACGATCTGGTAGAGCCGCGGCGCTTCGGACTCCTCGATCGGCTTGGCGCCGCTCATCTTCAGCGCCAGCTTGTCGCTGAAGAAGTAAGAGCCGAGGTTGATCAAGAGGGCGATCCCGAGGAAGAGGGCCGCGGTGCTGGGCCCGCCGATCAGGGCGCCGATGACAACCAGCAGCCCGGAGAGGGATGCAAGGAGGATCGTCGTGCGCAGGGTCGCGCCCCAGGTGGACTGCTTGGTGGTGGTCATCTCGTGATAGCTCCTCGGGTCGGTTGGACCTCGAAGTATGGACTCGACCCGGCAATAGGGCCATAGGTGTCAACCCCTATTCTCGCCCTGTGACGACCCTGGTCATCGTCGCGCTGTCGGCTGTGACCGCGGCGCTCGCGGTCCGCCTGCTCGTCGTGCGCCGCCGGCTCGCGCCCCTGGAGCGCCTGATCGAGGAGATGGAGAAGGTCGACCTGAGCCGGCCGGGCCCGGTCCTCCCCCGCTCGATCGACGGCGTCGGCGAGACCGAGGAGGTGGAGCGGATCGAGCTCGCCTTCCTGCGGATGATGGAGCGACTAGAGGCCGAGCGCCGCCGCGCCGGAAGCGCCGCGCTGCAGGCGCAGGAGGAGGAGCGAGCACGGGTGGCTCGCGACCTGCACGACGAGGTCAACCAGTCGCTGACCGGGTTGCTGCTGCGCCTCGAGGCGGCCCGCGAGGCGGCGCCGCCCGAGCTCGAGGGGGAACTGGCGGAGACCAAGGCCCTGGCCAACCAAGCGATGCGCGAGCTGCTCTCGCTGGCGCGCCAGCTGCGGCCCACCGCGCTCGACGACCTCGGCCTCGCGGCGGCGACCGCGGGACAGGTCGAGCAGCTCGCACGCGGCGAGATCGAGGCCGGGTTCGCGGCGGAGGGTGACTTCGCCGACCTCGCCGACGACGCCCAGCTGGTCGTCTACCGGGTGGCCCAGGAGGCACTCTCCAACGCCGCCCGCCATAGCGGCGCCGAGCGAATCTCGGTGCTGCTGCGGCGTCGCGAGGACGGCGGCGTGACGCTCGAGGTAACCGACGACGGGCGCGGCTTTGCCTTCGACGAGTCCGAAGGCGGCTTGGGGATCGGGGGAATGCGGGAGCGAGCGCTGCTGATCGGCGGCGAGCTGACGATCGAGTCGCGTCCCGAGCACGGCACCACCGTGCGCCTCACGGTCCCCGGCTAGCGACGTCGCCGCTCACGGAGCGCAGCGGCCAAGACCTCCGCCACGCGCTTCGACTCGTCGTCAATCTGCCGTTCGGAGAGGTGCAGGACGTCGAAGCCAAGCTGCCGCAGCTCGAGGTCCCGCCCGCGGTCATCCTGAAATGCGACCTTTCCGCGGTGATATCGATAGCCGTCGGTTTCGACCACGAGCCGTTGGTCTCGCCAGAGGAAGTCGACGAGAAAGGGGCCGATGCGGACATTGACCTCCGGCCGCGGCAACCGGTGACGTCTGCAGATCGCGAGGAAGGCCTGCTCCAGATCGCTGCGGGTTCGATCGGCTGCGTCTCGTTCGTCGATGGGCAGACCGAGCACATTCGCCTGCCGGACAGCGGCGCGTAGCTCGCGCGGAGAAACCGTGCCAGGCAGGCGCGCCCGGACCGCCAGGCGTAGGTCGGCGATCGTTCGTGCCGAAGTGGTAACTGGGACCCTGCGGCGAAGAGTTACCTCGGCCGGCAACAAGGAGACCGATCGATGCACGCGGACGCCAGCACGCATCGCGCGTCCGGAGTCGCCCGCCACCACGACGTGGCAGGTGCTACCGGGGTCGGAAGCCAGCCCCCATAGGAATGCTGCGCTGCGGTGACTGGCAGCAGCACCCCAATGGGCAAGAACAGATCCTCCCTTGTGAGTGCCACGACCCACGGCAAGCACGGCCGCCAAGCACATAGCCTCCGGCGCCAGCGCCACGTGACCGACTGCATAAACGCCTCGATGCACACGATGAAAGCGGCCCGCGGCCACTCGTCGCCTGATCGCCTCTTCGGAGAGCCCGGCCCGGCGCAGCTGGTCGATCGATACGACACCGTACTGCCGGGCTGCGATTCCGGCGACTCGCAGATCGACCTTGGCGACTTTCCGCTCCATTGCGGAGGGTAAGTCGCCAAGCGGGTGAAACTCTCCCCCTTTGGCTGACAGACTGAGCCGATGCTGCGCGTGCTGATCGCAGACGACCACGGCATCGTCCGCTCCGGGATCCGGCTGCTGCTGGAACGCCAGCCTGACATCGAGGTGGTGGCCGAGGCCGCCGACGGCGCCGAGGCGCGCGACCTAGCCGTGCGCGAGCGCCCCGACCTGGCGATCCTCGACGTGAAGATGCCGAAGCTGACCGGCCTGCAGGCGACGCGGGAGATCAAGCAGCAGGCCCCGGAGATCTCGGTGCTGATCCTCTCCATGCACGACGACGAGCGCTACCTCTTCGAGGCGCTCAAGGCCGGGGCCTCCGGCTACGTATTGAAGGCGCAGGCCGACACGGACCTGCTGGCGGCGATCCGGGCGGTCGAGCGGGGCGAGCCTTTCCTCACCCCGGAGGCGCAGCGGACCCTGATCAAGGACGTGCTCGAGCGGGGCTCCAGCGGCGAGGAGGAGCTGACTCCGCGCGAGGAGGAGATCGTCAAGCTCGTCGCCGAGGCGAACACGACGAAGCAGATCGCCGAGATCCTGCACCTCTCCGAGAAGACGGTCGAGAACCACCGCGCCAACGCGATGCGCAAGCTCGGCATGCGCGACCGGGTCGAGCTGGTGCGCTACGCGATCCGCCGCGGCCTGATCGAGCCCTGAGCACGGTGCGGCGGTATAACCGACTGCTTCAGTAGGATTTAGGTCAATGTTGTTCTCGACCAAAGCTGAGTACGGCGTCCGCCTGATGGTCGAGCTGGGCCGCCAGCCCGGCTCGATGCCGATCTCGCTCAGCGCCGTTGCCGAGGCAGAGCGGCTGCCGCTCTCCTACCTCGAGCATCTGGTGGCGAAACTGCGCAAGGCGGGCCTGGTCACCTCGACCCGGGGTGCCCACGGCGGCTACCGCCTGGCAAAGCCGGCAGAGGAGATCACGATGGACGCCGTCGTCGAGGCGCTGGAAGGGCAGATCGCCCCGATGGAGTGCTTCCACGACTCGCCCGACGGCAAAGTGCTCTGCTCGCACGAGGACGACGGCGACCGCGCCTGCGCGACCAAGCTGCTCTGGACGCGCGTGCAGGGCGGCGTCACCAAAGCCCTGTCGGGCACCACGCTGGCCGAGCTGGTGGAGTTTGCCGGCCCCGGCGCCCTAGGCGAGCGCCAAGCCCCGGTCGGCACGGCAGCCTGACGGGCAGACCTTCCAAAACCAGAAACGGAGTGACATTGGCTGAGCTGGAGATACGCAACCTGCACGTGAGCGCCGAGGACAAGGAGATCCTCCGCGGCCTCGACCTCGACGTGGAGAAGGGCAAGGTCCATGCCCTGATGGGCCCGAACGGCTCGGGCAAGTCGACCCTGGCAAACGCGATCATGGGCCACCCGGCGCTCGAGGTGACCGAGGGGACGATCACCTTCAAAGGCGAGAACATCACCGAGGCCGACCCCGACGAGCGTTCGCGCGCCGGCCTCTTCATGGCCTTCCAGTACCCGGTCTCGATCCCCGGCGTCTCGGTCAGCAAGTACCTGCGGATGGTGATCAACGCCCACCGCGAGGCCCGCGGCGAGGAGCAGATCAAGATCAAAGACTTCGCCAAGGTCGCCCAGGAGGCGATGGCGCTTGCCAACATCCCGAAAGACTTCTCCAGCCGCTACCTCAACGACGGCTTCTCCGGCGGCGAGAAGAAGCGGATGGAGCTGCTGCAGCTGGCCCTGCTGCGGCCCGAGATCGCGGTGCTCGACGAGACCGACTCGGGCCTCGACATCGACGCGCTGCGCACGGTCGCCGAGGGCGTCAACCAGTTCGCCGGGCCCGACATGGGCGTGCTGATCATCACCCACTACCAGCGCATCCTGCACATGGTCAAGCCGGACTTCGTCCACGTCATGTTCGAGGGCCGGATCGTCAAGGAAGGCGGCCCGGAGCTGGTCGGCGTGCTCGAGGAGAAGGGGTACGGCTGGATTCGCGAGGAGGTCGAGGCAGGCGCCACCGCCTGACCTCGGGGGACGATGGAGCAGACGACGGCCAAGCTCTCCTCCCCCACGCTGCCGTTCGCGATCGAGAAGGTCCGCGCCGCCTTCCCCGCCCTGGAGCGAGAGATCCACGGGCGCCCGGTCGCCTACCTCGACAGCGGTGCCAGCGCGCAACGCGTGCTGGCCTCGATCCAGGCCGTCGACCGCTACGAGCGCACCAATCACTCCAACGTCCATCGCGGCTCGCACACGCTCTCGGCGGAGGCAACGGCGGCCTACGAGGGCGCCCGGGCGACAGTCGCCGACCACCTCGGCGCGGCCGACCGGCGCGAGGTCATCTTCGTCCGCAACGCCACCGAGGCGATCAACCTGGTCGCGCGCGCCTGGGGCGACGCCAACGTCGGCGAGGGCGACCGCATCGTGCTCACCGAGATGGAGCATCACTCCAACATCGTTCCCTGGCAGCAGCTGGCGGAGCGGGTGGGCGCCGAGGTCGACTGGGTGCCGGTCGGCGAGGACGGCCTGCTCGACATGGATGCCTACGCCGCGCTGCTCGAGCGCGGGCCAAAGCTCGTCGCGGTCACCCACGTTTCAAACGTCCTCGGTACCGAGAACCCGCTGGCGGAGATCTCGCGACTGGCGCACGAGGCAGGAGCGCTGGTCCTCGCCGACGGTGCCCAGGGAGCACCGAAGATGGCAATCGGCGTCGCTGACCTGGGCGTCGACTTCTACGCCCTAACCGGCCACAAGCTCTACGCGCCGACGGGGATCGGCGCGCTCTGGGCACGGCTCGACCTGCTGCGCGCGACGCCGCCCTTCCTCGGCGGCGGCTCGATGATCCGCAAGGTGACCCGCGAGGGCACGACCTTCGCCGATCCGCCCGCGCGCTTCGAGGCCGGGACGCCAGCGATCGCCCAGGCGATCGGGATGGCATCGGCGCTGCGCTGGCTGGATGGCCTCGGTATGGACGCGGTGCTCGAGCACGAGCGCCAGATCGCCGCTTACGCGCTGGAGCGGCTGGTCGAGGTGCCCGGGCTGCGCGTCTTCGGCCCGCCGGCGGGGCCCGAGCGAGTGGGGCCCGTCTCCTTCGAGCTGGAGGGGGTGCACGCCCACGACGTCTCCGAGATCCTCGATCGCCACGGGGTCGCGGTCCGCGCCGGCCACCACTGTGCCCAGGTGCTGATGGAGCGCCTCGGCGTCGCCGCAACCGCTCGCGCCAGCTTCGGCGTCTACACCACCCCCGAGGAGATCGACCGCCTGGTCGAGGGCCTCCATGACGCGCGCAAGGTGTTCGGCCTCTGATGGACGAGCTCTACCGCGACCAGATCCTCGAGCACTACAAGCGGCCGCACAACTTCGGTCGCCTGGAGGAGCCCGACCTCGAATTCGAGGACACGAACCCGTTCTGCGGCGACGAGCAGCACGTGACGATCCGGCTCGACGACGAGGGCAAGGTGGCCGAGATCGCCTTCGACGGCAAAGGCTGCGCGATCTCGACCGCGGCGACCTCTCTGCTCACCGACGAGCTGGCGGGCAAGAGCCGCGAGGAGCTGCTGCGACTGCCGAAGGAGTTCGTCCTCGAGCTGCTCGGCATCGAGATCTCGGCGACGCGGATGAAGTGCGCGATGCTGGGCCTGAAGGTGGTGAAGAGCGCCAGCCTCGGCCAGCCAGCCGAATGGGAGGACGAGGGCGAGGTCGGCGACCCTGGCGAAGCGGCCGCCGACCTCGGCTCGCTCTAGCGTCTCGCGGCCTGTTCGGCAAGCGCGATCACGGCGAAGCTCGCGCCGTGTGGGTCGAGGAGGATCGAGAAGCGACCAGCGGGGACCTCCATCGGCGGGACCATGACGCTGCCGCCCCGCTCGGTCACCTGAGCGACGGCCGCATCGGTGTCCTCGACCGCGAAGTAGACCTGCCAGTGGGCCGGCACCTGCTCGGGCACGCCGCGTTCGGTCATGTTGAGGATGCCGCCGACCATGTTCTCGCCGAGGCTGATGGTCGTGTAAGTGCCCGCCTCTCCCATGTCGTTGTCTTCGAAGGTCCAGCCGAAGACCGCGCCGTAGAAGGCCTTTGCGGCCCCCACGTCACGTGTATTGAGCTCGTTCCAGGAGAGCGAGCCGGGCTCGTTGACAACACCGGCGCCAGGGAATGTGCCCGGCTGCCAGATCCCGAAGACGGCCCCGGTGGGATCGGCGAAGACCGCCATCGTGCCCAGGTCCATCACGTCCATCGGATCCGCGATCACGTTGCCGCCGGCCTCTTTGACCGCGGTGGCGGTGGCGCTAGCGTCGGCCACCGAGACGTAGCTGCTCCAGGCGGGCGGCTGACCCTCCTGCATCAGCGGCATCATGCCCGCGACGTCCGCCCCGTTCTTCGTCGCCCGGCGGTAGCCGCCGGTCTGCTCGACGTTTTCGCTCGCCGGAACCTGCCAGCCGAACAGCGCCTCGTAGAAGTCGACGGCGGCGTCCAGGTCGGGGGAGCCGAGGTCGACCCAACAAGGGGTCCCGGGCTCATAGCTCGTTCTCTCGCTCATCCTGTCTCCAATCGTCGAAGGTCGTGGTCTGCGATCCTCTCACGTCGCTAAAATCCGACAAGGACACTAGGAATAACGTGACGGACGGCACAACCACAACCACGATCAGCGTCTGCCAGGCGGCCGAGTTGCCGCCCGGGGCCATGCGCCTGGTCGAGCACGACGGCCGCAAGATCGGCGTCTTCAACTGCGAGGGCACGCTCTATGCGATCGAGGACCGTTGCTCCCACGACGACGGGCCCCTCGCCGAGGGCGAGTTCGACGCCGCGTCGTGCACGGTCGAGTGCCCGCGTCACGGCTCCCTCTTCGACCTGACCACCGGCAGGCCGAAGACGCTCCCAGCTTTCGCCCCGGTGCAGACGTTCGCGACAGCCGTCGTGGACGACACGATCACCCTGGAGGTCAACTGACCCATGGCTACACCTGAGGTCGTAGCGGAGAAACGAGAGCTCGCCGGCATCAACGCCGACTACAAGGAGAAGTTCGGCTTCCACGATCCCGAGTCCGGCTACGCCTACAAGGCGCCGAAGGGACTCTCGCGCGAGGTGGTCGAATCGATCTCCGAGTACAAGGACGAGCCGCAGTGGATGCGGGACTTCCGGCTGAAGGCGCTGGAGCACTTCTACTCGCGCCCGACCCCAACCTGGGGCGGCAACCTCGGCCAGATCGACTTCGACGACATCCACTACTTCGTGCGCGCCTCCGAAAAGAACAGCCGTGACTGGAGCGAGGTCCCCGAGGACATCAAGAACACCTTCGACCGGCTGGGCATCCCCGAGGCTGAGCGCAAATTCCTCTCCGGGGTCGGCGCTCAGTACGAGTCCGAGGTCGTCTATCACCAGGTCAACGAGAAGCTCGAGGCCCAGGGCGTGATCTTCACCGACATGGACACGGCTCTGCGCGAGCACGAGGACCTGGTGCGCGAGTACTGGGCGACGATCATCCCGCCCAACGACAACAAGCTGGCGGCGCTCAACTCGGCCGTCTGGTCGGGCGGCTCCTTCGTCTACGTGCCGGCCGGGGTCAAGGTCGAGATGCCGCTGCAGGCCTACTTCCGGATCAACACCGAGAACATGGGCCAGTTCGAGCGGACGCTGATCATCTGCGAGGAGGGCGCCGACGTCCACTACATCGAGGGATGCACGGCGCCGGTCTACTCCAGCGACTCGCTGCACTCGGCCGTGGTCGAGATCGTCGCCAAGAAGAGCTCGCGGGTCCGCTACACGACCGTCCAGAACTGGTCGCAGAACGTCTTCAACCTCGTCACCAAGCGCGCGGTCGCGCACGAGAAGGCGACGATGGAGTGG
>Ga0157380_10001735_pt1 | contig 14378 bp, 5 predicted proteins | sample S35metaG_FD_119757 | JGI IMG/M metagenome (GOLD analysis project Ga0157380, IMG submission 119757) | Switchgrass rhizosphere microbial communities from Kellogg Biological Station, Michigan, USA - S3-5 metaG | ecosystem: Host-associated > Plants > Roots > Rhizosphere > Soil | place: USA: Michigan... | reverse complement strand
TTCACCGTTTCTGACGGTACCGATAATAGTTCTTCGGTTACCCGTGATATAACGGTTACTGCCGTCAACGACGCACCGGTTTTAGCAGCAGTGGAAGCTACACTGTTGTTATACGCTGAAGATCAAGGTGCAACTGTAATCACTTCTACCATAACTGTTAGCGACGACAACCCTGTGCTTACAGGTGCAACGGTTCGGATATCTGCAAATTACAATAACGGTCAGGATATTCTCGCTTTTACCAATATGCTGGGAATTTCAGGTGTCTTTACGCCAGCGACAGGGACGCTTTCCCTTACCGGCCCGGCATCCCCTGCGGATTATCAAACAGCACTGCGATCCGTTACCTACAACAATACAAACTCGATTTCACCTTCCGTTCTGAGCCGGACCGTCACCTTCATGGTAAATGACGGCGCCTTGAACAGTAATATCCCAACGAGGGACATTTCGGTAAGCGCTGTAAATGACGTGCCCGTACTTGCAGTGATGGAAGGAACTGTTTTGAATTTCAGCGAAGGCGGGGCCGCAGCGATAATTACTTCTTCTACAACAGTGACTGATGTCGATAACGCAAATCTATCGGGCGCCACCATTCAGATCACGGCGAACTATGTGCCCGCTGAAGATGTGTTGACCTTCACAAATGCCTCAGGAATTACTGGTGTTTATGATGCAACGACCGGTACCATGCAACTTTCGGGATCTGCTTCAGTCGGAAATTACCGAAACGCCATTCGCGCCGTAAGGTATATAAACACCAACGCGAACAATCCGTCCGCTCTCACCAGGATCGTAAGCTTTAATGTCACTGACGGTATCGATGTCAGCAACATCGTCGCTCGTAGTATAAACGTAATTCCTTCTAATGATACACCCGTACTCTCGCTAGTCGAAGGTGTGACCCTACCCTATACAGAAGATCAGGGTCCCCTTTCAATTACGTCTACGCTGGTAGTAACCGATGTAGATAACCCAACATTGCCTTTTGCAACGGTACGGATAACCAGTGGCTACAATAGTTCCCAGGATGTACTCGCCTTTGCAAGTGCGTTTGGAATTACCTCGACTTATGATGTCCCCACTGGTCTGCTAACATTAACGGGGCCGGCAACAGTGGCTGACTTCCAGTCTGCTTTTCGTTCGGTTACGTATGAAAACACCAACACATTCAATCCATCCGTTGCTGCAGTACGAACCATAACATTCCGGATAAATGATGGTACGGTCAACAGCAATACACAAACCCGGACGATCACCATAACACCGACGAATGACCCGCCAGTTCTTGCTTTAATAGAAAGTTCGGCACTCAATTACTCAGAAGGCCAAGTAGCAACTTCTATCACCGGTACAACGACCGCGGCAGATGATAATCCAAATTTAATTGGCGCGACAGTGCAAATTACCGGCAACTACATCAATACCGAAGACATTCTTTCTTTTACGAATACGGCACTCATCACGGGATCCTTCGACGCGACAACGGGAACAATGACCCTAACCGGAAATACTACAGTAGCTAATTTTCAAACCGCTTTGCGCAACGTTAGATATCGAAATTCCAACAATGCTACGCCGTCAGCGCTTACCCGTACCGTAACTTACATCGTAAGTGACGCCGCTTTCCCCAGTAACGCAGTAACACGAAATATTAACGTTGTCCCCGTCAATGACTTACCTGTTGCGGTAAATGAAACGGTTACAACAATAGAAGAAACCAACATTTCTGTCGATGTACTTTCAAACGATACAGATATTGATAATGCGATTGATCCAACGACCGTCGTAATCACAACCCAGCCCGTAAATGGAACGGCCACTGTTGATCCTCTGACAGGCGTTATAACATATGTTCCAAATGTTGATTTTAGCGGGACCAATTCAATTAGATATACTGTCAAAGATGTAAGCGGCGGCACGTCGAATATAGGTATCGTGACCGTCAATGTAACCAATATCAATGATGTGCCGGTTTTTACAGTCGGTCCAAATCAAATTATCAACGAGGACGCGGGTACACAAACGATAAGCGGATGGGCTACTGGCGTAAGTGACGGCGACCCTTTCACGTCGCAAACACTTACATTTACACTCAACAACACCCTGCCTACCTTATTCGCTTCCCAACCTTCCGTGAATTCAGCGGGCGTCCTTACCTATCGGACAGCGAACAATGCGCCCAATGTTGCTACCACCGTAACGGTTACGATTTATCTCTCAGATAACGGCTCGAATACGGCACCAAACGTAAATCAAACCGCATCACAAACTTTCACCATCACCGTGCTTCCTCTGAATGACGCTCCCAATGCCGTGGCCGACTTCTATAGCACCAGCTCGAATACGGCGGTAGCGGCTAACCTACGTTCCAATGACAACGACGCCGACAATAATCCTTTGACGGTTGCGACCGCCCCCACTGTTGCGCCAACGCTCGGTTCCGTCGTGATTAATTCGGATGGTACCTTTACGTACACCCCTAACGGAACATCTACAGGCGTCGACACATTTACTTATGAAATATGTGACAACGGCAATGACAATGGCGTGCCTGCTCCGAAATGTAGTCAGGCAGTGGTTACCATTACAATCAACGCCCCGAATTCAGAATATAACATCGTCGGAAATAATTCTATTCAAATCGGCACACATTGTTTCATCCTTACAAAAGCATTGAACAATCAGCAGGGCGCTGTGTGGCATCGCGAACCATTAGATCTGCGCTATTCTTTTGATCTGTACTTCGACGCGATGTTTAGCGATACCGCTCAGGTGAGAGATACCGGAGCGGATGGGATCTTGTTCGCATTGCAACGTGACTACACACCACCGCCACTGTCGCTCCCGGCCTCTCCGATTGATGCACGGGGGTCCGTGGGTGAATACCTTGGCATAGGTGGCGTCACGCCGTCAATCGGCATCGAAGTTGACACGTACCAAAACGCAGGGGAACCGGCTTTTGATCACATTGCCATCAGTCAAAACGGAAGTGTGTATGATATTATCTCACCCGCTGTTGCCGCAAAAGTTGATGGAACGAATTCCCCGTTGAACATAGAAGATGGTGTCACCCATACGGTGCAAATCTCCTGGCATAAACCCTCTAATACCTTGCGTGTTTACTTCGATGGTATTGAACGGTCAAGTTATACCGGTGACATTACGACCAATATTTTCGCAGGCGATCCCACAAATATTTTTTGGGGATTTTCAGCCAGCACAGGTGGCCAAAACAACTACCAGGCAGTGTGCGGCCTTACAATGAACACGATAAATGTTTCACCTGTCGCTCAGATCGATGCCGGATCAACGTCAGAAGATGTTGCCGTTACAGGCACGTTGTTAGGAAACGATTCAGACCCCGAAGGCGGCTCGCTGACGGCGAAGCCCGAGACGAAAGCAACAGCGCATGGCCAGGTAGTGATTAGTTCGGACGGCTCGTACATCTACACCCCAGCTGCTGACTACAATGGAACTGATACATTCACCTATGAAGCGTGTGATAATTTCTCCAGCCCAGGCTGTACACAAAGCACGGTTACAGTGACCATTACCCCTGTCAATGACGCTCCTCGCCCGCAAGATGACCTGGTGTCCACCAGCGAAGAAAATACAGTTGGGTTTGATATTCTTGCGAATGATATCGACATCGATGACGCCATCAATCCTGCTACCGTAAACGTGGTAAATGCTCCGGCACATGGTGACGTAACCATCGATCCCCTCACAGGATATTTATCATACACACCTGACACTGACTACGCAGGAAGCGACTCTTTTTCCTACACAGTAAATGATGCTACGGGCGCAACATCAAACGCTGCGAACGTAACCATCAACATTTCTCCTGTCAATGATGCTCCTGAAGCTGTTGGTGATCAAGTCGCAACCCGTCAAATTCCAGTCGCCATTAGTATTTTAAATAATGACAAAGACGTCGACGATAGCTTGAACCCAAGTTGGATTACCATAATATCAAATCCATTGCATGGCACGCTATCGATAAACAGTACAACCGGAGCTGTTACCTACATTCCTAATGCGGACTACCTTGGAGATGATATTTTTTCATACCAGCTTCGTGATGCCTTTGGATTGACTTCTAACGTCGTCGACGTTTCAGTCAGCGTCACACCTGCAAACAAACCGCCTGTCCCCGTTGCAGATGGCCCAATAACGTTTAGCTTGTTACTGCCAATAACCATTGATGTGTTGGCAAATGATTCAGATCCGGATCACACCCGTGAAGAACTTACAATCGTTTCAATCACCAACCCGACAATTGGAAATGTCACTATTGAAAATGGAACGTTGGTCTACACTCCAGGCGGCATGTCTGAATCTCAGTCGATACAATTTACTTATACCATTCAGGATCCTGACGGATTGACGTCCGAAACCACAGTTGCATTGGATTATGTTTATCAACCGCTTCACGTGTCACAAGGATTTTCACCCAATGGAGATGGAAGCAATGATTACTGGTATATCAGAAGCATTGAAAATTTCCCCAACAATCAAATTAGAGTTTTCAACCGCTGGGGCCTTTTGGTGTACGCAAGTAAAAACTATGACAACAAAACGGTTTTTTGGGATGGAAGGGCAAATTCCGGAAATGAATCATCCAATCTCGTGGATCAGGGAACATATTATTACACGTTGGAATTAGGCGGTACAAATAGCACGCTTAGTGGATACGTTGTGATTGTAAAATAGATTAAAAATAAAATGCGAAAATACTTTTTTCGTCAGGACATGAATACGATAAGACGTCTCTTGGTTTTAATGATGCTAACGGGGGTGTTGGGAGCCCATATGACAAACGGTCAGCAGCATCCTCTTTTTACGCAATACATGTTCAACGGATTATTGATTAATCCCGCGTATGCGGGAAGTCATGGCTCTATGGATTTAACTGCTACTGTTCGAAAGCAATGGACGGGACTTCAGGGCGCGCCGCAGACACAAGCAGTTACGATGCATACTCCAATAAAATTTTCCAGGTCTTCTGCAGGCGCAGTAGCAATGCATGATCAACTTGGCGTAACCAGTCAATATAATATTTACGGTGTTTATGCTTATCGTATACCCGTTTCCGAACACGGCAGGATTTCATTGGGAGGACAGGCAGGCATGAATTTTTACACTTCGAATCTTAATGAACTTGAAATCGATACACAAAACAATCAACAAGACCCTGCCTTCGCTGGTAAAGTTAGTCGTGCCTTTCCAAATTTAGGTCTAGGTGCATACTACAACGACGATAAGTCCTACGTGGGCTTGTCGATACCAACGCTCATCAACAATCGTTGGAATATATTGGACCCTACCTTTAAAGCCACGCAAAAGCGTCATTACTTTCTTTCCGCTGGTCATGTTTTCGAGTTGACTCCGCACCTGAAGCTGAAACCAAACGTGTTACTCCGGTGGGTCGAAGGTGGTCCTTTCCAATACGACCTAAATGCAAACCTTCTAATACAGGAGCTGCTTTGGGTTGGTGTTTCCTATAGGATGAAAGACGCTGTTGACGTGCTGTTCGAATTTAATGTGAACAGCCATTTTACAGTTGGTTATTCGTATGGCTATCCCGTTAGTAAGCTTGCCGCTTATCAGTCGGGGTCCCATGAATTCATGGTAAATTATAGAATCGCTAAACATAAAAATATGGTGGTTTCGCCTCGATATTTCTAAGTATGAAACATTTGTTCCTGTTCTTATCTTTATTCTTGATATCTGTATGTGTATTGTCACAGCACAGCAGCAATTCCTATAACAAACTTGCAGATTCACTTTACTCCCAACATCATTTTCTTCATGCTGCCATGTACTATGAAAAGGCATTGAAAAATGCGCCTGATGCGGGCTCAATCATGATAAAACTTGCCAGGAGTTATGGAAAATTAAATGAAACAAATAAATCTGCACAATGGTATTCGGCGGCTAGAGACAATAGGGCGACCTTTAGCAATGATGATATTTATCAGTATGCTCAAGTGTTATCAATGGAGGAACAACGTGGCGCTGCGGAAGCTGTTTTACAAACGTTGATCGAAAAAGATCCATATGCCCGGAAGGAACGTGAATTCCTGGAAGACTTGCTGAACTATGCCAAATACTATCAGGATTCTGCCAACTACAAGGTCAGAAGTCTTTCGATCAATACTGCCGTATCCGAATTTGCCCCAGCCTTTTATAAAGACGGGATTGTCTATTCAGCCGCCACGCCTGAAAATGTGGTTAAACCAAAATATCATTGGGATAATAGTCACTTCCTTAATTTAATGTACAGCAAAATAATAGATAACAAATATCAGCAACCTTCATTTTTTGAACGTGAGTTAAATACTAAATATCATGACGGCCCGGCAGTATTCTATGACAACTTCAATCGTATGATCGTAAACCGAAACCAAAAAGGGTCTACGTCAACTAGTACGGGTGGAAATGTTTGGCATATGGCATTGCTGGATGCACAGTATATTCCGGCAAAAAACAGCTGGGAAGTTACGCCTCTTCCTTTTGATCAAGCTCCATACTCATTCCTGCATCCTAATATTTCGGAAGATGGTAACATACTCTATTTCGTTTCAGATAAGCCGGGAGGATATGGTGGAACAGATATTTACAGAAGTCAGCGCTTAAACGGAACCTGGAGCGAACCGTTCAATCTCGGGCCCACCATCAATTCGTCAGACAATGAAGTATTTCCTTTCTTCGATGGTACCGCGTTATATTTTGCTTCAAGAGGTCATGGAGGACTCGGCGGACTTGACATTTATAAAGCAATGTCAAGTGTGAACGGATTTACGCCTCCCGAAAATTTAGGATTCCCCATCAATTCCACGAAGGACGATTTTTCATTCATATTGTCAAAGGATCACCGGACAGGATACTTGTCGTCGTCGCGCAATGGAAATGATGACATATTTTCTCTTGAAAAAGTTTTCAAGATGGTGCCGTTAATGGCGCATACCTACGATGGCACAACCCGCGAACCATTAGATGGCGCTTCGGTGCAAGTCATTAGCGCTACTGCACAGGACCAGTCCCTCGTAGCAGATAGCAGCGGAAATTTTAGTTTCAGTTTACCCGAAGGCACAGATTATATTATTGTTGTCAGCCAGGATAATAAAGTTGGAATGCATATGGGGAGTATCAATAGCACTATAGATGCCGGAGTCACCCATCAGATACCGGCTTACAGCGATACGACTACGACACCTTGTATTGTTAAGATAAATGACAAGAATGGTGTGGCTGCAAAAGCAAAAAATATTATAGTTCTGGACGAGACCACAAACAAAGAAGTCTTGCGTCTCGAAAACAGCGATATTGTAAATTTCCCGGGCGAAAAAAATCACGAATACCACATTGAAATTCAAAATGAAAATGGTGACACGACCATTCAGAAAATTCAGGTTGAGCCGGCAAGCACCGTACCTACAACATGGACGATGATTTTAGAAGAAGCAGCAAAACCGTTAACCATGGCCGCACGGATTTTTAATGCCGACAATGATCAGCCTTTGGCAAATGCGCACGTGGAAATTATCACATTCTCGGAATCTAACCTTGAGTTATCCGCTGATTCAGAAGGGCGAGTCGATTTCACTCTCCCAACAGGAACAACATTTCTCCTTATTGGCTCAAATGAACAATACTCGGGAATGCTTTCGGGCGTAGCAGAAAAGGGTCAGGATAAAGTGTCAATCATTCATCCGGTTCCTGCATTTGGCGATAAGGATACTTTGACTACCAAACTTCTAATGGCATTGGTAACGGATCAAAATGGCGACCTAATTAAGGATCCCACGATCACAGTTAAGGACAAGGTTTCTGGCGATAGTATACCCGTAAAAATAAGCGACGGCCTTGTGTACTTTAAAGGCAAAATAGGGACGTCCTATACCATTTCAGTGGATCATCATGATTTCGATTCCTTCGGTGAAGAAGTTACGATAACCGACCAGACGGCGGACGTTGAAAAGATTTCTGTGGTGCTAAAACGAGACGCGAAACAAATGAATTTACAGTTCGCCCTTCGGGTTTTCAAAGATTCAGACAAGACTAATCTCGCTGGTGCTACTGTTACCATCATCAGTTCCTCAGACACCGATCACGAATTGATAACAGACAGCAATGGTATTGCAGAATATTCCCTGGCGGAGGGCATCGCTTACATGGCGATTGCTAGAAAAGACGAACTGGTTGGAAATTTACTTGGTACTGCCGAGAAGGAATTCGCAAAGGAATTTATCATCAATCCAGTCCCGACTTTTAGTGAGACAACGACGCAAAGTGCCATCGTAGCAAAGCTCGTGGATACGGATGGAAATCTTATACCTACAGCAAACACTATCGTATCAAAAACCTCCTCGGGAGAAAACATTTCAACGCAGGAAAATGCAGGTCTTGTAAGCTTCATGGGAGAGACTGGCGAGGAATATACGATAACAGTAAAAGATAAAAATTACGGCACGATTACACGCAATCTCACGGTTAGCGATGCTGGAAAAAGTGGTCTCGTACAAATGGACATGGTTATCGAAAAGCCAGACGCTCGCGAACCCGACTATTTAATGGAAGTGCAAGTCGTCAAAGCCGATGATAAATCGCCCCTTCCAGGGGCAAAGGTCGTTGTAATTAGCTTCAGCGAGCCTGATCAGGAATTTGTTGCAAATGGAGAGGGCCTTGCTTCCTTCTCCATAAACGAGGGAAATGATTTCATGATTGTGGGAAGTAAAGACAAATATGTGGGGATGTTGGTCGGGACGGCAGAAAAAGGAAAAGAGGGACCTGGTGTAATCCACATAATAGAAACCTTTGCTGAGGATAAAAAATCAATGCCTGTTGTTGCTCAACTCATGGATCACAATGGTGATAAGATCGAACTCGCGGACGTGTCCGTCACTGAAAGTTCAACTCAAAAAGATGTGAGTGCGAAGTTCGACAAGGGTATCCTGACCTTTATGGGAGAAAAAGGGAAAAAGTACAATGTAACGGTCGGCCGGAGTGGGAATACTACTACACATATTCACACCGTGTCAGACAGTGTTAGCTTAGTTGAAAAGTTGGCGATTATCCTTCCTTCTCAATCGAATAATATGGTTGTTGCCGATAAAAACGTCAAGACAAGCACAACATTTAACAAAAGCCTGATTGTTTTCCAGACGGACGCCGGCGGATCAAAAGTCTACCTCAACGATCATAATTCATTTGGTGAAGTCATAGAAAGTGATGGCCATCTTTACCTTCAAAAAGGCGACTCGACAGCGCTTTTAGGAAAAGGAGCTCTTTCTAATATTTCGTCTGAACCAGAAATTTTACGCGAGCTTAAATTGACTGAATCAGAAATCATCAGCTTAAAAAATATTTACTTCGACTTCAATAAAGCACTACTTGATGACAATGATAAAAAGGAACTGGAGAAAGTAAATTACGTGCTTACAAATTTTCCAGCGCTCAAATTGGTAATAAATGCTCATGCCGATGACCGTGGTCAAGATAGTTACAATATGAACTTATCAAAACGCCGGGCAAAGGCCGTTGGAACCTTTTTGTTAAAACATGGCATCGCGAAGAATAGAATTATTCAAAATGCGATGGGTGAGACGCTTCCTGAAATTCCCTGCGCGACGAGAGAATGTACTGAAGCGGAACATGAACGGAATAGACGGGCAGAATTTGTGCTGCGTGGAGCAAATCAATCAGTCCATCCCAGCGTTCCTATTGCGCATAAAAATAATATTCCTCAAAAGGCCGATAAGGTCATCCTGGGATATCAGGATATCCTGGATAAATATGGAGATAATAAAATAGCTAATCTGAAAATCAAAATAGCGTTGGGAGTTTATCGTTTTAACCCTTCACTTACTTTTGATGATCTGAAAGACCTGGGAAAAGTTGAGACGCTTAATTCAGAAGGGACCACCTATTATTTTCTTTCCGGATTTTTTACAATGAATGAGGCTGAAGCCGCGAGAAAGAAAGTAGTTCAGCGCGGTATAAAAGACGCCTACATCACATTCTATTACAACGAGGAGAGTGTAAAAATCCAGGAACTGGTGTCACTGCTGCAGTAAGGCTAAGGCGCTAGCGGCTCCCTTACAAAACCAAACGCCGCTCCCAGACTCGGCTCGACCATTGGCGTGTCGGTTCCCGTATTCAAGGACCGATTTAAATACAATGAAACCGCTGAAATAACCGATTCGCTTTTTACTACTATCTTCGCAGGTACTAATTGTAAGACAGCGCATGATGGCAGTTGCTTCGTTCTATTTAATATACTTCGCTACAGGTATTGGGTTGATATTACTTTTATTAATTGCGTACCTGGTCATGCGACTTTTACGTTCGGAAAAGAAAACGAAAGAGACCGAATCGAAATTTTACACCCTGGAATCCAAGGTCAATGCCCTCCAGCTGGAAACGTTGGAGTCCAAGCTTAATCCACACCTCTTTAAGAATATTTTAAACTCAATTCAATCTCACGCTTATCAAACTTATTTCGCACTGGATAAATTAGCCAACGTACTTGATTATATCTTGTACGAAAGCAAAAACAGATTGGTCACGCCAAAAGAAGAAATTGAATTTGCCTTAAACCTTATTGAGATTAACAAGATAAAGGTGAGTCCATTGTTCGAACTTAAAATAAAAACCAAAATAGATGAGGCAGATCCCCTTTATCAGCAGCGGCTTTTGGCACCCCTGATTTCTGTTGATTTAATTGAAAATGCATTTAAGCACGCGGATCTGCAGAAAGCTGACGCTTTTATCTCTATCGTCTTTGAACTGAAAAACAGCATATTTTATCTAACTGTATCCAATAAAATTTCGACCAAAAGTCCTATAAAAAAAGAAAGCGGAGGAATAGGTTCTGACACGCTTGAGCAGCGCTTGCGGATCATCTATCAAAAAAATTTCACACTGGACAAATTCATCGAGGGAGATGTACACATTGCTCACTTAAAAATCAATTTACTTGAACACAAAACTAAAATGCTTACTACTCGATGACGAGCTACCAGGGCTCGCTTACCTGAAAATGCTTTGCGAACAGATACCTGAACTAGAAGTCGTAAAAGCATTCGATAATCCCCAAAATTTTCTTGCTGAGGTCCCTGGTTTGCATTTTGACCTTTGTATTCTTGATATTGAAATGCCTGAATTAAACGGCTTGCAGGTTGCGAAATTGCTGAATGGAAAACCTGTGATTTTTACGACGGCTTATAAGGAGTATGCAGCGGATGCTTTTAATATCGATGCGATTGACTACGTTCAAAAGCCTGTTAAAATCGAACGGCTCCAACAAGCTATCGCGAAGGCAAACAAACAGATATGGGTAAAAGAAATTCCAAAACCAGTTATACAAGTCAATACGGACAAAGGCAAAGCAGTTATCCCCATTGATCAATTACTATATATCCGGGCGTCAGAAATCGACGGACGCGACAAGGTTGCGCAGCTTTTGGATGGATCCGTTCTTACTCTAAAAAACGTTTCATTTGAATACCTGCAACAATTTTTACCCACGAATAGTTTTATTCGGATCAATAAAAAAGAAATTATTGCACTGAAAGTTGTACAACTTTTTTCGTTCAACGAAATCACCACCAATATTTTTGATAAATCAGGTAAGGTACTGAAGCTGACGCTGGGTGAAGTTTATCGAAATGATTTCATCCGAAAAATTCATCTCTGATTTTATTACATACTTTTTCACGCTTGTTACATTTCAGTGGATAATTTCTTGGACTAACGTTATTCTTGCGTCAAACTTTCAATTTAGAAAAGCACAGAGGAAGATTAACAATGGCGAAATTCAAAAACAGCATTTTTTATATTGGAACGATTGGCGGCTTTTCTGCTTTGCTATATTGGATCATACTGATAGGCGGCAAACTGGAACAAAGTAGAGATATTGTAATTTCCAAGTCAGATAAAAGTCAATGGCATGAATTCGCAGATGCATTCATGCATAACCTTCAGCATCCCCTCGCTATACTTTTGGCGCAGGTGATTACAATTATCGTCGTGGCCAGAATATTTGGGTGGCTATGCACGAAGATAGGTCAACCTAGCGTGGTCGGAGAAATGATCGCCGGCATTGTGCTTGGACCTTCATTGGTGGGCATGTATTTTCCGGAATTTTCAGCGGTTCTATTTCCGGCGCAATCACTGGGCAACCTTCAATTCTTAAGTCAAGTTGGACTGATATTGTTCATGTACATTGTCGGAATGGAGCTGGACCTTACTGCCCTTAGAAGCAAAGCACACGATGCTGTAGTTGTGAGTCACGCCAGCATCATTATTCCCTTTGCATTAGGCGCGGGACTATCTTATTTTCTATATGATCAATTTGCACCACAGACTGTCCAGTTCGCTTCCTTCGGATTGTTCGTGGGTATTGCAATGAGCGTGACGGCATTTCCGGTACTTGCGAGAATTGTACAAGAACGAGGAATTCATAAAACTAAACTAGGAACGATTGTAATCACCTGCGCTGCAGCCGACGATGTTACGGCCTGGTGCATCCTGGCTGCAGTTATTGCAATTGTAAAGGCAGGATCTTTCGTCAGCGCCATTTATACCTTGATTCTTGCTATATCTTATGTACTGCTCATGATTAAAGTTATCCGCCCGTTCTTGAAACGTATCGGAGATCTTTATACATCTCGGGAAAACTTAAGCAAGCCCATCGTCGCAATTTTTTTTATGATCTTGATCGCCTCCGCCTATGCAACGGAAGTTATAGGTATCCACGCATTGTTTGGTGCATTCATGGCCGGAGCGATTATGCCAGAAAATGTGAAGTTCAGAAGCATATTCATCGAGAAAATTGAAGACGTCGCCTTGGTACTTTTACTTCCATTGTTCTTTGTATTTACCGGATTGAGAACAGAGATCGGATTGCTTAACGATCCTTACCTCTGGAGCATTACTGGACTAATCATTCTCGTTGCTGTGACTGGCAAGTTTGTCGGTAGCGCACTGGCAGCTAAGTTCGTTGGACAAAACTGGAAGGATAGCCTAGCCATTGGTGCCCTCATGAATACGAGAGGTCTTATGGAACTTGTAGTTTTAAACATTGGCTATGATTTAGGTGTGCTTAGTCCTGAGATTTTCGCGATGATGGTGATCATGGCATTGCTGACTACTTTCATGACAGGGCCAGCGTTGGATGTGATCAATTGGGCTTTCCGCTCAAAATCCGAAATCCCGCACACGATAAATCAAATCAGCAAATACAAAATTTTAATCTCATTTGGCAATCCGGAACGGGGAAAGTCATTACTGCGTCTGGCCAACGCTTTCATCAATAAGCGTAAGGACAACGCATCGGTTACAGCGATGCACCTTTCTCCAAGTAGTGAATTGAATCATTACAACATGGAAGAGTATGAAAGGGAAAGTTTTATGCCTGTAATTCAGGAATCACAACAACTGAATCAAAAAGTCACAACACTTTTTAAAGCTTCTAACGATATAGATGCAGACATCGTGGAAGTCGCCAATAAGGGAGACTATGATTTGCTGTTGATTGGTCTTGGCCAATCTATTTTTGAAGGAAGCTTGCTGGGTAAGATACTGGGATTTACTACCCGCATTATTAACCCTGATAGACTCTTGAATCAGGTGACTAGAAAAGGACACCTATCCGACAATTCATCATTCGATGAACGCACGCGTCAGATCCTTTCGAAAAGCAATGTACCCGTCGGTGTATTTGTAGATAAAGGACTCGAAAAAATTGAAAAAGTATTTATTCCGATTTTTAGTGTGAAAGACATATTTCTAATCAAGTTCGCGCAAAAGCTTATTAACAACGCCTCAGCACAGGTCACAATTCTGGATGCCGCAGGGAAAATTAAACAGCATCCTGAAATTAAAGAGGCCATCCGTGCCATTGAGCAGATCGCTCCCAATCACATTGAGCTCCTTAGTGAGCGTGGCATTTCAAAGGATCTACTGAACAGCAAAGACTTAACATTGATCAGCATTGATAGCTGGAAAAAATCAGAAGATTCAAAAAACTCGTGGTTGTCAGACTTGCCTTCGTCTTTAATTTTAACTGATGGGGTGTGACAGAAAAAGCTGTCAACCTTTCCTTTCCATCAGGAAAATTGTGTCCAACGCTGTCGTAAAAAAATAAGGGGACGAAATCTTAGCCTTCTCCCCCATTTTATTCATTTCGAAGTTATAACCTTGGCGGCGTGCCCGAAATAACCTCCAGATATTCTTTGTCGGGGTGATTGCGAACAGTAGATGTATTGTCAAACATCATCGTGGCGCCGACGGATGAATTATACTTATGCCAGGTTGGTAGTCCTTTATGATTAGGATCACCGGTACGCGCAAAATTTATCCAGGAC
>Ga0157380_10001734_pt1 | contig 14381 bp, 13 predicted proteins | sample S35metaG_FD_119757 | JGI IMG/M metagenome (GOLD analysis project Ga0157380, IMG submission 119757) | Switchgrass rhizosphere microbial communities from Kellogg Biological Station, Michigan, USA - S3-5 metaG | ecosystem: Host-associated > Plants > Roots > Rhizosphere > Soil | place: USA... | reverse complement strand
TACGCAGACGCCGATGGGCTGGCGCAGGGACCAGTTGTCGATGTCGCCGCCGACGTTGTCGCTGAACTGGCCTTTGAGCAGCTGCGGAATGCCGCAGGCGAACTCGACGATCTCGAGCCCGCGAGTCAGCTCGCCTTTCGCGTCGGCGAGCACCTTGCCGTGCTCGCGTGTAATGAGCGCCGCGAGCTCGTCGAAATGCGTGTCGAGCAGCTGCTTGAAGCGAAACAGCACGCGGGCGCGTTTCAGCGGCGGCATGTCGGCCCAGCCGGGGCTCGCAGCTTTGGCGGCGGCGACCGCGCGCGCGACCGCGTCGGCGTCGGCGAGACACGCCGTCGCGATGGTCGCGCCCGTGGCGGGGTTGAACACCGGGGCGCCGCGCGTGCCGCCCGTATCGAGCCGGCCGTCGATGTGGTGGCCGATGGTCGTGACGGCTGTGTCGCTGCTCTTCATCGCCTCGACGAGCCACGGCGCACTCGGCGCGAGGAGCTGGCGCGGGTCCCCCTTCGGGGATTTCCAAGGGTCATCCCCCTTCGGGGATTTCCAAGGGTCATCGTTGCGATCGGCGCTCATGTCGCGATCTTACTCCGGCCCGCTCAGGCCGGGGTCAGCCGCGGGCCCTGAAGATTCTGATCCGCTCGTTGAACGCGGCCGCAATCTCCTCCATGGCGGCCACCATGCGGTTGTGCTCGCCGACGGCCGCGTTGCGCTCTTCCGCGCCGCGCTCCTCGTCGTCGATCACCTCCGCGAGGCAGGCGAGATGGGCCTCGCCGGCCATGACGAACTCGCGCACTTGCCGCTGCGACGCGATCATCTCGTCCTCCGTCGCGGCGGCGGCGTCCGGCAACTCCGGTGCGGCGGGTGGCGCGCAGCCGCCGACGGCCTGCGGCGTAGTCGCCGGTTCGCTGAGGGCTTCGTTATAGAGGGCCGTCGCCGCCTCGTATGCCGGCAGCGACGCGTCCGTTGTCGCGAGCAGCTCCTCGAGCGCGAACAGCGCGCGGCGGCGATCGTCGGCCGCGAGCGCCATGCGCGCTTCCGTCAGTGCGATACCGGCGTCGTCCGGCGCGCAGAGCGCGCGGTAGTGACCGACGAGCCGTAACGCTTCCGCGGGGTCGCCGCTCGCCACCGCAGCTTCGATCGCCGCTTGGAGCGCAGCTTCGCGCCCCTCGGCGGGTAAGGCAGCCAACGCCGCCGCATCGAGCCGCACGATGGACTTGATCGCCACGAGCGGCGTCGGCACGTCGGCCCTGAACGGGCCGGCCGAGCCCGTCGGCAGTCGGCTGATCGCATCGAAGACCTCAATGCCTTCCGTGACGCGCGCGAACACCGTGAAGCCAGGCTCGCGGTCGCTGCCGTCGAGCGACGCGTTGTCCTCGAGATTGACGAAGAATTGCGCGCGTGCGGAATCGGGATCGTCGGTGCGCGCCGCCGCCACCGTGCCGCGCGTGTTCTCCAACCCATTGCGCGATTCGTTCGCGACGGCCGGCAGGGGCGAGCGCGCCCGCAATTGCCGATCGACGCCGCCGCCTTGGACGACGAACCCCGGCACCACGCGATGGAAGACGGTGCCCGAGTAGTAGCCCATGTCGACGTAGCTCAAGAAATTCGCGACGTGTTGCGGCGCCGCTTCGTCGGCGAGCTCCAGGACGGCACGGCCCTGATCCGTGCACACGGCCACCTCGGTCGCGTGAACTGCGCCGCTGCCGAGCGCTGTGGCGAGTGCCAGCGGCACCCACGAGCGGTGATTCATCCTGCACGATCCCCAAACCCACTGGTCGCCCGAGCATACCATCCTGATCGGCGGCGTCGCCGCGTCAGGATGCGAGGATCGCCCAGCGCTCGTGATCGCGCCAACGGCCGCCGATCTTCAAGTAGCGCCGCGAATATCCTTCCTTGCTGAACCCGCACGATTTGGCGAGGGCGAGTGATGCGCGGTTGCCGGGCTGGATGTTGGCCTCGAGCCGATGCAGCCGCAGTGTGCGAAACGCGTGGCGAACGACGGCACGCAGCCCGGCGCGCATGAGGCCCTGCCGCTCGAATCCCGCGAAGACGTAGTAGCCGAGATACGCGCTGCGGAAGGCGCCGAGCACGGTCTCGCTGACGTTGACCACGCCGACGATGCTGCCGGTGCGGCGCACGCATACGAGCCACGCTTGATTCCGCTCGCCATCGACGCGCGCGAGGTAGCGGCGGAACTGCGCTGCTGTCGTCGGCGCTTTGATCCAGGGACGGTGCAGTGCGCGGCTGCGCCGCGCGTTTGCGAGGAACTCGGCCTCGTCGGCTTGCGTGGGACGACGAATGGCGACGCTAGCCATGTCAGAAGCGGAACGTGTAGCTCATCTTGATGGCCGCTTCCGACACTTCGGAGTGAAAGCGGTTGTCGAGGTCGGCGTCCTCGAGGTTGTGATTGAGCACGAGGAACGCCTCGCGTCCGGCCTCGGGGATCCAGTGCAGGCGCATGTTGACTCCCATTCGCTCCGACACGTTGTCGTACTGGACGCGCGTCACCCAGCTTATTTTCGACGAAAACGCGACGTCGGTCTGTACGCCCACGAGGCGCGTGATGAAGTCGCCTTCGGGAAGCGTGATGTCGTTGAAGGTGTACGTGAGCCCCGTCCGCAGTCGGCCCGATGGTCGCCAGTTGATCGAGCCGAAGATTTCGGTGCGCTCGCCGCCGTAGAAGTCGCCAGCCTGGTACGCCGCGCTGCCCCAGACCCTGCGTTGGTCCGCCGTCTGCATGTAGACGCGGGTTGCGCCGAACGAGTAGTGGTCCACTGGAATGATGATGCCGTCGGAGATCTCGAACGGGTCGTCGAGCTGCTCTTGCTCGGCGCGGTGTTCCAACATCAGTTGATCGCCGAGGCGGTTCTCGAGCTCGATCAACCGGTAGCGTACGAGCTGAGACTGCAAGTCGCCGTTCAGGAGCTCCGTGCGCTCGGCGTTGTAGCCGCTCAAGATCGAGCGGAACAACCCTTCTCGCGGCCGGTGCGTGTACTGGGTGCCGAAGTTGAGCTGGTTGACGCCGGGGCGGTTCAAGAATCCCAAGCCCGGATCGAAGGCCTCGCCCAGCTTCGTGAACCGCACGCCGCCGCGCCAACCGCTGTTGTTCGGCGTCGAGACGCGAAAGCCATACGCGCTTTGGTCGCCGGTGACGCCGGCGGTATCGCTCTCCTGCATCCAGGCGTTGACCTCGATGAGCTTGCCGCCCGGCAAGCGGCTGTTGCGATACAGGAAGTCGACACCGGCGAGCGAGTTGTCGATCGTCGTGCCGGGCTTGCCCTCGGTCACGATCATGCCGATGTTCGATTCCTCGAGCAGATTCGCCGACGCGCGAGCAACCGTCGCGTTGTCGGGCGGAACGCCAGTGCCGGCCGCGGTCACGGTTTCATCCTGACGCACGCTCAGTGCACCGATGTTCCATCGTCCGACGCGCCCCGTGAGCTTGCCACCGACTTCGAGGTCGACGACCTCGCCCGTGTCGCTCAAGCCGATGCGGCGCGAGAAGAACGGTCGGCCGTTGGCTTCCAAGCCGCCGAACTCGAAGATGTCGGCGTCCTGTAGGAAGAAGTCGCGCTTCTCGGGATAGAACAAATTGAAGCGCGTCAGATTGATCTGCCGATCGTCGACCTCGGTCGCCGAGAAATCCGTGTTCACGGTCAGCGCGCTCGTGAGACTCGGAGTGATCTTGTAGAACACGTCGAGCGAAGGGTCGGTGTCCGTCGTCGTCGCGGTGCCGTCGAACGCGCGTCGCTCGCTGACGCTCAAGCCGGGTACGACGTCGAGCCCGACGCCTTGCTCGAGCCCGACGAGCCCCACGACCGTGCCCGAGGTGCTGGGATCGGAGTTGCGGTTGCGCGAGACCCAGCCCGTGCGCTCGTCGCGGCGCGCGATTGCGCGCCGGAAGTTGATACCCCAGGTGTCGTTGGTCGGATCGAACGACAGCGTCTTGAACGGGATCGCGATCTCGGTGACCCAACCTTGCTCGTCGATCGTCGACGCCGTGTACCAGATACCCTGCCAGTTCCACTGCTCGTCGCTGATGTTTTGGAACAGCGCCTCTTGCCGCAACCCGTTCGGGTTGGTCTGAAAGCGATAGCCGCTCCGCTTGTCGTTGAAAGGGTCGAGCATTACCGAGAACCAGTCGTCGCCGAAGACCTGCTCGCCTTGGCGAAGGATGCGGGCGGCGATTTGGGTCGGATCGCGATCATAGAGCCGCGCGGCGATGTAGATTGCGTCTTCGTCGTACGTCAGATAGACGACCGTGCGCTCGCTGGCCGGCGCGTACTCGGTCGGTTGGATTTCGTGCCAGTCGTCGAGCCGCGCCGCGAGTTGCCAGGCGTCCTCGTCGAGCACTCCGTCGATGACGGGGGGCGTTGCCGTGCGAACGATGCGCACCGATTTCGCACGAGCGCCGTCGGGGAGGGTTTCTTGGGCCGGCGCCTGGCCGGTCAGCAAGCCGAGAGCGGCAATGGCCGTCAATGAGCGTCGCGCGATAGCCACAGTCGATCCCTAACCACACCCGCACAGCATGTCGAAGCGACCGTAGTCATCCCCACCCGCAGCAGTGAAGCGCGCGAGCGAAGGAGGCGAACGGACGGGGCAGGCATGATAGCGATGGGCCGGCAGCCGCGGGAACCTCCGTTATCGAATCTTTAGACGTTGTCGCGCAGGATTTCGCCGGGATCGGCGGTTTTCCGACAACTGCGCTAAGATCGCGGGTGTCGAGACCACCAGGGTTAGGGGGATGGCGATGGCACGGATTCTTCTGCCGCTATTGTCGGCGCTCGGCGCACTGTCGCTGGCAGCGGGTAACGTCGGAGCGCATCACTCGGTGGCGGGTCAGTTCGATGCCGCGAAGCGCACGACGATCACCGGCACGATCAGCAAAGTCGATTGGATCAACCCGCACGTCTACATCTACGTGGATGTCGCGGGCGAAAAGGGTGAGGTCACGACTTGGCGCCTCGAGTCGCTGCCGACAGCGATGCTGCGCAAGGCGGGCCTTACTAGCGAGATGATCAAAGGTGGCGGGCAGAAGGTCACGGCCGCCGCGCTCATGGCGCGCAACGGCACGCCGAATTTAGCGTGGCTGCTCAACCTCAAATACGAGGACGGCCACGAATACACACTCGCGGGCGAATGACGGAGCAAAGCGATGCGTAACAGCGAAACACTTGCGTCGAGTCTGCGGACGGTTCTCTTCGCCGCGACTCTCGTGTTGGCGGCGACTGCTTCGGCACAACCATCGAGCGGCGCGGTTCCGCGTGCGGCGGATGGCCATCCCGATTTGAGCGGCACCTGGGACAACGGCGCCGGCATCGATTTCGTGCGGCCGTCGAAAGAGGGCGACTCGGTGTGCATCTTCGGCTGCGCCAGCGGGGCTCCGCCGCCCGCCGCGGGACCCGCCCCGCGCCAGACCTCGCCGCAGTATCGGCCGGAGTTCGCAAGCCGCGTCGCCGATCTCGACAAGCGGCAAGTTCAGGAAGACCCGGTCTTGCGTTGCTTCGCGCCCGGCGTGCCCCGCATCGGTCCGCCCGACAAGATCGTGCAGCGCGCCGGCGAAGCCGTGTTCCTTTACGAGGACGTCTCCGGCAGCTTCTTTCGCATCGTGCCCACCGACGGCCGGCCGCACCCGACCAACAACGAGCCGAGCTTCCTGGGCGATGCCGTTGCACATTGGGAAGGCGACACGCTCGTCGTCGAGACCGTGAACTTCAACGATCAAACCTGGCTTACGGACAACGGCGCGTTCCACACCGCCGACCTGCGTGTCGTCGAGCGGCTGAGCCGCACGGCCGATACGCTCGAGTGGACGGCGACGGCGCACGATCCGGCGGTGCTGGCGGCGCCTTGGGAGCTAGCGAAACGCGTCGCGCGACCCGCGACTGTCGAGATCGTCGAGTCGCCGCCGTGCATCGACCGTTCGCTCGACCACATGGTCGACGATTCGCATCACACGAATCCGCGCTGAGCGTTAGAAGTAGCGCAGCACCAGATAGGCAATCGCCGCGATGCAGGCGAGGATTCCGGGCACGGCGATTCGCGTCGCCGTGCGTGCGCGGCTCACGGCCTCGCGCTGAAGCGCGAGCGACTCCGCAATCTGCTTCTGCGTTTGCTCGAGTTGGCGCTGCGCGAGCTCGAGCTGCGCGCGCTGCCGCTCGAGCATTTCCCGCTGGTTGTCGCGCATTTCCGTGAGCAGGCTCACTACACGCTCGTCGTTCATCGCGTCCTGACCTCCCACGGAACACCGAAACGATCGACGACTTCGCCGTACCGCGCCGCCCAGAACGTGGTTTGCAGCGGCATCCGCACGCTGCCGCCCGCGGATAGCTCGGCGAAGAACCGTTCGGCCTCGGCCGTATCGCTCGTGCTCAAGCAGAGGTTGAAGCCGCTCGGCGCTTGATAGGTACCCGGCAACGAATCGCCGCCGGTCAGTGTCATGTTGCGGCTCGTCAGCCGTGCGACCAGAATTTTCGCGGCCCATTCGGGCGGCGCCGAGCTGGCGAGCGGCGATGCGCCCCACGTCAGCACGAGCTCGAGCTTCGCCCCGAACATCTGCGCGTAGAGCTTGAAGGCGGCCTCGCAGTCGCCTTTGAAGGAGAGGCCGACGTTCGCCTCGAGGTTCACGCGGCGAGGCTCAGTCGATGATCGCTTGCGCGACGAGATTCTCGAAGTCGCCGCGAATCTCCCGCACGTTCGGCGTCTGGATCATGAGCACGCCGACGAGCTCTTCCTTGGGATCCACGAAGAAGTGCGTGCCTTGCGCGCCGGACCAACCGTAGGTGCCGTCGGACAACAGCGTGCCGCGTGCGGCGTGATCGGTGACGACGCGCACGCTCAAGCCGAAGCCTTCGCCGGCCGGCCGGCCCGGCAGCGTGTCCGATACGTGCACGGCGCCAAGCATCTCGACCGACTTGCGGCTCAGGAGGCGGACCCCGCCGAGCTCGCCGCCGTTCGCGAGCATGATGCCGAGCGGCACGTAGCTCTCGGCCGTGCTGAACAGGCCGCCCGAGCCGCGGAAATAGACGCCGCGCGACAGCGTGTCATTGGGCGACACCACCTTCGCGAGTCCGCTCTCCTCGCGTCGATAGATGGTCGCGACTCGCGGCCATTCCGCGTCGGTGGGCCAGAAGGTAATGTCGCGCATTCCGAGCGGCGCGAAGATGCGCTTCTCGAAGAATTCGTCGAGCGGTTGGCCCGACACGATCTCGAGCACGCGCCCGAGCGTCTCGAAGCCGGCGCCGGGACTGTAGGTCCAGCGCGAGCCGGGCTGGAACTCGAGCACGGTGCCGCCGAGCCGGGGAATGTAGTCCGCGAGGGTTTCGCCTTCCTTGCGTGCAATCGGCTCGATCGTGCTGTCGCTCATCGGCCCGCTGCCGAGCCCCGAGACGTGCGTCAGCAAATCCTTGATCGTGACTTCGCGCTGCAGCGGCACGGCGTCGAAGCCCGGCGACCCGCCGCTGCCGCCCGCGGGCCGCGCCACGGCCGCGCGTAGATTACGGAACTCCGGCACGTAGCGCGCCACCGGGTCGTCGAGGTGCAGCTTGTTCTCCTCGACCATCAGCATGACGCCGACGCCGACGATCGGCTTCGTCATCGACGCGATCCGAAACAGCGTGTCGTCGCGCATGGGCCGCCGGCTCTCGAGATCCATGACGCCATGCACGGAGACGTGGGCCACCTGACCTCGGCGCGCCACGATTGTGACGGCACCCGTGAGCTCGCCGGCGGCGATGCGCTGCTCGATCATCGCGTCGATGCGCTCGAGCCGCTCGCGCGACATGCCGACGGCTTCGGGGTTGGGTGCGGCGTGGGTCTCGGCAACGGCTAGGATCGCGAGCGCGGCACAAACAGCGGTCACTGCTGGTTTCATGAGAGCCCCCTCGGTGACGGATACCGTCGGGGCGATAGTGGTTTGGCAGCGCCGGTTTTGCAACCGCGGCGGCCGGCCTGACCGGCGTCGCCGTTACTGCGTGGCGCGGGGTCGGGTCAGCGCTTGCGGATCATGACGTCGCCGTTGAACGTGCGCAGCTGAATGTCGGGGCCGCCGCTGCCGATCGTGTATCGAGTCTCGCGCTGCATGCGGACATGGTAACGGCCGCCCGCGTCACCGCGGCGCTCGACGACCGGCGGGTCCTGCTGCACGTTGACGTCGAAATCCGTGAACACGTCGCCCTGTTGGCTCGTGACCAGCAAGTCAGCCGACAGATTCGCGGGCAAAGAGACGTCGACGTCGCCGTTGAACGACGTGAACGACATTGACTTGCTCGCATCGACGGCCGCGAGCGTTGCATTCACGTCGCCGTTGGTCGCGTTCATGACGGCCGAGCCCGAGATATCCGTCGCGACAACGTCGCCGTTGACGTTCGAGAGCTCGTGCTCGCCTGTCACACCGGTGATCACGATGTCGCCGCCGTTGACGAGGCTTGCGTGCACCGAAGTGCGGCGCGGCACGCGCACCTCGAGGTCGACGTTCTTCGGGCTGAAGTCCATGCGCAGCGAAACCTTGTTGTCCCCCTCTTCGACGGTGAGGCCGACCGACGAGGTTTGAATGCGGCGTAGCCCGTCGGGGCGCGGCTCCTCTTGGCCGTTGGCATCGCGCATCGGCGCGTCGGCGACGATGACGATCTCGTTGCCGTCGTAGCCTTCCACCTCGATGTCGCCGGAGAACAACGCCACCTCGAGGATGGCCGGGCGCGAGGGGTCGCTGAGCGGCACGACGAGGCGTTGATCGTCTTGGGCATTTGCGTGCGCCGCGGCCAGCGTGAGCGCGCTTGCGGAAAGGAAAGTCAGAGTCGTCGACGTGTTCATCGGGTTGCCTTGCGAACGTAGATGTCGCCATTCAAGGTGTGGAACGAATGTTTTTCGCCGCCGGAGCCGACGCGAAAAGCCGAGTTGCGGTTGGAGCGCATCACGAACCGCCCGCGGTTGTCGTCGCGGTTGACGGTCGGTGCCTGCGCTAGCGACGCCACTTCGAAATCGGTGAAGACGTCGCCCTGCATCGTCGCGAACTCGAGGTCGGCGGAGAGACTTTCGGGGAACGTCACGTCGAGCTTGCCGTTGACGGTTTTGAACGAGGTCGCTTCCGCCGGAGCGCGCTCGAACGTGGCTTCGATGTCGCCGTTGACGGTCTTGATGCTGCCGCTGCCGACGAGGCCGGTCAGCCGGACGCCGCCGTTGACGTTGGCGATCGTGAAGTCGCCGCTCACGCCCTCGGCCGTCACGTCGCCATCCGTGACGGTGGCAAGATCGAGCGTCGCGCCGCGCGGCACGCGCAGCTCGATGTCGTACTCGACGTTGTAGCCTTCATCCCAGCGCCGATTGTGGCAGTCGCAATCGCCGTCCTCGATGGCTTCGCCATTCGTGCCGAGGCGGCGGACGCGAAACGCGACGCGGCCGGGCTCGCTCTCGGTTCGAAGACCGAGCTCTGCGCGCGCTCGCTCGATGTCCGCTTGCAAGTCGCCTCGCACGGTCTCGGTCGCGTGCAGCTCGATGCTGTCGCTATTGTGCCCCGTGACTCGCACGGAGCCCGTGAAGTTCCTGACGATGACGACGAGCGGCTGCCCTGCGGTGACGGGCACCGTTTCCGCGATCTCGCGCGTATCGACGACGTCGGCTCTCGCGAGGCCCGCCAAGGCGAGCAGCACGGCCGGGGCCGAGCTCGCCGTCACCCAAAATGTTCGTTGCATCGCAAGCTCTCCTTTCAAATGTCGGTGTTCGACGGCGCGGCTTCGGCGCCGATGTCGCTCAAAGCCATTTGCAGGTAGTCGCGTACCGTCGGATCGAGGGTCTCGCGGCTCAAGATTGCGCGCACGGCTTCGATGCCCGGGCCGCTACCGGTCGCGAGCAGAGCGTCGGTCAGTGCGACCTGCATCAACGGGGACTCCTGCCTGTCCAATGCCAGCGCGAGCCCGGCGCTGACGTCCGGCTGGTCGAGCTCCGCGCGCAATGCGTCCACGGCAGCGAGCCGCACGCTCAGGTTCGGGTCGTATTGCACGCGCTCGAGCAACGCGTTCACGACGTCCGGCGTTTGTGCCGTGCGGCGCGACCAGGCGACGCCGAGCAGCCGCTCGGAAGCCGATTGATGATCGAGCAGCGCGAGACCGACGGTGCGCACTTCGTCGCGCAACGCCGCGACCTCCGTGTCGACGGGGGAGGGCAGCTGTTGGCCGATCAGCACGCCGACCAGCGCGAGCGCCGCGGCGAGCCCGACTTGCAGCACAGGCTGCTGCGGCCACCAGCGCTCGAAAAAACGTTCAGTCCAGTGTTGCGACTCACGCGCTTCGTACGCGGCCAAGCCGGCATGGAAGCGCGCGCGCAACCGCTCGTGCGGCACGTCCACGTCGAAGGTGCCGAGGCGCTCCCAGAGCGTGGTGATGGTCTCGGCCTCGTCGCTGCAGGCGGCGCAGGTCGCCAAGTGCGCGTCGAGCCGTTGCTCGTCGGCTGCCGAGATCTGCCCTTTGAGCCGATCTACGATCAGCGCCGAGGTGTCGTCGCAGCTCATGTCGTTACCTCTCCACTCATCTCGAGATAGATCTCGCGCAGTTGCTTCATCGCGCGATGCACGCGCACCTTGACGGCTCCCACGGAGCACTCCAGCACCTTGGCGATCTCGTCATAGGTCTTGTACTCGTAACGGCTCAGCACGAGGACCTCGCGTCGGTCCGCGGGTAGCTGCAGCAGCGCGCGGCGCACGAGCTCGTCCTGCCCGTCGTGGCGCGGCCCCTCGTGCGCTTCCTCGGGCTGCGGCGTGGCGTCGACATCGACATCGGCCAGGTGATCGCTGGCGGTGCGTCGCAAGTGCGCGAGGCACGCGTTGCGCCCGATCCCGAACATCCATGGCACGAACTCGCTGTCATCCTTGAACGTCGCTTTGTACTTCAGCATTTTCATGAATACGTCCTGCACCAAGTCCTCGGCAGCCGAGCGATTGGCCGTGATCCGTAGGCAGTAGCGGTACAAGCGCGCATGGTGGCGCTCGAACAGCGTCGCAAGCGCCGCCGTGCGGCCACCGCGAACCTGCCGCATCAACTCCGAGTCGCTCGTTTCCTTCACGAATCTATGGTCGCCTGGCTGCCTGCACTGACTAATATTCGCGATCGCCGACAAAGGTTACACGGCGGCGTCGTGTAACCATTTCGTGGCAGCTCGCATCTAAGGGCAAAGCGGCCGCCGGCCGCTCGCCGGGCGATGGTGAGGGGGTCTTCTTGGGCTGGGTCGCTGCTTGGGTCTCGCCACGTGCGCCGAGCCTTTTCGCCAACGCGCATGTGAAACCGCCAGTTATTGCGGTTTTCGGCCAAACGCCGCCCTACCAAAGTTCCACAAAACCCCATTCGAAACAGCACCTTGCTTGGCGTAGCGGGCCTGGCAGGGTCATTGCAAAGCGATCGCGGGCCGTCGCCGCGGCCGGGTAGGGAGGAAGGACGAAGCGCATGGCTCGTATTCTCGTGGCGCTGTATGCCGCGGCGGTGCTGGCCATGTCCGCCGTCGCCGTTGCGCAGTCCGACGACGCAGTCGCCGTTGGGCGCGTCGGCAGCTTGGCGATTCCGCACTCGACCGAGGCCGTGGCGATCGACGGCGTGCTCGACGATCCGATCTGGCGCACCGCGCTGGTTCTGCCGCTGACGATCGAAACCTACCCGCGCGAGAATCAGACGCCGGAGGTCGAGACCACCGCTTACCTCGTCGAGAACGGCGACCAGCTGCTGATCGCGTTCGACGCACGCGATCCGGACCCGGAGTCGATTCGTGCCTATCTGCGCGACCGCGACTCGGCATTCAACGACGATTTCGTCGGCGTCGTGCTCGACACCTTCAACGATCAACGCCGCGCGTTCGAGTTCTTCGTCAACGCGTTGGGCGTGCAGATGGACCTGATCCAGGACGACGTGGCCCGCAACGAGAGCTCGTCGTGGAATGCGATCTGGGACTCGGCCGGTGAGATCAATGGCCGCGGTTTCACGGTCGAGATTGCGATCCCGTTCAGCCAGCTACGCTTCCCGAGCACGGCCGGCGATCAGACCTGGGGAATCGACGTGTTGCGCTTCCGGCCGCGCACGCAGCGCGCGCGTATCTCGAACAACCCCCAGGACCGCAATCGCAATTGCTATCTGTGCCAGTTCGGTAAGTTCACGGGCTTCCAGAATGCGGAGCCTGGCAAGGCTCTCGAGGTCGTTCCGACTCTGACCGCGACGCGGACGGACTCGCGCGCGACGCCCGGCGTCGGTCCCCTCGAGAGCGGCGATTTCGAAACCGAGGCAGGGCTCGGCGTTCGTTGGGGCATCACCCCAGACTTGACGCTGGACGCCACGTTCAACCCTGATTTCTCGCAGGTCGAGGCCGACTTCGCGCAGCTCGAGGAGAACGCCACGTTCGCGTTGTTCTACCCCGAGACTCGGCCGTTCTTCCTCGAGGGCGAAGACTATTACACGAGTCCGCTCCAGGCCGTGTTCACGCGCACGGTCGCAGACCCCGACGTCGGCGCCAAGTTCACGGGCCGAACCCGCAACAATACGATCGGTATGTTCGCGACCAACGACGTGGTCACGAATCTCCTGTTCCCGGGGCCGTTCGGCTCGCGTACCACTTCGCTCGAGCAGGAGAACGACGGGTTCGTCGGGCGCTACACACGCGGCTTCGGCCAAGCCTCGACGATCGGTGCGCTCGTGACGAGCCGTGAAGGCGAGGGTTACAGCAACGAGGTGGCGGGCTTCGACGGCCGGTATTTCATGAACGACCAGAGCACGCTGCGCTTTCAGTATCTCGACTCGCGCACGGAGTATCCGGCCTCCGTTGCAGCGGAATTTGCGCAGGCGGAGGAGCTCGAGGGCGACGCGTGGCGTGTCGAGTACCGCTATGGCTCGCGCAACTGGTTCGCACAGGTTTGGCATCAGGATCTCGACCCGACGTTCCGCGCCGACTCGGGCTTCATCACACGCGTCGGCGTCGCGCAAGACCGCTTCGAGTTCAACCGCACGTTCTATGGCGGCCCGGGCGACTGGTACACGGACTTCCGCATCGGCGCACAAGGCGGCCAAGCGGAAACGGTGGGCGGCCAGGTCATCGACCGAAGCTTCCAGCCCTTCTTTACCTTCCAAGGGCCGATGCAGTCGTTCATGCGCTTGGGTGCCGGCCCGCGCAAGGAACACTGGAATGGCCAGACCTACGATTTGCAGAGCGCATTCATGTTCGGTCAGTTCCGTCCGCGCAGCGGCTTGAACATCAACATGCAGATGAACCGCGGCGAGCAGATCGACTACACGAACTCGCGGCTAGCAGATCAGCGCCGCATCCAGCCGCAGGTCGATTGGAACGCCACGCGCCACTTGCTCGTGCGTCTGCGCTATACCTCGGACCGCTTGAGCAGCAAGGAAGGGCCGACGATCTACGCTGCCAAGCTCATGGACTTACGGCTGACCTGGCAGTTCAACGTGCGCAGCTTCGTGCGTTTGACGCTGCAAGATCAGGACATCGAGCGCAACGTCGCGCTCTATAACGACCCGCTCACGGATCCGAGCACGTCGTCGCTCGCGACACAGCTCCTGTACTCGTACAAGTTGAACCCGCAGACCGTGCTGTTCGCCGGTTACTCCGACAGCAGCATCGATGCCGATGCGACGGGCGAGCTCGAGATGACGGGACGCACGCTGTTCTTCAAGTTGAGCTACGCCTGGACGCCTTGAGGCTCGCGCGCTTCGCGGCGATCCTGCGCTCGCGCAACGAGCGGCTCGATCCCGCTCGGAGCTCCGTGCGCGTCGCAGACGTTTGAAAGCAGAGTGCGGGAACACGCCCGCACCCTGCGACCTGACAATTACTGCTTACCGGACTGGATTAGCCCGGCGATGCCCCGGCTTTACGCGGATTGCACGCGTCGCCAGGATGCATACCTAGAACGGTCGCCAAGAAGTCCCTAACGGCTTTGGGGATCGTTCCCCAAGACTGTGTTCGTGGGGCGTTCTCGTCTCCCAACTGAAACTCATCGTTTTGTCCGGAAAAGGCGCATTCCGACCGTCCGTTCAGCGGCTCAGTGGGGCTTCCCGCGATCCACCTGGCGTTCCCAGTTATCTCGCCGCCGAATGCAGTGCCTGCTCCAGCAAGCAGAACAAATGCGGTACTAACGACGATCTTATTCGCGGACTTGCTTTTCATTAGTTCGTCTCCGGAATGGTGTCGCTCTGAGCCGTCGGCTCAAAGGGCGCGCTGCGAGTGCGCAACCGCGACGTTACGGAACGCGACATAAGCCGTCAATCGTCACCGTCTCGTTATGTTTAACGCGTCGTGCGACGCGACGGTCCGCTCCCTTCGCGTCGAAGGCCTCGGTCGATCGCCACGAGGCGATCCGTCACTAGCACATGCCCGTGCAACCGATCTGCGTGGACGCTGCT
>Ga0157380_10001732_pt1 | contig 14387 bp, 10 predicted proteins | sample S35metaG_FD_119757 | JGI IMG/M metagenome (GOLD analysis project Ga0157380, IMG submission 119757) | Switchgrass rhizosphere microbial communities from Kellogg Biological Station, Michigan, USA - S3-5 metaG | ecosystem: Host-associated > Plants > Roots > Rhizosphere > Soil | place: USA... | reverse complement strand
ACTTCGTTCGCCGCGTTCAACTCCGCGATTCTGGGAAACTCGCGCTCTTTTTGTTGCTGCATCGCGACGGTCTTCTTGCTCTTTTCGTCCTCGACGTAGGCGTTGATCTCACGGTCGAAGAGTTTCAGTTCAATCGGACGTGTGATGACTACAGAAATCAGTATGGCGAGCAAAAAGCGGGGCACGGCGCGACCAAACTCACGCACTCGGATTCTGAGCTGCTCTTTCCGGGAAACGTCCGGACCAATGCGTTGTCGCTGGATGCTGGAAACGATATAGCGATCGAGATTGAAAATGATCAGACCCCACACGAGTCCGAAGCCCATCGCTTTCGGGGCGCTTTGAAAGGTGGTGTACATCGCGTAGCCGCCGGAGAGTCCAGCGAGAACGGCTGTAGACAAGACAGTCGCGCCGATCGCAGCGTACTTGGAGCTTTCGGTAAGGCAGCGGGGGTCCGCCAGAATCGAAGGTTCCGCGCCGGAACAGATGATGAAGAATCGTTTTAACTTGCTCATTGTGGTGTTCGCTCTGGTTTGGTTCACTGATCGCCGGCTCGGCAGATGCTTCACGCCTTTAGCCGTAACCCTTTTTGGGCGGTGTTCCCAGCGCCCCGCCTGTTGTTGTTTCCATTTTGTGATCTCCGAACTCGCCTCGGTCGTGAAGCGTCTGGCACACGAGGCGCATTCTCCGGCTTTAGCGGCTTGGCCGGCAGACGCAGCTCTGGACCATCACTTTCCAAGGCCGCGGACTCGACAGGTGTGGCGGCCGGTGCCGAGGGCTGCGCCCCTAGTCGCTCAGCGATCTTCTGTAGCGCTTCGCGCGCCGCAGTCACCTCGTGCATTCGTCCTTCATTGAATGAGAGACGCCGATCCACTCGGAAGAGATAGGCCGTCTGGCCCACCATCACGATCGCCATGATGCTCAGTATCACCAGATGAAGCCGACTGGACAGAGCCGCTGGAGTCTTGCTGAGGATGTCGTTCGGCACATCCAGCGGCTCATGGTGCGGGGTGAGATAATCAGGCGCCGGCGGCGCTGTCGCTGGTAGCGCTGGGACCTCGGCCTTGACCGGCGGCGCTGGTAGCAACGGGACCGTGGGCGGGGGCGGGGGCGGCGGGACTCGAATCTTCACTGGACGGAGCCGGATGGACTCCGGACTTCGATACACGCCGAAAGGTTCTGCGTCGCTGGTGCTGTATACGATGCCGATGTGGTTCCGATCACTCCAGATCCGTTGTTCCCGGATGTCGACATTGCTGAACTCGGACGGGTAATTCGGATGAGTGTGATACCAACCGACAATCTCCCGGTCCGGATGAGCGTCTTCGAGTCGGCGGCGCACGTGAGCTTGTCCCGGTCCGCGGAGCCTGACGTGTGCGGGACCCGCCTCGAGCTCGCCAGGTCGAGCGTTTTCAGCTGCCAGGATCATCGTGTACGGCCCGATTTGCGGATCTTCACAAACTTGTCCGGCGAGCAGGCCAATCGTTTCATTTGGCATCGCTCGCCAGGCCTCGTTTTTGATGAATTCAAGTACGTCAACGTGAACGTAGACGAAAAATCTATTGTCGTCCGTGACCCAACGCTCGAACGCCTCGTCGTTCTTCGGCCGCGGGCGTAGCAAGTGGGTAGCCGTGTTGGGCCGAGTTCTAATCGTTATGTTTGCCATGGTCCTTTACTGTCGAAATTTGATTAGCGGCGCGTCAGTCGGGGCGGGCGACGCGCTTCTGAACGTGATCGTCGGGGCCGGCGCCGCCTCTGGTCCAATGATCTCCCTTTTGACAAAAGCGCTCGCGGCCGGAGCAACTTCGGGTGGCGGCGGCGGTATGCGGTGCGGTAACTGCGGATAGACGAGCTTCGAAATCGGCCGCTGACCGAGTTCGTCCACCCAATACCTGGCAGCTTCCGGTTGGTAGCCAGGCTCGACGTCGCTGGTAAAAGGCTCGTCAAAATTAAGCAACTTGGCGACGTGGACCATCAATTCGCCCAACAACATGTTGCCGTCAGCTTCCTCCCAAATGCTTCCGGTGCAAATGGACAATTCCGGGTGAAAATGAGGAGACCAGGGCAATTCGCCTTCAATCACGAAGCACGGCGGCTCGCTTTCGGGATAGTTATTATCAGCGAAGAGATCGAATCGGACCGTTGTCTCATTGGAGTAACGTCCTGGGCCTACCAATGTGTTGAGCTTGTATTTGACTCGATAGTGAACAGCGAGGTGTCCCTGGTCCAGCGACGTGATCATATTGCGCCGGGCCAGCAGGTCGTCCAAGTTGCGATACGGTTCGACCATCATCAGTGGGCAACTCATTAACATCACCGTTTGATAGTCAAAACTGAGCCGTGAGCGAAGCTCATCGGCGGTCAGGCTCTCCATAGCTTTACTCCTCCCGACGCGCAATTGGCGCCGTTGGAATGCGCGCCCCGCATCTCTTTATCGAGCGTGATTATGTCGCCGCTTTCCACTCCGGCTTGAGCGAATGTCATGTTGGGAGTGATGGATTGACTTGTTCGTTCGTGGATCAGGTTATAAGCCTCTCCGTCGGACTGCGTTAGAAACGGCTCCCCGCCGTCCTGGGCAGCCATCAATGCCTGTAAAGCTTCGCGGCCGGTGCACTGCGGGCTAAGATCGGCCACCAAGAACTTGGCCGTGCGCGGGTGTCTGAATTGGACTTCCATTGTTCCGTTGTTCATGTTGCTTCTCCTGACTCAAAAAGATCGTTCAGCGATCCTGGTAACTGAAAAACTGCTGGTGGTGGCGTGTTCTCATAGTGGGCGGTCGTCGCGTCTTCGCCGGCAGCCCCGACGAGCGTCAGCGGAGCGAATCCAATCTCGCGACCGGTGGCTGCCAAAACTTCGGGCTTCGAGAGCAGACTGATTTCCGGAGTCGTGTAGGTTGAAGCGTTTGCGTCATCGCTCACCGGTGCGAACGTTCCACCGCACTTCGTACATCGTGGGTGCATAAGCCAACGCCACTCCGGGCTTCTGATCGAGACCAATCTGCCGCACTTTCGATTACGACAAGGCGCGGTCCAAAAGAGTTTGGAATACGTTCTCAGCGGCAGCCACAAGCGCGCCGAACTGCCCAGGTGCTCGCTGATTTCGCGGAGCAACTGCTCGACCGTGTCGTTCGCGGTCGTCTGTAATTTGATTGGCTCGGTCCTGGAAACGTAATGAACACCCGGACACTTGCTATCGGCTCTTAGCAGAACCGTCTGGCTTTGCCAGGTTCGGATGTTCAGGCTGAACGACTTTGCGTCGTCTTCTCCGCGCAACTCCTCCTGGATTGCGAGAATCGCGGCTTCGGCTTGCAGGCCGCCCAACACGGCGGCTGTGTTTTGGATCGCCGGAATGATGCCCGCTGCATCTGCGTTGCGCGCGTAACTACTGCACGAAAGACTGCCCTCGACGTTGGGTTGCAAACAGCGCCAGCAAGGTAGCGTCGCCAAGTCACCGCCGTTTGGAGCCGGAAACGACGTCAGGCGGAGGTTTTCGCGTTCAAAGCCCCCCTCGATAAAAGCGAGTCCATGTTGGCGCGCCTTGTCGGAAAGGTAGGCACGCGCTATTCGCGAATCGACCGCCGAAACGACGGCGGTCACACCTTCAAACGCGCCGTCACCCAGTTCCTGAATCCACTTGTTCGCAAAACGCATGACCGGATTCGGCGCGGTCATCAACGGGTGCAACTTTCGGGCGACGGCCCCAGCTTTATCCAACCCATACGCGTCCTGCTCTTGCGGCAACGGGAACGCAGGACTGCGCGTGCGGTTGTGTTCTTCAAAACGGTCGCGATCGACGATACGAAGCTCACCGACGCCGGAGAGCGCCAGATCCAGGGCGGTGTTCTGGCCGAGCGCCCCGGCTCCGGCAATCAGAACGGTGCTGTGGTTGATGCGCTCCGGGACGTAACCGGCGAGTCGCTCGCGCGAGAATGTATTGTTATTTGATTCCAGCATCGGCTTTCATCTCCCGACACCCTCGGCATTGACACGCTCGAACAACCATTCCGGTACGTTTGCAAATCGTGTCGAAGTCAACTTTGAATCTCGTATTTCCGATCACTGGCCCGTTCGTTATTGTCACCACTGGCTCAGGCGTCGCCTGCGCTACGGTCCGTTGTGCCGGCGGCGGTGTCACCGGCGGTGGCGTCACGCGCGTTGTCGTCGGTGACGGTGGCGTTGGCCGCGTTACCGGCGGTGGCGTGACGCGCGTTGCCGGCGACGGCGTCGCCCTCAACAGTGTCGCCAGCGTCGGTGTAGGCCGCGTTGTCGGTGGCGTCGTCGTTGGTGCCCTGGTCGGCGGTGGCGTCCTCGTCGGCTGTGTCGCCGGCCGTGGCCTCGGCGGCGGCAACCTGCTCTGTTCCACAATCTCTTTCGTCCTAAACAGCCTCGGACGAATCACGATCTTTGGCGCTTGCCGCCGCGGTAGGTCGCTCTGGGTCTGTTGGCCCTGCGGCTCATGCCACAGCCAGATCAGCAACACAGCCAGACCTGCCAGTGCAAAGAACAGAAAACCAACCAGTAGCGTCATCACCCAATCTGACATGAACCTGTTCGTGCTCCTCTGATTACTTATGCAGGGCTGGTGCGAACGTTACGGATCCGTTCGCGTGAATTTAGGTGTGAACAGCGAAGTCACAAACCGCGTCGAAAAGATCCGCTTCACGTAGAACCCTCGCGAGACTTGCCCCGCGAGCGACGCGAGATTGGTCCAGTCCTTCATCGCTGGAAGACCGAGCAATTGATCCGTAGCCTCAACCTTCAACAACATCGCTTCAACCAACACGTTTACCAGCTTTTCTCGTTGTCCCAACGGCCCTGGATCGGCCAGATAATTGAGCAAGCTGAAGGTCTCGCTGTCCTGGTGGATGAGTTCCAGCAAGAGCCCCGGAAATGTCGCCGGTGTGGACATTCCAGCCTCGATCAAACCGTAATTGAACTCATGAACTATGTTCGCGAGGTTTTGGTTTCCGGATGACTGCAGGGCGAGCAACAGATCTCTGGTGGCAATCGGCGTCTGTTCGTAACCGGCCAGCAGTGCACTCAACATTTGTTGACGCGATTCAAAGGGATCGTCCCGCGCCAGCAAATCGAGCGCCTCTTCAGCGGCGACGGCCGTGTCGGCATTCGTCAATTGTTGATAAGCGAGTGGTACGAATCGTGCTGGATGCTGAAGGAGCAGCCTGAACGCTTCGCGACGCACCTCCAGCGAAAGATAGTCGAAGTAAACCGGCGCCAGCTTTTCCAGGCCCGCAAGCAACTCGTTCACACCGGCAGGATTTTGCGCCAAGTATTTGCCCATTGACGTGACAAATTGTGAACGCGAGCTATCCGGCACGTTCTCCAGCAGCACCGCCAGCGCCCGAAACGTTTCAAAGTTCGATTGTTCCTGGGCGAGCCACGATTTCACCGTCGTGACAAAGCGTTGAGGATCATCGAGTTTCTTCTTGAGAACTTCTCGTCTGAGATCGATGGCCCGTTCGTCAAAGGGTGGGACCGCTCTGAATCGCAGCCGCGGCAGCAATTCCTTCTCGACATTTGCGAGCGGAGCGGCGCCGAGACCTGAAGCGAGATTGAGCCAGGCTTCGTCGTTCGCTTTTTGCGACAGTGATAAGAAGACATCCTTTGCAATGGCGCCGTAGTGATCGTCGGCAACGATGTCGCCGAGTACACTGCCGAGAGCTGACGCGGCCTGCTCATCGTCGAGGTAGTTAAGCAGCCGTGAGTATTTATCAGCGGTGCCGTAGTTCCTGCGGCTCGTGACGAGCGCGCAGAGCGCGACCCAACGACGATTCTTGTTGTCAGACTGTATCCATCGTTCGATTAGGGCTTCGGCAGCTTCGGCTTTTTCGGAAGTGGCTCGTGCTTCGTTGATAGCAGCCGCAACGTTGAGGCGCACCTTGCTTCGTTCATCTTTAGCCAGCCGGCCAAGCGTATCTTCGATGGTCGCGAGGGAAGCATGGCGGGCGAACTGTTTGAGTGCCATTGACGCATAGAACCGAGCGACGGGGCTGCGAGACCAGGCAAACCCGCGCAAGGACCGAAACGCACGCATCGTTACATACGCATCACCCGCCACAGCGGCAACGTGGCCCAACGCGATGGATGCAGCCAGCGCACGCCATTTCACCTGGCCATTTGGATTGAGATCCCGGCACCACTGCTCGAGGAGATCAAGAGCGTGATTGCGGCCTGTTTGGCTTTTGGCGGTCTGCTCCAGCGCCAGAGCGAGAGCTTTGCGTACGTGGATATCTGAGTCGGAGGCCCAGTAATCCAGAAGCTCGGAGAGACCGTCGAGACTCAGCCGGCCGGCAATTCCAATCATGCGAGCAATCGATTCGCGTGTTACTCGGGTTTCTTCAACTTTTGTTTTACGCTGTGCTTTTTGCTCCGGCGTACGTGGATTGCGGCCCGGCGGCACCGACCATTCAGTCAGCATCGGCAACAACTCGACGAAGTACTCACGGTAGCTCCGGGCCACCTCTTCACCGACTGCATCAGCAATACGATCATCGACGAAACTTATCGGGCCATCGAGTAGAACGTTGGGCTGAGCGCGTTTGCGGCAGATACCGAAAGGCAGCAAACGGAGGCTTTGATCAAGTCGTCGCAGGTGTTCGGTGATCGTTTTGTATCGATCCCAAAGTTGGTCATGGGTCAGGTTGGGAAATAGCGACAACGTCAAAATAAAGCAGCGAACTGAATCATCCAGCGAGATAAACCAGGCGCGAATTTCGTCTTCGAGAGCAGCGCTACGCTTGAGTAGCTTGAGGATGTCGCCCTCGCTGCGAACCGTCAACAAACCTCCTACGAAACGTTCGATATCCGGAGGCGACCAGGTCTGAAGGTTTTTCTGAAACTGTGCCCTGGCCTCCCGTCGTCGCATTTCCAGTGCACGCGCGCGCGGCCGGTTTTCGGCTGCCCGAACAACTTCGCTTGACTCCTCGAGCAGTTCCGAAGCCCAGGTGTACTTGTCCTCATCCAATTCGCCGCTCGTGTACCGATGTGCGATGAGACGCTTAAAGATGGCGCGCTTGTCGTTTTCGGAATATGGATCGCGGCTTAATTCATAGTGCTGATAGTCAGTGAATTGATATCGCAGCAGGTCGGACTCGAGGCGCTCGAACTCATCTTGAGGCGCGGTGGCAATGACGATGTTGTTGCGTTCGATGATCGCTCGCAAGCTGTGCCATTCGGCAATCGCTTTCGAATCGCTGAGGTGCTGAGCGGGCAAGGCATCAAGCAGGACGATCGTGGAATCGCTAATGTACGTGTTGTTGATCTCAGACCACCTGCGGCCGCGCGTAATTTCGTACAGGGCTTTTGGCGAGGGTGGCCCGTTGCCGCCGGGTGTGTCGGGAGGCGTGTTCAATGTCTGTGCCGCTACGGCGTTGGCTACGTAATTTCTAACCAATGCGTCGCCGGTTAACCAAAGCAGTCTGTTTTCGTTGAATGAGAAGCCAGCGGTCGGAAGTTCTCGGGGTCGAACAAAAGCTTCGGCGCGTATCAGGCGGAGATCGTCTTTGATGAGAATAAAGGCATCGTCGGTGATGACTGGCGTTGAGAGCGGAAGCGGCTCGGCAGCAATTGTCGCGTGGAGCTTCTCGAACAACGCAGCATAGTTTCGATTGTCCCAGTAGTAAGCGTGGAAATGGCCAATGTAGGCTCGAAGGATCAGGGTGAGGGGCCCTTCGTAGTTGATGCGAATGGGAATAATGCTCGGCCGGCCTTCCTTTTTTGCGCGCTCGACGACATGCTCCAGTTCCGCCCGTACCCACTGACTCCGCAGCGAAGCCGGCGAGACTAAAGCAATGACAAAATCAGCGCGGTTGAGGAAGTCCTCCGCCTCCTTCGGAAAATCCTCAGCTAGTGCGCGCGTCTGATCCAGAAAGACGTCACAGTAGGGGCTCAGCTCGTTGCAGATTCGTGCGGCGACGTTGTCGTCGTTTTCGTTGTGGTTGTAACTGATGAAGATCGCCGGCCGTTTCTCTACGTGGTCCTCGGCATCTGCGTCTTCATCTTCATCCGGTGGTGCGCCGTCAAACCCTTCGGCCAGCCCTTCATGACTCTCGCCGGCGTCTTCATCAATTGCAGCTGCGTCGCCGGCGTCTTCATCAAGCGCACCGGCGTCAATTCGCTCAGCCTCGATAGGTGGGAATTCGGTCTCATCAGCCACTATTCCGACTGCTTCCGCGTCAAATGTAACTGTCTCCTGTGAGATGAGTTCCTCAGGTTCCATTGTCGTACTCCATTTCGCGTCGCGTGGTTGTATCGCCCGGTTTCAACTGTCTATGCCGCAATCTTAGAAACGTAACGTTTGTGCGACGGCGACATTAGGAGGTGGACGTGGAAGCTACCGCGTTCGAATTAGCTGAACACCAAATCGGTGAGAGGAGAAAAAAATGAATACAGAAAATAACCAGCAGAGCCCGGCGATAGCGACAAGGGGCGGAGTCGCATCCGACGATAAATCAAAAGGCGCGGAATTTGGCGACTGGCAAGATTCCGCTGAGGGGAACGACGTGGCAGCGTCTGAACCGGCCCCGGTCGTGTCCAGCCATGTCGCTACTGATCGCGGCGGAACTGCACATGACGACCGAGCCAAAGAGTTCGAAGTGTTCGACGAACCGAAAGCGTAACCCACTTTCGTCTTGGCGCCGCTTTCATAGCAGCCGGCCGTTACAACTATGCAGGCGCTTCGGCAGCGAAACCGCGCAATGCGTTTCGCTGCTTTTTACTTCACTTTTCGCTCTTTCTGAGTGATATTAGCTCGCCTGAAGCGCCCTCGCAGAGCGCCGGTCTCAATTGGAACCGAATAACAGCGGCAAATTTCCCAGTAAGATTTGCTTTACGTCTGCAAATGAACGCCCAAACCCACCTGCTTTACGCGAGACTCCTCTTTATCTGTCTCCTGGTTGCCCTCTCGCAAAATTCTGAAAACAACCGAGTGAGAGGTTCGTTGGGTACGCCAACAAGTGGCTCAGCTTCAGGACGTAATCTGATCGTTGGAACCACGAATAGTGACGTGATATCCCCGGGCCAGAGCCGTTTTTATACTTTCAATGTGAGAGTAGGAGAGTTTGCGCGCATTGAACTAAAGCGACAGGATTTGCAGCTTACCGTTTCGGTCTGCAGTGATGAAGGGAAGTCATGCCGGCGAGCGCTCGGCCGACGTTTTGGCTCGCTCGATCTTTCTTTCGCTGCCGGCAGTTCAGGAATTCACAAGATTGAAATCAGCTCGACAGAAAAAGAGCAGGGGGAAAAGTCCTACGAGCTGACTCTTTTAGAGATCACCACGACGACGCCAAAATTCCTCCTGGCTGATCAGGCAAGACTGGCGAAAGCGCAAGCCGAACAACTTCGCGAACAGCAAAGCGAATCATCACAACTTGCAGCGACCGCCAAATACATCGACGCCAGCCGCAAATGGCAAGCCGCCGGCGAGTTCGGAAAGGCCGCCGAGGCTCTTTGCGACACAGGTGATGTCTACTTCGCGCTCAGTCAATTTCAGCGGAGTTTGACGGAATACCAGAATGCACTCTCGCTAAGTAAGCGGAATAGCGATCCGCAGAGAGTGCTCGTAGCGCTGAATGGAATCGCCTATGCCTACGCGTATCTCGGGGAGAATGCCAAGGCGCGATCCTACGCGACGCAGGTGTTGGATACCGTGGAACGTCTTAAATCTTCGGGCGATTTCAGACGAGCGGAAGCTGCGGCCCTTAACACCATCGGAGAAGTCGAATACGCCGAAGTAGCGCTGCGCAAGTCTATTGAAGTGTTTGAGCGCGCCCACTCGTTATATGTCACAACTGGAGATCGCGGTGGTCAGGCACTCGCATTCCTGAATCTTGGCTATTCCCATAGCGATCTCGGTGAAGCACAAAAAGCGTCGGAGGATTACCAGCACGCGTTGCTTCAGTTTCAATCTGTTTCCGACGCGCGTGGCTCAACCTTGGCCCAAACTGCGCTGGGAGGCTTCTACTCGTTACTAGGTGAGGAAGACAAGGCGTTGAGTTTGCACAAAGCAGCTAGTGACTTCTTTCACCGCATCGGAAACAAACAAGGTGAGGCTGCGGCGTTGAACGGTATCGCGCGTGCCTATCAGAATCTGAACGACCACGATTCAGCGCTCGACAGCTACAACAAGGCGTTACGGCTTCATGAAGCACTAGGTCAACGCAGCAATATTGCACTGAGCAAGTTTCTCGTCGCCAGAGTCTTGTATCAAAAGGGGCAGGTAGAGCAGGCGACTAAGTACTACAGCGAGAGTCTCACCTTGAGCCGCGCAGCCGGCGATCGCATCACTGAGGCCCACGCGCTGAAAGGACTCGGCAGTGTCTCCTTCTCGCGCGAGGACATCAAAAACGCCGTGAGCCACTATGAAGCTGCTTTGCAGATCTATCGGGCGCTGGGTAATCGTCGCAGCGAAGCCTACGTTCTGAACGATCTCGCCCACATTAATAGTGACGCTCATAACTTCGTTGACGCTCTCGCTAATCTCGAACAGGCACTGCCCTTGATGCGGGCTACCGGCGACCGCCATGGGGAAGCTCTGACGCTTTTCAATACTGCAAAAGCCGAACTGGCGCAAGGAAGGCTCGTCGAAGCCCTGAAGTTGATCGAAGACTCGATAGCGATCGGAGAATCACTGCGGACGAAAACCAACAACTCCCAGCTCCGCACTTCTTATTTCGCTTCGGTGAACCAGCAGTATGAGCTTTATGTGGACATCCTGATGAGCTTGCACGCGCAGGATCAAAAAAAGGGATACGCGATCACCGCACTTTTGGCGAGCGAGCGCGGCCGCGCGCGATCGCTTTTGGATTCACTTCTTGCCAGCAAGATCGAATCCCAGAAAACGGCATCTGCGGAACTGCTGGCCCAACTCCAGAATGTTCTTGAGAACCTTAACGAGAAAGCTGAGTATCAAACTCGGTTGTTAGCACGGGAGCACAAGCAGGACGAGGCTGACAGAGTCGCTCAAGAGATGCGGGATCTCGTGATCCAGTACCAGGAGCTTCGGGCAAAACTGAGAACTCAAAATCCCAGCCAGGCAACTTTGATCGATCCCGCGGAGCTAAAGCTGGATGACGTGCAGAAACTGGTAAACGGCGTCGACGCCACCTTGCTGGAGTTTACTCTGTGCCATGATCGGAGCTACGTGTGGGCCATTAGTGGTACTGAGGTTGTCAGTCATGAATTGCCTGATCGCGCCACCATCGAGGCGCTGGCGCGTAAGGTGTACGACTCGGCAACTGTTCGCCAGTCCATTGAGCAAAACCTGATGCCGGAGCAACAGGAAAAGGTCATTCGTGACGCTGATGCCGCGTTCCGGGAACATTCAACGTCTCTCAGCAATATGCTGCTTGGCCCGGTCGCTTCGCACCTGCGCTCGAAACACATCCTGATCGTCGGTGATGGTTTACTACATTCTATTCCGTTTGACGCCTTGCCGCTGCCCGCGGGCGCACAAACGGGTGGTGAACCTCGGTTACTCGTTTCCGCTCACCAAATCACCATACTTCCATCAGCGTTGACACTGGTGGCGCTCCGCCTACGCAATTCTCCCGCGAACAAGACTATCGGAGTGATCGCCGATCCTGTCTTCGAACGGGACGACCCGCGTGTGTTGTCGCGCCAAAAGCAAGGCGCCGCCCATTCGCCGGACCAAAGTGCTAATGTTTACTTTTCGAGCGCGCTAAGAGACTTCAATGCGAATGGAACGGTGGACCACATTTCCCGCTTGCCCGCAACGCTTCGTGAAGCGAAAGCGATTGACGAACTTGGGCCAGCCGGAGAGGTCGTGAGTAGCACTGGCTTTGATGCCAATAAGCAGAAATTCCTCAGCGCTCCGGCTCACGGTTATCGAGTGCTTCACATTGCTACTCATGGCCTAATCAACGTCGAACATCCCGACTTGTCCGGCCTGGTTTTTTCACTGCTCGATGAAGAAGGCCGGAACGTGGACGGCTTCCTGCGGCTAAATGATATCTACAATCTCGACTTGTCCGCGGATTTAGTGGTCCTGAGCGCATGTCGGACTGGGTTGGGCCCCGACGTGAAGGGAGAGGGAGTAGTCGGTCTCACCACGGGCTTCATGTACGCCGGTGCGAAAACTGTGGTTTCCAGTCTTTGGAAGGTAGACGACACCGCCACCGCCGAGTTCATGTCCTACTTTTATCGCGCATTACTGAGAGATGGGTTGTCACCCGCGGAAGCGTTAAGGACTGCCAAGTTGGAGATGCAAAGACAGGAACGCTGGCGCGCGCCGTTTTATTGGGCCGGGTTTGTACTGCAAGGTGAATATGCGAACCCGAGCATGATCCGGGAAAGCGCGAGTCGTTTTCCCTTGGCAGCGATAATCGCCGCGGTGCTCTTAATGGTCAGCACGACTTACGCCATTGCTCGTTACCGATGGAGAAAGTCGAGACTTTGATATTCGAGTGAGACACACAGCCTTGGTCCCGACTAAAGAGCAATTTGATGAACTGCTTAAGTGGCTTGACTCCGATCGAGATCATGCTGCGCGGCGGTATGAGGAGATCAGACGAAATCTCATTCGCGTCTTCCTCACTCGCGGCTGCACAGACGTTGAAGAACTGGCGGACGACACGATAAATCGTGTAACTCAGAAGATGCCTGGTTTAGGAGTATCGTATGTGGGTCCTCCGGAGAGTTATTTTCATGGTGTAGCCAAGAACGTAATTCGCGAACATCTCAGGAAGCGTGGTCGGAATAATCCGCCGCCGTTGGAAACCCCGTCGCGACAGGAACTGGAGATCTTCCTGCAATGTTTGGACGAGTGCCTGGCAAAGCTGCCTCGAAAGAGTTCCCAGTTGATTCTGCAATATTATGAGGCGGAGCGACGGGCAAAGATCGACTTGCATAAGAAGCTCAGCAGCATGTTGGGAGTAAGGCAAACTGCCTTGCGGGCGCGGGTGCATCGCGTTCGCGCCAAGCTGCGCGACTGCATCCTGGATTGCCTCCCGCGAAAAATCGGAAGTAATGATACCTTGTTCGCAGACATATAGACTGAGAGGGTTTATTGCGCTTTGTTTGACTGGAATTCAAAACGGCGGGGTGACGAAGAAGTGCGGTTGAGACGTTATCTGCTGGGCGAACTTGACGACCAGACGATGGATCAAGTCGAGATCCGGTTGCTTCGAGACGAGAGCTATGCCGACCTGCTGGTGACGACAGAGGACAATCTTATTGACGACTACGTTTTCGAGGGGTTATCCGAGAGCGAACTCGAAAGTTTTAGAAGCAAATTTCTTGTTAATGATGAGAGACGGAACAAGATAATGATCGCTCGCGCCATGGAAGTTTATGTCGACGAACGATCCGGGCACCAGCCGGAACCTGAGCCGGTGACGCTATCGCAGCGTTGGCACAACTCCCTCCGCTTCCTTCAGCACCATAAACTGACAGTGGCTTTCTCGGTGCTGATCATCGTTCTGCTGGCGATTTTTGTTCCGCTCCTGCTTAGGTCGCTGGGTCGCGACGGCGGAATGTCACCGTTACAGGCGCGGCGTGCCGATATTGAGCGCCGCATAGCGGAACTCAATCGGCAGAACACTGATGCCCGACAGTTGGTACAAGTATTTCTGCAACCGCTTGTTTTGCGCGAAGGAAATGAGATCCGAAAACTTGTGATTACCAGCGAGACGGAACCGGTTAATATCAACCTCCAATTACCACCGGGCAATCGTTACGAGAAATACCGCGCCGTAATGCAGACGGTCGAGGGCACTGAACTTTTCGCAATCGCGGATCTAAAAGCCGGTGAAGGTGTGGGGAGCAGCATCGTTGCCTTCAAACTTGCTGCAGACGTTCTCCCCCAAGGTGATTATCAGATCAAGCTCCTCGCCGACTCTTCTGAAAACGTTACGAGCGAAGTTGCCCGATACAACCTCAGAGTTATTCACTAGGCTGCGAGGGCAAGAAGGACCTCTCGCTGCGCAAGTACCGTCATAGACAGGTCCTGGATCTTCTGGAACACTCCGATCCAATCCGCGAGAAGTACCAGGACTTTATCGTCAGGGTTGCCCTTCAGCGAGAGCGTCTGACTGAAGAGAGCTGGACAGGGAAGCGTTGGTGGCCAGGCGGCATTTTCAAAGTTGGCTCACTATAGGCACACAAAACGACGAAGGGCGTCCAAGGTGGACGCCCTAAGTTATTGATAAGATTGGTGGAGCCGAGGGGGATCGAACCCCTGACCTCATGACTGCCAGTCATGCGCTCTCCCAGCTGAGCTACGGCCCCGTTTGCGAAAATCTCGCGATCGTAAATCCTTGTTGCAGAGTAGCGTAGCGTTCCGAAACGCGTCAAGCGACGGCCTGATTGCGTGTTGTCCTGATGCCTCGCATTAGACTACCCGCGTTTACGCTT
>Ga0157380_10001731_pt1 | contig 14388 bp, 19 predicted proteins | sample S35metaG_FD_119757 | JGI IMG/M metagenome (GOLD analysis project Ga0157380, IMG submission 119757) | Switchgrass rhizosphere microbial communities from Kellogg Biological Station, Michigan, USA - S3-5 metaG | ecosystem: Host-associated > Plants > Roots > Rhizosphere > Soil | place: USA... | reverse complement strand
CACTCACACCACATGACGCCAGCTGGCACAATGATGTCCAAAGATCGGGAGGAGTCCATCCCATCACTGGAGCGCACGCATGGAGGATAAGGTGCTACGCCCAAGCCGACGCTGCCGCGGCGCTCAGCTCAACCGTTAGGCCGAAGAACACGAACCCATGCTCCAAGCACTCCAACTTATTGCCACGTTAGCTGCGTCGTTGTTCGCTGGTGCTGCGTTGTACATCAACGTCGCAGAGCATCCTGCGCGTATGACGCTGGAGACTCGAATGGCTGCATTGCAATGGGCGCCCAGCTACAGGCGCGCGACGCTACTGCAGGCTCCACTGGCAATGCTCAGTTTGGTGTCCGGAACCGGCGCGTGGCTCTTGGGAGCCGATGTTCTCTGGTTGGTAGCGGCGCTCCTGATCGGGTTGGTCGTACCGTTCACATTTGCTGTCGTCATGCCTACAAACCATCAACTTTTAGATCCTCGCCGAGATCTGAGCTCAGCAGAAACGCGCTCGCTTTTGGAGAAGTGGAACGAGCTTCACGCAGTACGAACCGTATTGAGCCTTATCGCAACCCTCATCTATCTGTGGTTGCTCCATGAAGCCTAACAACACGCTGGTTCCGACTCGCAAGGGCGATGCGCCCTTGCTCGCGGCACAGCGTGGCCGTTATGCGGCAGAAGGAGAGACAGCGGCATGATTGCGTGGAATGACCTGGCACGCTGGTCAGCGCTCTGCTCGGGGGTTGAATGCCCGATTTGCAAAAGGCAGGAACCCCTGGACGTCATAGCGCAACTGGATGGCTCCTGGCTAACGATGCAGGAAGCCGCAGCAGTCGTAGGCTACGTGTGTCTTGTTTCCAGAACACATGCCGTAGAGTTGCATGACTTACCAGAAGAAGCGGCACTGCGTTTCGTACGCGACGCACGACGAGTATCGGCCGCCGTCGCATCAGCGACGAATGCGGTAAAACTGAACTATGAAATTCACGGTAACTCATTGCCTCATCTTCACATGCACTTCTTTCCTCGCTATCGCGGGGATCAGTTCGAGGGGCAACCAATCAATCCGAGGTCGGTCGTTCAGCCGGTTTACGCTCCTGGCGAGTTTCAGAGGTTACGCGATGCCATCGTCAGCAAACTTCAAGCATCGGCTGCTGCATAACAAGCCCATGCGGGCGACGTGCGAAACGCACGCGCCTGATGGGCGGCGTTCGGCTCTCTAAGGATAGAGCAGGCAGATGACACAAACCCCAGAACTAGGTGCGCTGCTACGACGGCACGGGGAAGTGTGGCTCGGGCACTGGTGCCTTGGCAATCGATCGAATATCGAGATCGAAGTCAGTGGCAATGATGCTGCGCCATCTGAAAGCCACCTGAAATACGCGACACAATGTGTGGCCAGACTCCCCCAGCTTCTACCGGACCTTGAAGCAAGCCTTAACGCAGTGAAAGAAGATCATCCGCTGTTCCCACCGCGTCAAAACCGCCGGTGGTATCTCGAGGGGCTTTCATTCACCGGCGCTGACGCTCATCGAGGCGAAGCTCTCCACCCTCGAGGAAGCGGGTTATGAATACGTTTACGTGTCGTACTGCGTTGAAATCGTCGAAGGTCGTGTTGGAGAAGTACATGCGCACACGCACTGAGCAAACGCCGCCGAACAGGTTGCAAAGCCGAACAAATGCATCAAAGTACGCGCGCTCTGCGCGCTCGACTGGCAAATCGCTTCGCGCTTCGCCAGCGCTTTATGCATAGCGTTAGGGGTGCTATGACGTTACGCAAACTTCACGGTCTGTCTGCATTGCTCATTGCAGCGTATGCCTGTGTTCATGTGGCCAATCACCTTGTTGGGCTGGTTGGCGTCGAGTCACACATCGCATTCATGCGTGCTGCTCGTCTGGTGTACCGCTTGCCTGTTACTGAGGTTTTGCTTCTCCTGGCAGTTGCGTTCCAAATTTATAGCGGCCTTACTTTCGTAGTTCGTGGCTGGAAGCAGCGGCAGGGTTTTATGCCTTGGTTACAAGCGGGTTCAGGGGCTTATCTCGTGTTCTTCTTCCTCAACCATGTCGGGGCCGTTCTCTTCGGTCGCACCGTGCTGCATCTGGACACAAACTTCTACTATGCAGCGGCGGGCTTCTATGTGGCGCCGTTCCAATTTTTCTTTGCGCCCTACTATTTTCTGGGCTTGTTGGCCTTGTTTACGCATCTGGGCTGCGCTCTATATTGGCAGTTGCAAGCCAAGTCCCGATCTGCCCGCGTGCTTGCGGTCGTTCTTCCGTCCAGTGTCGGTTTTGTTGTGTCGCTGCTTATCGTGCTGTCACTTGCAGGGGTGTTTTATCCCGTGCAAGTGCCACCAGAATACAAGGCAACCTATGGCTGGCACCCCTAACCAGGCGCTCCAGCCGACCCACTTGCCTCCGCTTCGCTACGGCAAGCGGGCGGCTGAGCTGGTGCGTTGGGCGTCACAGAGTGTGCGCCGGCATATGCTTTAGGCGATTTCCCATGAATCACGAGCACAAGACTACCGAGATTGAGACCGACGAAACAAGTATCTTTGTGCAGTCGTCGGGATCTGGGCCACCTCTTCTCCTCTTGCACGGCTTTCCACAAACGCACCTCATGTGGGACGGCGTTCTGTCATTTCTTACCCGATCGTTTACGGTTGTTTGTCCCGACCTTCGTGGCTACGGGAATAGCGGCTGCCCTGCGTCCGCGCCCGATCATGCGCCCTATGCAAAGCGCGCTATGGCGCAGGACATGGTGATCGTCATGGAAAGACAGGGTTTTTCGCGCTTCTCCGTTGCGGGGCACGACCGCGGAGGTCGAGTTGCCTACCGCATCGCTCTTGATCATGCCGAGCGTGTTGAGAAGCTCGCTGTGCTGGACGTTCTTCCAACCGAGACCACTTGGAGTCGCGCCGATGCACGGCTCGCCATGGCATTCTGGCCTTGGTCTTTGCTGGCACAACCTATGCCCTTACCGGAACGCATCCTCGAGGCGTCGCCAGAAGCGATCATCGACAACGCGTTGTCCGAATGGGGTACTCCAGCAACCGTTTTTTCGCCGGAAAAGCGAGCGGCCTATATCAAGGCGCTCAAGGATCCGATTCATGTCCATGCTATCTGCGAAGAGTACCGAGCAGCAGCAACCATTGACCGCGAACATGACAAGGCCGATCTTTACGCCGGACGGCGAATTGAGTGCCCCGTCCTCGCTTTATGGAGTGCTGAAAGCGGCCTCAACAAGTGGTATGAAGACGAAGGAGGGCCTTTGGCACTCTGGCGCGAGTGGTGTGACGACGTTCGCGGTCGTCCGGTGGAGGGCGGCCATTTCTTCCCAGAAGAGCGGCCCGAACAAACGGCAGAAGAACTGATTCGTTTTTTTGCACCTGCTGGGTAAGCGCTGATGACGCCCAACCCATCAACCCATCGCTCAAGCGGACGTCCCTATGGCGGCCCGCGCATCTTGTTTTTCAAACATCGGCGGCGCCATAGGGCCGCCGCTTAGCTAAAACGGTGGGCGGAGAAGAGCATCGCCTGCACAGAGGAGACACTCCCATGAACAAAGTGACACCTCTCCTCATGTTCGACGACCAGCTCGAAGCGGCGATCGAGTTCTACGCCGCGACATTTCCGAACTCCGAAGTACGCAACGTCGCCCGCACGGGCAAGGACGGTCCCATCAGCTCTGCCGAGTTCGTCGTTGGTGGTCAACTCTTCATGGGCTACAACGGAGGTCCCTACTTCAGCTTCTCTGAGGGTGTCTCGCTCTACGTGAACTGCGCGGATCAGGATGAAGTGGATGAATACTGGGGCAAGCTCGTGAAGGCAGGAGCGAAGCCCACGCCATACGGTCGGATCAAAGACCCCTTCGGTCTCTCCTGGCAAATTGCCCCGAGACGATTCACCGAGCTGATCCGTGATAGGGACCCCAGGAAGGTGAAGGCTGTGATGGAAGCCACGATGACGATGGTGAAGCTCGACGTGACTGAGCTCGAGAGAGCCTACAACGAGGCGTAGTCGTGCCAGACGCCCGACCTTTCCATCAATGCCGCCCAACAAGGCACTCCTGCCGACGTCATCAAATTTGCTTACGCCAATTTGGCGCCGCGGCTGAGGTTTGGGCGTTGGGCGTCCTGGGCGAGCGTGGACCGCAGATGAACTACCTGAAGTACGCATCGGTGTTTCGCCGGGCTGCGATGATCGGGGTCGTGGTGGCCACGGCTACGTGTCTCCTGGGCGGCTGCGACGAGACGACATCGGGAACACATTCCGTGCTAGCCGAACAAGTCTGCGCACCTGACTCTGTCGGTACCCTTCACCTTCTGCCCACAGTTCCGGTTTGCACGCTGGACGACTGGATGTGCAGCGCTAAATGCCGCGTGGGCGATGCGGATCATGGCGCCCTGAAGTTGAGGACAGTGAGATCCCAGTCATCGCGACCGCCGGCCACTTCGACCGAGGCCTGCTCGACGAAGCCAAGGCGGTCATTGAACAGGGCTCTCACGTCAGCTCCGCCCGCTTGAGCCTCGATCAGCTCATCGAATATCTTCGTCATGGTCCATGAGGCTGTTACGGTTGGGACCGGTCTTGCATCTGCGTTCACCATCGAATGGGATCTCAAGTCTTCGGCTGACACAACCCGATCGCCGTCGACGGTGATGCGCCGTGGCGGGTCAATGATGCGTCCACTAGTATTGACGTCGTAGGCATAGGAGGCCGGTTTTTTCTGCAGCCATGAATTGCGTCTCTCGAGTAATTCATTGTGCGAGAGATTGCCGCGCAGATGCATCAGCGCGCCCACGGCGATTGCAGGAAGCAGAGCCAAAGCACAAACGTAGAGAGGAACGACAGGTCGCACCGAAGGCTTGATCAGCGGTGCGAGGAGATGTCGACCGGCAGCCAGGATGTAGGCGGTACCTGCGAGAGGCAGCAACCCCAAGGCGATGATCGACACCGGCCCGGCCACCAGTGCCGCAGGCAGCGCGGATGAGATTCCGATGATCGCCCCGGCAATGATGAGATAGGGACGATCTATCTCGCCTCCTTTCAATAGCCGTATTGCTAGTAACACGAGCGCGATCAATCCCACGATCCCACCTGTAATCATCGCAATGAATCCCAGCGGCCCCTCCCAGTGAAGCGCTCCCTCGCTCGCACCAACGATTGCGTGAATCTGGAACGGTACGAATAGAGAGCCGATGAATAAGAAAGCCGCTGACGGAGTGAAGCAGACGAGGAGTACTGGAATCAGGTTGGATCTTTTCATGAGCTCATGAGCTTCTGCAGGGAAGGGGGTGGAACCGTGCGAGTTGATGCATGGTGAGTGGGCATAGATGCACGTCCTGCTTGAACTCGTCTTGGTGCCGCGGCTGGAGCTGACCAGTGACATGACCTGCAAAGTTTATCGGCCATATCGGCCAACCGACCAAGCTCGGCCTGAGCCTTTATGCAGGATTTCCCCGTTGAGAACCACCCTATTTCCTGAGATGGGACCACGCGAGCGGTCGCTGGCGGAGCCGAAGGCGAGGAGTCTTACGCGCCCTTTTTCTTGTGCGCCAAGCAGTACGCACTCATTAGGAGGTGCAGTCCTCTACACGGCCGACACGGGCAAGTGTTAGCGGAAGGCAACGGTGTCTCGGGTGACTGGGAATCGGGGGGAAGCCGGAAGCAAAGCGCTGGCGCAACCCCGATGGCTTGTGAGAATCGAGGCGCGAAAGTCCTGTGACGGGACTCGGTTCGTACATCAGTGCGAACCGCGCCAGGGTCGTGCCATCGGGGAGCGAAAAAACTAGAACCCAATTGGACCCCAGAGGCCCAATGAGCCTGGACCCCAGCAACAGCGCGACGAGAAAAATCTAAATTGATTCAATGGTCGGGGTGACCCGATTGTCGTGTACCGGGGGTCGGGCTGGTTGCGCGCCTCAAGTAGTCCGTGACCTGCGAACGATGAGGTCGGGAACTCGAATCTTGTCCACGCCGAAATCCGGCGCATCATGAAGCGCGGCAGGGACCCGCCCGCGAAGCCGAGTAGGGAAGGCATCAAGAGACCCCCGCTGAATCTGCGGTTGCGATCGTTTAGGGGCGAGTTGTCACACGATGCCAATATGGGGCCGGGGTACGAAAGGCAGCTCCAGGAATCGCGGAAAATTCGGGCGAACCGAGCAGACGAGCTGAAGGATGTTGCTGCGCCACTCGGCGTCCGAATGCAGTGGCGAGTATCGCAGAAAGACCCGGCGAAACTCGTCCCGACTTACCGAACCCGGCCTAGTCCGCGCGGGGCGATGCTTGGGGTCGGTGAGTTTCGCCGGTAATGCAGGCGAAACTCAGCTCAAGCCAGCGACGGGGGTACCCGCTCGACATCGAGCCGCCACTTCTATACCATGTAATTACGTACGTAAGTACAGGATGAGGGCGCAGTTATGACGGCCAACCGCAATGCGCGCGCCGAGCGATACGGCGGTACCGTGACGCCGGTGGGCAATTCCAAAGGCATTCGGCTGGATGCCGATTTCTTCAAGGCGCATCCGGAATTCAACGGCAAGGTGGACGCGACCGTCATTGCAGACGGCCAGGTGCTGCTATCCGCGAAGGGCGCCAAGCAGCGGTCCTCTGATGACGACGACATCGATCCGGTCATGCTCGGGTTTTTGAGCTTCTTGCAGAAGCAGGTGGCGGAGCATCCGGAGTTGATCGAGCCTGCCGATCGCGCCCAGCTCGCAAGGATTCGGAAGCTCGTGAAGGGAGTGGAAGTAGAGTAGGGATGCAATGATCGCCAACGGCTGGCAACTCTTCTACTTCAAGTTCTTCAAGGTGGCGCTGGACGAGCTCGAGCAGACAGTCACGAAGCTGGCGGCGCAGGATCCTGCTGGATACAAGTCGCATCCGAAGACACGGCTGCTCGCGTCAATTTATAAGGCGATCACAGAGACCGTTCCCGCTGATCCGGATCATCCAGACTTCCGTCTGGGCAAGACGCTTGGCGCGGAGTACACCAATTGGCGTCGCGTGAAGAAAGGGATGCCTGATCGCTACCGCCTGTTCTTTCGCTTCGCCTCGCGGCCGATAAAGTTGATCGTCTACGTCTGGTTCAACGACGAGGACACGTTGCGCAAGGCTGGTTCGAAGACGGACGTCTACGAGGTATTCAGGCGGATGTTGAGCCGAGGCCAGGTGCCTACATCGATCAACGAGCTCTTGGCAGAAAGCACTTCCCAATAAAGCGCGATCTGGGCTTGGCGAGAACATCCATCTGTTCCGCGTGTGACGGATCCGCTCGACTGTGCAAACGGTGCTATCCCAAGTGGATTGAACGCTCAGTTGTCCTCCGCAGAAATTCGATCTTGAGCTCTGAAGCGTCCGGTTGCACCGTTCGTGGCATGATCACGGTGTGCTGAGCGCGTTCTCCATAATGGTTCGACTTGCCTGGGACCGGCTTCAATGGTGCGGGCTCTTGCTGCGGCCGCGCGAATCGTTGGAGGCGGAGATCCTGTTTCTTCTCGGAGGCGCATCTGCCTCAAACGCTCAGATCTTGGGTGGCGCATTACAACCGCGGTCGCCCGCACTCAGCGTTGGGACCGGGTGTTCCCGGTCCTCCCGCGAAGGCTACTTGCATGGCATCAATACAGTGACCGAGGCGGTGTTGCAGATCCAGGGTCGCGGAGGTGCACGGCAGGTGAAGAAGAACGACTGCTGTCTGGTGACCTCGGCCGCGATGATGGATGGCTCGGCCCTGATTCTGACGAAGGATGGGTAAGAGATGAGCCAAACGAGTGTCAATGTGCGCCCGCATTGGCCGTGGGCAATTGCCGTCGTATTGAAGCCCGCCGAGCAGATTCCCGCCAGGCGGGAAACCCACAACATGATGCTGAACCACTATCGACAGACCAAGAACGTGATGGTCAGTCACGATCCGAAGGCGACGGGATCTATTGACGTGACCCTCGAAACCGAGGACGGAGACTATTGAGATCGATCTCGGCGTCGGCCTATCCCCGCGATAGGTCCGATGCTCGACCGGCGTGATAGCGTAGCTCCCGCTGCGGATGGCTATCATGACGCACACGAAGTTGTTTCACGCGTCCAGTGCCCCGCGCTAGGAGAGGTTGAGACGTCATGACGCTGCCGCAGTTGCCAGATCTTCGGGGACTTCCGTATTACGACGAAGCGGCCACATACTGGGTGTACGCAAATCGACTCTGGGCATGGGAATTTGCGGGGTGGAAGCCCGAAAGCATGTCCTGGAAGACGGGCTGCTATATCCATGGCGGCCTATCCGACAACCAGATCAATTTCAGCGGCCCCGATGTGATTCCATTCTTCGAATCACTGTGCGTCAACAACTTCGAGAAGTTCTCGATCGGCACGATGAAGCACGCCATCATGTGCACACCGGATGGCCTCATTGCGACCCACGGCATTCTTCAGCGCAACGACGAACAGGATGTCCGCTTCTACGCCGGCGGGGCCTGGCCGGCATTTCACGCGCTGAACTCGAAGTTTCGCGTCAAGGCGGAGTTTCCGCGATGCTATCTCTTTCAGGTGGCCGGACCGACATCGCTGCAGACGCTCGAACGTGCGGCCGGCGAAGCCCTTGGCGACATCCGCTTCCTCAGGTTCAAGAGCTCGAAGATCGCGGGTAAGGATGTCGAGATCGGCCGCATCGGCATGTCGGGAAATCTTGCGTACGAGGTGCGTGGGCCGATAGAGCAGGGGGCCGATGTCTATGACGCCATCGTCCGGGCAGGTCAAGGTCTGGGAATCCAGAAGCTCGGGTGGCGCACGTATCTGGTCAATCACGTGGAAGGAGGTTTTCCACAAATCATGTGGACGTTCTTCCCGTCGATGCTCGAGTACCCGGGCATGGCGGCATTCGCGGGGAACAACTTTCCACCGTACAGTGTCACCGGGAGCGTCGATCCCGCGAATATGCGGGCACGGTATCGGACGCCGATAGAAGTGGGCTGGTCCAGCACGATCCGACTGAATCATGAGTTCATGGGGCGCGGCGCCATCGAGAAGGAGCTCGCGAATCCTTCACGCACGGTCGCTACTCTGCGATGGAATCCGGACGATGTCCTCGACATCTACCGTTCCTTATTGCAGCCCGGGGAAGAGTTCAAGACCTTGGATCTGCCGACGGCGCCGGCGTGGAGTACGCTCGGCTGGCTGGCGCATGCGGATCACATTCACCGCAATGGCAAGCGCGTGGGTTACTCCTCCGGCACGATCTATAGCTACTTCTTCCGCGAGGTTATTTCGATGGCCTGTATCGACATCGATCAGGCGACGCTCGGCAATGAAGTGATCGTCGATTGGGGCGACCACGGCAAGCGTATAAAACAAGTGCGAGCAACTGTGGAGCGCTTTCCGTACCTGACGGAGGGGCGCAACGACAAGGTGGATACAAGCCGATCGGGCTGAGTGTCCCATGCGGGTAGATCGCAAGCACGTCTACCCGCACCGCTGACGCCGAATTGCCTTCACGCCACCCGATCCGGCGCTGCTCTCCTATCCGGAAGGCAGGTGATTGCGAGGGTGAGCAGACCTACTCTCCCGTCGAAACGCGAATCTTCGCAAGTAAGGTCGACTATGGCTGCGGAACATATTCGCCAATGGCAGATCGGCAGCGTGCAGGTTACGCGTATCGTCGAGTTGTTCGGGTTGGTGGATGCCCCCGGGAATCTCTTCATCGACGGTTCGCCGGAAGCAGTCCAACGTCATGCCTGGCTCGCGCCCCATCACGCAACGGATCGAGGTGAGCTTTTGCTCTCGTTTCAGGCGTTCCTGGTGCGCTCGCAGGGGCTCAATATCATGATCGATACGTGCTTGGGACGGCATAAGACCTACGAGCATGCGATCTTCGCGCAGGTACAGTCGCAGTTCCTCGAAGATCTCGAATCGATCGACGTGCCGGCAGCAGCGGTCGATCGCGTGCTGTGTACCCACTTGCACGCGGATCATGTCGGCTGGAACACGCAATGGGTCGGGACGCAGTGGCAGCCGACCTTTCCCAATGCGACGTACCTCTTCGACAGAGGGGAATGGACGCACGTGCAGGCGCAGGCGCGCGCTTCAGCAGAGATGCCGCATCACGTCTCGGAATCTGTGTTGCCGGTCATGGATGCTGGACTGGTGCAGCTCGTCGAGCCGTGTTACCGCATCACCGATGAAATCTCGCTGGTGCCGACGCCTGGACATACCCCAGGTCACGTCAGCGTGCATATCGAGTCCGCCGGTCAGCGCGCGGTCATTACCGGAGATGTCCTGCATCATCCCGTGCAATTCGCGGAGCCAGGTTGGCGTACGCATTTCTGCAACGATCATCAGCAAGCGCAAGAGACTCGCAGGAAATTCATGCGCACGTACCAGGGGCGCGACACGCTCGTCATTGGTTCGCATTTCGCCGAACCCACCGCAGGTTGGATCCTGCGCGACGGCGATGCATGGCGGTTCACCTCTGAGTAAGCCAGCGGCTATGTTCATCTCCACCGATGCGCTGCCCGCGACCTGCGACTTCCTGATTGTCGGAGCCGGTTCCGCAGGTTGCGTGCTCGCCAATCGCTTGTCGGCGGATCCGAAGAATCGCGTGGTGCTCGTCGAAGCGGGATCGCGCGATTCATCGTGGCTGATCCGCACGCCGGCGGCAGTCGGCGCGCTCATGAAGCATCCGCGCTTCAATTGGAACTTCCTCAGCACCCCGCAACCGGAGCTCTTCGGACGACGTATTCCGTTGCCGCGCGGACGCGTGTTGGGAGGCACGAGCTCGATCAACGGCATGGTGTACACGCGTGGTCATCCACTGGACTTCGATGCGTGGGCCGCGGCCGGTAATGCGGGTTGGAGCTATCGCGAAGTTCTGCCGTATTTCCTGCGTTCCGAGGCAAATGGCTCATACGCGGCTTCTGAATTTCATAACGATCGCGGGCCAATGAGTGTCGTCAGCATCCGACCGCACAATCCGCTCGTCGACGCGTTCGTTGCAGCGGCGCGCTCATTGGGATATCCGCGCTGCGAGGACTTCAATGGGGCTGACATGGACGGTTTCGGCCCACGCCAGGCCACGATACGCAAGGGCCGACGCGAGTCCGCGGCGACGGCCTTCTTGCACCCCGTGAGCATGCGCCCGAATCTCACGGTTCTCACCGATTGTTTCGTGAATCGCGTCGTCATCGACAATCACATTGCCACGGGCGTCGAGCTCGAACGGGGCGGCCGCACTCATTTCATCGGCGCCGAGCGCGAAGTCATTCTGAGCGCGGGAAGCTTCGGCTCGCCGGCGCTCCTCATGCACTCAGGCGTCGGTGATGAGAGCGTGCTGGAGCCTCTCGGCATTCGCACGCAGCACCATTTGCCCGCCGTGGGTCGAAATCTTGAAGACCATGTTGCCGCAACGATCATGGTGCGCACGAAAAATCCGGAGTCGTATGGGCTGTCATGGCGCGCGCTGCCGCGTGATGTTCGCGCCGTGTTCGAATATCTATTGTTCCGGCGCGGTGCGCTCGCCAGCAACGTGTTCGAGGCTCATGGTTTCATCAGGACAGATGCGAGCGCCGCACGGCCGGATCTGCAAATCATCTTTGTCCCGGCGCATCGCAACGCGTCGGGTTTTCCGATTCCGTTCGGTCATGGCTACGGGATCAATGTCGCGCTATTGCATCCCAAGAGTCGTGGCCAAGTGACGCTCGCGAGCGCCGATCCACGCGATCCTCCGCTGATCGATCCAGGACTTCTCAGTGCGAGCCAAGATCTGTCGTTGCTGATCCACGGCCTCAGGCTGGCGCGGCAGATATTGGCGACAGCGCCTTTCGCGCGCTTCGGCGGTCATGAGATACAGCCGGGTTCCGAAATACAGAGTGATGCTGAGTTGGCGGAGTACGTGCGCAGGACGTGCGTGACGGTGTTTCATCCATCGGGTACATGCCGGATGGGACCGGACCGGACTGCCGTCGTAGATTCACAGTTACGCGTGAAAGGTGTACGCAGGCTGAGAGTAGTCGATGCCTCGGTGTTCCCATCCTTGATCTCAGGTAATACCAATGCCGCCGTCATCATGGTGGCCGAGAAGGCCTCGGATCTGGTGCTCGGCTGTGAGCCGCTCGTCGCGTGGGAGAGTGACGCTTCGACCCGCAGTCAGTCGCAACCGTCGTTGGCCGGAGGAAACGTAGCGTGCAGAATTTTAGAAATGAACTCCAGCGCTTCGATGAAGTAATATTCGAGGCGATCACCAATGAAGAACGTCGACAGACCGTCGGCATCGAGTTGATCCCTTCGGAGAACTACACCTATTCAGAAGTACTGGCAGCGCTCGGTTCCGTGCTCACCAACAAGTACTGCGAAGGCTATCCGGGGCGACGCTACTACGGCGGGCAGCAGTACACCGACATCATCGAAAATACCGCACGCGAGCGGGCATGTGCGCTGTTCCGTGCAGATCACGCCAACGTGCAGCCGTTGTCCGGCTCGCCGATGAATCAAGCGGTGTACTTTGCCTTGCTACAGCCCGGCGACACCGTGCTCGCGATGGATCTGTCCCACGGCGGACACCTGACGCATGGGGCGCCGGTCTCCCATATGGGAAAGGTGTTCAAGTTCGTCCGCTATCGCACGCAGCCGGAGAACGCGGGCGCGATCGATTTCGACGACCTGTTGCGCCTGGCCCGCAAAGTGCGTCCGAAGCTGGTGCTGTGCGGCTATTCCTCCTATCCTCGCGACTATGATTACGCGTCGTTCAGGCGCATCGCGGACGACGTGGGCGCCGTGTGCATGGCCGATATTGCTCACATCGGTGGCTTGGTGGCTGCGGGGCAGATGCGCAATCCGTTCGATGCCCAGTTCGACATTGTTACGTGCACGACGCACAAGTCGCTGCGGGGTCCTCGGGGCGGGTTCATTCTCTGTCGCGAGCAGTATGCGAAGGCGATCGACGTCTCCGTGTTCCCGGGGCTGCAGGGCGGGCCGCATATGAACAACATTGCCGCCGCAGCGATCACGTTCAAGAAGGCGGCCGAAGCGGAGTTTCGTGCTTATGCGCAGCAGGTGCTCACCAACGCCAAGGCACTCGCGGCAGCGTTGTCGACCGAGGGCGCGACGCTCGTCACGGGAGGCACGGACAACCATATGATGGTCATGGATGTGGTGAGCAGCTTCGGAGTCGATGGGCGCGAAGCCGAGGGGGCGCTCGATCTGGCCGGCATCACGACCAATAAACAGGTCATCCCGGACGACCCAAGGCCGCCGCTGCGCCCGAGTGGCATTCGACTCGGTACACCTGCGTGCACGACGCGTGGCATGCGCGAACCAGAGATGAAGTTACTCGCGCGATGGATCATCGACGCCTTGCGTGTGCCTCACAACAAGCGAAAGCTCGCGGCGATCGCTGCCGACGTGCGCGAACTATGCTTGAAATATCCGGTCCCCGGCATCCCCTCTTTGAATGCGAGCTCAGCATGACTACGCTTGATATGAACGATGTGAATCACTACGGCGTCGTAGTGACGGGGGGCGCCAGCGGACTGGGCCTCGGCTTCACAGAAGCCCTCGCTGCAGCCGGTGCGCGCGTGACGATGTTGGATATGAATGCCGAGCGTCTCTCGAAAGAAGTCGCACGTCTGCGCGGCGAGGGCAGGGACGTGCGTGGTGCCATCGTCGATGTCACCGATCGCGCGGCGCTGGATCGTGAGATCGATGCTGCGGCATCGACGTACGGCCGTCTCGATGTCGTGTTTGCGAACGCCGGCATCGATCCGGGGCCAGGATTCATGCAAGGTGGACCACAGCGCACCAGGAACCCGCAAGGTGCCTTGGAAAACTACAGCGACGAACGCTGGAATCGAGTCATCGATATCAGTCTCAATGGCGTTTTTGCCACGGCACGCGCGGCCGCGCGGCACATGCGACCCCGCAAGTTCGGACGCATCATCATCACGACCTCCCTCGCAGCCTTCAAATGCGAGCCGCTCGTTGGCACGGCGTACATGGCGGCCAAAGCGGGGGCAATGCAGTTCATGCGGCACATTGCGCTCGAACTCGCAGCCGACAACATCACTGTCAACGCCATTGCCCCGGGCTTCGTCGTCACCAATATCAACGACGGCAAGGGTCAGAAGCCGGAGGTACAGGCTGCGGTCGGCGCGCTGGTACCCATGCATAGAGTGGGAATGCCAAGGGATCTGCAGGGGCTTGCCCTGTTGCTGTGTTCGTCCGCCGGCTCTTACATCACCGGGCAGCACATTGCGGTCGACGGCGGATTTGGTCTGGGTTTCGCCGATTGAGTCTGAGAAGCATGAGCATGCGAGCACCGCCGAACGTCACGTTGAAGGTTTTCCAAGAGGCGCTGCGCGGCTTCGAGGCCGCGGTGGGCAAGTCGTGGGTCTTTACGAGCGACGCGGACACCGCGCT
>Ga0157380_10001730_pt1 | contig 14389 bp, 5 predicted proteins | sample S35metaG_FD_119757 | JGI IMG/M metagenome (GOLD analysis project Ga0157380, IMG submission 119757) | Switchgrass rhizosphere microbial communities from Kellogg Biological Station, Michigan, USA - S3-5 metaG | ecosystem: Host-associated > Plants > Roots > Rhizosphere > Soil | place: USA: Michigan... | reverse complement strand
GTATAGGCGCCGGCGCCGAGGAAATTGAACATGCAGATCGAAGCGAAGTCCGCCTGAACGTTGTCCACCGTGTTGTCGTGGAAGTTAAAGCTGCCGCCGCTCGACGCGTAAATCCCGCGCAGGAAAATATTCTTAACGGTGGTGTGATGGACTTCGAGATTGTTGTAAACGCCCATCGGGTGGTTGGTGATGATGCCGTTGCGCGCATCGATGTTCGCGCCGCCAACATTCACGCCACCGGCCAGGGACGGATTGTCGCCATCGAGCGTCATGCCGCTGATGGTGACGTCATTGGCCTGGACCAGAATGATGTTGCTGCCACCGGCGCAAAGCGAGCCGCCCCCGCCGCCGCCGCAATTTGGATTCGAAGTAGCCGGTCTCACAAAGACGCTGGCCGCACCTGCTCCGGTAAGTGTCAGCGGTTGAGCAATCGTTACGTTCTCCGTGTAAGTGCCCGCAGCCACGTTGACCGTGCCGCCACTCGCGACGCCTGAGACGCCGCCCTGGATCGTGGCAAAGCTATCGCAGCCAAAAATCATCGCTGGTCCACCGCCGTCAGGATCGGTACCAATGGTCGCGCCGGCCCAATCGTCGTCAACATAAACCACGCTTGGCGGTGTGCAAGCGTCGTCGTTGGTAATCTGGATCGTCGCAGTTGATTGCGCGCCGAGCACAGCTCCGCCCGTCGGCAGCGAGAGCGTCAGGTTAATCAGCTCGTTAGCTTCAAAGGCTGTGTCCCCGTGAATAGTCACGTTGAACATCTTGCTGGTGGTTTCTCCAGCAGCCCAATTCAAATCACCACTCGCAGCGTCGTAGTCGTTGTCAGCCACGGTGGCCGAACCGTCGCTGGTGGCATAGTGAACTGAGACTGCGCCGTCGCTGCCCGCACTGCGAGACACATTGATCGAGACGGTGTGTGTCCCGGAATTCGTTTCCGCATCGAGAGTTGTTGCTGAAGTGAATTGCAGGATGCCCGGCGTCAAAGCCGCAGGTTCAGCCAGCGTCCAGTCGCTGAAGCCAGTCACACCAGTCAACGTCGCGAAGTGGTTCCCCGTATCGAGCGTCGTCGGATTGAATTGAGTGAAGACGTTGCCGGCTGTCTTCCTGAAGATCTTGTAATTCGCTTCGGTGCCAACGACGTCGCCGGCCGGATAGGTGAACTTGAGATCGGCTTGCGTTACGCCCGCGCTCGCGAGCGACCAGTAGCGCGAGAGTTTGTTCGCGCCGGAGAAGCCTGAGAGCGCGGTTCCAGTGGCGCTCACCGTCAGATTGCCAGTACCGGTCGCGTTAGTAACATCGATCGGCGAGTAACCATTGGCGCTACCGATCGGAAAATTCTGGGCTGCGATTGAGCTGCCGCCGCCGAATTCTTTCGACACGCTGCCTACGACATAGCCGGTTGAACTGCCGTTGAGAGCGCCGCTGTAATTCACCGTCACGGTCTTACTGTTCGGATTCGAGAGGCCGAGCAGCATGACTCGCTGCAAGTCCACCGTCGTGCCGTTCGTCACCGTCACATTGCCGTCGAGATTGATGGCTCGCACGGTTTCAGTCGTTGCAAACTGCATCGTGCCGGCGCGGCTGAGAGTGAAGCCGCCGGGCGCCGTCAAATTGATGTTGGACAGACTGCTGCCGGTGCCGACTCCGCTGCTGACAATTCCAGCGCCGCCAATCGTGATCGCAGCCGAGCCGGTGCCCGTGTAAGTCAGCGATGAATCAGCACTGCCCGTGGAATTGACTTCGAGATTATCGAAGTGGAAGTTGCCGCTGCCGGTGTCGCTGGCGTTGACGGCTACGCTGCCATCGCTGATAGCCAGGTTTGAATAGCTGCGCCCGTTTGCGTCAAAGCCGCTCGCCGTCATGAACCGCGCGTTGGTGCCGGTCTCGAACGTCGCGACGGAAGGATTGCCGGACGCGCCGAACGGACTACCGCCCGCATTGTGAATATAGAAGGAGCAGTTCAGGCTTATATCGCATTTGAATCTGACTGAATCGGGAGCGCCGTTAGCCGCGCTGCTGCCGTCGCCAAACGCATTTCCGGTAAAGCCGGACTGAGTCGAGAAGATCGAGAGGCCGCCGAACGAAATCGAGCCTGCGGACTGGCCAATCAATCTGTGGCCGCCGCCCGCAAAGGACATAGTTCCGGTAACACTGCCAAGCGTGCCGGAGGCGAGTTTGATCGTGAGCGCATTCGCGCCGGTGACTGCAAGGTTGGAAACATCAAGGCCGGTGTTGCCGGCGCCCGGATTAATAAGGAGCGTGTTGGCGCCACCAGTACTGAACGACGGCGTTACTCCCGGAGCGACATGGATCTCAGCAATCGTTTCGGTGTTGCCACCAGTTGCGCCCGCGACGTTGGTGACGATTGGCGCCGGTGTGCCCGCGCCGATAAACAAAATGTCACTCGCTGCGGCGGTGCGTGAAGGCGACCAGTTCAAAGGATTGGTCCAGTCGGTGCTGATCGCGCCGCTCCACGTGTAACCACTACACTGCGAGACAAACAGCCAGTTGGCTCCGTTGTTGCCGGCGTTGGTGCCGCTGCGCACGCCGATGATGGCGGTGCCCGCCTGGTCCTTCACATCGACGTCCGTGAGCGAGAAGGTTCCGGTGCCTGACCAAGCGCGCTGGGTTCCGTTCACAGAAGAGCGAATCACGATCGTGTCTGTTTGTCCACAGCCAGCGCCGCCGCCGTTTAAATCAATCGAGCCGCCGTTGGACTCAGTTCCGGTTAAAGTCATATCGCCGTCGCCCGGGTTGAAGTAAGTCCCACCTGAGCTGATTGACAGTGGTCCAAGCGTAACGTTGAAGGACGCGCCTTGACTGAAGGTGCCGGAGGGAATGCTGAAAGTGGTCGCGATCAGATCACCCGCGAGCGTGACGGTGTTGGTCGAAGAAATCTGCACCGCGCCGTAGCTCTTGCCGGCGCCGGTGCCGCCCGTGGTCCACGTCTGCGCGCCTGCGCCAGTGAAGCTTAACGTGGCAGAGTTTGGCGTGATGCTGCCGGCGGAGTTATCAAAGTTTCCTTTCACAGCCAGGCCGCCGCCGGGATTGGTGGACAGCACGATAGAGCCACTGTTGATGACTGAGCCCACCACTACTCCCTGCGCAGTCATCGGATTCCCGCCTGCCAGCTGTAACGTTGATCCGGAATCGATCGTCAGGTTTCCGGCCATCTGATATGGCTGTCCGGGGCCCGCGTTCCCAACATTCAACGAAGTGTTGCCGCTTAGCTGAACGTTATTTGGATAGCCGGGGCCGCTCGTGACGTTGGGCAGCCATTCACCATTGCGTCCGTACGTTCCGCCCGCGTTGTATTTCAAAAGCGAAGACCCGCCGTATGTCGGCGAACCTGAAGTGAAGCCGCCGGTGTTTACCTGCGATGTGCCATTGAGCGTGAGGTTGCCCATGTTGCTAACGCCTGCCGCATACTGGAACAAACCGCTAACCGAGCGCGCGACATTGACGCTAATGCCGCCAGTGTTCTGCACCGTCACGTTCGGTGGTCCGCTCGCAGCCGGCCAATAGGGATCGCCGCCAACCGCAAAGCTCGATGTTGTATTGAAGACAAGCGTCGAGCTCGCACCGTAAGTGAAGTTGGTTCCAGTTACTGAGCCGCCCTGATTTATTTGGAAAGTTCCGTTAACTGTCGTTGTACCGCTGTTCGTAAAGGCCGCACTAGTCGCGAACGATCCCGTTATGGTTGCAGTAAAGGTTGCGGCTTCAGTTACTGCGCTCGTTGCTGTGATTGATGACCCTGAACTGACGTTGAGCGTTTCAAATGAAATCGCACCGGTTCCGCTGATTGTCTTGTTGCTGCCTGTGAACGTGTAAACCTGTGTCCCGGTGCCATTGGTAAGCGTTCCGTTGTTCGTGAAGTTGCCCGCAAAGGTCATTACTCCCGTTTGGGTTGTGTTAAATGTGACCCCGGAGCCAATACTGAAATCACCGTTAACTGTGAGAGTTCCTGCTCCATTGGGTCCGATGCTGTAACTGCCTGAGGTACTGTCGAAACTAAGGTTGCCGAAAGTTCGTCCCGATGTTGAGATCGCAGGTATTAGAGTTGAGCTACCGCGGTAGATAAAGTTGCTCGCCGCATCAAGAGTAGATTGTCCCAAAGGAGTCGCAACTCCCGATGTTGTATTGTGAATATACGTCCCACCGGCATTCACTTGCCAGGTGCCAGTTGTTGTCCAAGTCCCTCCTTGATTTAGCCACGTTCCATTGACGATCAGATCGGTCCCAGTCCCATTTGCAAGCGTGTGTGTTATCGTGGCCGCGACAGTAACCTGTGCACCAGAGTCGACAACAACTTGGTCATAGGTAAGCCCGCTGGCTGAGATCGTTACGACGTGTGGGCTTCGAATTGTGATTACGCCATCCGCATTTGTCGGAGTGGCGACTGCCGCGACCCAACTAACTCCGTCGAATCTTTCCCATGTCGCGATCGCATTCCAGTTTCCCGATGCAGCGGAACGATAATCGCCAGCGGTATCGACAAAAGGAGCCAAGCGCTTTTCATTTGAACGCGAGAAGATCCTCTCGCCTACCGAACTTAATGGTCCACGGAAAACTTTTCGAGCGAGGTCCGGACGGGCCCAGGCGAAGGCGGTCGCGAGCACAGCTACGACTGCGAACGCGGCAACTAAAGTTGTGACTCTCTTAAACGGACGAAAGCCTGGGCGTGAAGTGGAGACGATGGGCGATTTCATTCTTAGGGACCTCCGGACAGATGACGACTGGCACAAACTATGACAAAGGCACGGCCCGCACGGGCGTGCAGTACTTCAACATTACAGACAACTCTGTTGTTCGCTGGTTGAATGAGCGAAGTGATGGGATCAAGGGGACCAGGGAGACCAAGGGAACCAAGATTCTGAATGACTGCTTCCAGAGTATTACTTTCTGAGCCTTAACAAACCCTGCTTGCGTCAGTTTCTGGGGCCGCTTGGGTACCGAGGAACTGAACTAACGCGCGCAGACAGACTACCGTTAAGCCTTGAACCTGAGCATGCGATTGAATCGGACTCTGGTGGCCGAGAGGATGCGGAAAGTGCTGGGCAAGCTCTGCGGGGGCGACCAAGAGATTTACGAGCCGTGCATTTACGTCCGAGAAAGTATAATTTCCCACCCAAAAAGTCAATGGCCCAGCGCTCTAGCACGAAGATTCAACGTGCGCGACAGGCGTTCAGAGTTCAATCTTCAGATTGGGTGCGTTACAGTCACAAACTGAAGTTTGAACTCTTAACACCTGTACCGTGCGTTGAATCTAACGTGCGCGACAGGCGTTCAGAGTTCAATCTTTAGATTGGGTGCGCTACAATCACAAACTGAAGTTTGAACTCTTAACACCTGTACCGCGAATTCTTCAAAGGGTGCCGCTCAGCAATCCCTTTTCGACCTTAAATCTCACCACCACTCGAAAAGGAAGCTTATGTACTACTATCGAGAGCTGACGCTGGAACAGCAGCGCGAAGCCGTAGAATACAGACGACTCCACCAACATCCACTCCACTCTCCGCCACATTGGAATTTCATAGGCAAGCGACAATATCTAATCAGTGGCTCTTGCTATGAACACAAGCACCATATCGGTACCAGCCATCAACGAATGACCGACTTCGAGCATGACCTATTGGAGTCATGCGAGAAGTTCGCGGATAACATTTATGCGTGGTGTGTTTTGCCAAACCACTACCATGTACTACTCAGGACAGACAACATTGAAGCAGTTCGAGCCGAATTGGGCTTATTGCATGGTCGATCGTCCTACAAGTGGAACGGAGAGGACAACCAGAGGGGTAGGAAAGTCTGGTTCAACTGTTTCGATAGAGTCATTAAGTCTCACCGCCATTTTTGGGCAACGATGAATTATATTCATAACAATCCAGTTCACCATGGATATGTTGATCGGTGGCAGGATTGGCTTTGGTCAAGCGCTGCTGGTTTTCTGGAGAGGGTTGGAAGAGAAAGGGCGGAGCAGATATGGAAGGAGTTTCCGATTCTGGATTATGGAAAGAAATGGGATGTTGATTAAGACGCGTGGTACAGGCGTTTAGAGTTCAAACTTCAGTTTGTGATCGCGAAAGGCACGCAATCTAAAGATTGAACTCTGAACGCCTGTCACTTCAGTTTGTGATTGCGAACGCTACGCAATCTAAAGATTGAACTCTGAACGCCTGTCGCTTCAGTTTGTGATTGCGAAAGGCACCCAATCTAAAGATTGAACTCTAAACGCCTGTCGTCCTGACTATTGACCTGACGGGGCGGTTGGCATATTGTTTCCACTTTCTCGGAACAATAACCCGCAGTTCGGCAATTCTGAAAAGTTAATATCCAAAAAAAGGAGCAGTCTTATGCGAAAGACTTCAAGGTATGTCTTCGGCTTGATGCTGGCACTGGTATTCGTTGGTGCAGCGGCGCTGGTTTCGATAACGGAAAGAGTAGACGCTGCGAGTGCGAGAGCGGGCGACGGGGCGAAGGCCCTGGTAATCCCCAATCCGCAAGCAGCAATCAGCATTCCCCAAGACCCGCCGGCGCCGGCAACGGGACAGGGACCGGGCGCGGGTCAGGAGCGACCGCAGCGACCGGAGACAACTCCGGAGCCCAGACCCTACGAGCGCGTCATCACCAAAGACGCAAAGTCTGACGAAGGTGTATTCACCATCCACACCATCAAAGACAAGACCTACTACGAGATTCCCAAAGCCGAGCTCGGCAAAGAGTTTCTTTGGGTGAGCCAGATCGCGAAGACAACGCTCGGCGCCGGCTACGGCGGCCAGGCCGCGGGCAATCGCGTGGTGCGCTGGGAACGAAAGAACAATCGCGTGCTCTTGCGCAACGTCTCTTATGACGTGCTGGCCGATCCTTCACAGCCAATTGCTCGCGCCGTGCAAGCCGCAAACAACGACACCATCATCATGGCCTTCAACGTCGAAGCCTTCGGCAAAGACGAGTCGTGTGTGATCGATGTCGGCCGGCTCTTCACCACTGAAGTCACCGAGCTCAGCGCCCGCAATCGTCTGCGCGCGCGCGGCTTTGATGCTACGCGCTCCTTTATTGAAAAGGCGAAGTCCTTCCCTACTAACATCGAAGTCGAAGTCTCGCAAACTTACACCTCGCCTCCGGAAACTCCCGGCGGCGGTGGCGGCGGAGGTCCGCAACCTGCCCCTAATCCGTTCGCGCAAGGGATGCGAGCCGGCACCAACGCCACGGTGGTGATGCATTACAGCATGGTCAAGCTTCCTGAGAAGCCGATGATGCCTCGTTTGTTTGACGAGCGCGTCGGCTACTTCAGCATGCAGAAGACCGACTACGGCATTGATGAGCAGCGCGCCCCGAAGCGCACTTACATCACGCGCTGGCGGCTGGAGAAGAAAGATCCGGGCGCTGAGATGTCCGAGCCGCTGAAGCCGATTGTTTACTACGTCGATCCAGCCACGCCAACCAAGTGGGTGAAATGGATCAAGAAAGGCATCGAAGACTGGCAGCCGGCCTTTGAAGCAGCGGGCTTCAAGAATGCGATCATCGCGAAGGAAGCACCTGCGAAGAGTGAAGATCCAGATTGGGATCCGGAGGATGCTCGTTACTCCGTGATTCGTTACCTGCCTTCGACGATTGAGAACGCTTCAGGACCACACGTTTCCGATCCGCGCACGGGCGAGATTCTGGAATCAGACATTCAGTACTACCACAACGTCATGAACCTGCAACGCGACTGGTACTTTTTGCAGGTTGGTCCGCTCGATCCGCGAGCGAAGAAACTTCCCTTGCCCGACGAGCTGATGGGACGTTTGGTTGAATACGTGGTGGCGCACGAAGTCGGCCACACGCTCGGCTTTCAGCACAACATGAAAGCGAGCGCCGAATACACTGCCGACAAGGTGCGCAATCCCGAGTGGCTCAAGACCATGAGCCACACGCCGACGTTGATGGATTACTCGCGCTTCAATTATGTGGCGCAGCCGGAAGACAACATTCCGGTCGAGGATTTGATTCCGAAGATTGGGCCATACGACAAGTGGGCGACTATGTGGGGCTACAAACCAATCCCGGGCGCTCGCACTCCCGATGAAGAAAAGCCGACGCTCGATCAATGGGCTCGCGAGCAGGACTCGAAACCGTACCTGCGGTTCTCGACTGCGGACTCTCGCGGCTCAGATCCGGGCGAGAACACGGAAGCGGTTGGCGATCAGGATGCAGTGGCCTCGACGGCGTTGGGCATCAAGAACCTGCAGCGCGTGGCGGACATGCTGTTGCCGGCGACTTCATTCAAAGGCGATCCGTACGATGACCTCGAGGAATTGTATGGACGCATGCTGGGACAGTGGGCTACGGAGCTCAATCACGTGACGCAGATCGTTGGCGGCTTTGACTCGCAGCAGAAGCACGCGGGCCAGGATGGCGTGCGCTTTGTGATGGTGCCGCGAGCGCGGCAGGCTGCGGCAGTGAAGTTTATTAATGACAACGCGTTTGCTACGCCGACCTGGGCGATACGGCCGGAGATTCTCAGACGTATTGAGCCAAGTGGCGCGCTCGATCGAGTGAACAATGCGCAGGAACGAGTGCTGAACTCGCTGCTGAGCAACGCTCGCTTCTCGAGACTGGTGGAACAGGAAGCGATTGACGGCGCGGCTGCTTACCGGCCGGCTGACTTTATGGCTGATGTTCGTCACGGCATCTGGGCAGAGATCGATCATCCCGGTGTGGTGCACATCGATGCCTATCGTCGTAATCTGCAGCGGAGCTATATCGATGCGCTGGCGGGCAAACTCAACGGGCGCACGCCGGTGACGGATGACTATCGCGGCATGATTCGGATGGAGTTGCGTGACTTGAGTGCTGCGCTTGGTACGGCGTCAGCTCGCGCTACGGATCGCATGACGCGCGCGCATTTGGCTGATGCTCGGGATCAGATTGCGAAGGCGTTGGATCCTAAGTTCGTGCCACCTGCGCCGGCGGTGACTACAGGGTTTCCATTTGGAGTTGGCGATGGCTCGTATGAGAACTTCAGCTTCTCCGACTGCTGGCCGGACTACGCGGTGAAGAGGCGCGAGCAGTAACAGGGGCAGTCGGCAGGCGCAGTCGGCAGGAAGAACGTGCCGAACGGGCGTTTAGAGTTCAAACTTTAGTTTGTGGCTCCGAGAGAACACAATCTGAAGATTGAACTCTAACGCCTGTTCGGCACGTTCTTCCTGCCTCCTGCTCCTGCCTCCTGCCTCCTGGTCCTGTCCCTAAAAATTTTGACTTAATTGTGAGCGGGTCCTATACTCACGGCGCTCAACGATTCAGTCTAATTTTCAGATTCGAGACCTCAAATCATCGCAGCAACTCCAGCTGAAATTTGAGATCCAAGACTCATAAAATAAAACTGCAAATTACAACATACAAGATCACAGGTCTCAGTTTTTGAGCTCACGTCCACGCTGAAAGGCACAATATGAGTGACGACAATAAAGGTTGCCCCTGGCTGGAGCTCGAGCAGCCACCCTTTCGAACCCTCAAAGTCTATGCGCTTGATCCCAGTGCCGGTAACTACATCGGCAACATCATGACCATGAAGGTCAAATGGGAAGAGGGCCTCAAGCCTGGGCCGTTTGGCAGCAAGATTGCCGTTATCGACTACGACGCCGCGAACAAGTGTTACTACCCGCCCGTCGATCTCAATGATTCGCGCGTGCTGGCCCGCGGCGGTTTGGATCCTTCAGAATCCGATCCGCGCTTTCACCAGCAGATGGTTTATGCGGTAGCAACAGAAACGATTGAACGCTTTGAAGCAGCGCTCGGCCGGAACATTCACTGGCGTCGCGCTGACCGGCCTCGCACCAAAGACGGTGAGGATCCGGAAGTTACCTGGCGCAAAACCGACGACATCTGGACGCTCAGCCTGTTTCCACACGCCATGATCCAGGCCAACGCGTATTACAGTCCCGAAGTGAAGGGCATTCTCTTTGGCTATTTCAAAGCCGAGAAAAGAAACCAGGGGAACAACCTGCCTGGCCAACGAGTCTTCACCTGCTTGTCGCACGACATTATTGCTCATGAAGTAACGCACGCGATCCTGGACGGCCTCCGCACGTACTTCACTGAAGCTACTAATCCGGATGTGCTGGCGTTCCACGAAGGATTCGCAGACCTCGCCGCTTTGTTCGCCCACTTCTCTCATAAAGAAGCGTTGCTCGACACGATTCAAAAGACCGGCGGGCAACTCTATCAATTCGAGCTGAAGCCGAACATCCCTTCTACAGAATCAGACGAACAGAAAGAAGAAGATACGGACGAGGACGACGAAGACGAAGATACGCAGGGCGAGGAAGACACGGACGAAACCGAAGAAGAATCTGCGGAAGAGGAAAGTGAGGACGACGAGGAGGCGAAAAAGAAGCTTGAGGAGACTGTGCTTGCCGAGCAACAGCAGCGGCGCAATCCACTGATTGATCTGGCCAAGCAATTTGGCGAAGCCTCAGGAATGAATCGTGGTCTCCGCAACGCGTTAGGCGTAAAGGCGAACAGCAACGCCATCAATACGGGCATTGACGACGTTCACTTCCGCGGCTCGATTCTCGTAGCGGCTGTGTTCGATGCGTACTTCACGATCTATATGAAGCGTACGGCCGATCTCTATCGCATCTATCACGCCGGCGGCGGCAGGACTGTGCCTGACGAGTTGCCGGGACCGCTGGCTCGCATGCTGGCCGAACAAGCATCGGCCACTGCCGCGGAATTCTTCCAATTGTGCGCGCGCGCGATCGATTATTGCCCGCCGGTAGACATTACTTATGGCGATTTCCTGCGCGCCTTAATCACAGTCAACCTGGATTTGAAAGCTGAAGATGGTCGCGCGGTTCGCGATGCGCTGATGGAGTCGTTCCGGGCGCGCGGGATTTACCCGGAGACGGCGAGCTTCTTCTCGGAAGACGCCCTCTGCTGGCCGCGAGTTCCCAAGTGGCCTAAGCAGCCAGAACCGCCGCTGCCTCCAGTGGTGCCTGCGGCAGAAGCCCTACCACCGGTTAAAGCCCTGATCAAAAATCCCAAAACCGGGGAGTTCCCTCTCGATCCCAAGACCGGGCAACCTGTCCCAACCAAACTCGTGTTCGGAAATCCGAATGGACTTACCAAGAACGAAAAGGACATCAACGGCGCCGTGCTGCGCCAGTACGCTGAGGAGAATGCTGCCAGGCTGGGTTTCGATGCGGACCCGTCGTTGGCGGCTGAATTTAAACCTTATGCTCCTTCATTCCATCCAGTCTTTCGCATAGCACCGGATGGAAGCTTGCGCACCGATATGGTGGTGGAATTGGTGCAGACACGTCGCGTTCCTTTCGATGTCGCCCTGCCTGACGCCGGGTCGTTCCCGTTCCGTGCCGGAGTGACGCTGATCATCTCGGCTCCTGATATTGAATGGGGAATGGAAGGTGATCCGGAGGTTCGCTTTGCGATAGGAAAGGGTTTCGATGAAAAACGCTTAGCCAATCAGCGGCAATATAACCTGGCGATGGGCTTGGCTAATGGCGACACCGAGGATCCGAATCATTTCCAGGCCGACTTCGGTCTGCTGCATGAGGGGTTGATGTGATATGGCTACCAAAAAAGCATCCAAAAAAACCACCAAAAAATCAGCTACGAAGAAGGCAGCCAGGAAGCCTGCAAAGAAAGCTGCAAAGAAAGTCGCGACTAAGACGCGCGCTGGTGGGAAGGGTCAGCTCCGCGTACGCATGTATCGAGTTGGCTTTGGAGATTTTTTCCTGATCACGGTGCCGACCAAGGCCGGACCCAAACACATCTTGATCGATTGCGGCGTTCATGCCGGCGACATCGGCAGCATGGAAGCCTGTGTCCAGGACCTCGCCAAAGAAACGAATCGGAAACTGGCACTCGTAGTCGTCACGCACTATCACGCCGATCATCTCTCGGGCTTTGCGTCGCAGTTTGAGGAGTTCACCAAGTTCGAAGTCGACATGGTCTGGATTACTAACCGTCTTGATCCCAGCCGCAAAGACTCGAGGAAGTTCAAAGCTCAAATTGCAGAGGTAGCTAACAAGCTGCAATTGCGACTGGGAGCCAGGGAGAATCAGGATGAGGCCACAGCTCTGGCAATGGCAAAGCTGCAAAACGCTACCGGGAGGGCGTTTGGAGTTAAAGGAAAAAAGAAAAAAGAGGGCTCGAACGAGAAAGCCTTGCGGCTGGTTACCAAGGAATTCGGCGGTAAGCCGCCGGTCAAGTACTACCAGGGCGGACAGAAGCCGCTGCTTCCCAAATCCCTGCAAGGAACCATCACTGCCGAGTTGTTGGGACCAGCGCCGCTGACCTCTGGAAAAGAATTTGCGAGTTCCGATAACAAGAGCGCGCAGTACATCATGCACGCCGCGGACAATGGCTTACCACCAACCGACACCTTGATGCCTTTTGAAAAGAAATGGCCAGCTGTCGCGGGTGATTACAACGAATGGACCTTCAAAGAGTACCGCACCGAGGCAGACATAAAGGCGAGAGTTCCCGGGACCGAAACCTGGTTGCGCATGGAAAAAGCACTGCAGGATGCTCAACCAGATACGCTGCTGGCAATCGCAGATGCTGTTGACGGCACTCTTAATAATCAAAGTCTGGTGATTCTCTTCACCTGCAAGGGCAAGAAGTTGTTGTTTGTCGGCGATGCCCAGTGGGGCAATTGGGCTTACTGGCTCTATGGCAAAAAGTCTACCGGGCAAGATCTGCCGACAATAAAGGAGAGAGCCAACGAGATTCTCGGCTCGATAGATTTTTACAAGGTTGGGCATCACGGCAGCTCAAACGCCAATCCGATTCCCGCGATGGCAGCGCTGAATCCAACCTGTGTGTCGATGTGTTCGACGGAAAGCTCTGATGCCTATCCCGGAAAAAAACGCCCCTATGGAACGATCTCGAAGGATCCGAATAAGAAGGGTACGGAAGTGCCGCGCATTACTTTGATGGAGGAGATGGAAAAGCGCACGCACAATCGTCTGGTGCGCAGCGACTGGATTGAGTTGGACGACCCGAAGGCCGAGCTCGAGGTAAAAGCCTCGCCCGAGGCGAAAGGCCAGCTGAAGAAGTTGCCCCCGAACTTCTCCAAGGGCGATCTCTATGTGGATTATGTCTTTCCGAAGTAGGATTGTTAGAAGTCAGTAGTCAGCTATCAGTAATCAGCGAATCCCCCCTGCGCGAGCGGGGGGATACTTCAAGTTCAGCCTACATCAAATAGCCTTTAACGATCTTCTCAATTCCCCCTGCGTGAGCGGGGGGATACTTTCAAGTTCAGCCTACATCAAATAGCCTTCAACGATCTTCTTAATCCCCCCTGCGTGAGCGGGGGGATACTTCAAGTTCAGCCTTTGTAGGTTGGATCTGAACTATCCCCCAGCTGCGCAGGGGGGATTTTCGAAAAACAAGCTGCGTTGCCGCTAGGCTGGATCTGAACTATCCCCCAGCTGCGCAGGGGGGATTTTCGAAAAACAAGCTGCGCTGCCGCTAGGCTGGATCTGAACTATCCCCCAGCTGCGTGCAGGGGGGATTTTCGAAAACAAGCTGCGTTGCCGCCCTGTTGGATCTGAACTATCCCCCAGCTGCGCAGGGGGGATTTTCGACAGCAGTTCTTAGGTTGTCTTCCTCATACATCTGTGTCATCTGCGGATAGTTGTTTTCCTTCCGCGTTACGTTTCATTCGTTTTAGTCACCTTCAACTGTGAGTACGAAATTTAGATTTGCCATCGTGCTCGACTAACTTTGAAGGAGACAAAAATGAAACGCCTACTCACCACCCTGGTTCTTGCCCTTGCATCACTAACCCTTTTGGCTGTCACCGGCACTGCGCAACGCCGCGGTGACTCTCTTATCGACGCCACCGGAAGCCTGCAATTAGCCTCGAAGACACCAACGCTGCCATGCTGCGAGTGCGTTGGTAAGCAGACCGCTATAAGTCTTAGCAGCGGACAGGGCGGCGCCATCGATCCGCTTTGGTCAATAAACGGCGGCTCCGCTTACGTCGTAACGCCATACCCCGGCTGGATCTTGCCGACCGTTCCACAGTTGTCGCCGGCCAAGTGGATGCAGCCGGTCAACGCCACAGCTGCTACTAGTCCCATCGCTGCTGGTGATTTCAAGTACACGCTTCGCTTCAATACGCCGCGCTGTGTTATCCCAAGCACGGTACAACTCGATGTGTACTTTGCAGCGGACAATACCGCCAGCGTGTTTGTGGATGGATCTCAAGTACCAACCACCGCTTGCTCCGGTATCTGTTTTAAGGCTCCACAGGCTCCCGTGCATTTCACGACTAATCTCTCATCCGCCCCGAGTCATACGCTCGAGTTCGTGGTGCACAACGACGGTGGCGCCTCCGGCTTGATAGTAAATGCCCGGGCGGTCCGCACTTGTG
>Ga0157380_10001729_pt1 | contig 14389 bp, 16 predicted proteins | sample S35metaG_FD_119757 | JGI IMG/M metagenome (GOLD analysis project Ga0157380, IMG submission 119757) | Switchgrass rhizosphere microbial communities from Kellogg Biological Station, Michigan, USA - S3-5 metaG | ecosystem: Host-associated > Plants > Roots > Rhizosphere > Soil | place: USA... | reverse complement strand
CGAATCACTGGCGCGAGGCCCGCACCGATAGTCGGGGTAACAGTCCCGGTGCATTCGGGTAGAATCCCTTCGCTGGTACTGTCACTGCACCCCGCGCTAAGCGTGAGCCCCGCAAGGAGGAAGAGGGACAAGAGGGAGCCGCGCATTCGGACCTCCGCTGTGCAGCCTAACGCCCGCGCTTCACCTGCGGGCGACGAGTGTACGAGTCCACAACTGGACGGCTTCCTTAAAGTACGGCGCCCGACAGGTGCAGGGCTGGTTAGGCTGCACCGCCCTAAGAAGGTGTCGTCGACTTAGGCTTCCACAGAGCTGCATCCAGGATAGACCAGAGATGAATGATCCAGCCCAACAGAAAGAACCAGAGAACGCCTGCCAGGACGAATTGGATGATCGCGATGTACAGGCGGCCTTGGAGCAACTGCCCCAAACCGGGAATGAAGAAACTGCAGAGCGCCGCAATGACGTTCCCCGTTGATCCCTGTCCTGCCATGTGGCCTCCGCCTCAACAAATGGAACCACTAGACGAGGTCTGCGTGCTGCCTAACGGATCGCGCATCAGCTGCGGCGACTCCTTATGTGGACACTATCTAACGTTCCTGAAACTTGACGCGCCCGCCAGCTGCATGCGCTTGTTAGGCAGCACGCCAGGCGGAGCTCAAGAGCGCATACACCACCACCCGGCACCCGTGCACGACCGCTTCGCCGTCCAACCGTTCGCCCAGGCGCTCGGCCAGGCGCACCGAGCGCGTGTTCGCGGGATGAATCAGGCTGATGGCGCGCGGCCACCCCAGCCGGCCGAAGGCCTCCCCGAGCGCCGTCCGTGCGGCCTCGGCCGCATATCCCTTCCCCCAGAACGGCCGCGCCAACGCCCAGGCCACCTCGTGATCGGGCCAGCCCTCAGGATAGTGCAGCCCCACGCGTCCCACGAAGCTGCCCGTCTCACGCTCCTCGACGGCCCACATCCCGTAGCCACGGAGGTGCCAATGCCCGGCCAGCGTTGCCATCTCCTCCCAGGCATCCTCCCGACTCAGAGTGCCGCGCTCGCCCACATAACGCATCACCTCGGGGTCGGCGCACATCGCAGCATAGGGCTCAAGATCTTCGGCCCGAAAGAGCCGAAGCCGCAACCGCGCGGTCTCGAGTTCGGTCAGCAGATCCGTTGTCCTCCGGTGCTTGTCGTGCTGCCTAACGGCCCGCGCTTCACCTGCGGGCGATGAGACTATGACTCCACAATTGGATGGCTTCCTTAGAACTAGCGCCCGACAGGTGCAAGCGCTGGTTAGGCACTCCGCGCCCGACGTTTGGGTCGGGAGGGCAGGGCTTCCAGGATGGCCCGCAGTGCGCGATTGACGGCGCGCGAGTCCGTAAACGCCTTTGCCACGTCGGGGTCAAGCACCACGACATTGCTCCCCTGACGATAGCGGGAGGCGTACTTGGCGCGCACCGCACCGGTGAAGTCGTACTCCGTTCGCATACCGTCGGACGTCCGGCGCACTTTAGGATTCTTCTTCATAGGCTTTCCGCTCTTTACGAGTGGCTTTCCGGGCGCTGATGAGTCGAATCGCGTCGCCGCGCTCGGTGTGGACGACGACGAGGAGCCTGCCGCGTGTGGAGGTACCGAGGAGAACGAACCGGGTTTCGGCTGCAGAGTGATCCGGGTCAGGGACCGTCTGCGAATGCGGGTCGGCGAAGGCGGTCGTCGCTTCCGGGAATGACACCTTATGCTTTCGAAGGTTGGCCGCCGCCTTGGCCGAATCCCAGAGAAACGCCAGTCCCATGTCCTAATGTAGCATCGGGGCTAACCGATGGCACGTCTTGGGGTTGGGCTAGGGTATCAGCGTGGGCTTACGGTAGCCGCTGCTGTACCGGGTGCGGATGTGCCTAACGGACAGCGCGTCAGCTGCGGGCGACCAGTTCGCCCGTCCACTAACGGCTGGCTTCCTTTGAAAAAGTAGCGCCCGCCAACTGCCGCGCGGGTTAGGTGCCGATCCTGCCATCGGAACCGACCGAGCTGCGGAGCCACCACCAGGAACGTGGGCGGCCTCACGCAGCGCCGGCCGGAGTGGCGCGCACGACCCTTCCAGTTTGGCGGAGCAAACATCCACGGAGGCTACGCAGGACTGTGGCCGCCTCCTGGAATGCCGCGACTACTAGCCGCAGGAGCTGTTCGAGTCCACCAACACAAACAACTGATCGGGAGTGCACCTAACGGCCCGCGCTTCACCTGCGGGCGACGAATGTACGAGTTCACAACTGGCTGGCTTCCTTTGAACATACAGCGCCCGTCCGGTGCAAGCGCCGGTTAGGTGGCTGCTTGACCGCTGGGTCGTTCGGTCAGGGCGGTGAGGTTGCCGGTCGGACGAAGTCGTGGTATTCCGCAGGCGTTGAGCGTTGGAGAGTTATATCCAGCTGGGCGGACCCTGGTGCAACGGTCAAAACCGAGTCCGCGGCTATATAGCCAATAAAACGAGCTCGGATCACTTGATTACCACCCTGCAGCCGGGGAAGCGTGAAGTGCCCTAGTGAATCGGTCCAGGACGTGTCTGGGTGGGTCGCGAGACTGTTAGAATCAACGCCGGTGCTGACAAGCGCACGATGAATGGGATCACCGGTGAATCCGTCTCGCACCGTGCCGGTGACTGTGCTCTCGCGACTCATGCAGGCGAAAGCCCCTGCTAAGATCAGGACGGCTCCGTACCTGAAGATCATGTATCCTGTGCGTGATCGATAGGGTGCAGCCACCTAACGGATCGCGCTTCTGCTGCGGCCCGCTACTGGATTCCAACACCGATTCGTGAACTCCACCGCGCCGACAGCAGCAAGCGCTGGTTAGGCGGCGCGGTAGCCTTCAGTCTCGGCCAAGAGAACGAAGCCTAGCGCGGCAGTGACTCGGCAAGCGCCACGGCGAGACAGGGGCTCGGTGACGCAGCCTGTCGGGCACGAAAGTCCGTCAGCGCGCGGTCGATGGCCCGCTGAATGAACCGCCGCTTCGGCGCGAACGGCGAGGCGTCATCCAGCACCTTCGTCAGCACCCGAACCCGCGTCCCCTCGGCGGTGATAATGTCGAACCGTCGGGTAATCGATGGCAGCATCATCGCCGCGAACGACTCCGTCCAATCGTCCTCAGGGCGCCAGGTCGAGAAGACCGTGGTGAAAGGGGAATGATCGAGCCGGTCGAGGAATGTCGCGATGCGGTCCCGCGAGGCGGGCTGCCAGTTCTGAACCGCGAGTGCACCCGGATCAAAGGACCGGGCGTTCCCCGCGGCGGCCATCATCACGATGCGCGCGTTGAGGTTCCCGTCGAAGTCAAGCTCACGCGCCGCTTCGAGGGCCGAATCCTTGGCTACGGCCTGGTGCACGACGCCGTTCGCGTCCACGTACCGGGGCAAGGTCCAGCTGAGGTAGCCAAACTCGCCAGGCTCAAACGGTTTGTTTTGAGGCCGGCGACCCAGTCCGCCACCGTAGTCCCGATCCAGTAGGTGACCCACTTCATGCGCCACCAGATGATACAGGGTGCCGCCCGGCCCGCTGAGACTCGATTCTATCTCCACGCGGGGCAGGGCGGGATCGTTGCTGGGATGGTCGTTAGGTCCGCCGGTCCACCAATGCTGGGTCCAGGCGGTGGCCCAATCGACGTAGCGCACCCTATTCTCGAGCACACCTCTTCGAACGGCGATGGTCCGGTACTCTCTTCCCGTCTGGCTGTCGGGGAAGGCGGAGAAACTCGCGTTCCACGGTGAGTGGTAGTCGAAATAGATGCGATCCATCGAGCAGAGATAGGCCCTGAGGATCGGGGGAGCCGCGACAAAGACGTCCCGAAGAGGCCGGAGGTACGTGGAGCGATCCACCTGCGGTTCACACTGATCCCTCGGACCATTGGTTCGGTCGCCGATGGTGAGGCAGACCTTTCGTTCCAACGCGCCCAGCGCTTTGGTCAGGTCGTCCCTCGGGAGGTCGGTCGGGCCTTGCCTGTGCGTGCACGCGAGCGCCAGGGCGAGACACAAGGCAACAACGGTCCCTACCCGGCCACGCGCTCCCGCCGCCGGCGAAGGGCGGTCGATCCGAGTGCTTCCGGCTCCGGTTCGCAAGCGTGCCTCCGCGATCGATGTGGACAGGAGCCCGTTCCCGGATGCCACGACAACGCCTGAGTGAAACGACGGCGTGCCGCGATGTGTACAAACTGCATCACGCACGTGGAGCCGAGGCTGACCGAGGCGATGGTCGCGCCAAACACAGACTGATCCACGTGCGAGAAGATCCCGGCACCTTCCGGATAGTCGTTGACCACCAGTTGATCGGGCACGCTCGGCATGAGGCCGTCGTGGCAGAGACGCACCGCGAGGTCCGTCGCCCACGCGGGGAGCGGGCCGACCGGAAAGGCCGTGTCGCTCGCTCGGTGATAGGAATATCCGTAAACCTGCACCCCGCGGTCGGCGGACCGCAGCCACGGCTGCTCGTCAACGGCAGCCAACAGGCGGTCGTGAGTCGCCCCATCCAGGTATGTCGGAATGTATTGAAGTCCCGCGATGTCTAGCAGCACTTCATTCCGTTCTCCGCAAAGCGCCGGGGGGCCGCGAATGACACCGACCAGTGGGCGTTAGGCCGCCGGCGCATCGGACGTCGCCGGCCAGTCGGGACGAAGCAACAGTTCCTCGATGCGATAGGCGTGCAAGAAATCGTGAAGCGCCAGGTGCCGGAACATGATGACCACCGAATAGGTCCGATACTCGCCGTGCTTGGCGGTCTGCGTCCATTCCGTCGGGCTGAGCGTCTCCAGCCGAGCAACCAAACGCTCGCGGTCGAGGACGAAACGGTCAAGGCACGCGTCGAGATCCATCCGTAAAAGGAGATCATCGGCGTCCTGATCACCGGGCAGGTACGGCCGAATCACTGGCGCGGGATCCGTCAGCATGTACTCGAGCCGATCGAAAAAGAGGGCATGCACGTGTGCGAGATGACAAGCGTGTTCGTGAGCCGACCAGCGGCGCGGCGCCGGCCGCCGCTTCAGGATACTTGGCGGGACCTCCCGCACGAGTGGCAACACGATGTCTGGCGCCCGACGCAACGCGTCAATAATGGCAGGGACAGTATTCATAATCTCTGGAGAGGTTCGTGGCGGCCTAATTGACATTAGGTCGACAGGCTCAGGAGGCGAAATCCCACACCGAAACTTAGGATCGGTCGGGTCAGGTGTCACCGCCTAACGACGCACGGCGGCTGGACGGACTGGTGGTCGCGGCCGATTCAGCGTTGAGTCTCGCCCCGCTCCGCCTGGACCTTGGCGTTGTAGCGCTGCGCCTCTCCGATGCGCTCCACCTCGACCGCAACAGCATCCATCGACTGCTGAAGCCGCTCCAGGCGCTCTTCGGTTGGCTCTAAGCTCGGCGCGTCGTCCTTCCGCCCGGATCGCGGTGCGAGCCGCCACACCAGGTAGGCCCCGAGGAGCATGAGCGCGACATGCGTGGCGGCGTGCAGTCCTTCACCGGCGGCGGCGGCCATCGGAGCGCCGGCCAGGTTCACGAGGGTGAAGAGCGCCGCGAGTACCAGCCAAACCTTGGGGCGTCGAGTCATGGAGAACTCCTGATCACTACATGAGGTCCTACGCGGAGGAGTAGGCGGAGTTTCGACGGTGCTCGGCGATCACCACCATGGCGGCGAGGTGGCGGCGATGTCCTCGACCAGCCTCGGTGGATACAGCCTGAGTCTGCTCTTCGTGTTCGAAGAAGCCGAACGCGTCGAACAGCGTCGCGGCGTGGACGGATCCCGACCGGACCGGAAGCCATCGTATGTCAGGCCCGAGCGACCAACGCTGCGCGTACCCGTGTTCGAAGTAGTCGTGTGCCCAATCCATCGTCGATGGGAGGGTGGTGTTCCGCCTAACGCCCGACGTTCACCTGCAATGGCCGGCAACGCTAGCACCCGGGCGCCGCTAATCTGGAATCAGCGATGATCGAGCGCAGGCCTCCGCACGGACGATCCTCTCACGCACGCATGGTGATCGCCGGGTCGATCCGCGCCGCGCGAAGCGCCGGAATCCAGCACGCCACGATCCCGATGACCGCCATCATCGCCGCCACGCCGACGAAGGTGACCGGATCGTGCGGTACCACACCGAAGAGCAGCCCGCGGATGACACCGCTCGCGACGTAAGCGCCGGCGACGCCCAACACCAGGCCCCTCGCCACCAACACACCTCCTTCGCGCAGGATCATCCGCTGCACTCGGCCGCTGTCGGCGCCGAGGCTCATGCGAATGCCGATCTCGTTGGTCCTGGCACTCACCGAGAACGCCAGGACTCCGCCGATCCCGACGGCGGCGATGATCACGGCCAGGATGCCGAACGACGAAATGAGCGCGGCGTTCAAACGCCGGGGCGAGACACTCTCATCCTTGATCTGCTCCACCGTCATCACGTCCTCGATGAGCGCCATCGGCGCAATGCGACGGACGATACCCGTCGCCGCCGTCGCAAGGGTCGGCTCGATGCGCGGCAGGTACTCGCTTTTCCAGTAGTAGCGGCGACCCTTTGGCTGGGTGGCGTCGAGAAGCGATTGCATCTCCACATACTTCCGGCGGATCAAGACGTCGCCGATCGGCTTGCCGAACGACTTGATTGGAGCGACGGCTCTCTCGCCCTCGTCCGGATTGCCAGTATGGCAGGCGAGCAGCGCCACGATCGGCGTTCCGTGTCGATCCTTCGGAAGCCACGGCACGGGTGGCGCCGGGCGCATCAACGCAACGAGCGTGAGCTCGGGCGGGCCTCGTCAGCGAGCGTCCTGAACAGCTCGAGCACTCTGGGCGCTTCACTCGCAGGCCAGGCGACGGCCCCGCCGACCATCTCCGGCCCGACGCGGTGGAGCATGAAATCGATGCCGGTCACCACGCCGAAGTTTCCGCCACCGCCCCGCAGGCCCCAGAAAAGGTCTGCGTTCTCGTCGCTGCTTGCGCGCACCAGCCGTGCCTCGGCGGTCACGACATCCATGCCGACAACATTGTCTGCGGTCCAGCCCCATCGCCGCGTTAGGTAGCCGATGCCGCCACCCAGGGTCAGTCCCGCGACTCCTCGATCAATGGGTGAGTCCGGCGCTTCGTCAATGCGAGGACGCACGACGCCTCACGACGAGGTCGTATCGCATGATCGGTCGCGGCGGGGTGTCTCGTGCAACGATCTTGAATCCGGCACGGGCGAACATCGAGACGAAGCCGGTATGCGACGCACTCGGCGTCAGCGCCGGGTCGAGCGGGTACGCTTCGAGCGCGACGGCGCCAGCGCGTCGCGCGGCGATGATCGCGGCGTCGATGAGCGCGGCCGTCACGCCTCGCCGGCGGTGCCCCTTGCGCGTGTAGAAGCACGAGAGTGACCAGACCGGACGGCTATCGACGCGGGCGAACTGCCGCGCCCGATCGAGCCACGGTAGCTCCTCGCGCGGGGTCAGCTGACACCAGCCCACGGCCAGGTCGTCCTGGAAGGCGAGGAGCCCCGGCGGTGGTCCGCGGCGTACGATGGCCTCGAACGCGGTCCGATTTTCATCGGACGGCCGGCGCCGATACGCGGCGCCGATTCGCCAGTACATGCACCAGCAGCGTCCACACGGCCCTCCCGCGCCGAACAGGTCTTCGAGGGCGGGCCACAAATCGGGCGTCAGCCGGCGGGTCGTTAGGTTCATGGCGCCTCGTCGAAGGCGACGACTGGACCGCAGTCGGCGGCAGGATGGCCCGGCCTCAGAGCCGAGACGAAGTCAAGAGCGCGGAGAAGCGGCATCGGGTGCTCGCTGAGGGGCTATGGCTCGAACGCGTTCCATTGGCGGCGCGCCTCTTCCATCAGCGCACCAAAGCGCGACTCGGAACGAATGCTCGCGAAGAAGGGCTCGTACTCAGCGAGGAAGGGATAGTTGACGATCCCCAGCTCGATCATGCGCTCCACCGAGTCGAGCGCAGCCTCGGTCTCACCGACCAGCGCAAAGGAGTCCGCCATCCACCACGAGAACACGTCATCCCACCGCGCGGCCTCGCGCAGGTCAGCGGTGAGAACGTTCAACACCTGCGCCCGGTTGCCCTCCAGCGCAAACCCTAACGCGGCCGCCAGTCTCGCCCAGGCCATGGACGGCGCATCCTTTGCGACCCCATGGAGAATCGCGATCGCCTCCTCCGGCCTGCCGGTCGCGGCGAGCGTCTGCGCGTGCAGCATGCGATGCGTTGGATTGCCGGGATCGACGTCGACGGAGCGCTGCGTCCACCGCAGCGCTTCGGCATAGTCTCCGTCGCACATGGCCACGATGCCGTACATCGCGAGGTTGATCGACGTCAGCGGATCGACCTGCTGGAGCCGCTCCATGAGCGCGCGCGCCATCGGCACGCGTCCCGCAACCGCGTAGTGATAGCCGAGCCACAGGAGCGCCTCCGGGTCATTCCGGTCGAACACCAGCGCCTTCTTGAAGTCCGCCATCGACCCCGCAGCATCGGCGCGATTGTTCCGAATGGCGCCGCGAAGTCCGTAGGCCTTGGATGACTCCGGGTTTAGCTCGAAGATGCGGTTCGCGCACGCCTCGGCCTTGCCGAGGTATTCGTCGTACTGGTCCACGGGGACGAGCCCAACATTCACGTGCTGCCAGTAGATCATGCCTTCAGCGGCCAGCAGCAGCTCGCTCTCGCCCACCAGGTTCTGCGCCTGCCGAATGAGCTGCAGCGCGCGCTCGAGCGACGGCTTGGTGAAGCTCCAGATCTGCTGCCGGGCGAGCAGATAGAACTCGTACGCCCGCATGTCGGCGATGGGCCGCTCGGCGATGCGGCGCTCGTCGGCCGGCGTTAGGCTGAGGCGGAGCGCCTCCACGATGTGGCGCGACAGACGTTCCTGGATAGCGAAGACGTCATCCAGCGTTCCGCTGTATTTGTCTGCCCACACCGGCGCATCCGCCGTGGCGTCGACGAGTTGGGCGGTCACGCGAAGGTTCGAGCCGGCCGTCCGGATGCCACCGGTGAGCACGTACCGCGTGCCAAGCTCGCGCGCGATCGTGCGCACGTCCTTGTCCGTTCCCTTGAGCCGCATGGCGGACTGACGGGAGATGACACGCAGCGTCCTGAGCATCGAGAGGTCGGTGATGATCTCGTCCGTGAGCCCATCCGCGAAATGCTCGGTCTCCGGATCGGCGTTCAGATTCGTGAACGGCAGAACGGCGACACTCTTCACCTCGGCGGTGAGGGAGACACTCGACTGACTCGCGCTCGATGCCGTCGACACGTCGTCGAGGACCGAGAGCACGTCGCGCGCACCCGACGGCCGATTCGCCGGATCCTTCGCGAGGCACCGTGCGATCAGCGTGGACAGCGATTCCGGGACGTCGGCACGCTTCGCGCTGACCGGCTCCACATTCTGAATGAGGTGTGCGCGGAGCAGCGCCGTTGGCCCAAGCCCCGCGAATGGCGGTTCGCCGACGAGCATTTCGTAGGCAACGCAGCCGAGCGCATAGAGGTCCGCCCGATGGTCGACGTCCGGATCCGCGGCGATCTGCTCGGGCGCCATGTACTGCGGCGTCCCTACCGCGAAGCCCAGCTCCGTCAACCCTCCCGTCTGGCCCGGCGTGCGCGCCGCGTCCAGCGCCTTGCTGATCCCGAAGTCGGTGACGGTCGCACTGTCGCCCGCGAGCAGGATATTCTCCGGTTTGATATCACGGTGCACGACACCGTGCTCGTGCGCGAACTCGAGCGCTCGCGCCACATCGCGAAGAATCCCGACGGCTACGGCCACCGGCATGGCGCCCGTCCTGACGAGCCGCACACGCAGCGAATCGCCCTCCACGAACGGCATCGTGTAGAACGGCAGCCCGTTCATCTCGCCGGCAGCGAGGACCGGCACGATGTGCGGATGCTGCAGCCGCGCGGTCAGGAGAATCTCGCGCTTGAACCGTTCGCCGCTGACGCCCGCAGCGAGATCGGGTGACAACACCTTGACCACCACGCGGCGCGCAAGCGCGCGCTCCTCGGCGACAAACACACGGCTCATGCCACCACCGCTGAGCTCGCGTTCGATGGTGTACGCGCTGGTAAGCGCAGCCTGCAGCGAATCCTGAAGGGTCGTCGTCACAATTGATCCGTCACGCACTCGTAAGTATCGCCCGGCTGTTGACCTGGTCGTAGATGAGGTCGCCCCGTGAATGTGACGGCTGACACGACCTCCGACGCCACGTCTCACTCGTGTAACGCTTCGCCATCAGCGCCGAGGGAGCGAGCCCAATCTCGCGCGTGCGTGGTCCACCACTGGCGTTAGGTCAGGATCGCCACCGCCCCACAGCCCGATGACGCGGCGATACATCCGCGCAGCTTCGTCCGGCCGGCCACGCGCCGCGGCGACATCGCCGGAGAGTGACCACGCGCGTCCCATCCACGGACGTGGGTCGCCGAAAGTCAGGCCAAAGCTGTATTGGAAAGGACGATGACGCAGGATTTGTTCGATCTGGGCCAGTTGCGACTCGGCACCCGCCGTGTCTCCCAAGGCCAGATGGTACTTCGCCGATTCGAGTTGCTGAGGCCCAGCCTGCGGAATTCTCATCCTGCCTTCCTGCGGCGCGAAACTCGAATCCATCTCCGCCAGCGCTCGTCGAGCGCCGAGTGTGTCTCCGGCCGAGAGAAGCTTTGAGAACCCGGGCCGAGGTGGAGCGAGCACCGGGCGGCTGGGTCTCAGCGAATCGATCCGGGCGCGAGCCTTTTGCAAGCGAACTGAATCCACCGGCGGCGGTCGATAACGGCCCACGAGCGCGTTCAGGCTGGCTATCGTCCAGGTTCGGAGCTGGGTGGTATCCCGTCCGGGGTCGCTGGCGGCTTCGTCGAGCACGCGCCGCGCCGCGGCGCCCTGGTCGGACTTGATTAGCGCTTCGAATCTGTCCCAGAACAGCGCCCTCCGACTTTCGGGCGTGCCGAGCGTCCCGGCGGCCTCGAGCTCGGTGGAAGCAGCGGAGTATTCTCCGAGGCCCAACAGCGCCCGGCCGTGATATTCGTGCGGTCGCCGGTCGTTAGGTGACACGCTTGCCCATCGCTCCGCCAACGCGCGAGCCTCGGTCAGACTTGCTCGCCGGTTCACCTGGGATTCCCGAACCGCGTCGGCGTACGTGTCGACACCTGGAACGTTCAGGCTGACCCTTCGCGGTATCGTGATCACGCTGTCGCCGTCTCGCACCACGGGTGAGACGTATGAGCACTCCCCCGTCACGGAAGAACAGCCATCGCGGGTCTCGGCGAAGAGAATCGCGAACAGCGGTCGGTACGCGCGGTCGTAGCGAGGATCCAGCTCGACCGCGTGGCGCAGCGCGCGCAAGGCAGCGGGCCAACTCGAGCGGAACACCAGCCGAGTGGAGTCTCCGCCGGGCGCGATCATCTCGTAATCGCGAACGCTGCACCGCCCGAGGCTGGCCGCCGCGTCCAGGTTGCTCGAATCGGCCTGCACGACAGCCCGGTATTGGTCGCAGGCCGCTGGGCCTCTTTGGAGCGCGCGAAGATCGGTCGCCATCACGGCGCTGGAAGCGGCCAGCGTCAGGAGGTAACGCCTCTGCATGGTCGGGACTCCGGGCTTGTCCGTTCATGTTGCGTCCGACGGCCGGCAGCGTAACCAGGCCTCCTCGGAGCCGACGCGCCATCACTCCTACATCATCATCGCTCCTGCCGAAGCTCCCGAAACAGCCACGCCTTCGCAAGCTGCCACTCCCGTTTCACCGTGCGCGGTGAACGCCCGAGCACGTGCGCCGTCTCGTCGACGGTCAGGCCGGCGAAAAACCGCATCTCGACAATCCGCACCTGATCAGGGTCGATCGCCGCGAGATGCTCGAGCGCCTCGTCGATCGCCAGCACGTCGGCGACGTTGTCGCCGGCTTCGTCCGTGACCACCGCGAGTGACACGAACGTTGGCGATCCACCACGCTTCGCCGTGCGCTTCGCACGCGCGTGATCGACCAGAATCCGCCGCATCAGCTGCGCAGCGATGCCGAAGAAGTGCGCGCGATTCGTCCAGGTGGCCCGCCGCTGATCCACGAGATGCAAGTACAGCTCGTGCACGAGGGCCGTGGGATCCAGCGTATGGTCGTCGCGCTCCCGCCGGAGCTGCCGAGCGGCGATGCGGCGGCACTCGTCGTAGATCAACGGAACGAGCGCGTCGAGCGCCGAACCGTCACCGTCGGACCAGCGACCGAGTAGGGTCGTGATGTCGCCTGGCGATCTCTCCACGGACGTACCCGCTACTCCAACCCGGCACGTACGAGCAGCGCGCGGAAGCGTGGATCGCGTCTGAGCGCCGGCGTGTTCCCATCGACGTTGAAGTACGCCACCACATTGGATTGCTCGGCGAACGCCTTTTCTGCCCACACGACGGCGCTATCCACGTCGGCGAGTGCGGCATAGATGCTCGCAATCGACCACGCGGGCACGAACTCCGTCCTCGATCGCGTGAGCAGCTCTCGCAACGTTGCTCGTGCGGCACGCGTGTCGCCGGCGTGTGCCTGGATGGGACCCAGAAGCGCGAGGCTCGGCGACGCGCCGTGCATGACCGACACGAGCCGGTGCGCGTGCGCAAGCGCGCTGTCGTAGCGACCCGCCCGGTCAAACGCGCCGGCGAGACGCATGCGCGCCTGGACGTACGTCGAATCCAGGCTCAACGTGCGCTGAAGCTGCGCGATCGCTTCGTCGTGGCGACCCGCATTGTCCAGCACCCACGCCACGTTCGTATTGACGATGAGTGAGAAGGGCTCGAGGTCTCGCGCGATGAAAACCTGTTGGAGGGATTCATCGAATCGGCGGCGCGACATCAGGAAGTTCGCGTACCAGATGCGCGCCATCGAATAGTTGGGATTCAGCTCGATCGCGCGTCGAAACTCGTGTTCGGCGTCGCTCCACCGGAGCTGGTAATGACGGACATATCCGAGAGCAGCGTGCGCCTCCGCCAGATTGGGATCGAGCTGCAACGCCTTGATCGCTTCGGCGGCGGCGCGGGGCCGCATTGCCTGCGGTGAGCTCGCGCCCACCATGACGGTAGCGAACTGATTGAAGCAATCCGCGAGCGCGGCATGCGCCGGTGCATACGTGGGGTCCAACTCCACCGCGCGGCTGTAATGCGCGACTGCGCGCTGCAGCGATTCGGCGGTGCGCTGATTCCATTCATAACGGCCCGCAAGGTACGCTTCGTAGACATCGGGTCGCACGGCGCGAACGGTAGCGAAACGTTCCTCCGCCTCCGGGCGTACGGCAAGCCGCACGGCGAGCGCCAGCGCCCGTGCGACATCCGCCTGCAGCGCGAGAACCTCGTTCGCATTCCGGTCGTACGTGTCGGACCAGAGGATGCGGCCGCTCCTGGCCTCAATGAGCCGCAAATCGACCACGACGCGCGCCGCCGCACGCCGCAACGAGCCTTCGAGCAGAATGTTGGCGCCAAGCGAGCGGCCGATAGCCGCCGGACTCGTCGCAACACTCACCACGCGCGCAGCCGATACAGGACCGATGATGCGCGCTTCGGTCAGCGCGCCGAGCTGCGCCGTCAGCGCCTCCGAAAATCCGCCGGCGTAATACGCTCCGTCGGGATTCCCGCCGGCATCACGGAAGGGAAGGATCGCGATCGCGGAAACGCGTATGGGCGACTGCGAGAGCCCACGCACCACGTATCTGCCGGCAAGCGCGAGCACCGGCAGCAACGCCAGCGTGGCGCCGGCTACGAGCAACGTTCGGCGTCGAACCGTGACGAGTAACCGCCCGACGACCGGCCAGGCGCGACGCCGACGGATGGCATCGAGCGCGGTGCGCACATCGCGCGCGCTCTGATAGCGGGCTGTCGGATCCTTGAGAAGACATCGCTCGATCACGAGACGGAGTGCGAGCGGCGTCCGGGAATCCAGCGGACAGGGCGCGCCGTTCAGGATGGCGGCGCTGACCTCGTACGGCGTACGGCCAGTGAAAGGCAGCGTCCCACTCGCCAGCTCGTACAGCAGCACACCTAACGCCCAGACGTCGCTGCGCGCATCCGCCTCGCTGCCCAGCAGGACTTCCGGCGCCATGTGACTCAGCGTTCCGGCCAGCGCGCCGTGCATCGTCAGCGACACCTCGACGGACCCGGTGTCGCTCGCGGCGGACAATCGCTTTGCGAGCCCGAAGTCGAGCACGATCGCGCGATCGGTCGCGTCGACGACTACGTTCGAGCTCTTCAGGTCGCGGTGAATGATCCCCTGGCCATGAGCGTAAGCAAGTGCCTCGGCGACTTGCACTCCGATGCCTAACGTCCTGGGCAGATCGACGCCGCCGGCTTGAACCATCTCGCGAAGCGAGCGGCCATCGATATGTTGCATGACGATGAACGGCCGCTCATCCGAGGTACCGACTTCCGAGGTACCGACTTCCGAGGTACCGACTTCATAGATGG
>Ga0157380_10001728_pt1 | contig 14395 bp, 13 predicted proteins | sample S35metaG_FD_119757 | JGI IMG/M metagenome (GOLD analysis project Ga0157380, IMG submission 119757) | Switchgrass rhizosphere microbial communities from Kellogg Biological Station, Michigan, USA - S3-5 metaG | ecosystem: Host-associated > Plants > Roots > Rhizosphere > Soil | place: USA... | reverse complement strand
TCGCCATCGACTGCGCGCCCGGGATCTTGCTGCCGAATCCGCCGCCGGTGTACTCGCTGATGAGCACGAGCTCCTCGGGCTTGATGCCAACCCAGCCCGCGACCGACGCGACGGTGCGCGCGAGGCTCTGCGTCGAGACGTGCATGTAGCACTTGCCGTTCTGCCAGTAGGCCATGCACGAACGCGATTCGAGCGGCTGGTGCGACGTCGTCTGCTGATGCATGTCCCGCTCGACGATCAAGTCGGCTTCCTTGAAGCCCTTCTCGATGTCGCCGAAGACGGCCGTTTCGGTCGCTTCCGCGTCGTTCGGGAACTTGCCACCGTCGTAAACGGCCATCTGCGCCGGGGTCCACTTGATCGTCTTCATGCTCGCGCCGACGAAGACATTGCCTTCGATGCGGCCGTTCGGCGATCCGGGACGCATGCCCTCGATCGGATCGATCACGAAGGGCAGCGGCTCGAAGTCGATGACGATCTTTTCGATCGCCTCCGACGCGAGCTCTTCGCTGTCGGCGGCGATGGCGAGGATGGGTTCGCCTTCGTAAACCGGTTCATCCGTCAATGCGAATTCGGGCGGCATCGGCGGCGGCGGAGGCGCCGTGGCCGGGGCTGCGCCGGCAGCCGGGGCTGGTGCTGCGGGAGCTCCACCACCACCCGGAGCAGCGGCCTGCGGAGCCGGGGTGCCGGCCGCTGGCGTCGCAGCTGGACGTGTAGCGGTACCGGCTGTCGCACCGCCAGCAGCGGCCGCACCGCCAGCAGCGGCCGGAGCGCCAGCAGCGGCCGGAGCGCCGGCTGCGGGAGCGCCGGCGGGACGCGCCGGAGCAGCGGCCGGAGGCGGACCACCCGGAGGCGGCGGAGGCGCCGGCAGATCTTTCGCCGTCAGGATGCCGTGGACGCCAGGCATGGCGAGCGCGGCGGATGCGTCGATGCTGCGAATCTTCGCGTGCGGCCGCGGGCTCGGCATCAACTTGATGAACACCATGCCTTCGCCGCGATAGTCTTCCGCGTACTTCGCCTTGCCCGTCACTTTCGCGACAAGATCGGGCGTCTGGTAATTGTGGCCGAGGAGCTTGAACTCCATTTTCTTCGGCGCCTCGACGGGCTTGGCCGGCGCGACAGGCTTGTCTTGTTCAGCCATGGTTACGCCCCCCTCGACAACTCGGCTGCGTGCATCATGCAGTCAAGGATCTTGTTGTAGTCGGCGCAGCGGCACAGGTTTCCCGAGATGCCATGCGCGAGCTGTTCGCGTGTTGGATTGGGGTTGGTCTTCAAGTAACCGACCGTCGCCATCACGAAACCCGGCATGCAGAAGGCGCACTGGAAGCCCTGGCCTTCGACGACCGCCCGCTGCACGGGGTGCAGCGTACCGTCGGCTGATGCGAGACCTTCGATGCTCACGATCTTCTTGCCGCGGACGCTGTGCGTCAGCGTCGAACACGAATAGCGCGGCACATCGTCCACCAGCACGGTGCAGGCGCCGCATTCGGCGCGGTCGCATCCGAGCTTGGTCCCGGTGAGCCCGAGCTTGTAGCGCAAGGTCATTGCGAGCGTCTCGTTCTTGTTCACGTCGACGCGGCGCTGCTGGCCGTTGATGTCAAGCGTGATCAATCGATCGACCGAGCCGGCCACGCCCTCGTTCTGGCCCAGCACGTTGGTGCGGAACAAGTACGCGGATGCGGAAACGGTCGCGCCTGCGGCGATCACGCCCTTGATGAAATTACGTCGTGAAACTCCCGGCTGAACGCCAAGTGTTTCGGACATGCTCTGCTCACTCATAGAGCCATCTCCCCAGATCTGTGGATTCTGCGCCTTCTGCGGCCCTGGTCTTGCGTTCTGTGGCCCAATTAGCTGCGCATGATAACACCAACCGGCACAACGTAATACGTCGCGGCCGGTCGGGTTTCTACTCTTGAACGATCGTTCTAACCCGCCCGTCCGCAGCGCGCAAGAGGCGATCGTGAATGGCGCGGGCCAGTCCTTCGGCGCCCACACCCACCGCCAGAATCTTCGCCACGCCGGTCGAATCAAGCGCGCGAATCGACGCATAGAGCTCGCGGCCTGAACGCTCCAAGTCGTCTCTTGATCCGTATGGAAGCGTCTCAACTCGTCCCGATGCGGCTCGCCCGGCCAACTCAGGCGCAAGGGCCGACAGATCCTCTTCAGGCGCGAGAATACCGACCCGGTCGCCGGCGGCCGTCATCGATCGCACGTCCGCGGCAATACGCCGGCGAACCGCATCCACCGCTCCTTCATAAAGGGTGAGTTCAGCCCTGGGGGCGTAGTGACGCGTCATTTGACCTGGCGCCGGTTGGGGCTCGTCGACCCCACGCTCCCCCGTTCGCACGATGACCTCGGGCACGAGGGACCGGACCTGCTCGAACGTAATGCCCCCGGGCCGCCTCAGCACCGGCGGATCGATCGTGAAGTCGACGATCGTCGATTCGAGTCCGATGTCCGTGGGGCCCGCGTCGAGGATCAGGTCTACTCGCCCATCGAGGTCCTCGATCACATGCGCCGCCATCGTCGGACTCGGTCTCGAAAAACGGTTCGCGCTCGGCGCGGCGATCGGGATGCCTGCCGTCTCCATCAGCGCGCGCGCGACGCGATGCGACGGCACGCGCAGCGCAACGCTCGGCAGCCCGGCCGTCACGAGATCCGGAACCTCGGATCGTTTTGGCAGGACGAGGGTCAGCGGTCCGGCCCAGAACGAAAGCGCGAGCTTGCGCGCCCCGGCGGGCATGCCGGCCGCGCATTGATTCACCTGTCCGATGTGCGCGATATGGACGATGAGCGGGTCGTTCGCGGGCCGCTCTTTCGCGTCGAAGATTTTCTGTACGGCGATCGGGTCGAGCGCGTGGGCGCCGAGTCCGTACACGGTCTCTGTTGGGAAGACGACAAGCTTGCCTTCGCGCAATGCCGCAGCCGCTTCTTCAATCGCGGCCGCATCGGGCCGATCGCGATCGACGTGAATGACTCGGGTCTTCATGGTCTCGGGTCTTGGGTCCTCGGTCCTGGGTCTTGGGTGGCGGGGCTTGGGACCTTCAACGCATCAGTCCCGATCAGTAGTTGAATCACTCGACTATAGCTTTGTATGCCTTCGTCGACGCCTTGCGACTTCAACATCCGATCGTACGACGACCACGCGACCTGCTCGACGGGCCGCACCAGTTTCTTGAGCCGCTCGCGGATCGCCGCTTGATCATCGCGCGGCCCCTGCGCGAGTTTCTCGAGGACGATGCGCTGCGTCACGGGCTGAAGTTGATTCACGGATTCGGAAACCAGATCGAGCCACGCGCTGTATTCCGCTGCCGGCCCGGCACGAAGCGCGGCGAGCAGCCCGACAAAGCTGGCATCGGACTCGGGCGCATAGCCCGACAGATGCGCCCACTCGTGCGCGAGCACGGCAGGCCGTTCGGGACCGGTCAGATCGGGATTGAGCAGCGTCTCGAGAAAGAACGGGCCGAGTTGCCCGCTCACGCCGGACGCGCGATAGAACGGCGTGAAGATTGACCACTTTGGGGTGGCGATCACCGTCGGTCGAGGGCGTCCCAGTTCCTTCTCGACTTGATGCAGGGCGTCGACGAGCGCCTGCGGTGAACCATCAATCGCAGGAAACCCGGCGGTGTGTCCTGACGCGTGCGTCTGGTTGGCGCGGTCGATCGAGTACTCCGCCAGGGCGCGCACCGCGTCGGGTGTGATGCGCGACGCGTCGTACCGCAGCGTCGTCTCGAGCGGCGGCCGCGCGTAATTCAAACCCCACGCGGCGAGAAACCAGAGATATACGACGGCGAGGAGCGTGAGCGTCGCCACCAGCCCGCGCCACAGCGATCGAATCGCTTGCTTCTTACGTGCCCGACGAATCGACCAGAACCAGATGCCGAGCGCGACCGTGATGAAGACCACGATCGCCACATCGAAGAGCGCGATTGGCGATCGATTCGAGAGCGACGTGATGTTGGCTTGCAGAAGCGGATACAGCCAGCGCGAGTAGTACTGCTCGACGGTGAAGACGCCAGGCGGAAACACGGCAACCGCCGCGGCCAGTGCCAGCAGAAGGGTCTGCGTCGCCGACTTCAAGCTGAACCGCACGTGCTCAATTATCCCCTTTGATTCGAGAGTTAGGCAGCCGAAGACTCAACTGCTGCCGTGGCGGGCGGACTTCTGCCCTCAAAAGACAGGATGAGGTGGAACGCTTCGTGCACTGGGGAAGACGGAGGCAAGACGCATGAAGCCCTTAGTGATCGTCGGCATTCTCCTCGTGGTCATCGGCGTGATCGGTTTGGCCTATGGCGGCATCTCCTACACGAAGGAGAAGACGGTCGTCGACATCGGTCCGATCAAAGCCACGGCCGACACGCGCGAAACGATCCCGGTGCCTCCGCTGCTCGGCGGCATCGCGCTCGTTGGCGGCATCGTGCTGCTCGTTGCCGGCGGGAAAAAGTAAGCTGCGCGCTATGGTGGAGAACCTTCGCGTGGCTTGCCAACCGTAGCAAACGGAAGGAACAAACGTTTGCGAAGGTTGGTCGGGATGCCGGGATTCGAACCCGGGACCTCCTGCACCCCAAGCAGGCGCGCTAGCCAGGCTGCGCTACATCCCGTCAGGCAGTCAACAGTCGAGAGTCGACAGTTCAGAGTTTACTTCTTGGCTTTCGATTTGGCGACTGACTTCTTCTTCGGCGTGGCCGCGACCAAGCGCAGTTCGGACTCGGGCTCCGCATCGTCCGAGAGCATCTCGAGAATCGACTGCAGCCCCGATTTCACCCGCCGGAGCTGCTCGCGCACACGATCACCGACCACTTCCTGGACGAGGACAGACGCGCCGTTGCGCTCGCCGTTGTCTTCTTCAAGGCGGCGCCGCGCGCCCGACAGCGTCAGGCCTTCCTCGAAGACGAGCTGCTTGATGCGCAGCACCAGCTCGACGTCGGATCGGCGGTAGAGACGCGGACCGCCGCCGGCCGGCACCTGGCCGATCTGCGGAAACTCCGCCTCCCACGACCGCAACACGTACGGCTGAACCTGCACAACCTCGCAGACGTCCGCGGCTTTAAACAGCTCGCGTTTTGGTGCAGCCATCTTGGGCATCGACAGTATAAGCCCTCTTAGCGCTTCGATTTCGCGCCGCGGCGCCTGAGCCGCGCCCGATCCGCGTTGGTCGGCTTCGAACCCGGACCTTTCTTCACCGGCTTGCGCCGGTCCGGCGCGCGCTCGGCGGCGGTCTTGCGCTCCTCGCCCTTGCGCGAATCCTTCCGGCCGCGGACCTGGATGCGAATCGGATTGCCGAAAAATCCGTACGACTCACGCAGGCGATTCTCGAGGAACCGCTCGTACGAAAAATGCAGCTTCGCCTCCGAATTCGTGAACAGCACGAACGTTGGCGGCGCCTTCGCGGTCTGTGACGCGTACATGACGCGCACGTTCCGCTTCCCTGACGTCACCGGCGGCATTGCGCTCGTGATCTTTTCAATGAAGCGATTGAGCTCGCCGGTCGGCACGCGCGTGCGGGCAGCCGTCGCGACCTTGTCGACGACCTCGAGCAATTTCGGCGTCCGCTCCCCGGTCATGGCGGAGATGTGAATGATCGGCGCGTAGTCGAGAAACTTCAACTGGTAGCGCAGGTTCTCATCGAACGCCTTGGTGATGTCCTCGCCCGCGTGCGGTTTCATCAGGTCCCACTTGTTCGCCGCGATGATGATGCCCTTGCCCGCTTCCTTCGCAGCGCCGGCGATCGCGCCGTCCTGGTCGGTCGGACCCAGGGTGGCGTCGATGACCAGCACGACGACATCAGCGCGCTCGATCGCGCGCTTCGCGAGCAGGACGCTCATCGACTCGACCTGCGACTTCGAGACCTTGCCCGGCCGGCGAATCCCGGCAGTGTCGACAATGCGGAAGGTCCGCCGGTGCCACTGCAACATCGAATCGACCGAATCCCTGGTCGTCCCCGGAACTTCGGAAACGATCATGCGATCTTCCCGGAGCAAGTGATTCACCAGCGATGACTTGCCGGCGTTTGGTCGTCCGACGATCGCTATCGCAATTTCCGGCGCCTCCGGTTCCTCGTTCCCGGTTGCCGGTTCCCCGTTCCCGATTTCCGGCTGCAGCTCGAGTCTCTCGACGATTACCTCGAGAAGATCGCCGACGCCGTCGCCGTGTTCGGCGCTGATTTCGATCACATCTTCGAAGCCAAGGCGGTACAGCTCCAGTGCGCCGGCGCGGGCGCGGCGATCGTCGGTCTTGTTGACCGCAAGAATGATCGGCACGTTGGCGTCGCGGGCAGCCTTGGCGATCTCTTCATCGCCCGGAATCAATCCCTCACGGCCGTCGGCGACGATGACGATTAGATCCGCCGACGTCAGCGCACGCGAGCCCCGCGCGATGACCAGTTCGTGAAGCGGATCCTCACTGGCGCCAAACAAACCGCCGGTGTCCGTTAGTTCGAAGTGATACTTCTCCCAGGTAACCGGATGTGTAATCACATCACGCGTCGTTCCGGCGATCGACGTCACGATCGACCGGCGTTTGCCGCTCAAACGATTGAACAGGGTCGACTTACCCACATTTGGGCGGCCGACCAACACGACTTGACGCAGGGCCTTGCGCGGCACGGTCCGTCTATATTACTGGGGGACAAGGGCTTGCGGCCTTGAAACCACCCGGAAATGCACAACTCTGCCGATAAATACATCCATACAAAGCACTTATCCGTTTGACAGCGTAAGTCCCCTGATTTAAGCTATTTACACAGATCGGGGCGAATCAGAGTCAATGATCAAGGTCGACATCGTGAACGAGGTCTCACGGGTGGCGGATGTCACCAAAGTGAAGGCCGAGCTGGCGGTGGACGCAGTGTTCGAAGCGATGCGCCACTCCATGCAGCGTGGCGAACGCATTGAGCTGCGAGGCTTTGGCGTCTTCCAGGTCAAGCCCCGCAAGCGCGGCATCGGCCGCAATCCGCGCACCGGCAAGGAAGTTCGCATCCCGCCCGGCCGCACGATTCGCTTCAAGCCCGGCAAAGAACTGCAGAACATCGGATAAGCTCGGGAAGGGTGCCTTCCGAAGAGCCGGTCAATCCGATCGATCCATTCGATCAATACGAGCAATCCATTCCAAAGCCGCTGCCGCCACCGCATGGCCGGCTCTGGGTGCAGCTCGTGTTACTGGCATTGACGCTGGTGACCACGACGCTGGCCGGCGTCGGCCACTACCAGTTTTTCAAAATCGATCTCGCGCTGATCGATCAGCCGGAACAATTGCGGCAGGCGCTGACGGGCACGGTCACTGATGCCCGCTTCTATCTTCAGGGCCTCTGGTACAGCCTCACCATCCTGCTCATACTGGGCTGCCATGAGATGGGCCACTACGTCGCCTGCTTGCGCTACGGTGTGGTCGCGACGCGTCCGTATTTCCTGCCGGTGCCCCTTCCGCTCACCGGCACCTTCGGCGCGTTCATTCGCATCAAGTCGCGCATCCCGACGAAGACCGCGTTATTCGACATCGGCATTGCCGGTCCGCTCGCCGGCTTCATCGTTGCCGTGCCGGCGCTCGTGATCGGCCTGATGCTGTCGCGCGTCGATCGGCTGCCGGTCGATCAGTCGGGGCTCGTCGAGCTCGGCGAGCCCTTGCTCTTCAAGCTTGCGACCCGGCTTGTCTGGGGACCCGTGCCGAGCGGTCATTCAGTGAACATGCACCCGATGGCGTTTGCCGCATGGTTCGGGCTGCTGGCGACCGCGCTGAACCTTTTCCCCATCGCGCAGCTCGATGGCGGCCACATCTCCTACGCGGTGCTCGGCCGCCGATCGACGATCGTCACCATCGTCATGATCGGGGTCGCGATCGTCTTGTGCTTCAGCTCGACGAGCTGGATTGTCTGGACGCTGCTGCTCCTCGTGATGATCGCGTTCCTCGGCCCGCACCACCCGCCGACCCTCGACGACGAGCAGCCGCTCGATCGCAGCCGGGTCGTGCTGGCGGGGGTCGCGATGATCATCCTCGCACTCTGCTTCACGCCGGTGCCGATCGGCGAGATCCTCGCCGGGCGCTAGCGGCCTGTGGCAAAGGTTCTTAGCGGCTAGAGAGCGCGGTCATCACACTTCGAGCAGGTCTTTGCCCACGATCACCGAGCCACGGAAGTGAATGCGAGCCGCCTCGGCCCACATTTGCTCTGTGACCTCTGGATCGTCCGCTGGTATCAGATGAGACAGCACCAGGGTCTTGACGCCGGCCGCCTGTGCCACGCGGCCAACGTCTTCTGCTGATGTTTGGCCCGCGATGATACTGCGCTTGAGCGCGGTCGCATTGGGCACTCGGGCCACCAGCCGATCGACCGCGGGCAAGTAGACGGCTGAATGGACGAGAACGTCGGCCCCTTGCGCGAGTTTCACAAGATTGTCTGACCGTGCCGTGTCGCCTGAGATCACGATCGACCGATCGGCGGCATCGAACCGATATGCGAATGCCGGCACCATGGGCGGATGATCGACCAGGGTCGCCGTGACCGTCACCTGGTCATCGCGCATCACCTGCCCCCTTTCGCCCAGCTCGTGGACATGAACCAGGGGGACCAGCGGCACGCGGCCTTCGTCAGCGATCCGCGCGTTGATGTCGGTCTCATTCATTTCGAAGAACCGCCCGGTCATCTTTGCGAGCGGCGGTGGTCCCCACGTGTCGACCTGCGTACGCAGCCCGGCCGTCCAAGCCAGCCAGATTAGATTTCCGTAGTCAGCGTTGTGATCCGAGTGGTGGTGCGTCACGAAGATGTGGCGCAGCGTGGGCAGTGGCACGTCCGCCAAGACAAGCTGGCGAGCCACGCCGTTGCCGCAGTCGATGACATACGCGGCGTTGTTCCTGATGATCACCTGGGCAGACGCAGAACTCGCCTTCCGCGGGCGTGGGCCGCCACCCGTCCCGAGCAGGATGAGTCTCGTCCTGGTGGTTTGGCCTTGGCTGCTATTTGGCTGCCAGAACGCGGCCACCAACGTCGCAGTTGCCGTCAGAAACGCACGCCGGCTGGGTTGCAACATCGAGATTACCCGCAATCAGACTGTCTATCCTCTGGTCGAGCGAGAATCACGACTTGTACCACGGGCTGCTAAAGCATCGACAGCGGATCGACGTCGATCGAGACGCGCCTGGCGAGCGCCGGCTTGCGGGACACGGCCAGCTGCAGCGCTTCGCGCATCGCCCTGCGGCTCGTCCCCTTCAGGAAGAATTGGACGCGATGTTCGCCCCGCAGCTTCGTGAGAGGCGCCGGCGCCGGGCCGAGGAGCACGAAGCCCTTGGATCCGCGCGCCTCGTCGGCGAGATCGCGCGCGCCATCCATGGCCTCGTCAAATGAGCGGCCGCGCACGACCACGTTGACCATGGCCACCTGCGGCGGGTAGCGCATGGCGCGGCGATACTTCACTTCGGTGTCATAGAAGTCGCGGTAGTTCTGCGTGCAGGCGAGCGTGATCGCGTAATGGTTCGGCAGCAACGACTGGATGATCGCTTCCCCCGGCCGCTCGCCGCGGCCGGCGCGGCCGGCCACCTGCGTCAGCAACTGGAAGCTGCGTTCGCTGGCCCTGAAATCCGCGAGGCCGAGCCCCACGTCCGCGGAGATCACGCCGACGAGCGTCACCTCCGGGAAATCGTGGCCCTTCGCGATCATCTGCGTGCCGATCAGGATGTCGACCTCGCGGCCGGCGACCTTCTCGAGAATCTCCACCAGACTTCCCTTTCGCCGGACCGTGTCTCGATCGACGCGCGCGATGCGGGCCGATGGAAACAGTTTCCTGATCTCCGCCTCGACACGCTCGGTGCCAAATCCGACCCGCTCCATGTAAGGCGCGGCGCACTTCTCGCAGGTCGTGGGTACGGGCTTCGAGAAATTGCAATAGTGGCATCGTGCCATCCAACCGGCCTGGCGTCCGCCTTCGCCCTCCTGGCTTCGGCGAGACAGGCCATGGACCGTCAAGCTGATGCTGCAGTTCGGGCATTCGAGTGTCGCCGTGCATTGACGGCAGACGACCGCGGTGGCGAATCCGCGCCGGTTCAGGAGGATCAGTGATTGTTCACCGCGGGCGAGCCGCGCCTGCATCGCCGTCACGAGCGGTCGGCTCAGGACCACGTCATCACCGGCCTCCGCCATCTCCTCGCGCATGTTGACCACGGTCACGCTCGCCATCGGCCGATCGAGCACGCGCGTCGCCATCTTCACCAGCGTGTAGCGGCCCTCGAGCGCGTTCGTGTAGGACTCGATCGTCGGAGTCGCGGATCCGATCACGACCAGCGCGTTCGCGAACTTGCCCCGCATGATCGCCACGTCGCGGCCGTGATACCGCGGTGTCTCATCCTGCTTGTACGAGGTGTCGTGCTCCTCATCGACGATGATCAGGCCGGGATTGGCCAGCGGCGCAAATACCGCCGAGCGCGTGCCGATCACGACGTCGACATCGCCCCTCCTGATGCGGTGCCACTGATCGTGGCGTTCGCCATCTGACAACCCGCTGTGTTGAATGGCCACGGCGGTTCCGAAGCGCGCCCGAAAGAGCGCCGCTACCTGCGGCGTCAGCGCGATTTCGGGAACGAGCATCAGCACGCCTCGTCCGCGTTGCCTGACCGCATCAGCGATCCGCAAATACACTTCGGTCTTGCCGCTGCCGGTGACACCGTGGACGAGCGCAACATGGAACGCGTCTGCGGCAGCCAGCGGCAGCAGCATCTCGAGCGCGTGTTGCTGATCGGGCGTCGCGTCGCGAAGCGCCTGCACCTTGACGGCGGAGACTGCGTGTTCGAACGGATCGCGATCGATCCGCTCTTCGCGAATCGACACCAGGCCGAGCGCCTTCAAGCGCGATAACGCCGCACTCGGGATGCCGCGCTCGGTCAGCACGGACGCGGTCAGGCCGTCGGGCGTGCCCTTGAGCAGGTGTAGCGCCTCGACCTGGCGTCGGCCCAGGCGTGGCCCCTCTGCGGCTTCAGCACCGTGCGCCGCAAGCCGCTCGACGGCGTCAATCCCGGCGGCGGTGAGCGCGGCAACGCGCACGGTCTTGAATCGATCGGTGCGACCCGTGAGTCCGTGCGGCGGGAGCGCGGCGGCGAGGGTGGCGCCGGGCCCCGCAAGGTAGTACTCGGAGACCCACTCGGTCAGTTTCACCACGTCCGACGGCACGAACGCGTGGTCGTCGAGAACCTGCTTGATCGGCTTGATCGTATAAGCCCGGTCTGCGGCAGCCGCTTCGCCAAGGACCACTCCTGTCAGCGTGCGCGGACCGACCGGCACGACCACGCGCGCGCCGGCGCGCGGCATCTCCTGCTCGACTGGAACTTGATACGTCAGCACGCCGAGCGCGGGCACGGGCACCGCCACCGACACGAGTCGATCTCGGATCTCGGATTTCGGATCTCGGATTGTCTTACGCCTCTGACTGGAGGATAGCGCGAACCTTCTTCATGTCTTCCCACACTTCGCGCTTGGCCGATGGGTTGCGAAGCAGGTAGGCCGGATGGAAGGTCGGGATCAGCACCGTGCCGCGGTAATCGAACTGGCGCCCCCGCAGCCGCGTGATCGGGTCCATTGTCTTCAGCAGTGACTGTGCGGCGAACTTGCCGAGCGGCACGATCACCTTCGGCTGGATCACGTCAATCTGGCGGAACAGGAATGGCTCGCAGGAGGCCACTTCGTCCGGCTCCGGATTGCGGTTGCCTGGCGGCCGGCACTTGATGACGTTGGCGATGTAGACCTGGTCGCGCGTCATGCCGATCGCCTCGATGATCTTCGTCAGCAACTGCCCGGCGCGCCCCACAAACGGCTCGCCCTTCTTGTCTTCGTCCTCGCCCGGCGCCTCGCCGACGAACATCAGGCGCGCCTTGGGATTGCCGACGCCGAACACGATCTGTGATCGCCCCAGCGTGCAGAGTTTGCAGCGCGTGCAGGCGGGACCGATGTCCAGCTTGATGGCTTCCAAGGTCTCCGTAGGTGCCGTGGGTGTCTGATGTGCCTGGGGTGCTTGAGGTGCCTGGAATGCCGGTGGCGCTTCTGGCACAGAAGAGGCGTCGGGGCGGCGACGCCAGTTCGCGTCGCGGCTGACGCCGGCCACACCAATCTCTTCGTAATACTTCAGGTGATCCGCTAACTCGCGCGACATGTGTCCCTAGATTTTTACAGGAGCGTTCTTGGCTGGAACAGCCGTCAGGAACTGTTCGATGCGATCGAGGATGCGGGCCGCGACGGCCGCCTTCGACTGGAGGGGAATGTCCTCGGCGCCTGACGCGGCGACGAGCGTGACGGCATTGGTGTCGACATCGAACCCGGCGTCGGCGCGCGACACGTCGTTGGCGACGATCAGGTCGGCGGCCTTCTCCCGGAGTTTGCCCTTCGCATACGCGACGACGTCGTTGGTCTCCGCCGCGAAGCCGACGAGCACCGGCAACCCTTGCTTGCGCGACGGGAGCTTGCCGAGCTCGCCGAGAATGTCCTTCGTCCGATTGAGCGTGATCGTCACGGGGCCGTCGCCCTTCTTCAGCTTGTTCTTCGCCCGCTCCGCCGGCGTGTAGTCGGCAACGGCGGCCGACATGACGATTGCGTCCTGGCCATCGGTGCGCTCCATCACGGCAGCGTGCATGTCCGAAGCGCTGCGCACCTTCACGACGATCGCGCCATGGGGTGCGGACAGGTGCGTCGGTCCCGTCACCAGCGTCACGGCGGCGCCGCGGCGCAATGCTTCAGCGGCGATCGCATATCCCATCCGTCCGCTCGAGCGATTGCCGACAAAACGAACCGGATCGATGTCTTCGAGCGTCGGACCCGCGGTCACCAGAATGCTGCGTCCGGCAAGCGTCGCCGTCGTCTTCGCCTTGAGGAGCTGCTCGGCCGCCGCCACGACATCTTCGGGTTCGGCGAGCCGTCCCTTGCCAATCCATCCGCACGCCAGGTACCCGGAGCCGGGATCGACGAGGTGCACGCCATGAGCTACCAGGGTCTCGAGATTCCTGGCGACCGCGGGATGGTCGAACATGTTCGAGTTCATCGCCGGCGCAACGAGCACCGGTGCGCGCGTCGCGGTATAGAGCGATGACAGGAAATCGTCCGCCAGGCCGTTCGCGAATTTGCCGATCGTGTTGGCGGTCGCCGGCGCCACCAGCAGCAGATCGATGTTCGAGGCAATGGCGATGTGCTCGATATCGGCGTTGGCACCCGGCTTCCACTGATCGGTAATCACCTCACGCCGCGTGATCGCCTCGAACGTCAGCGGGCCGACGAACTTTTCGGCCGATCTGGTCATGATCGCGACGACGTCGTGGCCGTTTTTCTGCAGGCCGCGCGCGATCTCGACGGCCTTGTAAGCCCCGATTCCGCCGGTGACGCCGAGAGCGATGAATGCCATGTCTATTTCTTAAAGGTCTGGATGATGTCTTCCGCTACCGGTTTCATCCGGTGCATCCGCGACCGCTCCGCCGCGATGATTTCCTGCAGCCGGACCACCGTCGGCTCCAGCTGATCGTTGATCACGACGTAATCGTAATCGACGTAACACCCCGCTTCGGCGCGGGCCGCGGCGAGCCGCTTCTGCATCGCCGCTTCGCTGTCGGCGCTTCTGCCTCGCAACCGCCGCTCGAGAATCTCGAATGACGGCGGCAACACGAAGATCGACGTGTGGTCGATCCCGCAACGCTTGACCTGCTCGGCGCCCTGCACGTCGATGACCAGGACGACGTCCTGCCCCGATGCCTGCAGTCGCTCGGCGTCGAGACGTGAAGTGCCGTACAGATTGCCGAACACGTCGGCCCACTCGAGAAACTCGCCGCGATTGATCATGCCTTCGAAGTGCTCGCGGCTGACGAAATTATAGTCGAGGCCGTCGCGCTCGCCCGACCGCGCCGGCCGCGACGTGTACGAGCGCGACATGCGCAGGTTGGGCAGGATTTGCACGAGGCGCTCGGCAAGCGTCGTCTTCCCGGTGCCGGAGGCGGCCGAGATGATGAACAGGAGCCCACGCTCCGGGTCGGTGCCAGCGTGTTTCTGCGATATCAGCGACATCTGCGTAATGTGCGCGGTGTTCCGCCTTACTCGACGTTCTGCACTTGTTCCCGCATGCGCTCGAGTTCCGCCTTGGCCTGGATCACGACTTCCGAAACCTGCAGGCCGTCGGCTTTCGATCCAATGGTATTCACTTCCCGGTTCATTTCCTGCAACAGGAAATCGAGCTTGCGGCCGCACGGTTCGGGGCTGTCCGACAGCGCGTCCCAGTGCGCGAGGTGGCCGTGGAAGCGGGTCACCTCTTCGCTGATGTCCGATCGCTGCGCGACGCGCACCACTTCCTGCGACAGCACCGCTTGATCGATCGGCAACGCGGCGGCAATCTCGCGGGCGCGCTCGAGCAGCCGCGCCTCGAGCCCCTCGCGGCCGGTGTTGGCCGCG
>Ga0157380_10001725_pt1 | contig 14399 bp, 7 predicted proteins | sample S35metaG_FD_119757 | JGI IMG/M metagenome (GOLD analysis project Ga0157380, IMG submission 119757) | Switchgrass rhizosphere microbial communities from Kellogg Biological Station, Michigan, USA - S3-5 metaG | ecosystem: Host-associated > Plants > Roots > Rhizosphere > Soil | place: USA: Michigan... | reverse complement strand
CTAAGGGCGGGCGTCTTATGTCCGATGCAAATTGGCAGCGTGTACGAGAAGTTTTTGATGCCGCCCTGCGACAAGAGCCCGAGCAACGCCAGAATTACATCAACAAAGCCTGTGGTGACGATGAGGAGTTGCTGACGGAAGTCACATCGCTCTTCTCCTCTCTTGAGAAGTCTAGCGAGTTCCTCGAGACTCCTGCCGTGGCCCATGTGGCAGACCTCATTGAATCTTCCACAAAACCACTTGCACCAGGTACACGCCTGGGACATTACGAAGTCGTTCGTCAAATCGGCAGCGGCGGGATGGGAGCAGTTTATCTTGCCAGGGATCTAAAGCTCGATCGTAGCGTCGCCATAAAGATACTCAACAAACAATTCAGTCGTGACGCAACGAACCTCGAACGCTTCGTCCGCGAAGCCAAAGCGGCCTCGGCTCTAAACCATCAGAACATCCTGGTCATACACGAAATCAACGAAGATGAAGCCGCGCATTACATCGTCAGCGAATATGTCGAAGGCAAAACTCTCCGCGAAGTTCTGACAGAAACGAACATCAGTTTAGCGGACGTCATAGACGTTGCCATTCAGCTGGGTTACGCGCTCTCAGCCGCGCATGGTGCGCATCTCGTTCATCGTGACGTCAAACCTGAAAACGTAATGGTTCGTCCAGACGGTCATGTGAAAGTACTGGACTTCGGTTTGGCAAAACTCGTCGAACAGGAAAGCAAGGCCTTCATTGGTCTGAACCACGCCACCAACAGGAATCAGACAGCACAAGGCGTGATTCTGGGAACGGTCAATTACATGTCGCCCGAACAGGCGAAAGGTGAACGGGTTGACGAACGAACGGACATATTTAGTTTCGGCGTGGTGCTTTATGAAATGGTGGCGGGCCGAATACCGTTTGCGGGGGATTCGATGTCGGAAACTCTCGCCAATCTTATCAATGCCGAGCCCCAACCGCTTTCCGCAAGTGTGCCGGAAGAGTTGAAACGTATAGTTGCGAAAACACTCCGGAAGAACAAGAACGAGCGTTATCAAACAATGGACGACGTTCTTACAGATTTGAGGGATTTGCGGAAAGACTTGACGTTCGATGAGAAGCTGGCGAAAGCGTTGACGCGAGACAATAAGACCGCAACGGAAATTCTGGAACCTACGACGCGTGCTGATAACAAACGAACCGCTGAAACACAGCACAGTTTTTCGCGAACAATAAAGCAACACAAACCGCTCGCAGCGTTTGCGCTTGTCGTATTGCTCACCGGCGTCATCGGTCTTACCTACTATTTTTTCTACAGAAAAGCATCTGCGAGAGGTGACGGGAAGAAATCAATCGCCGTCCTGCCGGTTAAACCCATCAGTGCCTCAGACCGCAACCAGATGTTCGAGATGGGAATCGCAGATTCATTGATTCAGAAGATCGATTCGATGAACGGATTCTTTGTCCGACCTTTGAGTGCGACGCGCAAATATGCAGACCTAGAGCAGGATTCGCTTGTCGCCGGCCGCGAACAGCAGGTCGATTATGTTCTCGCCTCGAATTATCAGTTGGCTGACGGGAAGATCAAGGTCACGGCACAGCTTCTTAATGTGGCAAATGGACAGATAGAAGACACCTATCAACGCGAAACAGATGCGGCAAACATCTTCGCGATGCAGGACGCAATCGCAAGCGACATTGGGAACAAATTATTGGCGAGGTTTCGTGCTGCGTCCAACCAGTCGATAGCAAAACGTGGTACGACTAATGAGAAAGCGTACGAGTTTTATCTGTTAGGTAGAAATCTGACCTATAACCGAACTACAGCGGATGCCCAAAAAGCGATCGACTACTTCGAGCAAGCCGTCAAACTCGACCCGAATTTCGCACGCGCATACTCGGGAATGGCGCACGCTTATATTGCGTTGGGCAATCTCCAGGGAGGATCGCCGGCGGAGTATCAGAAGTCGAAGGACGCCGTTAGAAAGGCGCTCGAAATCGATCCCAATCTTGCCGAAGGGTATACAGTTTCAGGAGAACTAAAATTTTCCATTGATTGGGATTATCCGGGAGGGGAAAGAGACCTGCTGCGCGCGATTCAGCTGGAACCGAATTCCGACTTTGCGCATGAGAAGTACGCCTCATATTTAGCTGCCCGCGGACGTTTTGACGAGGCAGTTGCTGAATCAGCGCTCGCTCTTCAGATTGATCCGAACTCCTACTCCATTCAACGAGATCGAGCACGGATCCTTTATCTAGCACGTCGTTACGACGAAGCTATTCTGCAGTTCAAGAGAGTCATCGAGGTGCACAAGGACTTAGGCGTGTACGGCGGGTGGCTTTGGACCTCTTATTTAATGAAGGGCGACGAAGCGCAAGCCTACGAGTGGTTTATTAAACTGCAGAAACAAACTAACCCCAACCTCGTGGAACCTTATCAGAAAGCTTATGACACTTCGGGTTGGCCCGGAGTACAGCAAAAAGTATTTGAGCTCCGGATGATAAACGAACAAACGGCCTCGACCAATTCCTATGGAATGGCAAGACAGTGTGCGCTGATGGGAAAGAAGGAACTGGCGTTTGAATTCCTAAATAAGGCCATCGAGAAGCGCCAGGGTCAGTTGATGATGCTTAATGTCGAGCCCCCTTTCGATTCACTCCGTGACGACCCTCGATTCGACGAACTCGTCAGACGCGTCGGATTGAAGTCCTGAAAGACAAAATGTGGGAAGCCATCATTCGTAGGTCTCTTCCAGCCATTTTCATCGGCTTAGTAATAGCTCTGTCAACGCCAAGTGTTGATGCTCAATCGCAAGCCTCAAACGGACAAATCGAAGGCACAGTGTCCGACCAAAACAACGCGGCTGTGCCGGATGTGATTATCACAGTTACGAATATCGAAACCGGCATGATGAGAACCGCGACCACTGACGGAAGCGGTGTTTATAGAGTTCCGCTTTTGCCTCTTGGAACTTACCGCATCACTGCCGAAGCCACGAACTTTAAGAAGCTGGTCCAGGAAGGGGTGAACCTGACTACTGGACAAATCGCTACGGTTGATTTGGATTTAGAAGCCGGAGAAGTTCAGGAAGTCGTTACCGTTTCATCTGACGTATTACTTGCGGATTCCGGCAAGATCGATCTGGGGCGTGTGATGAACACGCGCGAAGTGCAGAATCTCCCTCTCGTTTCGCGTAACGTTTATAACTTCGCTCTCCTTCAAGCCTATGTTACAGGCCGTCCGAGTCGCGGATATATTCCGCCCATGATCAATGCCAACGGTTATTTGAGGCGAGTGAATTATCTACTCGACGGCAACACTAACACGCAGGCCGATCGTGGCACGGTCCGGTTGATGCTAGTTTCCGACACATATATCAGTGAGATTCAACTGCTTACTAACGGCTTTGCGGCTGAGTTCGGTAACACGCCGGGAATGATTATGAATGTCGTAACGCCTTCGGGAACAAATACGCATCACGGTTCGATAAGCTATCGATTTCGCCGCCCGTCATTCTATTCTCGCCCGTTCTTTTATCCGTTACCCGAAGATATACCGGACAGTAAGTCCGATAATTTTACGGCAGCTATCGGCGGCCCTATCATCAAAGACCGCTGGCACTATTATTTTGGTTACGAAAGAATTGAACGTGTCGATAAAGCGACAGCCGCGCGACTTTTGACAATTCGCCCGGACGACCGAGCGCGGTTGATTGCCGCAGGCGTGCCCGACTCCACTTTCCCCGCAGTCATTCCCGACCTTGCCTCAGGGGCTTTCTATATTTTCCGGACCGATGTGCAGTTGAACAATAAGAATCGTTTGACAGCGCGTTTTAATCATACGAACCTGGTTGGCAAAAATATTAATCTCGGCAGACTCATCACCTTGGACCAAAGTACGGATACGCCCAGTGTTGATTATGCACTCGCGGTGCAGGTCGCTTCATACACACCTCGTGTTTTCAACGAATTTCGGTTTCAACATGCCTACCGCAAAACGAGCAATATAAGAAATGAAGCCTCCGCCTCAGGGCCTTCGATTGTGATTTCGAATGTGGCAAGCTTTGGGGCGCCAGAAAATGCCGATACGATTAACCCGCTGGAGAAGATAACGCAGATTCAAGACAATCTTACGTGGGCACGTGGAACCCATGTGCTCAAATTCGGAGGCGGTTTGAATTTCATCGACGACCTAAAGCGTTCGTCAGTTTTTGCGAGATACACGTTTCCCTCAATTACCGCTTATTTAAACGCCAGGAACGGAACGAATCCCCGCAGTTATTCAAGTTACGTTGAAGCATTCGGCGATCCTGATATTACATACACATCAACGTACTGGAATTGGTTTGTGCAGGATGATTGGAAACTGAGTCGCCGCTTGAAATTCAATTACGGTTTGCGCTACGACCTCTATCGCATGCCCAAAGCCGATCCATCTTCGCCTTATCAGGCTTCACAAAATTTCAATATTGATAAAAACAATTTCGCACCTCGTTTTGGTGTCGTCTATGCCATGCGAGAAGGGAACCGACCAACTGTTCTTCGAGCGGGGGCCGGACTTTACTACGATACGCCGTGGCTGAATATGTATGAGCGCGCAATGCTCAGAAACGGTAATCAGAAATTTTTCAATTTCACTTTTCCGCCATCGCCAAACGCTCCAGCATTTCCGGGTACTTTCTCCGGCTCTCTACCCGCTGGTACAGTTCTGCCGCCGCAGGATATTGATACCGTCGCCTCAGACTTCGAAAACATGTATGCGATTCACTCAAACATCCAGATTGAACAGGCCATCACTGAAAATCTTGCGCTCGCTGTTGGCTATGTCCATTCGAGTGGTCGTCATATCGCCGTCTATCGCAACATCAACCTGATACCGACTCGCTTTCTTTCGGATGGCAGACCGGTATTCGACCGAGCAGTCAATCCCGCCACCCGCTACGACCCGAGATTCAACAACATCTTCATGGCTGAAGCAGCAGGCGTTTCGCAGTACAACGCTTTGGCCCTGCAATTAACTCGCCGGCTTGCTCGCGGGCTTCAGTTCAGCGCGAATTACACGCTCTCAAAGGCAACCGACGACTCACCCGAACAGAATTTGGCTACCGGTGCGATCCAGAATCTTATTTTGACGGACCCGTTTAATCGTCGGCTCGACAAAGGGAGTTCGTTCGCGGATCAACGTCATACTTTTGTTATGACTGTGGTGGCCAGCCCGAGGTTTAGTTTTGAAAACAAAACGCTGCGCTATGTTTTCAACAACAACCAGGTAGCGGTTTTCGGAACAGCCAACAGCGGCGAGACATTCAACATCGTCTCCACTTCAGACATCAACAACGACGGCATAACAGGTTTGGACAGACCGATAGGTATCAAACGCAACTCAGGCATGACTCCGCCGCAATTCAATATCGATTTGCGATTTTCGCGGTTCGTAAATTTCACTGAGCGTTACAAGGTGGAAGTCTTCGGCGAGTTTGTTAATTTTTTCAATATCAACAGCATCGTCCAATTCACTAACGTCACAGTGCAGACCGATGCGAATGGAGAGCTCGTCGGTAGTCTTCCCGATTTCAGAGCGAGGAACCAATCGGCCTCGCAAGACAGCCGTCAGTTTCAACTCGGCTTAAAGTTTATTTTTTAATAGGTGCCTACGCACTGTGAGGAGTGAAACTCCAGAGATCATGAGTGAAAACCTACAACCACAACCGGCCACGCGACGTCCTTTAATGCAACGGATCATGATTTATGCTGGAGTGCTGCTGATCGTCTTTCTGCTCGGCTTCGTCCCGATGTGGCTGAAGGCTCGCTCCGCAACCAACAGTCTCGCTGAGACTGAGCATCAATTAATCCTTGCAAAGATGCAGAACAATATTGCCTCAGCAGTGATCGACGCGCGAAGAGGTGAGTATGAACCTGCCCGGCAGGCTGCCAGTCAGTTCTTCACGTCGTTACGTGCAGAACTTGATAAGGCGGATGCTTCAAATTTTACCCAGGCGCAAAGACAAGGCATCCAGCCATTACTTGCGGGCCGCGATGAAATTATTACGCTGCTTGCCCGCAGTGATCCTGCGTGCGCCGATCGCCTCACCGATTTGTATGTGGCGTTTCGTAAGAGCGTGAGTGGTTGAGTCTTCTGCGACTACTTCTCTTTGCTCTCTTGACCGGACATGCTTTTCCAATCACCGGATTGAATGAAGCTTGCCCAGAAGAATGGATGACTACGATCTTTCTTTGAGCCGCTGCCAAGCGTGAGCCCCCTGCCGTCGCCACCCTTCGCCTGATCATTGCTTCGCAGCATCTCCAACTGTACCGCACTTAATGCTGCTGTTCGTCCTTCACCAGCCTGCAGCCTTTTATAGAAGGCAACCATAAGATCTCGTGTCGCTTCATCGCTGACCTGCCAGAGACTTATCACTTGACTCTCTGATCCGGCCAACACGAGGGCACGTCGCAAGCCATAGACGCCTTCACCATTTTTTACCTCTCCGAGTCCCGTTTCACAGGCCGAAAGCACCACCAGCTTTGTTCCCCACAAGTCTAAGCCGCTCGCTTCCAGTGCCGTCAGTATTCCGTCTTCACCGTCTTTCCCGTCTCGTTTGTTGGCGCCTGCGAGTGCCAAACCAGATCTTATGAAAGGATTCTCTCTCCTCAGTCCCGAAGTTGTCTTGACTCCCAGGCCCAGTCCTCTGACAGCGGTCCCCGTTTCCAGTGGTTGATCGGGTAGGAAGAATCCGTGTGTCGCGACGTGAAGGATGCTTGGCCCGGTTAATCTTTTAATCGCGCCTTCAGTCGCTTCACCCTCGGTAAGAACTTTCACGTTCGGCAGAATCGTCGCCAACGCCTGGGCTTCTTCGCTGGTCCCCTTTAATGGACCAAACTGGACTCGTGTCAAGTCAACAGATCTACCGCCAAACTCTCCGGAGGTAGCGGATTGCACACCACTTACCTGGTCGAACTGAGGATTCGCTATAACAACAGGTCCTTGCTTGCTGTCAGTCTTTGCCTGTAATCGAAGAAAGTCACGACCGCTGGTCAAGTAAGTGAGTGAATAATTCTCTACGAGGTAACGATTCTGCTCATCAACGAGAGCACCGAAAGGAATGAGGTTCAGAGCGCTATCAGGTGAAAGGAACACTCGACGCGTCTCTCCCAGAAGCTTACGAACTGGACGCATGATCTGCTCGTCCAACGATCGTGCCACCTGCTTTACATTTGTACTTTGTGGAGTTGAGAGCGCCTTTCGTAATCCTGTTACGCTGTTATCGATCGAAGCTGCATCGCCCAGATCAATCCATGCCGGCGGTCCCTGTCGCTTTAAGACATAGGCTACGTAACGCGGTGGGCCCGTTCTCTCGGTCATCTTTCCTTGAAGACTAAACGGCCGATACAACACAAACTCAATTAATGCGGCGTCCGCCGGTAGCGCTTCTTGTACGCTCTCAATAGTGACCGGTTGAGCATTCGCGCGAAACTCTGCGCTTCTCTTGCTTACTACTGCCTCGAGCCGCTCCGCCTCCGCGTTGAATTTCGCGACTTGCTCCTGGTGGGCTTTGGTATTAGCGATCCCTCTGCCGGTTAACACGAGCGTCGCCAGGTTTGCACGAGCTGCCGACAAATCGTCGAGCAGTTGGCGGTCCTGCGGCTTGAGCCGGCGACGCAAGGCGCCGATCTGATCACTGGCCGCATCGAGCGCGCGCCCCTTGCGACGTAAGATCGTAGTCAAGGAGAGACGAGTCGCTTCGGCGCTGCTCGCGGAGCGGCGCGTGTTTAGCGAGACGGTGAAATCAGTGTAGTTCGAGAGGGTGTCGAGATAGAGCCGCTTCTGGTCTTCAGACCCTGTCGCCAGGATCAGGGCCAGATTGCGTTCCACAATTTCGTTACTGCGGGTCTGAAATGTGACTGCTGACGCTAGATCACCCTTCTCATCGTAGAGACCGGCAAGGTCGTGTGTTGCTTCGAAAACCTTAGGGTGATCCTGCCCATACGCCTTTTCAAAAATCGTTAGTGCGCGTTGGAACGGCGGCTCGGCGCGGCCAGTGTCACCTTGAAACAAGTACGTGATCCCGAGATCGTCCAGTGAGACTGCAAGGTCTGGATGCTCTGGTCCGAGTGCCTTCTCCCGAATTGCAATCGCCCGAAGTTGGAGCATCTCTGCCTGCTTGAGATCTCCTTTCGATCTATTCAGCCCGGCCAGATTGCTGAGGATGGTAGCTACAATAGGGTGATTGGTTCCTGATGTTTTCTCCGCGATTGCCAGCGCCCGTAGGTAGAGCGGCTCGGCGCGCGCGAATTCTCTCTTCTCCATGTAGAGGTTCGCCAGATAGTTGAGGGCCTGTCCAACCGCAGGGTGCTCCCGGCCATAAGTCTTCTCGCTGATCGCCAGGGCGCGCGCGCTGAGCGGCTCGGCTCGTGCAAAGTCGCCCTTCAACCGATACAAGCCGGCAAGATTGTTGAGCGGAGTAACCAGATGGTGGGATTCCGGTCCCAGCCCCTTTTCAAATATTGCCAACGAGCGCTGCATCAGCGGTTCGGCCGCCACATAATCACCCCTTGTTAGATACAGCGAGCCGAGATTGTTGAGCGCCTGCGCAACCTCCGGGTGCGTCGGTCCCTGCGCCTTCTCGCGAATTAGCAACGAGCGTCTGAGCAGAGTTTCTGCTTGTACGTAATCACCCTTTGCCTCGAATAACGTCGCGAGACTATTGAGTACATACGAAACGTAGATGTGTTCCGGGCCGAGCGCTTTCTCTGTGATCGACAACGAACGTCTGAAAAGCGGTTCGGCTCTCGTGAAGTCGCCCTTCAAATAATAGAGTTGGCCCAGGTTGTTAGAAACCCCAGCGACGTCACTCGGATTCGCTCCCGCTGTCCTTTCCAAAATGCTCAGGGCTCGTTGCAATAGCGGCTCCGCCCGGACGTAATCACTCTTGTCTTGATAAAGAAGCGCGAGGTTGTTCAGGGATTCGGCGACATCCGTGTGCTCAGGTCCGAGCGCCTTCTCGCGGATTGCCAAAGCACGGAGGAAGAGCGACTCGGCCCGAGCGAAATCGCCCGTCGTTCGATAGAGCCCTGCCAGAGTATCGGCGATCTGGGCCACGATCGGTCGTTCAGGCCCTCCCTGTTTCTCCACGCTGCCAAGCAGGCGCTCGGCCAGCGGGATGGCTTCGGCATACTTGCCTTCAGCACTTAGCTTATTAATCTGCGCAATTGACTGTTTGACTTCGTCGTCAGTCTGCGCCGGTATCAAGATTGCCCCTGGCTCAAACGCGACTGCGGGTTGTATGACTGCAGCCAGAAGCCCGAATGCCATGAGCAGGATCGCTGTTTGACGCCATGGATTAAATTTTATTTGCGAGGAATTCATGCGAACAAAACCACCGAAGAATACGCGGGAGAGCGAGGTGTTGGATTTATACATCAGAGAAGCCTTTCAGTATGGCTACATCAGCGGGAACGGTTGAGGGACGGCCGCGGCTTGCGGTTAGTTGAGTCCCAAGCCTACCACATCAGCGCCGACTCATCCCGCTTGGAGAAGTAGACGTTCTCTGACCACTTTCTATCGCCACCCATCAGCCGTTGTGTTAAGGTTCCATCTCTCCCTTTGCCGAGTTGAAAACCTCATTCCGGGTTGCCTCCGTAACAATCCGCTTCTCATCGTCGAGGTCATCATGAGACACCTGCTTTGCTCTCTCTTAATACTGCTGCTGTTTGCGGCATCCACTTCATACAGCCGAAATCGGATAACTCAACAAAAACCCGACGACGAAGTCATCGCTCAGGGTAATCCGCCTTTGACTGTCGGCCGTGTAGATCAACTTGCTGAGTTCTTCGAATGGTCGCTCGACTCGAAGTTTACGAAGTCTCAAAGAACACTATTCACGGCGCGATTGGTTGAGATTTGGGAGAAGCGGGACCAGTCGTCAATCGATGCCTTCATGAATATGCGTAAAAGCTATGACAGCCTGGCGACTGCAACCCCAGAACAGCGCAATGAGGCGCGAGGTAAGATACAAACGCTTCTGTTAGACGTATTCGTTAAAAATTCTGCCGATAGCCTGGCGCAGTTGTTACTCACAGTTTATAAGGCCTCTCATCCGGGTGCGGTGATCACACCCCAGACGCAGTCGGCAGTTAATCCCACGCCCGTGCCGGCGTCGGGTGTTCCCGCTGAGCTGGTTGGAGAGTGGATAGCGCGTCGGGGTTCAGGCTCGAGTTACGTCAACCCAAACACGGGCCAAACCGGCGGGGTGAATGCCACTATCGACAGCTACAAAATATTTGCCAATGGCAAGTATGAGCACTCCATATTTATCCAATCCTCACTCTACAACTGCACCCTGACTACAGTCGGTCGCGAGACCGGGCCGATCAGCGTACAAGCGTCGAATTTCACTCTAACACCTGGTCCGGGAACGCTGGATTCCACGAACAGTTGCAACCCAAGCCTGAATGAGAAGCAGCAATCCAACGAAAATCCCGAAACGTATAGTTGGCGGATTCAACGGAACGAGTATGGATTGGAGCTGTGCTTGCAACGAAGGCGCGATGGTGCAAGCGCTTGCTACCAGAAGCAGTAGCCTGGACGCACGGGTTTTATCAAGGAGGCGAAATGAACAGAGGGTTCTCACTCTCATGCAGCACTTCTTTCCTCAAGCTAGAGATCAGAACATCAACAATTAGTTCAGTGACAAAGGTCAATGTAAAACCCCGAGTTACTTCTCTTGTCGTTCTTCTGTTCGTTCTTCTCGCGTCAGCTGTTGTCGTCGGCCAAGGCACGCAGAGCGATGCGGCAGCTTTGATAGCGGAAGCGAAGTCGTTATTGAAAAAGAACGATTACCCGAAAGCCTTAACCCTGATCCAGAAGGCGATCAGTACCGATCCTCGGAACCCTGACGCTTACGTGCAGTTGGCGCTGATTCATTCGTCAATGGATGACGATAACAAGGCGCGCCTGGCAATCGAGGAGGCCTTGAGGATTGATCCGAACTACGCCCCGGCGCATCAGCAACGCGGGGCGCAATTGAGAAGGGCGAAAGATTTCGAGGGCGCGATACGAGAATTAAAGCTTGCACTTTCGCTCAAGCCCGATCCCGAGTTTGCAGCGTTTGCACATCTCAGCCTCGCGCTCACCTACGAAGAGCTTAAGCGTTACGACGAGGCGTTAACCGAATATCGCGAAGCCATCCGCAGCAATCCGACCGATGGATCTCTTCATGAAAAGCTGGGCACCGCTTTGTTTTCGTTAAGGCGTTTTGCTGAAGCGGAAAATGCCTACCGGCGCGCTTTCGAAATCGACCCGCTCGACTCCAACGCAGTTGTGAACCTCGCAGCCGCACTGCAGAACCAGGCCAAGAGAGATGAGTCGATAAAGTATTACAGGGAATACTTACGGCTCGAGCCGAAGGGAAGTGCTCGAGCAACTGTAGAGCAGCGGCTTTCACAGCTCGAAAGCACGCCAGAACCTCTGCTGCGCAATCAAATGCTGATTGTTATGGTTGAGGACGGCGATGCTGCAAATGCCAGCTCTCTTATTAGTAGTGGAGCCGACCCGAATTACAAAAGCAGCGGCACAGATCAAACTCCTCTGGGTGTGGCTGTCCGCAAAGGCGATCTCAATGTAATAAAACTCCTTCTGAGTCGCGGCGCAAAGGATGACGATGGCGCTGCGATTACCAACGCGTACGACGCTGGAAACGTCGACATCGAAAAGCTATTACAACAAGCAGGACCAGCAACACCCGCTGCACGCAGCCGCCTTTTGGCTGCGGCGGTACTTAAAGGCGACACAGCCCGGGCGCAGTCGTTGATCGCGTCGGGCATCGACACTGCTGGTCTGGACGCGGCGTTGATTCTGGCAGTTAATCAGAACGCGGAGCTCATTGAAGTCGTTCGGTTGCTCCTCGACAAAGGCGCTCGCGTAAATCAACCAGTCGTCTATAGAACGCCCTTAATGCTAGCCGCCGCCCGAGGTCATGTTGAAACCATCAAGCTGCTGCTCGCAAAAGGAGCTGACGTAAACGCAATCGTGAAAGAAGACGTCACGGCTTTGGCGATCGCCGTCCGAATTAACAATGCTGCCGTTGTCAGACTGTTGGTTACAGGTGGCGCCGATGCAAAGGCCCAAAACCTCTTGACCCTTGCTGCCGGTGTACCCTGGTCGGTTGATGGGTACGAAAAGTTAAACCCTGAACTAACTTTAGAGATCTTGCAACTCCTGCTGGATAAGGGCGCGAATGCAAAGTCTCCTGACGGTGGTACCGCGCTCGTCGTTGCGAATTCCCTCGAGAAGGTGAAGCTCCTCCTTGCCAGTGGCGCCAACCCGAATGCCACAGGGTCCGGCGGTTCGACTCCGCTAATTGCCGCCACACACAGAGGCGATACGCAAATTGTCGAAGCGTTGTTGAGCGCCGGCGCTGACGTGAATGCGCAAGACCAGGAGGGCGACACTGCTTTGCTTCAGTTGTTCGACGCGGGTTACGGTCGACGGGAGAGGCCCGTCGAACAGTATCCAGTTCTCGTCAGAACGCTGTTGCGCGGTAAAAACGTGAACGTTAACCTGGCAAATAAAGATGGTGAGACAGCTTTGCTGCGAGCTGTGCGGCTCGGCAACGTCGAATCTGTCAGACTGTTGCTGGGTGCCGGGGCCAACCCCAACGCGGAGGACAAGGTTGGTCGCACTGCTTACGTATTGACCTATAGCACTGGCAACATCGAAATTGAAAAGCTGTTAACAACTGCGGCCCCGCAGCAGAAAACTCTTCGCACAGTCAATGCCTTCCTGGTGGCGGCCATAAGTAAGGAGGACGCCGCGAGAGTAAAAGAGCTATTGGACCAGGGAGCCGATCCAAACTATCGATATCCAACCAACGTTGCATCGCACAAGACAACTAACACCGTGCTGATGCAGGCGGTACAAGTAGGTGGTGCCGCCATCGTACAGATGCTTGTCGACAAAGGCGCCGACGTGAACGCAATAGGACTAGTCTCCGGAAGCGAAAGAAGCGTGACTATGGGAACGCCACTCCAAGCCGCAAAGGATCCCGAAATCATAGAGATACTAAAAAAGGCCGCGAACAAGAAGAACTAATTTAGAGATCGCGTCCCTTTGTTCAACCGTTGATGTCCTCAACCTACCTCGCAGCCTTAAAAAGGAGTCGTGCCCATGCGTCGTGTTCTCTCCATGGTAATCGCGTCAGCTCTGTTTCTTCTTCCTACGGTAACTGCGCAAACTCCAGTTGCTGCCACGGATGAAGAACAGGTTCGACAGATAGTGTCGACATTCTGGAAGGCGCTCGGCGATATTGATGGTCCGGGGTTTAATGCAACTCTTGATTGGCCCAACATGATCGTTGAGAGCAGGCCTGACAAAGGGACCAGAGCAGCAAGGGCAAATACGGACAGGGCAGCATTCGATGAGGAGATGCGTCGGATCATCGACCAGTTACCGAAGGGAGCCAAGGGCGACTTCTACGGAACGACCATTACAACCATGGAGGTTCGCTTTCTCAACAGTTCCCTTGCGTATGCATACCACGTATGTCAGCTAGGCGGGAAAGGTGGTAACTCGCAGCAGGCTCGTCGTGGCAATCGCATTTTCGAAGCTGTCGCAGTGCTTCGCAAAACAAGCGACGCGCCGAATCAGTGGAGGATTATTCTGGTTACCATTCCGCAATAGGACCGTTGCTCATGAAACGCCTTGTTATTTCGCATCTGGTAATACTCGTCCTCTTGAGTGCAGCGAGTGCTCAATCGCAAAGCGACGTGTGTCACGTCTACGTCGTTGATGTTGCGAAGGCGAAAAGAGCAGCGGAGAGTTTCACCGAAACTGGAAACGCCGCTGCGGATGCGAAAGCTTTGTCCGGGGGCCAAGTTGTCTTCCCGGAGTTTTCTCCAGTGATGGGGGAAGAAGAACTCACAACCAGGAGCTATCGCTTTCCCGGCGCCAGATTAATGATCACAGCGAGTGTCTATTACACCGATGAATCGATGGCATCGACTGAAGGCTCCGATTCGATGACGATTGCCATAGCTGTTTCAGCTAAAAGTTTAAAGAACGCTCTTACTGCAGAACACAATGCCGCTTCCGAAGTAACGAGCAGCAAGGTAGACACAGTTAGAGCGAAAAAATATTTGCGAGTGAATGGCCGCCTCTACTTGGTTGGTATCGAGTGTCGGCGTAAGCAAACTACCGGTTCCAGGTGAACGAACGATCCATAATGTTCAGTTATTTCTTAGAGCACAGGGAGGGGAAGGCGCTCAGGAGAAAACCATTAAAATGGTTGCCGGTCGATGTACATGCCGCTGATCCCCAACCTGAAGGTTGGGGAGAATGAAATGGTTGAATCTGTGAGCGCATTTGATTTTTCGCTTTTTGTGCACAGTTAGTTCAGACAATGAAAGGAAAGATATGGCTCTAT
>Ga0157380_10001724_pt1 | contig 14409 bp, 17 predicted proteins | sample S35metaG_FD_119757 | JGI IMG/M metagenome (GOLD analysis project Ga0157380, IMG submission 119757) | Switchgrass rhizosphere microbial communities from Kellogg Biological Station, Michigan, USA - S3-5 metaG | ecosystem: Host-associated > Plants > Roots > Rhizosphere > Soil | place: USA... | reverse complement strand
GTTGCAGCGACGCTTCATTACGGAAACCGATGCTGCTTTTCCTGAGCGCCAGACCGATGTTTTGAGCATCGACAGCGATCATTCACCCTTCTTTACGGCGACCGAGTCTCTGGCGGAAATGCTCGTGGGCATCGGGCGGAACACGCCTCGACGCGATTCGGAGATCGCCCCTACTTGAATGCGTCTTGCGGAGGCTGCAGGCGCATCGATAGCGCTGCTCCATCTGATGTTTGCTGCCGTTGGTCTGAGTAACTGCGCCCCACTGGTCCCGCGGTTGTAGCGCTCGACGGACCGCCTCTGTCGTGCGGGCGCTCCCGTGTAGAATCTGTCCTATAGCGCACCCTTCCATTCCTGCATGGACGATGCACCATCAAATGCCGGGACTAAACTCAAAGCGGATCCCGAGGTATAATTCGAGGCACGCTGCGGCACCGCTGAGAAAATATCACCGTCGATCGGATGCTTATGTCCGGAACGCAGTGGAGGACATGTCCTTAGTGCCATTACGTCCGCGCCGGGAGAGAGGGCCATGTCCTTCGTATCGTGGCCGGCAGGCTTCCGCGGTCTCTTCGCTGGCCAGAGGAGCCAAGTTTCAGGTTGCGTTGCCGATCCTCGCGTGCGCGGCGCTGCCGCTTGATCTTCCGCTTCTGACAGTAGCTGCAGTCGATGGTGCCTAGCGGGAGTGGCGAGGAGGTCCGAAGCCCGGTCGTTGCCGGTCAATTGAACAGGCGGCCGCTTTCAGGAAAACGCCGGCGCAGCTTATATGGCAGAAATTGGGTCGGGAGCAGCCGTCAGATCCAATTTGGTGCGAAAGTGTCGGACAAGGGGGAAAACTATTGGGCTGGGTAAGCGGCCACTCGTTGGCGTTTGGTGATCGTGAGATAAGCTGGCATTACTCCATTTTTTTTGGGGGGGGGAATGAGGCTCGAAGTTGAAGGCCGCGTGGCGATTGATGACGCGTCTGAGGCCGAGATCAAGAAGGCGCTTCGCAGACTGCGTAGCTACGGACCCTCGTCATATGCATCGCTGACGCGAAGCAATGGCGATTATGTACAGGTCGCCGGCGGCGGAGTGAGTTGCATGATGGAAAGACGCGAGGCCGCTACCAACCGCCACTTCCGCGCCTATAAAGATCGCAACCACCCGGTATTTGCCGATGGGACGATATTGTCATTCGCTGGCGGCCAAATTCCACTGAAAGCCGATGAGTGGTTTGATATTTCCGAAATTACTGAAGCATTCCTCGCGTTCCGCAATGGTTCTGAATTTCAATCATTCGTTAGCTGGCGAGACATATCGACGTTGTTGACCACTTAAACCTCTGACCAATTTACAGCCCTGCGGCAACGCATCGCAAACCTGATAAAGAGGACAACCACAAGCGGCTTAGACAGCTCCAGCCGACGTTCCAGATCCTCGTCTAACCCGCAAAAACATCTATTAAACGCGCGGCAGCTTTTAGCGGCCCTCCGGCAAGGCACTAACGTCTCAAATTGGGTCGGGAGCGGCCACACCATCCGATTTGACGGAATACTGGTCGGAAATAATGGGGATAGCGGACATCAATAGCCCGCCTGCCATGGCTCGCGTTCGAGAGCGGCGAGGTCACCATTGGATAGCGAATGCATCATCTCGATTGCCTTTTTACGAGAGATGCCTCGCATGTGTCTCGGCTCTCCTTCCCCCTCTACATTCTCGAAGGTAACATAGCCGCCTCGGGAGAAGCCGAGACCCCATTCGCTTTCATGGATCACGGAAACCGACGTGTGCTCTTCATCATCCGAGCGATCCTCAAGCTCATCCAGTAGGAGTGGAAAGACTGTCGGCTGAGGGTCTCGCTCGGCTGCACCGCCGCGATGATAAACGAAGAAGCTCATTCGGTGATCTTACGCCGGCGTGTGATGTCTGCAAATGGCTCGTGAGATGCCGCATCGTCCCATGGTGAAGCGCATGGCCGACGTGGGATGGCAGCGATCGCTGGCGAGCGGCGGCTATCCGCTACGGACAATCCTGAACGCGACGTAGGCTGCCACCGCCAGCAGCATGCACATCATCCCGACTGTGCCGGGTGTCAGATACATGTTCGCCATCATCGCCGATAGCGTCCACTTTGCGGGTTCTTGGGGGCTGGCCGGGTCGAACAACACAGCGTGCGTCCGAATAGGGATGATGCAGAACATCAGTGCCGCTGTGATGAGGGAAAGAATGCCAAGCTTCCACCACATCCTGCTACTCCTCTAGTCCGGATATGGGCAAACTGCACGACGGCAAGAACGGCTGCAAGGGGGGTCGGAAGTTGTCAACGCGTTACCAACCTGTACGACGCCCCGCCAAAATACAAAGCCGGCAGGCGGCTGGCTTCCGGAGAGTTTGCTATGAGCGGCGTTCCTCGCCTCCAGCGTAGCGTGGCAGATCGTTGATAGCGGATGAGAACGCCTCGCGTATCTCGGTCTGGCTAAATCCGCGATCCCATAGTTCGGTCATCAGGTAGTTCATGGCGGCAGGAAGCAGAGGAATGTCCGGCCATGGATTTGTCCTGTGCATCGCGCCCAGGGTGTCGCCGAGGTTATAGACTTCAGCCAGCCAGCGATTCTGCCACTGATCATTTGCGTCTTGATCGACCATCCTGTGACTGTGCCGCCAGTTATGAAAGTCCACAATAGGTTATCTCACAAGATTCGCGACTACCGGGATCGGGTTGACTTAAGAAGTGGCCGTCCCGAACACCTTGTCGTGCCAGAACATGCTCGGCTCGGCGAACCACGGCGCGTTCACTGAAGTCTTGAACGCTGCAAGTTGGCGCATATCGATGTCATAACGCTCGTAAAACGCGATCAGTTCGCGGAGGTCGTCGTCGGTCGGATGCCGAACAACATGGATATGAAGGCTGTCACCGTTGCCCTCATGTCCTGAGACGACAGCCATACGATCAAGCCATACGAAGAACATCCTCTCGTCGCTCTGATGGAAGTAACGAACTCAGTCAGCAATCAGAGGGGATAGGTTGTCCATGCCGCCTTCTTCCACGTCGCCATCCTGCAATCAATGTCCGGTTACGGGCATCGCTACATCGGCACCGGATGTCCGCAACTGGGTCAGCAGGCGGCATATCTGTCCATCCGGTATTCTCAGTCCGCGTAGGTGAGGCGAATTGATTTCGTTCTGCGATCATAGACGTAGATCCGTTTTGAAACGACGATCGCGATATAATCACGACGCGGGATCGCAGCGAAGGAAATCTGGCTATTGCCGAGATCGAACGCGTCGGCAAACCCGGCTACATTCAGAAGATTCAGATCCAGCTTCCGGATCACTTCCCCGTCCGTACCTATTTCACTGATGATTCCGCGCCCGTAATTCTCCGTCGCCATATAGTGTCCCGTAACCTCGTCATATTGAAAACTATTATAGTCTTGATTCCGGAGACTAACGGCTGACCATTTTTTCCGCGTAAGATCGTAGCTGTACAGGAAGCCTTCGCCGCCGAGAGAACTCACGACGATCTGGTTGAGCCTGGAATTGAAAGTGATGTCCGTTGGCCAGCTGAGCGTGGGCACGTCGAGGCTAAAAGCTATTGTGCTCAGCTCTTTGCCGGACGCATCGTAGCGCTTCAGCGCCTTGCCGCTGATCGCATAATATTCCTTCCGGGAAGGGACGTAGGCCGACCTGACCAGTGCACTGGGAAGCGGCGCTATCAGGTTTCCTGACAGATCATAAACACCTGGCCCCTTTAAATCCGCCCTTATTGTGGTCCTCGGCAGTTCCCCTGCAGGCGTTACGATCAGCCGGTCATTCTTCAGCTCCGCATCGCGCGAAACGGAGGCGATCACAAAACCCCGCGGGTCGGGCCTATACGCACCAGAAAAGCTGTCGATTCCGCGCCGGCCGGTCGACGCCTGCACTTTCTCAAGCAGTTGGCGGAACTTTAAGCCCTTCTTTTCATAAGCGTAATCGAACTTCGCTGGTTTTGCTCCGCCGATTTGTCGTCCGTTAACAACGACCTCGGAAGGGGGCTGGCCGCCATAGGACGAATAATAGATTTCCGTTATGGTCGTCCCCTTCGCAACAGTGATGATCCACCGCACAGGATCGTAGCTTGTCAGGATAAGGGCTACTTTTTTGCCAGGACGGTTTACGAGAACCTTAGCCACCGGCCCATGAACATCAGGTGCTTCACCTTCGTCGCCTTCGTAAATGCCCACGGCGTGCAGTTCGGCATCCGTGGTAAGTTTGAGCGGTTCGGAGGTCTTCGCAATCTGGATACGTGGTCTGTGCTCGAATGACTCTTCGGCATCCGGATTTATTTTGAGAGGCTCCGATGTGTTTGCAATCCGGATACTCGGTCTACGCTCGAGGGACTCTGCAGCGGGAACTTGCGATATACCCGCCAACAGGACAGCTAAAACGGCTCCGCTCCCCACAATTAGCGCTTGGCGCTGCATGGCGGCACGTATCCGGTCCCAGAACAGCGTTGTGGCCACCAGCAGGACGCAGATCACGAGCGTGATTGCTGCCGTCGTTCTGCCCGAAGTTGCAAAGGCTGAGATCACGAATGGCATAGCGACGAGCACGGGCGCCCGGCGGTCAAGTACAATGGCAACCAGCACCAGCGCCGCGAACAGTGCTGCCGCGATCCAAGCGGCGGCTGGCAGCGTCTGTACGAAGCTGAAGACTGCCGGGAGCACAAACAGACTTGCCGCGAAATGCAGCCAGAAGGCGGTATCGGCGCGCAGCGTCTGCCGTCTACGATCCGAGCGGTCGAACAGAAGCGCAACGATGAACAGCGCAAGTCCGCCCAGCACAGCCGGGGCCTGCCAATTATAGGTGCGCGGCAGGTTCATGCCGCCAAGGTCGTGCGCGGTCCAAGCAGACACGAATGCCGGGAAAACCAGTGCGCTCATGGCCAACGCGAAGGCGATCGGGACCTTGTGGCGCCAATAGAACAGCAGATTGGCGCCTGTCGCTACCAACGACGCCCCGAGGCTGGCTCGAAACAAAGGTCCTTTGAGCGCCGTCGCATGGCGTTGCGCACCCGCAATGCCGTCAAATCCTGCCGCGAGAATCGCCGGACGGAGCAAGAGCGCGGCGAAGATCAGTCCCGCAACCCAAGCAACCACTGAAAAGGCGATTGCGAGTTGGATCGAAGGCAGCGCCATTCGCCGGATGCGCGCGAAATATTCGGCTAGCAGCCAGACTGCCACTCCCGGCACCAGCACGATCCGCCAATCAGGCATAGGTGCCTGCGCGTAAGGTATCCGCGCTTCAAAGGCAGGCATGACATATTGCCAGACCACGAAGAACACGCTGGCCACGATGACTGTGCCGATGCCGATGCTCACAAAAATGTCGTTGAAGCCGAAGATCAGCCGTAGCGGCTCATGTTCGCTTGCCGGTTGCTCGGGATCTGGGATCGGTTGACTGATGCTTGTCGCGGGTGGCGGAAGGCGCGCGGCCCATGCATCGGGCAATGGACGCAGCAGCCAGCTGCGGATGTAGTTCCAGCCCACGGCTAGCACGAGGATGCCGCCGCCCAGCAGCAGCGCTACTGCCGTTATTCCGGCCATGACCGCATTCTTATCGATGACGGATGACATGGCGTAAACGAGATAGGACAGACTTGAGACCAGGATTGGCCGACGGTCCACTATCAGCGCAACGACAGCCAATAGGGAAAAGAGAATGAGAACCGGCTGGAGATGCGGGTCCTGCGTGAAATAGCGCCAGCCGAGGCCTGTAGCTGCAAATGCGCCATGGACGATCAGCGGGGCGGCGGCCAAGTGAAGCCAGAAAGCCACATCAGACCGTCGCGTTTGCCGCAAACGGTCTGATAAATCCCAGTACATCGCGATGGCAAAGACGATCAGTCCCCACAAAACCGCCATGGCCGATGCGCGGCCGAACCATCCGTACCACCACAAGGAGCTGGATATGCCGCTGCTATAGCCTCCGATGATCAGGATCGGCGTGAGGATGGCAGCCGCAGCCGCGATCGGCACTTTGTACCGTCGCCAGTAGAGCCATGACGCCCCGGCACCGATGAACGCCCCTATTATGCCCAGCATGCCCGCAAGCGTGGCCTGAATGCCTATTGTGAAGGCAAGCGCGAGGACAATGCCGCCGGCCGCAAACTTTCGTTCCTCTACGATCGGGCGGCCGAGCCACCATGCCGCCGCCGCGATGACGAAGCCCGCCAGCGGACCGAGCGTGGCACCGGCAAGCCCGGCGATGGCGAAAAAGCCCGTCGCCAGCACGATCGCGGTGAAAAGGTCAGCAAAGCCGGTGATAAGCCGGAAATGCTCTTCGCCCGCCAGCGCTGGCGCAACCGGTGTTTCGCCGGGTTCAATTACCCTATCCATTGCCCGCCCTTATACCGCTGCAGTAAATGGCGTGTGAATCGGGTAGCCACCGCGTGGAAAGCTGACGTTACCGGGCAGGAGGGAATGGCTTCTCCGGAACCGAGCTCGTGTTCTGGAACGCTGCGATGAGCCAATGGCCGCAGTGCCTGACGAGTATCTGAGTTTGGATACCTTGCTCGGGCACATCGGCTCCTGCGCCCGTTGGGCTGAGCGCGCCGGTCATGGTCCAGTTGACATGCGCCACGGCAACGTCCGGCTTCAGGAACTTCACCGACGCGCGGCCGATTGTCATGCGCGAGTTCCTGAACACCGATGCGAAAGCGCGCCCCCAGCTTCTCCTGCAATTCAGAGCGGCTGTGCCAATGCCAGCCAAGGACATTCACAACGTCGGCGTCGGCCGTAAACGGGCTCGAATAGGCCTGTATGTCCGTGATGTCCGGAGTGGGGTGGGAAGCGGACTGGCCGCTGATATTCAGGCAGGATGCAGAGTGGTCATGCCGCTATTGGTTCTCGGGAACCGACCAAGAGCTAGGAAGGTGGGCAAATTGGCCCCAATGGTTCCACGGTTGGGTTTCGTCTCCAATTGCTCGTGAGGCCAAGCCCCATTCAGGCGGATCGGGAAATCCATGCCATGCAAGCTGGATCAGTATTAGCTGTTCGCCGTCGTGCTCGGCGAAATACGCTACGTCATGAGAAACAAACCACCTCTTCTCTAGCCCGAACAGCTTGCTGTGGTCAGCCAAATCTCTGATGGGCAGCCAGCAGATTGGCTTGGTCGCTCGCTCGCCATACCCTTTCAGTTGCTCATCGGCGATCTTGTCGCTGGCATCCCACGGGACGGGTTCCCAGTCATTACCAGCGCAGTTCATCCGCTCTCTTTGGTTCATCGCCGTGCCCCCGCCCCGACAATGAAACTGGACCAAAGGCCGGTTACGGGCAAGCTGCTGTCCGATCGGAATGGCGAATTTCGGGTCGGGAGCAGTCATCGCATCCAATTTGGGGGCAAATCGTCGGGCGGAGTGGAAAGCCGTGATTGCTTCTTGATGTTTGGATCCCATCCGGGGATGCTGTCAAAGTTTGTCGTTCGCCTCTTGTTATCCCAAACTCTCCATAAAAGCATGGCTGCCGCTGCGCACAGCACAATGAGCATGATTTTCTTCATCGGGCGTTCGCTTTCTGTGGTGATAATCCTGTGCCAAGGCTGCGGCATTGGCTGCATTGCGATTACAACGGATGTTCTATCCTAAAAGGAGAGCTTTTTCTCAAGCTCCGGTACTCGTCGCCAGATCCCATATTCCTCGCCAGTTCCTCGCTTCCAAAACTGGAGCACCTGAACAGCGGTGGAAGAGGTGGAAGGGCCAGCCTGGCAGCACCAAACTTTTGGAGGATTGCTCAGCCATATCGTGCCGTATTTTTCGATTTCTTCGCTTAGGGATTTGTGGGGCGGATATGGGCTGCATAAGCCGACCATGAAGTCCGTTCCGCACATTTGGCATTGGCTGTGGATTAGAGCCGCTTCGGATCCGTCGAGCCATTTAGGGTGGAAGGGTTCATATCTTGGTATGCCCTCGAACCACCAGAGCGGCGAGGTCGAAATGCGATCCCATATATCTGAGTAATCGAAGGGCACTTGATATCCAATCGGTCTCCCAGCGTTCTCTATCCGGTCGGCCCTGGCTTCAAGTTAATGGCGTTGGTGAACATCTGCTAGGGATCGAAACGCGCCTGCTGGCTTGTGCTTACCAGCTTTCCCTTAAATTGACTAAGTCGCATTCATTCAGATGCCCCTTAGGGCGCGCGCACTTGATTGCAAAGCCCGTGGCCGAGGCGAGACCAATTACCGTACTCAGAGCCGTTTTGAATGCGCATCGTTACAGTGCGTTGTCCCCATGTTGCCCAAAACATGGGCTGTTTGTTTTTTCGCGCACCTTCATTCGTTATTTGAAATGCTTACGGGACATCGCACGCTGATTGCTTATCAACGTTCCTGCGCGCATGCGAGCTCTCCCGGAATCAATTAGCGGCGATCTTGCCGGGATTAAGTCAATGCCGGCATCCGACCCAAATCTCGACCAAAAGGCAGAGCCTGCCGTCGATCCCATTGCGGACATCGCCACGTTGGCGGTAGGCGTTGCGAATGAAGACCATTCCTCACTTTCACGACGGATACGTAACCGGTGTTCGACTGCGCGGAGGAGCTGCCACAATATATCTTCGACAGGTGAACGGCCCTGAATACGAGTTGCTCTTGGAAGGTTTGGAAGCACTGCACGTCGAGGATTTCCGCGAAGGCAATATCATATCGCTCGTTGAAATCGTCACAGGGCACCCACCTCATGCGGATACCGATTTCGACCGTCTTTTCGTTCCTCCACACCCTTCCGCAGCGGAGCAGTATCATGACGCACATGCGCTGGTTCTGAAACGGCAAATCGCGCGGATTGAGAACGGGGAGACCAGCTTGGTTCTAATCGTTCCCTCTTACGGCGCAGATTTGCTGGCAGTCTGTCGCGAAGCGATCTTCCGCCCGGCGTGACGGCTACCGACCCACTTGCAGCCGTTCCTGCCGTTGTGCAGTTTGCCCAAATGCGGACTAGAGGAGTAGGGGATGTGGTGGAGGCCAGGCGAACCGGCGCCGAACCGCTATGGCTCTGATTGATGCGACGATCTGCCCTAATCGGCAGTGTTCGCCGTCCATCTCTTCGGTCAATATAAGGACGACAGAAATCGACTGTAAGCGATCCTCTTGCGATCGTTCAAGAAATTGGGCGGGCGGTCCAATGTGGATGAAATTTCTCGCACTCCTTACAGTAATCGGGACGAGCACTCTGCTCTATGGTTGCGAATATGCCATGGAAGTTTCTGTCTCTGGCTCAGCCGAAAGTTTGGCGATCGATCTTAAGAGAAAAGGCTTATTTGAAAAGTCTGCACCACGCTTTGGCTACGTAATGCTGGGTTATAGCAAAAATGGTCAGTGGAAAAACCTCTGGAGCATCGATTCAACGCCCACCAACTGTGGCCCTCCCACATCTCATTTCAAATACGGGGAAATGTTAAAAGGATTCCAAACGGACATTCCTGCACAGCGCCTGGAAGACGGTATCGACTACGAACTTAGCATTGGCGGTTGCGGCGAAGTTGGAAGCGCCCACTTTCAGTTGCAGGACGGCCGCGTAGTAGCAGCCCAGCCTCAAAAATGATGAAAAAAAGCTGCCCTGCGCGACGAAGGCATATGGTCTGCTTCCCACCCAAACCGCCCATACGTGCCAGGTTCTGCGCCGTGGCAGCTCACGACCCCAACTTACGCCATAGATCGGCGCCGTGCGCTTTCCTGAAAGCAGACTATGACGAATTGATGGCCCTCGCTACTGTGCCGCTATGTTAAGGGTTTCATCCCTACTCGCCCTCTTGCTGCTGACCGGCGGATGTTCGGATATGTGCGGGAACACCATCATTTTGCGGGTGTCATCCTCCGACGGGCAGCATGATGCCGCCATGTTCCAACGCGATTGCGGAGCGACGACCGGCTTTTCTACGCAAGTCTCAATCCTGAATACCGGCCAGCCGCTTTCCGGACCCGGCAATGTCTTCCGCGCCGACGACAATCATGGCGCCGCACGTGCGGGCGAGTGGGGAGGACCTTGGGCCGAGATCAAGTGGCTTTCACCGAACCATTTGCTCGTCCGCTATGCAGCGAAGTCGCGGCTGTTCGAGCAGGGCCACTATGTCTCCGGTATAAAAATCACGTATCAGGCGGTTGGGCACTAAGACCCAAATGCGGACACCACCGGTTGAGCATGGGCTTCGATAGCTGCTAGGCCGAGATATGTTTCGACGGGGATGTATTGCAACAGCGGCTCTTGTCATTCTCCTCCTTGCCATGACGGGAAGCTGGTTCGTTTGGCGGGCTTCCGACGCATCACTTCCTCCGTTAGCAAAAGGAATGCCGTCGAGGTTTGATGAAGGAAACAGGCAGTTCAAGAGGCGGATTGAAAAGCTTTACCCACCGGGCAGCTCTGAGGATCGGTTGATATCGGACTTGAGGTCACAGGGGTTTGAGGTCACGCTTCGTCCCAACGGTCTTTCAGAAGGCATCCTTTCCCGCTTCATCGGCTGCGGTGATAAGCAATGGTCAGTTCGCTGGGACGCTGACGCCGACAAGCTCAAGAAGGTGTATGCCGTCTACGGTGCTATCTGTTTGTAGGTGAGACGACCGCTTCCCCACCCCACTTCCGACCATTTACCGCCAAATCGGATGAAATGGCTGCTCCCGACCCTTTGCCGATGCAGCGTAACGGCGTTAGGAGGCTCAAAATGCGAACCGCCAACGTACTAACCGGAGCTTCATTAGCGCTTTGGCTGGCGCTATTTTATGTGGGCCGAACCGGCACCTACAATGTGTATGCTCAGGGCAAAGACGTGTATCCAAACTCGGGCCAAATTGATTATTACATCGTGTTCCCGATGTGCGTTGCCATTGCGCTTGCAGTAGCCGGGTGGATCTTCAACGTTTTCCGCTCGCCGCTTCCGCTCAAAGCGATCTCGATCATTTCCTTTATGGTGCTGCTTCCGTACCTATTTGCCTACACTGGCGGAATGTGAAACTCATGTCTGCTTAGCAGTGTATAGTACCAATAGCAGCCAATTCGCTGCCCACCCCATCCTACCATACGCGCCAGTTTCAGCGCCGTGGCTGCTTCCAACCCTTTGCAGCCGTTCAGCTATGCGGATCAAGCACCCTCAAGATTGTCCCGGTTGCAACCAGCCTCTCTCCTTCTTGAATACGCCACTCACGGCCTTCTCGGATTTCAGGTTCCACGGCGGGAAATATCCAAAGCGTCAGGGCTTTCTCAATCGTATCACCGGGCGCGACCCGCTCGTCTTCTGCTAAATCTATGAAACCGACACACAATTCGTGGTTATCAGGTCCAAAGAAGTTGTGGTTGGGGCGGTAACTACCGCCACCTTGCAGCGGCGAGCTGCGACCGCCTTCCTCTGTCGATAAGAAGTGGATGCGCGCTTCAACGCGAACCTGATCGTTCTCCATTTTCACACTTTGATGCCGTCTTGTCAGCGAGGCAACAAACGACCGCTTCCCACGCCATTCCGGACAAATCCGCCCAACTCGGAAGCGATGGCTGCTCCCGACCCGTTGCAGACATTCACAGGATGTGTTTCCATCGCATCCTGCGCGAGAGGGTGAGATGGGTGGCTGAAAAATCTGGGAGTGCCTTATTTGGCTTCATTACCACAGCCAGCGTGCCAGCGGTGGTTGGAGTGCTCCAAATCCTGCTCGCGCCCGAGATCGTGAGAGCTACCGTCGGGGGAGCGCTCGAAATCGAGGTCAATGCGTACGCTCGTGCGTTTCGGTACTCTCTCATTCCCGTCTATTTGTCCGTCTTCGCTGGCATAGCGGCATACTGGCTTATTTTCGCGTTTAGAGCACGTCCCTGCGAAGGCAGGGCTGCCAACCTAATGCTTTCACTGGCGGGAGTATGGTTTGCCGGTGCGATGCTTATTTTCTCAACCGTGCCCCAACCGATATATCTGCTGAAGCCGAGTTGCGCACTCTTCGGCCTGTCCGACACGACGTCAGTATATGGGTTTGACAATCGCTCGGAATGTGAAGCGGTTCTGTTCCGCTATGGGATGTTTCCATTTTTGGGAATACCGATAGCGTTGATGATCGCGAGCGCAGCTTTCAGGATTTTAAGTTCAGGTGCTCAGCCAGAGGCGGAAAGCAGCTGAGTACCCAACTGAGCCACTCCACCGATCTTGGGCTACGCATAACCAATCTGGCAGGGCACGAACCAATTCCCGTCATTGGCCGCTCACACCATTGCGGACTGCTTCGGCCTCGGTCAGATATTGCCTTCCAAGTGGAGGCTCGCGAATTGAACGATCATTACCAGACCATTGGCGATCTGCTGACGGCAGTCTTGCCGTCCGCTTTCCGCAAGGCGCTGCTCTATGCCGAAGTCGAGGATGGAGTTGTGGGGACCAGTCTCTTCCACGAAGACCACGATGGGCGCGTCTTCTACTCGCCAACGCCACCGCAGATTGTTAAAGCAATCTATGCTTTCTGGATTGACTGGAAGGGTAACAATAACCCTTGGCGGACGTTCGCTTACTTGCTTGAGGGTGGTCGCTTCCGCACGGAATTAAAGTATCCTGACCAAATCCCGGAAGACGAGGAGGAATGGGAGCGTCGCCCGCGAATACTCCGCGAGCATTTCGCGGGTAAGGAGGTGATTTACCCGAACCGCTAATGTCCGCTTTCCAAATCCGCCAAATCGGAAGCGATGGCTGCTCCCGGCCCAGCTCTGGTCATTCTAGCCTGCTCTGCCGCATCCCATAAGCTGCCGTTGCGATCGATGAGTTTTCCAGCCTATCAAAAGGCATGGTTGACGAGCAACTTCGATGGAACCAGCGGTTGATGGCGGCGGGTTCGCCGCATTGCAGACATTTGAAGCCAGTGCGTCGCCGCGTCACGACTGTTCGGATGTGCCTCTTGCTTGGCGCCATCTCAGCCTGCTCCGAGCAACCTAAGCGTGCAGTTTGGGCAGTTGTTGTCGACATTGGTCCGCACGCAAGTCCCAAGTGGAAACCTGACGAGGTGGTTGTCACCGCCCGTGCTCCGGATGGAGCCATGGGGTCAAAATCAGTGCTTGCATCGACCCTCAGTTGTCATGTTGGTGATACGATTCATGGCTGGCAGCAAGGTACCGCCCTGGTCTTGGATGAGAAGGCTTGCGAACGTTGATATCCTGTGACGAGTGTTCCGATCCATAAGGAGCTAGTCCGCAATCACCCCGTTGTAGCCATTGATCGCCAGAGTGTCGTGGGCGTGTCCGACCTGCCTCCGCTGGTTGGGACGCGGCTATCTTGGGATCATGCTGAGAGAGCGCCAGGATCGATTTGGCGCACATGCCACAGAGCTTCTCTATTCCGCGTACGCTTGTTAGCCATGATCGATCGCCAGCCTGACGAGTGAAGGGGGGCGCATCTGAGTGGCAAACCCAACCAAACTAACGGACTTGCCGCAAAAAGCGGACCAGCATCACCATTCCTATAAAGGTAGCTGGCAGCAGTAGACAGACAGCGGCAGGGACGCCAACGTCACCGTTGAGACGCGGTGCAAAATAGAAGAATGCTGAGAATAGCGCGCTGATCATCAGCCAGGCCAGGATCATCCCATAAGCAGATCGTCGCACCGAGACTTCTGGTAGCCCGCTCACCAAATTGGGCTTTGGTGAAACCGCCGCCAATCGCTGCCACAGCCGCGCATCGATTGTCAGATTTCCGATCTCTGGGTTGCCGAACGTCAGTTTCGCCATCGGCAGGAAGAACGAAGACCGAGGCTCGACGCTGATATGGTCCCATGGCACCGTAAACGGCTTCTCGAACGGGCCGAACAGACGCAACATGCTGACACGAAGGCCGGACGGACAGGCGCTAAGGGTCAGAATGCCGTTCATATTCACGCCGGCACCCATCCGCCCCGATCGCATCCTTAGAGTCAACTGACTCGGCTCCCACTGCGCTGGATATTGCTTCTGCAATCTGAACCAGCCAGACATGAAGCCGAGCAAAGTCGTGACTGCCAGCCACATCCCCAGGAATAGGACCGGGAAGAACGAAAATATGCCCTGCGCCTGCGCGTTCATGATGAGAACGTTGCCATCACCGCTGAGTATGATCTAGCGGTTGAATTGACAATCATCCGCTTCGACCATCCACTTTCCAAATTCAGATGCTATCGTTAACTCTGCCAGGGTGGGGAACATCGCCTTCCTGGCGCAGCGGAGGACCGATTTGATGCAATTTGCGCTCATTCCTCTTGGCATTCTACTGGTCGTGTTCATCACCACCGCACTCAAGACATTCGGAGTCAATCAGGAATATCAGCGCGCCGTGCTGTTTCGGTTGGGGCGGCTGGGGACGACCAAAGGGCCGGGATGGTACTGGCTCATCCCTTTCATTGATCGCGTCGTCGCCGTTGATATCCGCACGATCACAGTTCAACTCGAAACCCAGGAAACGATCACGCGCG
>Ga0157380_10001723_pt1 | contig 14417 bp, 13 predicted proteins | sample S35metaG_FD_119757 | JGI IMG/M metagenome (GOLD analysis project Ga0157380, IMG submission 119757) | Switchgrass rhizosphere microbial communities from Kellogg Biological Station, Michigan, USA - S3-5 metaG | ecosystem: Host-associated > Plants > Roots > Rhizosphere > Soil | place: USA... | reverse complement strand
GAGGGCCGACACCACCAGCATCACGACCGACATCAGCATGGTCGCGCCCGCCGCAATGAATCGGCCGCGAAACAGGCGCTGGCACGCAAGGATGAACAGCAGCGCACCGAATGCGGCGATGACAATGGCGATGGCGTCGGAATTCATGCACGCTCCGCGAAAAAAGGGCTGGGGACACGGGGCTCGAGGCTCGGGCAGGAGTGGAAGGACTCAGTCGTCGCTCCTGTTCCTGCCCGAGCCCCGTGGCCCTATGCCTCATGCTTCCAGCTTGCGATACCGGATGCGATGCGGCTGGTCGGCATCATCGCCTTTGCGGCGGCGTAAATCTTCGACGTACTCGCCATAGTTGCCGGTGAACCAGACGACGTCGCTGTTGCCTTCGAAGGCCAGGATGTGGGTCGCGATGCGATCCAGGAACCAGCGATCGTGGGAGATCACGATCGCGCAGCCGGGGAAGTTCAAGAGCGCTTCTTCGAGCGCGCGCAGCGTTTCGATGTCGAGGTCGTTGGTCGGTTCGTCGAGCATCAGCACGTTGCCGCCGGTCTTCAATACTTTCGCCAGGTGCACGCGATTGCGTTCGCCGCCGGACAACTCGCCGATCATCTGCTGCTGCTGGGTGCCGCGGAAATTGAAACGCCCCACGTAACCGCGCGACGAGGTTTCGTAGTTGCCTACCTTGATGAGTTCCAGTCCGCCCGAGATCTCCTGCCAGACGGTCTTGCTGTCATCCAGCGACTGTCGCGATTGATCGACATAGGCAAGGTTCACCGACGGGCCGATGCGAATCTCGCCTGCATCTGGTTTCTCCTGCCCGGTGAGCATGCGGAAGAGCGTGGTTTTGCCGGCGCCGTTCGGGCCGATCACACCGACGATGCCGCCGGCGGGCAGGTTGAAATTCAAGCTGTCGATCAGCAGCCGGTCGCCGAAGCCCTTGCGCAGGTTGACGGCTTCGATCACCAGTTCGCCCAGGCGCGGTCCGGGCGGAATATAGATTTCGTTGGTTTCGTTGCGCGTCTGGAATTCCTGCGATGCCAGTTCTTCGTAGCGCTGCACCCGGGCTTTGCTCTTTGCCTGCCGCGCCTTCGGATTGCCGCGTACCCATTCCAATTCCCTGGCCAGCGTTTTGCGCAGGGCTTCCTGCTGTTTCTCTTCGGTGGCGAGCCGCTTCTCCTTCTGCTCCAGCCACGATGAATAGTTGCCCTGCCACGGAATGCCATGGCCGCGGTCGAGTTCGAGGATCCAGCCCGCCACGTTGTCCAGGAAGTAGCGATCGTGCGTCACCGCGATCACGGTGCCGGGATAGGCTTCCAGGTAGCGCTCCAGCCAAGTCACCGATTCGGCGTCGAGATGGTTGGTCGGTTCGTCCAGCAACAGCATGTCCGGCTGCGACAACAACAAGCGGCACAGCGCGACGCGGCGGCGTTCGCCACCCGAAATCTTGGTTACATCCGCCTCCCACGGCGGCAGGCGCAATGCATCGGCGGCGACTTCGAGTTTCCGTTCCAGTTCCCAGCCGCCCTTGGCATCGATGGCGTCCTGCAGTTTCGCCTGCTCTTCGAGCAGCTTGTTCATTTCGTCGTCGCCGATATCGGGATCGGCGAAGCGGTCGCTCACGGCATTGAAGCGGTCGATCAGCGTCTGGATATCGCCCACGCCTTCCAGCACGTTGCCCCGGACGTCCTTCTGGGCGTCCAGTTCGGGTTCCTGGGACAGGAAACCGATCTTCAATCCGGGCTGCGGCCGCGCTTCGCCATCGATTTCCTTGTCGATACCGGCCATGATTCGCAGCAGCGAGGACTTGCCGGAACCGTTGAGGCCGAGCACGCCGATTTTTGCGCCTGGGAAGAACGACAGGGAGATGTCGCGCAGGATGACCCGCTTCGGCGGGACCACCTTGCTGACGCGATTCATCGTGTACATAAACTGAGCCATGCGGTTCACTCGGTGAGGCCAGGGGGAAGGACACGGATCATACAGCAGCCTGCCAACCCCTACTGACAGAGGCCGACAGGGCGCCCGCGGGCCTCTCTTGATCGGCAGGGGCGGCAGGGACCGCAAGGCTTTTCTCTACGACGGTTCTCGATTCACGATCATGGACAACACACCGCACGAATCGAACGTCCTGCTGGTCTCGGGGGACTCAATTGCCCGCTATGGCTTCGGCGACGGCCATCCGTTCGGGCCGGACCGCCATGAAGCGTTCATGCGCGAATTGCACGAAGCCGGCCTCGACGGCGCCGTACAGCGTACCGGGCCGCGGCCGGCTACCCGCGAAGAACTGGAAAGCTTTCATACACCCGAGTATCTCGACCTGGTTCGCGACCGGTCGGTGACGGGGCACGGATATCTCGATTCAGGCGATACGCCGGCCTGGAAGGGCGTGTTCGAAGCGGCGAGTCACGTTGTCGGTGCGACGCTGGTGGCAGTGGATGCGGTCATGCGTGGCAGTGCCCGTCGTGCATTCATTCCCATTGCCGGCCTGCATCATGCGGCCCGGAGCGCGGCGAGCGGCTTCTGCGTTTTCAACGATTGTGGCGTCGCCATCGAAATCCTGCGCCGGCAATACGGCGTGCAGCGCGTGGCCTATATCGATATCGATGCGCATCATGGCGATGGTGTGTACTACGCGTTCGAGGCCGATCCCGAAGTGTCGATCGCCGACATCCACGAAGACGGCCGGCATCTATATCCGGGGACCGGCGCAGCCAGCGAAACAGGGACGGGCGCCGCGAAGGGGACGAAGTTGAATATCCCAGTCGCGCCCGGCGCCGACGACGAGGTATTTCATCAGGCGTGGTCGCGAGTCGAGGAGTTCCTGCGCGGGATGCGTCCCGAATTCCTGCTGTTCCAGTGCGGAGCCGACAGCGTCGCCGGAGATCCGATCACTCATTTGCAATTCACGCCGGAAGCACATGCTCACGCCGCTCGACGCTTGTGCGTCATCGCCGATGAGCTGGGCCACGGCCGCGTGGTCGGGATGGGCGGAGGCGGGTACAACCGTCGCAATCTCGCCGTGGCGTGGACCGGTGTAGTCAAGGCATTCGTGGCCATGGACCGCGAATCCGCAGCCCGGTCCTGAGCAGCCTATCCGCCGCGCACTTCTGTCTTTAGAATTGCGCCACTTCTCGTCCCGTCCGGCAGTCCAGGGCGGCGCCTCCGATTTCATCCATCAAGGTCAACCCCATGTTTTCCAAGGCCATGAACATTGCCGAGTTCGATCCCGAACTCAAGTCTGCCCTCGATGCGGAACTGCGCCGCCAGGAAGATCACATCGAACTGATCGCCTCAGAAAATTATGCCAGCCCGCGCGTGCTCGAAGCCCAGGGGTCGGTGCTCACCAACAAATACGCCGAAGGCTATCCTGGCAAGCGTTATTACGGCGGCTGCGAGTACGTCGACATCGCCGAGCAGCTGGCCATCGATCGCGCCAAGAAGCTGTTCGGAGCGGCCTACGCGAACGTGCAGCCTCACTCGGGTTCGCAAGCCAATGCGGCTGCCTATCTCGCGCTGATCAATGCGGGCGACACGATTCTCGGCATGAGCCTCGATCACGGCGGCCATCTCACGCACGGCGCCAAGGTGAATTTCTCCGGCAAGATCTTCAAGGCATACCAGTACGGCCTCGACGCGAGGACCGGTGAAATCGACTACGTCCAGGTCGAGCGGCTGGCACAGGAGCATCAGCCGAAAATGATCATCGCCGGCTTCTCGGCGTATTCGCGCGTGGTCGATTGGGCGCGGTTCCGCAAGATCGCCGATAGCGTCGGCGCTTACCTCGTGGTCGACATGGCCCATGTTGCGGGCCTGGTTGCTGCTGGCATTTATCCGAACCCGGTGCCCCATGCCGACGTCGTGACGACGACCACGCACAAGACGTTGCGTGGACCGCGCGGAGGTTTGATCCTCGCGCGATCCAATCCCGACATCGAGAAGAAACTGAACTCGCTCGTGTTCCCGGGAACGCAGGGCGGCCCGTTGATGCATGTGATCGCAGCGAAGGCTGTCGCCTTTCTCGAAGCGTTGCAGCCGGAGTTCACTGCCTATCAGCAGCGCGTTCTAGACAATGCACGTGCCATGGCGGTAACGCTGAACAAGCGCGGCTACAAGATCGTCTCGGGCGGCACCGACAATCATCTGTTCCTGGTCGACCTGATCGACCGGACCCTCACCGGCAAGGATGCGGATGCGGCGCTCGGCCGCGCCCATATCACCGTGAACAAGAATGCCGTGCCCAACGATCCGCGTTCTCCTTTCGTCACGAGCGGCTTGCGCATCGGCACGCCGGCGGCGACGACCCGCGGCTTCGGCGTTGCCGAGGTGACCGATCTCGCCGGCTGGATCGCCGACGTGCTCGACGAAAATGGCAGCGAGAATGCGATAGCGACGGTTCGCCGCAAGGTCACGGATATCTGCGCTCGTTTCCCGGTGTATGGTTGATGGCAGCGCGCTTCCGCTAAGCCCCGAGACCAGGGCTCGGGGCTTAGGGCGTGGGTCCGAGCCTGCAACGATCTCTTCTGGCCCGAGCCCCACGGCCCGAGCCCCGTAACATGCATTGCCCGTTCTGCAATCACGAGGAGACCAAGGTCATCGATTCGCGATTGGCCGGCGAAGGCCAGCAGATACGGCGTCGCCGCGAATGTCTCCAGTGCAGCGAGCGGTTCACTACGTTCGAAACGGCGGAACTGGTCATGCCTCGCATCGTGAAGAGCGATGCGAGCCGGCAGCCGTTCGACGAGCAGAAGCTGCGCAACAGCATGCTGAAAGCGCTCGAGAAGCGGCCGGTGCCCAGCGACAAGGTGGACGTCGCCGTGGCGCACATCTGCCAGAAGCTGCGAGCGCTTGGTGAACGCGAAGTTCCTTCGCGCCGCGTCGGCGAACTGGTGATGGAGGAATTGCACAGCCTCGACGAAGTGGCGTACGTGCGGTTCGCGTCGGTGTATCGCAGCTTCCAGGACGTCGATGCTTTTCGCGAAGAGATCGAACGCATGCGGCATCGACGTACGCGAGAGGAAGCCGAGGCGCAACTCGCGTTGTGGACGCCGCCCGAGAACGCGAAGAAGAAATGAGTATGCGCGCGTGAGCTCGTTCACTGAATTCGATCGACGGATGATGGGGCGAGCGCTCGAACTGGCGGACCTCGGCCGTTTCACGACTCATCCCAATCCCCGCGTGGGCTGCGTGATCGTCCAGAACGAGCAGATCGTGGGCGAGGGATGGCATCGCAAGTGGGGCGAACCTCACGCCGAGCCGTTGGCCCTGGGCGCCGCCGGTGCGGCGGCGCAAGGGTCCACTGTCTATGTCACGCTGGAACCTCATTCGTACCAATCGCGCACGCCACCTTGTACGACCGCTTTGATCAATGCGGGCGTGCGACGGGTGATCTGCGCGACGCTCGATCCCAATCCGCAGGTTCATGGCGACGGCGTGAGGCTGTTGCGTGAGGCCGGTATTCAGGTCGATGAAGGATTGCTGGCAGATGCCGCGCATGCGCTGAACGCCGGTTTCGAAAAGCGCCATGCGACGGGCATGCCGCGCGTGATACTCAAAATCGCGGCCAGCCTCGACGGTCGAGTTGCGCTGGCGACGGGCGAAAGTCGTTGGATCACTGGCCCCGCTGCTCGTGCCGATGTTCATCGGTTGCGTGCCGAAATGAGTGCCGTGCTCACCGGGATAGACACCGTACTCGCGGATGATCCACAGCTCACCGTACGCGATGCCGGGGTCGATCTGCTTGGACGACGGCCCCTGCGTGTCGTGCTCGATTCCAAACTCCGCATGCCGGCTGATGCTCGCATGTTCGCGGAGGCGGGCGAGACGCTGGTGTTCACGCGTGAAGATCGAGTCGCGCATGCAGGTTCGATGCAAGCGAGCGTGGTTGGTGTCGCAGCGGATGCGAACGGGCGAGTGGACCTCACTGCGGTTTTGCAGGAGTTGGGGCGGCGCCTGTGTAACGACGTGCTGGTGGAAGCCGGACCGACGCTTGCCGGCAGCTTTATCGCCGCCGGACTCGCCGATGAGGTGCTGGTCTACCTCGCGCCCATGCTGCTCGGTGCCGACGCGAAGGCCATGGTGCAGTTGCCTGCGTTGCAGAGGTTGAGCGATGCGCGGCGCTTCGGGTTGCACGAGTGCGTGCAGGTCGGGACCGATCTCAAACTACGGTACTTTCCTGCTTGAGCTTCCTGCTTGAGCTGCGGATCTTCCAGTCTACGTTTAATCCTACTACCCGAGATTGCTATGTTCACCGGCATCATTCAAACCATCGGCGAAGTCGATTCGATCGAAGCAAACGACGGCGATGTTCAGTTGCAGATCGCCGCTCCCGGCTTGGGCCTGGAAACCGTGGCTATCGGCGACAGCATTGCCGTCAACGGCTGCTGCCTCACCGTCACGCGACTGACCGACGATGCATTCATCGCCGATGTATCGCATGAAACCCTGAACGTCACCACCTTGGGCGACTGGCAGGTCGGCATGCAGGTGAATCTCGAGAAAGCACTGACTGCTGGACAAGCGCTCGGCGGGCACTATGTCACCGGCCATGTCGACGGCGTCGCGACAGTAACGGCACTCGAAACCGACGCACGCTCCACTCGCATGCAGATCGAAGTGCCCAAGCCGTTTGCCCGCTACATTGCACGCAAGGGTTCGATCACCGTCGATGGCGTCAGCCTCACCGTCAACGAAGTCGGTCCGACGACGTTCGCGGTCAATCTCATCCCGCACACGCTGGATGTGACTATCCTGAATCGCTACGTCGTCGGCACTCGCGTGAATTTCGAGGTGGATATCATTGCGCGGTACTTGGAGAGGTTGACGGGGGCTGGTTGACGAGACCTTGCTCTCAGTCCGCCCACTGACTGGCGAAGGCTCTGCCGCTTTGACGACGAGTTTCAATCCCAGCGCTTTCAGGACGTTCAGCACAGTGTCGAGACTGGGATTGCCTTCGGCCGATAGCGATCGGTACAAGCCTTCGCGAGTCAGGCCCGTCTGCTTCGAGAGTTCCGCCATGCCGCGGGAACGGGCAATGACGCCAAGGGACTGAGCGATGAAAGCCGGATCGTCGCCGGCTTCCTCCATTACTGCTTCGAGGAACCCGCCAGATCCGCCTTGGTGTTCAGGTAGTCCGTGGGGTCATGGCGGGTGAAGGTTTCCTTGCGTGCGGTTTGGCGTTTAGTAGCCATACATCGAGGCTGCGCTCGCATTTCTAGTAAACTTACCCCGCACAAGCCCGCTATCATTGCGAGTTATCTGTTACGTCTGGCGAACCGCATGCAACTGAACACTATCGATGAGGTCCTGAACGACATCCGCGCCGGCCGGATGGTCGTGATCATGGACGACGAAGACCGCGAGAACGAAGGCGACCTGATCATGGCCGCCGAACTCGCACGCGCTGAGGACGTGAATTTCATGGCGCGTTATGGACGAGGGCTGATCTGCCTGACGCTGACGCGCGATCGCTGTCGGCAACTGCGTTTGCCGTTGATGGTCAGCGATACGAATGCCGATCACCGCACGAATTTCACCCTGTCGATCGAAGCGGCGGAAGGTGTCACCACGGGGATCTCGGCACACGATCGCGCCCAGACCATCAAAGCTGCCGTGCGTCGCGATGCACGTCCCGAAGACCTGCGACAGCCGGGCCACATCTTTCCGTTGATGGCTCAACCGGGCGGTGTCCTGACACGTGCCGGACATACGGAAGCAGGCTGTGACCTCGCACGTCTCGCAGGCCTGGAGCCGGCATCGGTCATCGTCGAGGTGCTCAACGACGATGGCACCATGGCGCGCCGTCCCGACCTGGAAAAGTTCGCGCAGCATCATGGACTGAAGATAGGCACCATCGCGGACCTGATCCGCTATCGGCTGGAGAAGGAGCGTTCCATCGAGCGCATTTCCGAGCAGGAGATCCAGACCGAGTTCGGTCCATTCCGAATGTGCGCCTACGAAGACCACGTCAATCGGACGGTGCACTTGGCGCTGATTCGCGGCTCATTGGATGCCGGCGAGGCGCCCCTGGTGCGTGTGCATCTCAAGGACACACTGCGCGATGTCATCGGCGTTCAGGACGATACGCTGGGCTGGCCGTTGCGGGCTGCGATGCAGCGGATTGCGAAGGAGGGGCGCGGTGTCGTGGTCATCCTGCGTACCGAGGAGACGCCGCGAGACCTGATGGATGCGGTGACGGCCCTCCAGCGCCCCGAAGGCGGCGCCCTGGCTCCTGCCGGCAAGGTGCTGCGAACGTACGGTATTGGGGCGCAGATCCTGCGCGATCTGGGTGTCAGCCGGATGCGGGTGCTGTCGGCCCCCAAGCAAATGCATGGCCTGTCGGGGTTCGATCTGGAAGTCGTGGAGTACGTCCACGGCTGAGGGCGCCGGATTCCGCTATACTTCCGGCCACTTAGCCCCTTCAGACCCCGGCTGTCCCATGGATCTCAACATTCTCGAAGGCGATCTGCTTGCACGCGACCTGCGGTTCGCCATCCTGGCGGCCCGCTTCAACGAATTCATCGTCGACCAGCTGGTGCAGGGCGCCGTCGATTCGCTCAAGCGCCATGGCGCCGCCGCCAAGCAGATCGAGCTGGTACGGGTGCCGGGCGCCTTCGACATGCCGGTCGTGGCTCGCAAACTGGCATTGAGCAAGCAATACGACGCCATTATCGCGTTGGGAGCGGTCATCAAGGGTTCCACCGCCCACTTCGATTTCGTGGCAGGCGAGTGCGCTGGCGGCTTGGGCCGCGTTGCAGCCGATACCGGGGTTCCCGTTGCATTCGGTGTGCTCACGACGGATACCATCGAGCAGGCAATCGAGCGTGCCGGAACCAAGGCCGGCAACAAGGGCGCGGATGCTGCCGTCACGGCGATCGAATTGGCGAACGTGCTGCGCAAGATCGGTCCGCAGTAGGGCCAATCGACGCGCCCATCAATAGACCAAGGCCGCGACCGGTTCGCGGCCCTTCAATTTACGGCATTCGCTCCCACGCGAAGCCTGCGGTTCACTCAAGCATGACCACTCCGCCGGAAAAAAGGTCGGGGCGCGGAACGCGCGGCCGGTCGATTGCACGCAAACTGGCGATGCAGGCCCTGTATCAGTGGCAGTTGAATGCCTCCGATGCGAAGGAACTCATCGCGCAGTATCGCCAGAGCGACGAAGCAGCCGGCGTGGACGCCGAATATTTCACCGACGTCGTTGCCGGCTGTGTCGCAGGCAATGCGGCAATCGTCGCCACCCTTGCCGGACTCATCGATCGGCCGCTGGAGCAGCTCGACCCGGTCGAGCGCGCCATCCTGATGATCGGCGTATTCGAGTTGCAGGAACGCGCCGATGTGCCGTATCGCGTCGTCATCAACGAGGGCGTGGATCTGTGCAAGCGCTTCGGCGCTACGGATGCGCACAAGTACGTCAACGCCGTGCTCGACCGAGCGTCGAAACAGTTGCGCACGGCCGAGCAGCAAGCGCCGTCCTAGGAGGCGTCGATGGGCCAGGGTGAGTTCGACATCATTGCCCGCTACTTCACACACGATGCACAGCGCAGTGAAGTGCTGCTGAGTGTCGGAGACGACGCCGCCGTTGTCGCCCCGCCGGCCGGTAAGCGGCTCGTCGTCGCGATGGATACTATCGTCGAAGGAATCCATTTCCCGCGCGACACCGCTCCTGAAGACATCGGCTATCGCGTCCTGGCCGTCAACCTGAGCGACATGGCGGCGATGGGAGCAGAGCCCGCGTGGATGACGCTGTCGTTGTCCGCACCGATGGCCGACGAAGCATGGTTCGCCGGCTTCGCGCGTGGACTGCTCGAACTGGCCGACCGCCATCGGGTCGATCTCATCGGCGGCGACACCGTCAAAGGGCCCCTGGTCGCCACCGTGCAGATTGCCGGATGGGTCGAGTCCGACCGCTGGCTCACACGCAGCGGCGCACAGCCTGGCGATCTGCTCTTCGTTTCCGGCGTTCCCGGCGAAGCAGCGGCAGGGCTCGCCGTGATTCAACAGGCGCTTCCGGCGACCCCCGCCGCTCAACATCTGCAACGACGATTTCTTCGGCCGGAGCCCCGCGTGGCGCTGGGGCGTGCGTTGCGTTCGATTGCAACCAGCGCGATGGATGTTTCCGATGGCCTGCTGACCGACCTGGACAAGCTTTGTGCAGCGAGCGGCTGCGGAGCGCGGGTAGACATCGACGCATTGCCGCTATCGCGGCAGGCGCTGGAAATTTTCCCCTACGACGCCTGCGTCGATTACGCACTGGCAGGCGGCGACGACTACGAGATGATATTCACCGTTGCGCCGGCGCGCCTCGGTGAGGCCCTGGCCGCTTTTGCGGGCACTCTCCCCGACGGCGTGTCCTGCACGCAGATCGGTGTGGTCACCGGCAAATCGGTCGAATGCTGGCGGGCCGGCCGGCCATTCATCCCAGGACGCCGCGGGTATGACCACTTCGCCCCCCATTCCACGCCCCATCTCGTTCAGACGGAACCGCGCTCATGAAGTGGAGCGCGGATCCCCGCATTCTCAGGGACCCCGTGCACTTCCTGGCATTCGGCTTCGGCGCCGGCTTGAGTCCCGTGGCGCCGGGCACGGCGGGCACATTGGTCGCCGTGCCGCTGGTGTTCGCGATCATGCAGCTCGGTCCCATGGTGCATTCAGTGTTTGCCTGCGTCGCGACCCTGGCGGGCATCTACATCTGCGGCACCAGTGCGCGGCGCCTGCAGGTGCACGACCACGGCGGTATCGTATGGGACGAAATCTGCGGCTATACCGTGACCATGTTGGCAGCTCCGCCACGTTGGTACTGGCTGCTTGCAGGATTTGTGCTGTTCCGTTTTTTCGACATTGTCAAACCGTCGCCGATCCGCGAGGCCGATCACAGTCTCTCCGGAGGGCTGGGAATTATGCTGGACGACATTATCGCAGGGGTGTTTGCAGCTGCGATCCTCTACACGATCCGGATCGCCTAAGGTCCGGGTCGGAGTCTGAACGTTCCTACGGTCCGCAATCTTGAGTCAACCGAGCGGTTTGATGGCACAACGCAGCGCGACGCGTGAACAGCGGACTCCCGAGAAAGTCGGGAAGTACGTCATCGTCAAGGAAGTCGGCCGCGGCAGCACCGGTGTCGTCTACCTGTCGCACGACCCGTATTACCGCCGTGATGTCGCCATCAAGGTATACAACCTCGAATCGCACGACGAAGAACGGGCGCGGGTCACGCGCAAGATGTTTCTCTCCGAAGCGCACATGGTCGGCATGCTGCAGCATCCGAACATCCTGCCCATCTTCGATGCCGGCGAAGAGAACGGTCACTACTACATCGTCACGGAGCATGTGCACGGAGCCCGCACCTTGTCGGCGTACTGCAAGCCGGACAACCTGCTGCCGCTCGATGACGTGGTCGAGATCATGTACAAGTGCGCCAAGGCCCTGCACTACGCACACAGTCGCGGTGTGATCCACCGCGACATCAAGCCGTCCAACCTGATGCTTACGCAAGCCAATGACGTGCGCATCATCGACTTCGGCATCGCGCTAGTCGCCGATTCCGAAATCTCACGCATCGAAGGCATCGCGGGCAGTCCGTCGTACATGTCGCCCGAACAGGTGCAGTCGCTCGACATCACCAATCGTTCCGACCTGTATTCGCTCGGCGCCGTGATGTACGAACTGCTCACCGGCTTCCGTCCGTTCCGCGGCGGCAACTTGTCGAAGCTGCTGCACCAGATCGTCTACGCGACGGCGCAGCCGATCCATACGCTGCGCCCGAAGATTCCCGAATTGCTGGAAGACAGCGTCGCCAAGGCGCTGCAGAAAGACCCCGCAAAACGTTATCGCAACGGCCTGGAACTGGCAGCCGACCTGCCGCGAGTCCACCAGACGCTGCGTGAAGGCGCATCGAAGCTGGATCGCCAGGAACAGTTTTCGATCCTGCGCACGCTCAAATTCTTCCACGATTTTTCGCAGGCCGAGATTCTCGAGGTGCTGCGCGCGAGCACGTGGCAGGACTACGAAGCATCCGAGGAAATCGTCAAGGAAGGGGAGATGGACGATCGCTTCTACGTGATCGTATCGGGCAGCGTGGCCGTGGTCCGCAACCTGAGCGCCATGGGCCAGCTCGATGCCGGCGACTGCTTCGGTGAAACCAGCTATGTGCGCGGAGCCAAGCGGCTGGCGACCATCAAAGCGCTGACGAACGTGACCTTGATGAAAGTGAGTTCGACGTTGCTGGAGCAGTCGTCCGCTGCGTGCCAGCTGCGCTTCAACAAAGTGTTCCTGAGAAGCCTGATCAGCCGGTTGCAGAGCCCGAGTTGATTTCCCAAGACCAATCGCCGTTTAGTGCGTCCGTTTACCTCGGCGGCTTCATCGACATGGTCTTACGGGCACCTAAGTCGTCTCGCTTAGGGTAGACGACGCGGCCGCTTACAGTTCGTCCTTGTCCTTCTCGATCAACGCATACGCCGAATGATTGTGGATCGACTCGAAGTTCTCCGTCTCGATGACGTAGGCGCGGATGCGATCTTCCTTGTTACAGCGGACTGCAATGTCGCGCACGATGTCTTCGACGAACTTCGGATTGTCGTACGCGTGCTCGGTCACGAATTTCTCGTCGGCTCGCTTCAGGATCCCGTAGACCTGGCACGACGATTCCTCTTCCGCGATGTCGATCAGCTCTTCCAGCCACATGTGCTCGTCCACTCGCGCCTTGATGGTGATGTGCGAGCGTTGGTTGTGGGCGCCGTATTTCGAAATGCTCTTGGAGCACGGGCAGAGACTGGTCGCAGCCACCACCACTTTCAGCCACAGCTCCGGCTTGCCGTCGTGCAGTTCGCCGATCAGCGAGGCCTTGTAGTCCATCAGGCTCTCAACACCCGTGGCGGGAGCTTGCTTCATCACGAAGTAAGGAAAGCTCATTTCGATGTGGCCGGATTGCGCATCGAGCTTCTCCGTCATCTCGACCAGGATGTCGCGGAACGAATCTACGGAGATCTCACGCTCGTTCCGATGCAGCACTTCCACGAAGCGCGACATGTGCGTGCCCTTGAAGTTGTGTGGCAGCGCGACGTACATGTTGAAGTTGGCGACGGTGTGCTGTTCGCCGCTCGAACGGTCCTTCACGCGCACCGGGTGAAAGACGTCCTTGATGCCCACCTTGTTGATAGGAATCTGGCGTGAATCGGCACGGCCCTGGACATCTTCGATGGCAGCAGTAGCCGCGGGGCGCAAGGCAGTATTGGGTTGAGTCGACATAAGCTACGGTGCTTCGCTAGCAGGCAATGTAGGAGGCAGCTTCCATGGGGCTGGCGGCAGTATAAAGCAAGCATGCCGCAGGCACCCGGACGCTGCTGGAATCACTGAAAATTCCCTGGCCAATCTTTTCGCTCGGGGGATGGGCCGTCAGATTGAGCGCCGCAGGGCGCTTGTTCGGTTCAACGGTTCAGGACGCCGCGGCGCGGGCCGGAACCTTCCACCAGCGCGTGATTGTGCTCTCGAGCGAGGCGAAATCGAGGCCTGCCATGGCCAGGCAGTCGTCGCGCGACCCGTGTTCGATGAAACGATCGGGAATACCGAGATGCAATATCGGCAGGGATCGGCCGTGCGCGGCCAGGCACTCTGCAATGGCGCTGCCGGCGCCACCCGCCACGACATTCTCTTCGACCGTGACCAGGGATCGATGCGTCGCGGCCAGCTGCAACAACGCAGCCTCATCGAGCGGCTTCACGAAGCGCAGGTTCACCAGGGTCGCGTCCAGGCGCTCGGCGATCCGTTCGCAGAGCGGCACCATCGAGCCGACGGCAACGATGGCCAGGCCGCAGCGGCCTTCACGGCGAACCTGGGCCTTACCCAATGGCAAGGCAGTCATCCCGGCTTCGAGCGCTACGCCCGGACCCTGGCCGCGGGGGTAACGCACGGCGGCGGGAATGCCGAGTTGAGTCGCCGTGAACAGCATCTGGCGGCATTCGTTCTCGTCGGCCGGCGCCATGACGACCAGGTTGGGGATGCAGCGCAGGTAGGACAGATCGTAGCTTCCCTGGTGCGTGGCGCCGTCGCCCCCGACCAGGCCGGCGCGATCGATCGCAAACGTCACCGGCAGGTTCTGCAGGGCGACGTCGTGAATGAGCTGGTCGTAGGCGCGTTGCAGGAACGTCGAATAGATCGCCACCACCGGAATCATGCCTTCACAGGCGAGGCCCGCCGCAAACGTCACTGCGTGCTGCTCGGCAATCGCGACGTCGAAGTAGCGATCGGGAAATCGCTTTGAGAACTCAACCATGCCTGAGCCTTCGCGCATGGCGGGCGTGATGCCGGTTATGCGCGGATCGCGTTCGGCCATGTCGCACAGCCATTGTCCGAAGATCTGCGAATAGCTCGGACCGCTGGTCTTCTCCTTGAAGATCACGCCGCTCTTGGCATCGAACGGGCCGGGACCG
>Ga0157380_10001722_pt1 | contig 14423 bp, 12 predicted proteins | sample S35metaG_FD_119757 | JGI IMG/M metagenome (GOLD analysis project Ga0157380, IMG submission 119757) | Switchgrass rhizosphere microbial communities from Kellogg Biological Station, Michigan, USA - S3-5 metaG | ecosystem: Host-associated > Plants > Roots > Rhizosphere > Soil | place: USA... | reverse complement strand
GTAATAGGACCTTTGCCATCAATTGGCTGACCAAGTGTATTTACAACACGTCCGATAAACCCTTCTCCAACATTAATGCTGGCGATTCTTCCGGTACGGCTTACTCTTGATCCCTCTTTGATACTATCGCTTGAACCCATCAATACCACACCCACGTTGTCTTCCTCAAGGTTCAATACGATGGCTTCTACACCATTCTCAAACTTGACAAGCTCTCCGGCTTGTGCCCTGTTCAATCCATACACGCGGGCGATTCCATCACCCACTTGCAATACAGAACCTACTTCTTCTAATTCAGCGGCACTTTGAAATCCGGACAATTGTTGTTTAAGGATTGCTGAAATTTCATCAGGTTTTACATCCACCATGACTTTGTTTATTTAGAGATTGATCGTTATACGTTATTATATAGCTGCTTGGTAATCTTTTGTAGAGAACTGTTTACGTAACAGGTCGAGTTGATGCTTTATACTTGCATCATATAATTTATCTTCAACAGAAATCACAAATCCCCCAATAAGGGTTGGATCTACAGATGTTCTGAACTCAATATTGCCATGCGTAAGTTTGTGATCAATGAGTTTCTTACGAATGGCATCCAGGGCTTCATCAGAAAGTTTTTCCGCAGAAACCACTTCCACAATCGAAATGCCTTTGATGATCCTGTATTGGTTGATCACTTCATGAGCGATTTCACCGAGATACGCTTCCCTTCCTTTACGGATAATGATTTCAATAAAGGAATGCGTCATTGGGTCCACCTTGCCTGAAAATATAGCATCAAGCACCTTCCCCTTTTTATCTCCGTTGATGATCGGGCTTTTCAATAATAAGGCAACATCCTTCAACTTAGCTACTTCAGCAAAGAAGGTCATATCCTCCACGACTTTATCAAGCTTACCCTGCTCAGTGGCAAGGTCCATGAGTGATTTGGCGTATCTGGATGCTATTCTATAAGTTGACATAGTTAATTTCTGATTGTCAGTGGTTAATCGTCAGGTGTGAGTCGTGAATCGTGAGTTACTTAGAATTAATTGTTCCTATTTCCTTCGTCTCAGCCTCAGCCTTATCCTAGCTCAGTTTAATTTCATTCACCAGTTTATCCACCAGGTTCTTTTGTTCCTGGGTTTGACCCATTTGCTGGCGGATTAGTTTTTCTGCGATATCGACAGACATTTGGCCAACCTGGTTTTTCACTTCCACGATGGCTTTGTTTTTCTGATTTTCGATTTCCTGCATGGCATCTGTCACGATCTTCTGTGCTTCCTGTTTTGCTTTATTGCGGGCATCACTGATGAGTTGATCACCTGTCACTTTTGCTTCACGCAATAGTTTAGCTCTTTCTTCACGCGCTTCATTCAACAAACGTTGGTTGTCGTTGTTGAGTTGAGCCATTTCTTCTTTGGCTTTCTTTGCTTCATCAAGTGCAGACTGAATATCATCCTCACGTTTTTTCAAAGCATCCTTGATCGGGCGGAAAGCAAACTTGCCTACCAGAATCCAGAAAAGGAGGAAAATGAGAAGTGTCCAAAACAACAATCCAATACCTGGACGGGCAACTGTAAATTCGGAAAGGAAGAAAAGATCCATACTTTATTTTTTTGTTCCACCTACTTTACGCTGGGGGAGATTTGCTCTTTACGCTTTTAATTAACCTTTAACATGCATCGGAAAAAGAGATCCGGAAGCCCAGCCAATCGCAAGGCATCCGGACATTTCTTGGCAGTTGAATAGCTATTACTTAACAAGGAAAGCCATAATGATCGCAATCAAAGCAGCACCTTCAACAAGGGCCGCTGTGAGGATCATGTTTGACTGGATATCCTTGATAGCTTCTGGCTGACGGGCGATGGCTTCCATTGCTTTACCACCGATAGAACCTACACCGATGCCTGCACCGATGGCGGCCAAACCCATACCTACTGCTACGATTGAACCTGTCATGTTAATGTGTATTTATTGAGTTAGTAAATTCTTTTATGGCTATGGGCTTATTCGTTTATAAACCCTTCACACTTCTTTATTCTTTATTCCTACTTCTCTATTCCTACTTCTCTATTCGGTATTCCTTATTCCTTTAGTGTTTCTCTTCATGATGATGCTCAGCTGTAGCAGCCCCTATATAGGAAGCTGTCAACAAGGTGAATACATAGGCTTGTATAAACGCCACAAGTAATTCAATCGCCATCAAGAACATTGTAAGGGGTACTGACACTATAGTTCCGGTTATTAGTCCTCCTGTGCTTTCACCCATCTTGCCAAACATAAAAATCAATCCGACAAAGGAGAGAATTACAATATGCCCTGCAGTGATATTGGCAAACAATCGCAGCATCAACGTGAATGGCTTAATGAATACACCAAGGATTTCAACTGGTGTCAGAATAATCACCTTGATGATTGGTGGTACATTAGGCATCCAAAGGATGTGACCCCAATAGTGCCTGTTACCATTTAAGTTGACCACTACAAATGCTATAATCGCAAGTACCGCAGTGACAGCAAGGTTTCCGGTGACATTGCTTCCTCCAAAAATGGGTATTTGCCCAAACAGGTTCAGCCCTAAAATGAAAAAGAATAAGGCCATCAATAGTGGCAAGAATTTCTCCCATTTCTCTCCCAAAAAAGGCTTGGCTACTTCATCCTGGATAAAGAGGAATATTGGTTCAATAAAAGATTGAATTCCTTTTGGAGCCATACTATCTCGTTGGCGATAAGCTTTAGCAATGCTAAAAAAGGTCAAGGCCAATAAAATAGAAATCAACAGCATTGACACCACGTTCTTGGTGAGGGAGAAATCATAAAAAGAAGTCATACCTCCTCCAAACAAACCACCATCTGCTGTGCTTTGGGCATCAAGCTTGTAATGTTGGCCATTATAGCACGCATAAGAGTTGATTTTCTTATTGCCATCTACTGTTACTTCTTCTTCCATAAAGCCATCCAGGGCGACTTCACCCATTGGAAAAGAGGCATCCTGGATACGTTTTACCGCTCCGGCATCGAGGACATATTGGTTATAAGCTTTGCGGCCTTCACCATGTCCGAAAAAATCAAAACCAAATTTGCCGGAAGAGAAAACATCCCATCCATGTCCTTTTGCATAAAGAATACAAGGGAGTGGGAAATTGTAAGATCCTATACTGTATACATTGGCATCAGAAATGTGATGAAACGCTGTTCCGGTAGCATCATACTCTGCCGGATGAACATCTGAATGAAAATGGCAAGTGTGCGCTTCATGCGTACTGTCACCATGGGCGGACTCCGCATGATCCATTGAGGTGGTATCTGCATGCATTGCTTCCCCGGCAGAATGGGTCGTATCCTGTTGGGTTGTGTGATGATCCTGGGCAGCCAGGGATACCGGAAATCCAACAGCCAAAAAAAGCGCTGGAATGAAGTACAAATGGGCCACTAAACGTCGTAAATCCTTCATTTTCTGAGGGTATTCTTCAAATCAGGCGCAAAGGTAAGAAGAAAGGGCTGCGTAGCATAGCTACCTTTCAAAACTTTTTTGAGTCCATCATATAGTAATCTTGCCCAAAAAGAAATCCCTTTTGAATGCAACAAATAGTTGCTTTCAAAAGGGATTAAACCGCAAATGTTATTTCGGTTAAATGACCTTCAACACAATAAAAGTAGCTTTATAAGACTCCTATCGTGCATAGGCAATCGCCCGTTTTTCACGAATAACCGTCACTTTCACCTGTCCTGGATATTGCATCTCGTTCTGGATCTTTTGGGAGATCATGAAAGAGAGATCATCCACAAATTCGTCGGACACTTTATCACTCTCCACAATCACCCGAAGTTCTCTTCCGGCTTGCAGCGCATATGCTTTCTGAACACCTTCAAATCCCATCGCGAGATCTTCGAGATCCCCGATACGTTTGAGATAGCTTTCCAGGATCTCCCGACGTGCGCCTGGACGAGCTCCGCTGATAGCATCACAAGCCTGAACAATCGGTGAAATAATGTTGTCCATCTCGATTTCATCGTGGTGAGCACCAACTGCATTACATACGAACGGAATTTCTCCATGTTTCTCACAGATTTGCATCCCGAGAATAGCGTGTGAGAGTTCTGATTCTTCTTCGGTTACTTTTCCAATATCATGGAGGAGACCTGCTCGTTTGGCGAGTTTAACCTGCTTTGGATTAAGGCCTAGCTCAGCAGCCATGACTGCGCACAATTGTGCAGTCTCGAGACTGTGCTTTAATAAGTTCTGCCCATAAGATGACCTGAAGCGCATACGGCCAACCATCTTCACGAGGTATGGATTCAAGCCGTGGATATCGAGGTCGATTACTGTGCGCTCCCCTATTTCGACGATCTGCTCATCCATTTGTTTTTTCACCTTGGCGACTACTTCTTCGATACGAGCCGGGTGAATACGACCATCCGCTACTAATCGCTTTAACGCAATCCGGCATATTTCGCGGCGGATCGGGTCAAAGCTGGAGATAACAATAGCTTCTGGAGTATCGTCAACCACAATCTCAGCTCCTGTAGCGGCTTCCAATGCACGGATATTCCTTCCTTCCCGGCCGATGATCTGGCCTTTGATATCATCTGATTCGAGATTGAATACAGATACAGTGTTTTCTATTGTGTATTCAGCACACATCCGCTGGATGGTCTGGATGACAATTTTCTTCGCTTCCCTCGCAGCATTTGCTTTTGCATTGGCTACAGCTTCTTTTTCAACCGCAAGAGCTTCTGCTTCGGCTTTATTTCGGATCGCTTCGATCAACTGATCTTTAGCCTGTGCCTCTGTCAGTTTAGCAATCGTTTCCAATTCTTTGATGATCTTTTCGGTGGACATATCGAGTTCCTCCTTACGCTTCATCACCACCTTCATCTGTTTTTCAAGATTCTCCTTGATGGCTTTGATTTCAGATTCCCTGCCTTCAAGTCCTTCAGCTTTTTGATTGATAGATTCCAGTCGGAGTTTAAGGTCGCTTTCTTTGTTGACGACATCTACTTCTCTTTCCTTCAATTCTACTTTATGCTGGGCTTTCTCGGTTTCAAACTGGGCCTTAAGCGTATTATATTTCTCTTTAGCCTCCTGGATCTTGCGATTTTTGATGCTTTCATGTTTGGCTTCTGCTTGGGACAGGACTTTCTCTGCCTTCACCTCTGCTTCGTCCGTGATGCGCTTTGCTGTAAGTCTTGCTTCTTGTACAGCAAGGTCAGCTTTTTGATTGCTTTCTTCAAGGAGACGTTTCTTTCCACCGCGTATGACCATCGTAGCTACCAGGTAGCCCAATACAAGCCCTGCTACTCCGAGTCCCGCCGCTATTAACATTGGATTCATTACATAAAAATTTTAGGTCAACAAATATGGTTTGCTGTCCCGTAGCTGGTAGAATAAAACAGAAATGGTAGCGTAAGACTAATCCACGGATTGTGCTTCCAGGACCTGTAATTGGTTCCTGATGTCAATCAATGTATTCCAGGAGGTTTCATCAACCAATCTGGGCTGGAACTTATGATAATCGACGGCGTAAGTGAGCAGGGCCATTAAGATGCAATCCTGGATATCTTTCTGTGTAAATTCAGATTGATATTGGCGGATGCGGTTATTGATTTCTTCAATAGCTTTCTTCACATGCACTTCCTCATCTTCAGATACTTTGAGCGGGATCTTTGTACCGGCGATATTTGCTTCTATCCGATTCATAAGTTATTTATTCTCCATTAAGGATTCAACCTGCGGAATACATTTCTCCACTTCTTTCATGATCCCCCTTACTTCTTTCCGGGTTTCGGTTTTCCAATGATCTAGTCCTTTCGTATCTCTCAAAGTTTCCTGGCGAATAGTGTCCAGTCTTCTGCTAAGCGTTTCCTGTTGTTTTAATGCCTCTTCCAGGCTATGGGCCAATGATTTATTTTCAGTTTCTAGGTTTTTACATTTTGCCAAAAGATCACGGTAGTCCTGGGCCATCCGGGTCATCCGTTCTTGTATATCCTGTATGAGTTCGTTGGGATGATACATCGTTCGTTAAATATAACGCGAATGTAACAAAATCTTAGATTTTGTTTTTAATCTATGTGTAAGGGGTTGATTTTAAACAAACAGGGAAAAGATTTCAATGAAATAGGATTAAAAGAAAGAACGGGCAGGATGCGTCCTGCCCGTTCTTTCTTTTAATCCTATTCCTATCTCCGGATCTCGGCATTTACGCCAGAAATGAGGGCTTTCTGCACCTTGGTAAACCATTGCTCGATCTCCTTGTCAGAAAGAGTAGCCTCCTTGTTTTCGATCGTAAAGCGCAGGGCAAGGCTCATTTTGCCTTCCCCAACATGCTCTGTATTTTTGTAAAGATCGAAGGCCTCCATATTGGTCAGCAGGCCACCTGATGCTTCAACCACAACATTTCGGATTTGGTCGTAAGGTGTTTTATCATCAACGATAATGGCCAGGTCCCTGACAACAGCAGGAAAACGATTGACTTCTTCGTATAAGGTCACTGAGCGGCTAGCCAAGGCGGCGAGAATATCCAGGGGTAACTCTGCAACAAAAACCGCTTGCTTAACATCAAACTTTCCGCAAAGGTCTTGTGATACTTTTCCAAATCTGACAAAAGCCAAATCACCCACGGAGTACTTTAAACCCCAATCGAAGCCATTTGCGTTTTGGAAAGTATCAACCTGGTAACTTTTTATCCCTAGTCGCAGGAGCAAATGATGAACTAATGCTTTCAAAGAGAAAAAATCAATTGCTCTTGCAGCACCCGTTTGCCAGTGGGCTGATTGTTGCTGGCCAGTCATAGTCATCACGAGATACTCCTGTTCAAGCGGCAATTCATTTGCTTGTAAATATGCCTTTCCGAATTCAAAGAGGCGTAGGTCTTCTTGTTTTCGACTGACATTTCGTTTCAGCGTTTCCAGCGTCGGGATCAGCATCTCTGGCCTTAGTAGGTTCAGTGATTCATTGGAGGTATTATGTATCGTTACCCATTTACGTTCATCTGTCCATTCAATGCCTTTGTAGAAAGCAGGTGAAGTCAGGGACATATTCATCGTCTCGAGGAATCCTTTTGAAGCAAGGAAATTTCCAACAAGCCTCCTTAGTTTATGCAAAGAATATTTAGGTTCAATGGCTATGGAAGTATGCATCCTCGAAGGCAGCGGAACATTTGCAAAACCATATACCCTCAACACTTCTTCAATGACATCTACTTCACGAAGTACATCTGCTTTATTCGTGGGAACGGCAACTGTCCAGTCCTGATTTTTCCCTGCAGCATAGGACATGTTGAGGGCTTCAAAAACTTTCTCAACGCGATCAGACGTAAAAGCAATCCCTGTTTTTTCGGAAAGTGTTTTTAAAGAAAGATTTACTTGTACCGGATTAACAGGTTGAGGATACAAATCAAATACTTCTGAAGCCACTACTCCACCGGCGTATGTTGCCAATAAATCAACCGCTCTTGCAAGCGCTTTGAGGGTAATGTTTGGATCAGAACCTTTTTCAAAACGTCTTGCAGCTTCCGTCCTTAAATTATGCCGCATGCTTGACCGTCTCACAGATCCGGCATTGAAATGGGCTGCTTCAAGGAAAATAGTTTTAGTGTTTTCCGAAACACCTGAAGTCAAGCCACCATAAACACCTCCTATACACATCGGATATCCCTCAGCATCACAAATCATGAGATCTTCTGCATGAAGAGTGTAGACCTGGTTGTCTAATGCAAGAAAGGGAGTGCCTGCCGGTTTTGTTTCCACAATAATTTCATGACCGGCAATCTTGGCTGCATCGAAGGCATGCAAGGGTTGTCCCATTTCATGCAAAACAAAATTGGTGATGTCTACTACATTATTGATTGATTTTACACCGATGGCCTGAAGCCTTACTTTGATCCAGTCTGGTGATGGTCCAATCTTTACTCCTGATATCAATGCGCCTGAATATCGTGGGCACGCTATTGTATTGCGAACGGAAACTTTAAAAGGTAATGATATCGTAGGTTTATTGATCTCCGGAATGGAAGGTTCTGATACAGGATGATATACATCTTCGTTTACACTTAAGAATGCAGCAAGATCTGCAGCCACGCCAAGTACTGAAGTGGCATCAGAACGATTTGGTGTTAGTCCAATTTCATATAAGGTATCAGATGAAACATTATAATAGCTGTTTGCCGGTGTGCCTGCTTTAATATCATCTGGTAACACCATTATACCATCATGATTGTTTCCAAGTCCCAATTCATCTTCTGCGCAGATCATCCCTTCACTCAACTCCCCCCTGATTTTAGAAACCTTGATCGTCCATGCTTTCCCGGTGGCGTCAAATAATTCAGTACCTGGCCCTGCAACCCAAACTGTCTGTCCTGCAGCAATATTATTAGCACCACATACGATATGCGAAGGCTTTTCATTTCCAACATCGACCGTTGTTAAAGACAATCTATCTGCATCAGGATGTTTTACACAGGTTAATACTTTTCCGGCGACCACTCCTTTCAATCCACCTCTTACTGATTCCCATGTTTCCATTTTCTCCACTTCCAGGCCAAGCGAAGTCAATGCTTCACTGATCTGTTCAGGAGTCATATTGATCTTGAGATAATCATTAAGCCACAGCAGGGAAACCGTCATGTTAAATTGCTTTTCTTATGTAATAGTAATCCGGTACTACCCATGGAATACCGGGGGACAAAGATAGGTTTAATCCTTACCTTCTGAATTGAGGTTATTCGGTCACGTGGGCTGAAGTAGCCTGTACAACAGGGATAGCAGAGCCATTTACGAGGGATACGAACGCAACAATTTCCATTTCGGCAGCTACCCATGAAGGATCCAGCGTAATGGTATACGTTTGACTAAAAGTCTGACCGGTTGTGATGCTTGTCAGGATCGATGCACCGGTAGCGGGCGTAAGCATATCTCTCAGCACGTGATTGTGTTCATATTCCTCCACTAAGCCCCCTTCTTCAAGGACTATCTGGGCATCAATGATGCCGCTCTCTGTGAGCATGATAGATAAACGTATGTCTCCTTCCAGGTCTTCTTTGCCAATTCCATTGACTGTAACTGCTAATTGCCTTGTAGCTTCATTATAAGAACGCTCTATGCTTAATTCAACAGCAGGAGGAACCTGGATAATAGATGTAATGGCTGAAGCCCATTGATTCAGACTGATTTGCATATCACCGCCCACAGGAGTTCTGTTGACCACACCAGAAGGATAACCAATTGGCTGAGTCAGGTAATCAATCAGAATATCTCCCTCATCCGTGCGAAGATCATATTGGCCAACATGGAATTGCACTGGATCCGCAAAAAATCCTGCATGCAAAGAAACTGCTACAAGGTTATTTGGAAACTGTTGCAATAGGTTAGCCAATTCCTTGCTTCCTTTTGGACAATTCGTACATCCTTTGCCGGTAAACTCCTCCATCAGCACTACGCGATTTCCAGAGGGCACGAAAGGCTCGATTACTTTTTGTTCTTCGAAACAGCCAGTTAGGAACAATGCCATAAGAAGCATTCCTGATTTGAAAGCTGGTAAAATAAAAGAAGAAAGATTCTGGGTTGACATCACGGTCAAAAATTAAGTCAAATTAAAAATTAGCACTTATGTTCAGCTTCACACCACTGAAGGCTGGTTCGAGTCTGCATATTCCACCGGAGCAAACAACACCTTCTACCTGCTTGACATACCTTAAGGAATATCTTGTTGAGCCTGCAGAATACACAACACCAGCGGTAGGAAAATGTAGTTTTTCTCCTTTCGTTCCATCCTCTTTTACTGCTGGAGCTACATTATACATATCGGAAAGTTCAAACAACCAATGTGGAGAAATGGAAAATTCTGCAAGGCCATATACCCAACTACCGTAATCTTGCTCTGTAGACATATACTGGATTTCCGTACGGAGTGATTTCTTTTGATCAAACTTATAGAGATAATCAATGTATGGAGTGATGGCTTCAACCAATGGAACACCGGCCTTACCTTGATATAGTTCCTGGTCGTACCACTGAAACTGTATACCACCAATCATGGTCCATTTTTTTGGCTTCTTCAGCGTAAACTGCGTGAATAGCTCATCATATATATTCTTGTGGTCTTCATAGATGTTCTCATTTTCTGCAGCATTCGGCCGCGTGATATGAGAATAGTTTACAAGAAGACTCAAGTTCTTATCCACTGCATATCTGAGATCCAGTTGTATAGCTTCTTCATCTAGTTCTTGCGTAGCAGGAGCATACCTTGAAGTAAGCCGATATGTATTTACTCTTGACATTGGAGGAAGGAAATCAATCAGGCCTCTGTTGCCTGTCACAAACGGATCTGCCCTGGAAATAAAATTACTTGTTCTTTTGTATTGACCTGATGCACCAAAACCTCCTCCTGCGTATGATAACGTTGTATAAAATACATAACCATCGGTTAGCACAAATTTGCCCACAGATTCTTCACCTGTCCACAACGTGCTTGTAGCGTAGTTATCATAAATGACTTCTTCGGTTTTATAAGCACCTTCCACATACCAGGAAAACCGGCCGGCAGAAAGTGTATTATATAATGACATTGAAACAGTGTTATACGGTACTGAATCAATAAAATCTTCAGGAGTGTATTGGCTCAAAGTACCTGCAAGCGCATCCACCTGTTCATCAGAGAGCGTTTTATGAAGGATTCCAAAACCAGGTGCAAGTGTTACTTTCCCTTCCTCTCCGAGAGCCAGGAAGCCATCGACATTTCCACCAGTGAGTACAGACTCATATAATGTAAAAAGATCTTTCTGACGACCTGCTATCCCTTTGATGGTCCAGTCTGGTGCGATTTCATATGCCACTTTCAAGCCTACCAAAGCATTGTCAATCAGCAATGGTCTTTCTTCATAAGCTCTGAAAATGATGCCGCTTCCAAATTGATCATAGATATATCCACCTAGTATGGAGAGTTTTCCTAATTTCTTACCGGCATACCAGCGACCTATTCCTTGAGCGGTATAAGAGTCTGTTGGATTGAGTAGTGCTGAATTTTCAAAAATGTCATAACGGACACCAAAATCAAATCCATTGATCTGAGCGCGTAAAGAAAGCCAGGTTTCCAACCCAATCTGTTGACGTTCATACTGGGGAATGCCGGGAGGGACGATCTTATCGTCGTAAATATAGAAGTAGGTATTGTTGTCAAGACTACCGGAAAGGCTCAATTGTTCCTGCGCCTGGGCCAGGAATGAGCATAAAGCACATAAAAAGATTATAAAAATCCGGTATTTCACCATAACCTGATTGATTAATAATACGTTAAATGGACAGGAATCGTGGAGTCAATTGGCTCCAAAAATAGATATTTGAGTGAAGGTACAATGTCATTTATTTACCTTACTCATATTATATACATCATTTCAAATCGCATTATCGTGAAGAAAGTACTGATTTTCTTTGTATTAGCCTCCCTTTCCTTTAGTTTTACCCACCCGGTTTCTTCCAAAAAGTTGCCGGATATCACGATTTCAGATCTGCAGGGAAAGCCTGTAAAGATCCAGGAATATGCTAAACAGAGCAAAATCACCATTATGAGCTTCTGGGCGACATGGTGTGCCCCTTGCAAAAGGGAGCTTGACGCGATTTCCGAATTATATCCTGAATGGATGGAAGCCTATGATGTTCGCTTGGTAGCCATTACCATAGATAATGCGAGGGCCCTTACCCAAGTTAAACCATTGATTGAAGAAAAAGGCTGGGAATTTGATGTCCTGGTTGATAATAAGCAGGAGTTGCAGCAAGGGCTCAACTTCCAGGCTATCCCTCAAACTTTTGTTGTTGACGCAGAAGGAAACATTTTGTACCAACATGAAGGGTATACTCCCGGCGATGAATATGAGCTTGAAAAAATCATCAAAGAACTAGCTGCTAAGTAATATTCATCCTGATCACTCCTCCATAAACTTCTATGGTGCCCGGTGATGATTTTGTCTATAAAATTTACTATATTGGAAAGGAATGCAGAAATTGTTTCTGTTTACAACATAGACATCTCTGTCTTTTAAACTATTTTATTATCGCTCCACATTTACCTATTTACCACATCGAAAGTTAATTTTTGCCTACAGGCTTAATCGCCTTTCGAGTGCTTTTTTTTATTATATTTAGAAAAATTAGATGCAGCGATGAGTGAGCATGTTGTCGATCTACAAGAAGCCTTAAAGGAATACTTTGGTTTTGGTCAATTCAAAGGTGATCAGGAAGAGATCATCCAAACCGTTATGGAAGGAAGGGATTGTATAGTGATCATGCCTACCGGTGGTGGGAAATCATTATGCTATCAATTGCCCGCGTTGATGATGGAAGGAACAGCCATCATTATTTCACCCCTGATTGCTCTCATGAAAAATCAGGTGGATGCCATTCGCGGATATAGTGAAGGTGATGTTATCGCACACTTCCTTAATTCATCTCTAGGTCGTAAGGAAATAGCACAAGTCAAAGAAGATATTGTCAGTGGTGCAACCAAGTTATTATACGTCGCACCAGAAACGCTGACTAAAGAGGAGAACCTTGAGTTCTTCAGAAACACTAATGTTTCTTTTGTAGCGGTAGATGAAGCCCATTGTATTTCAGAATGGGGTCATGACTTCCGTCCTGAATACAGGAATATCCGTTCCATGATCGAAAGTATTGGCGATAATATTCCTGTCATCGCACTAACGGCTACCGCCACACCTAAAGTGCAAACCGATATTGTCAAAAGCCTTGAGATGAAGAATGAACGGAAGTTCATTTCCAGTTTCAACAGGCCTAGCCTGTATTACGAAGTTCGTCCCAAACTTGGAAAGGATCAGACCATCAAGGAAATTCTCCAGATTCTGAAAGGAAAAGGAGGTCCATCAGCAATCATCTATGTCCAGGCACGGAAGACTACGGAAGAACTGGCAGAGATGCTCAATCTTAATGGAATATCTGCTGCTCCATATCACGCTGGTATGGATGCTAAATCAAGGGCACATGTGCAGGACTCGTTCCTGAGTGAAGAAGTAAAGGTTATTTGCGCAACGATTGCCTTCGGGATGGGGATTGACAAACCGGATGTGCGTGTGGTCATTCATTATGACATTCCAAAGAGTATTGAAAACTATTACCAGGAAACCGGTCGCGGAGGTCGTGATGGATTAGAAGGTTCCTGCTATTCCTTTTACGCGCCAAAGGATATTTATAAACTGGAAAAATTCCTGAGGGATAAACCTGTTGCGGAAAGAGAAATGGGTGGGCAGTTGCTTGAAGAGGTGGTGGCTTACGCAGAGACCAGCGGATGCAGAAGGAAATTCCTCTTGCATTATTTCGGAGAAGAATATGATGATAGCAATTGCGGAGGCATGTGCGATAATTGGCGCTATCCGAAAGAAAAACACGAAGTAAAGAATGAAGTCAAGGCGGCACTAGATGTCGTGATCAAACTAAAAGAAGGCTATTCCACAAAAGTAATCGTTGATTTCCTGATGGGTAAATCCAGCAAAGAGATGAACGAATATGAATTTAGCAAACTTGAAGGCTATGCTTCAGGTGCAGAGAAGGGCGAGGTGTTTTGGTACTCGATCCTCAGACAAGCATTGCTTGCCGGGTTGATGGAAAAAGAAATTGAAAATTACGGAGTACTGAAGGTAACAGCCGAAGGGAAAGCTTACATCAAGAAACCGAAGAGCCTCAAGATTCCAATCAACAGGGATTTTTCAGATGAAAAATTAGGCCAGGACGAAGCTCCTGCTAAAATGGTAGCCTTAGACGAAGTGCTCGTTGCTACGCTCGAGGATTTGCGAAGAAAAGAAGCCAAGAAGAAAGGAGTTCCAACGTGGGCTGTGTTCCAGGATGTTTCTATACAGGAGATGGCTACAAATTATCCTGTCAACATGGAAGAGCTTTCTAGTATCAGTGGTGTATCGTTAGGTAAAGCACAGAAATACGGGAAGACCTTTGTTGAAGTGATTAAAAAATACGTTGAGGACAATGAAATTGAGCGGCCAAGTGATTTTATTGTTAGGCAAGTCGCTAATAAGTCTCGCACCAAGGTGCAGATCATCCAATCTATCGACCGTAAAATGCCACTGGAAGATATCCAGCGCACCAATAATCTCAACTGGGATGATTTGATGGAGGAATTGGACATCATTGTCAGCAGCGGTACGAAACTGGATATCCAGTATTGCCTTGAAACGGTGGATGAAAGTATCCAGGAGGATATTTATGAATATTTCATGGCCGCGACTTCGGATTCTTTCCTGGATGCCTACCACGCACTAAAGGATGATAATATCACGGTGGAAGAAATCCAACTGGTCAGGCTTAAATTTTTGTCTGACGTCGCCAATTGATCCGGAAAATTCACAGCATCAATGGGCCTAATCTCTATCGCTTAGGAAAGAGAGAGCCTGAGGTCTATGGCACGCTGTCTTTCGAAT